>Ga0207428_10000735_pt1 | contig 37645 bp, 69 predicted proteins | sample RhiMethybrSRZTD1_FD_187600 | JGI IMG/M metagenome (GOLD analysis project Ga0207428, IMG submission 187600) | Populus rhizosphere microbial communities from Tennessee, USA - Rhizosphere MetaG P. TD hybrid SRZTD1 (SPAdes) (version 3) | ecosystem: Host-associated > Plants > Roots > Rhizosphere >...
ATGCAGGAGGGGGTATATATTAAGAGACCCCCCTCCCCCCAGTCAAAAATATTCCCAATTTTTATTTTTACTTATTTGGTCCACGAAATTTTCCAAAACCAATCAACTATTCGCTGCAGCCACTGCCAGTGGCGTGGTGGCGTCATTGGCTCTAGTTCGTGCCAACCTAGTTCTGGATGTTCAGGATCGAACTGCTCTGTTCTCATTTCATTCATTAGAGATCAGTATAGAGATCAAGATCCTTCACTGAACTTCTTGAAACTTTTCTCCACATCCCAGTCACGTTCTCCTCCACGATCTCATCGATCGCATTCTGCACAGCAAGAGCCTGGTCAGGCTCGGACAAATCATCTGAAACCTTTGCTATACGATCCAGCATGGCAGCACTATTGTAACCCATCATCATGTCATACTCTAGCCATTCATCGAATCTAGTGAAAGGATCAAATGGATTGTCTACTGTGGTCAGCATGTATTCAGTTACTTGCTCTGTCTCAGCCATGATCACCTCACTCACTGAGACTAACCTTGAGTGTAGTCAATCCAATACCTAGTGCATCTGCTACCTCGGCCTGAGTATAACCTGAGTTCAACATTGTCTGGGCTCTGAGCTTCTTGGCGGAGGTCAACTTGGGTACATGTTTCGGCATCGCCAGGGCCTTCACAGTATCCATGTCGCTGTTGTTAAGAATGCGTTCAAGTTTGTCTTTACTGATGGCATGTGCTTGAATCGCATCCCATTCACTCTGCGTAAGCCGGATCTTTGTCTTACTTGCGCCTGTTCTATTTCGCGCTGTATTCAACGCTTGAGTTTTGATCTTCTTGACTTCCTCCTCCTCGATGTGAGGATTGGCCTGCCTCTTTTGAGAGACCTCGGAGTTTGCCAGAAGCTGGGCTTGTCTTTCATAGGGGGCGTTTCTTTCCGCAAGATCCAGCTTTGAGTTGATCGATTCAACTTCTTTGGCATACGCTTTCTTTGCAGAGGGGGATGTTTTATAAGAAGTCGTAGTATTTACGGCTTCCTTCCTAGCCGCGTTCGCCATAGCCTTCAGACGGTTCGAATGATTCGCATAGAGAACTTCCATACGATTGTCGTTATCCGCAACAAGACCGAACGCATTGTCAGTGACTTCCAGCTTCTTAACCTTCTGCTTCTTAGGCTTCATTCCAACTTGTACTTTTTGCCGTACTTTCTGACCAGTAGCCGGATCTATTACTGTTCTCGTTCTGAAGTCCGGAACCATGCGACCTGTCGGTTCGAAGACTTTCTGACCAGTCCTCGGATCGATAGGCCCACCTCTTCTCATGGGCCTTGGCTGTCTTTGTTCGATCCACTTAGGAGAACCGGCCCTACTGATCAGAGTACTGGCGCCACCAGACTTCTTTCCCTGATACTCCTCTTTCAAAGCAAGAATACCGTTGTCGTGCTCAGATTGCTTCCAATTCAGATTATGCTTCTCCGAATCGATCACAACCATAGAATGACGAATAGCTCGAGCAAGCTGCTCCGTATTCGCACCCTTGAGCGTCATGTCGGTAATCAAGTTCGAAATCTTACCCATCTCAGTTTGCTTACGAGCTGAGGTAATCTTAGGAATAGGAGAATCGGCTGGAAGCTTGTACCGTATCGGATCGAAACCCTTCAATCCTTCGAGGGCGGGGGTATGTTTTACGGCTCCACCCTTATTGGGGATAACGAGAACCGTATCGCCATCGAAGTCTGCTCCGGACAAACGCTCAGCAACTTTGTGGTGAATACCGACAGCATCTGCAGCATTACTTCCCAACAGCTTACGAGCTTCCCGATTGCGGTTGTTCACCGTCAATTCCGGAATCTCAAACGTTCCTCCATGCGGATGACGAATGAGAACTACACGTTCACCATCTCTGAAAGTAGGCGCATAGATCTCGTCTGCTTTCATAGACGGAACGGGAAGTAGAACTTTGTTTGCCTGTCGACGCATGTTTGCTGCCGAAAGATGCACAGCAGCCGCATCAGTTGCATCAGCAAATCGCGTAAGGAGTTCCTGTCGAACCGTCGGATTGGTAAGAGCCATGATTTCATCGAGCTCTCGCTTACGACGATCGAAAGTCAAATCGAGCTGTTGCTTGGCAAGAACAGGCCTTTGCTTCGACAACATCTGTGACGAGATTTCTCTTCGCCACGTATCCCAATGACCCTCTTCTCCAGAACCTTCTTTAGTAGGACTACCAACCAGATTCACTGCAGAAATGACTTTGCCGTTATGATCGTGAACTTGTCGGATGATCGATCCAAACGGAAGGCCTTCAGGATCATTAGGATCCCCTTCCAATGGCTTCATCGCATCTTTCTTACGACCCGTATTGTGCAGCTTCGTGTGGAAGACCAGATCTTTGCCGGTAGGAAGATCCTCTTTGTAAAGCGCCATACCCTTGATGTAGTGGGTACCGTCGATCATGATCCGAACCTGACCGTAACGCTTGGATCCGATAGAGAGATCCTTCACACCAGGACGAATGTGAATGACACCATCCAGCTTACCTCCACCACTCTCTGCATAATTGATCGCCAATCGCTTAGAGCTGATCGAAAGAGGCGGCTGAGTGTGAAAGTAAGTACGACCGTGATCTGGTGAATAATTCTCGACGATTTGGCGAATGTCTTTCCGATTTTGCTGAACATACGACTTGGAAAGACCCGGTGCAGCCAACACCTTCATCGTCGTGTACTTACCAGTATGGATCTGTTGAATCTGAATGTTGTAGACGTTATGTCCTTCTTCTTTCAGAACAGCTACAGCCGTGTCGAGACGATTTCTCGTAATGCCCATTTGCTTCTCGACGAATCTACCAACGTCCACCATCTGCTTTTCTTTGACCTGATCGCGTAGCACGTTGGCCGTCTTCTGAATGACGTCAGCCTTGTCCTTCTCACCATCTCTGAGAAGAGCACGAACCGAAGATTCGGGAATACCACCCATGCGCTCACCGATCTTCTGATGAGACCAGCCCTTTTCTCGCAGACGTGTAGCCATAGAAATCTTGGCTTGCTTCTCTTGCGCGAGATAGATCGAGCGCCGAGCCGTAAGCTCGTTTCTCGAAATCCCCATACCTCTAGCAATTTCGGCGTCCGTCATACCTTCGCTTCGAAGTTTCTTGACAGTGTGAAGGAAATCTCGATTACGAGTGCTTTCGGGATCTCCGGATCCCCAAGGGTATCTTCCGGAATGTCGAGGAGTGCCGTAATGCGCGAAACTTCGTTCCTCTTCTGTACGAATCACTACGACTCCTCCTCTAGTCTTCGATGGGTAAGCAGTCTATCGAATTCTTGAATCTTGCCCATAATGAAAGCGATATCCTCCGGATCAGCGTCATAGACCATAACTTCGTTGTCTTGATAGATACGAAGCTCGATCTTGATATCGTACGGATTTTTATCGTACTCGAGGCAAAATAGAGCAGCATAGATTTCGAGTTGATGAACCGACCCTGGATAGACGCCGGTCTTCAAATCATGAATTCGAAGGGTGTTGTATCGGAAAGAGATTGTGTCTGCTGTACCAAAACAATTATCGGAGTAGTACAAAACCTGCTCGCACTGCATACGATGTCGAATCGCATCATTGATATACATACCCACAGTGCCGACGAGATCTGAGGTTCTACCAGCCTGAATTTCCCGCATCGCATATTCGTGTTGCTGAACACCATAAGCTCCGGCTTGAGCCGAGGTCCAGCGTTCAATTAATCGTTCGGGCGTATAATGGATCCAGTGATACTGACTAGGGCTGAGAAACGCATGTTCGCCGTGGAGATTCAAATGCTTGTTGAAGCGCATTCAAAACTTCCTCTTCGCTCTCAGGATAGATATAAGCAGCAAACGACATTTCATTCAGCTTGTTAATGTAATAATCTTGATTGGGCTGCACCGATGCGCTTGGAGAAGTCTTGACTTCCAATGCTGCCCAAAACTTATTCCAAAGAAGAATAAGGTCGGGAAATCCTTGTTGATAGCCAGCGTCTGCTTTGAGAACAGTACATCCCGGAAAGAGCTTTTCGAGCCTCTTGATTACCTTCGCTTGGTACTGTCCTTCCCTCACATTTAGCGCCTCCTTCGCAAAAAAATCTTCTGTTATCTCACTCCCTTCGTTATATTGTGTGAATTTTACGCTAATCAATATCTAATGTTAGCTGGTCGGTCGAATTACCTATAACTCTGAATTCTTGATAGGTCGGCCAGACAAAAGTGCGAGTTAAAATCGATTGAACCAAGTCTTCCTCGAGCAGGCCGTATCGCTTGGCACACTCGATTGAGTTCTCACTTACCTCACCAGTCTTTATATCCTCAATAGGATGGAGAATAGGACTCTCATAAGGATGTCTGAATTGCCGATTGTACTTAATGGCAAACCACCTTGGCCGCCAAACAAGGTTGTCAGCATGATTGTTACGCCTATTGCCATCCAAATTAATGGGAGTATCAAAAGGGCCAGGAGGCTGAGGAATAAAAGCCTTAGCCACCAAGAGTGGGACCGACCGGTGCTTCTGTTCGCCATCCCGCATCATACCCACTTGAAGAACGCCGAACTGATTTTCATTTAACGCTAACAACCTCCCAGTCTTGTCAGAACGAACGTTTCCATGATCACTTACGCTGTAGTCGGGAAAATGTGAGATTGTCTTCCACTGCTCAATCATGTGGGTCCTTGTGATACTTGTGAAACGACCATTGCTCAGTGTTCCTATTGAAGCAGATCGCAAACTCCGAATTATCGGAGCCTGGAATTGTAAGGGCGGCCCAATACAAAACCAAAGGTTCGTTGGTCCACCAGCGATCGATTACTTTCCAGGTTTCGGTGATCTGGATCTCATCAGTTCCATCAGAAGCCATTGTCGCTCCAAACTTTTTTTAAGGGCCTTGGCAAAGGGCGCTGCCTTGTGGGAAGTTTTGATTTTAAGCTCCTTTTTTAGTTATTTGCCAAGATTCTTGCCAAGATTTTGCCAAGCTCTCGAATCTCTTGGTTTTGCAGGGATTTATACCCCTAAAACGCTTGCCAAGATTTTTGACCCCAAAACTTTCTATAAAAACGCAACCTAATATCTATATCCTTAGGTATTACTTATTACTTATTAAAACCCCGCGATGAAAAAGGTTTTGGGATCATATTTGGGCATGGCCATCTTCAAGGAAACCCCCTTTCAGCAAAGGTCTAAGGTCTGGCCAAAAAAATGGCCAAAAAAGTGATCAGTCGACTTAATAGCTAAAAAGGTAGTTATTAGTGTCCATTTTGAGGCCATGGAAATATCTATTTTTTTTCCAGCTATTACATCGCAACGATCACTCATAGCTTTACACCGTCTCCAAAGATTTGGCCACAGCCCCTCACCGCTCACATTTCCCCCGATGACGAGCCGGAAGCGTACACCCCCAGGTCAGACAATCTCCCGGCCATTTACCGTGGTAAGTACGGCGATCCGTCTCAAGCCATACAATCACCGTCTCCGAGCCGGGATATGCATAATCTCGTAGAATACCCTTGTGTTGATTATGACTGCCTTCCAACTCGCAACTAATCTCCGTCTGTCCCTGGAACGGTCTGATCTTTGCGTCGCAACCCTCTTCTGTCACTTCCAAAACCCCAACTCCTCTCGTACTAACTCCTCTATCTGCTCGCTGTAAGCGAATCCAGCCGTCAGGATCGCCCATTTGACGGCGTCGTACTTCTCTTCCGGTGTCTTCTCACGCACGTTGATCGACTCTTTGTAGCCACCGGAACTGATCGTTACTGTTCCGTCAGCGTTGCGCCGAATATTCAGCGTCCTTACTCCCATTCTGACCCACCTTCAAAGATTCCATCGGAAATTTGGCTACGTTGAAGTTCTTCTTCGCCTTCAGTGATCTCCAAATGGCGCTGTCGACAATACTTCTAGAACGTAGCGTATAATAGTAAAGATCTGTGAACGGAGTGTTGAGACGATCGATTCGTCCATGCGATTGCTCCCAATTTTTGTACGAATATGTGAGCGAGTAGAAGACGATGGTGTCGGTTTCTGTACACTCCCACGCCTCCGAGCCCGCAACGTATTGAACCAGGTACACCCAGCTGTCAGCTTTGGGGATCTCCTCGTGCTTATGTCCGTTCCACTCAGATACCTCTGTAACGTCTTCTAAGGCTCTCAGAAGCTCTAGCTCATAGTCGAAGTTGTAGAACACTACCAGCCGCTTGTGTGAGCTTAGAAGCTCTCTCAATGTCCTGACCCGCGACGAATCGCTGTTGACCACCCTGCGCATGACCAGAAACAGCTCTGCAATATCACGGATCGGCCGGTTGTAGAACAGATGCCAGCGGCTCTTGATCACCTGTTGCAGCAGCTTCTCGTTGTGCTCCACGAAGATCGTCTTCTCGTGCCGAACCGTATGCTTGGGATGAGGCATGTGCACGAGGATTTTCTCTCGCAGCTTGACCAGGCGGCTGACGTTCAGATATCGATCGACTTTGGGGAACTTCGTATACGAGCTGTAGATCACGTGCTCGCGCTTGAACTCGGTACGATTCTTGTAAAAGCCGTTGGCGATGAAGACGGGAATGTAGTCCAGCCAATTATCCCCTGGTGTCGCAGAGAGTAGGATCCAGTGATTGTTCTTGACGATCTTCAGGAAGGATCGTACCCATACTCCACTTCCTACCAGCCGCTGCTCGTCGAAAATGAAGAAGGCATCCTTCACATTGACGTAGTTGTGGATGTTGTTCCAGCTGTCGACGGTCAATACGCCCGCAGTAGTTGCGTCAGGACGAGTGCCGATACCGTAGTGGACGAACTCGGTGTCCCAGTCGAGGCTATCTCTTTTCTTTGCCGTCGTGATCACGTAGATATCCCTCGGCTTCTCTTTCCTCAAGTAGTACTCGACCGCTACGCGAGACTTGCCCGAGCCGACGCCACCCCATAATATCTTTCCGTTTGAGAGCTGGGTTAATGCTAATTTCTGATGTGGTTTGAGCTCTAGGATGTGCATTACGTACTCTCAGAAGGATATCTTTCCCGTAGCTCCTCGTCCACCCGCTGCGCCGAGTCGACCATGCCGATCAGATGGGCATCGGTGACGATCGCATCCGTCCAGATCGTGATCACCCAAGAATATACGCCTGCCGCCGTTCGACGCAGCTCGATCGAGCCACGGCCGGGAACGGGATCTCTATACGGCTTTACAGTCTCGTTAGCCACTTATTACCCTCCAAAAAATTAAACGACAGGTACTACCGGTGGTGAAGACACTCTCGACTAGATTATTGAGAGATATCTTCACTCACCGCCTATGCCGCCTCCGGCTGCTTGGATGAAAGCGGATCGACATCGAGTCCCTCCGCGATCAGCATCTGACGGAAGTCCTCCTTGTCCTTCTCTGTCAGCTCTTTGAACTCCGCGATCTCGATCTTGCGACCATTCGGCTCGGACGACATGTACCGCTGCAGCTCCTTGACCCAGGAAGCCATTATCCTCCCCTCCGTTTCGTCGTCTCCGGTACCAGAACTCTTTCCTTCTGCCCCGGCTCGATGAAGTATGTCTGAAGACGGTTGAGCACCTCGGCGACCTTCTTCGCGGTCTCGTTGTCCTCGCGTTCTAACAAGGCGATGGCCATCTCGTTTGCTCCCAGCAACCTGCCGATCATGTAGGGAGTCTGCGGGTCTTCGACAAGATCGGTCCATTGTCGCTGCCTTCTGAACAAACTCATAACCGCCCTTCTGGTTGTATTTTTGCCTCTGCAATCCTGAATGATGCCGTGGGGTCATCTACAGAGGCGCACCCGTATTTATCACTTCCATGTTAAAGCCCCCGGCTCTTTTATGACCGCCTCCCAGTAAATATGTGCTTGTCCTAATGTTACCCCACAGACCTGCCGGAAATACGGGTTCCGATGGTTTCCATAGGCACTAGGTGCTCATCCATATTTACTGATCGTTGACGGGGATGCCGCTCAGGATGGCCGCAAGCCGATCGGGGGGCAGACCGCCTGTATCTAAGCTTTGCGAGCCTAGAAATGCGCTGGGCGCCAGGCGGCCTCCTGGGGGCTACCCAGGTACGGAGCTACCGCTGCCCCTCCGAATTTAGATATCACCCCCGGTGAGTAGAGGCCGTCATCCAAGACAGGTGCGGCCCCTTATCCTGGTTAGAGGCATGCTCACCGGGAGTCTCATCGGAGGGAGTGGTCCGAGCGCTTCCGGAAGCCGCGCAATATTGAGTGCAAGTTGACTCAACACCGGCTCAGACCTGTTTTGTACCCCCTCCGAACTTTACGGACGGGATCTTTGCCCTTGATTGTACATCCCGTCTTATCTCTACCGCCATTAGCATCGGGGGCGATAGTCGATCCGCGGCGAGGGCCCATATGACCCCATTGTCACGGCTGAGCTAAAGCCATGACTTACGCATTCCTCCGCAACGAGGCAGCCGCTTTGATACTTAGTGAGGTTGCGCTCAGCTAAGCTTTGTCGGCTCTATTGTGTACGCGGATCAAATATGGTCGGCGTTCTGAAGGTTGGCGATCTCCTCGTCGATCAGGTGGTTGAACACCATTCCACAATTGTTCACGATCATGCGAACAAACTGCCAGTCCTCAATCGTGGTATGCGTGCTCCGCAATGCGTCCATAAAGACTTCGACGAGCTGAACCATGTCGATTTCTTGTGCTTCCTCGCTCTGCATGTACTCGCCGATAGCCTCGAAGACTTTTTCCATCCTAATCCTTTCGTGAAATTAGAGAATACCGTTTCCTCCAATAGAAATATCGAGGACGGGTAGCTCCATAGCGTCCACTTTTCGGAAAGCCCGCGAAGACAGATGGCTCAGCATTACCTGGGTGCATCCGTCTAACTCTCCTACACGGTGTTCCTGGGGGCTACCCGTCCCATCTGGTGAGACCTAGGTTTTCGCCTAATACACGTAGAAAGTGCCTCGGCTATCTCACCAAATCCTTTTTGATTCTTCTTTTTTTGTATTGTGCCGTTCAAAATCAAAGTAAAGCGGGTGTTACTACTGAGGCGGAGTTCCTCAGGCTCTCCAGGCATAATATAAATCTCAGATTTAAGCGTCTGAGTGCGCTAGTTCTTCTTCAGTCTTATCCTATTCAGAGAATCCCTACTGAAAAAGAGACTCTTGACATGGTGCACCTCCTTGTACTCGATGAGTTTGTCTGTGATTGGATGTACACGAGCTTGCGGAGTGCCGGTCTCGATCATCCGTTTGATTCGTCGTCTCGCCTTCGTGACGGTCTCTGGATCGGTCTCAGTTTGCAAGAATTCCCCCTATTCTCTTCGGAAGAGGCTTGTGCTTTTTGACGAACTTCGGACTCGAGCTCTTATAGATCTCGATCGTCAATCGAGCTGCTCGCTTAAACTCGTGCTCGTCCGAAAGATCTTGGATTACCTCTCCCTCTCCGTCCAGACGACCAGACGACCAGTATTTCGGAGTCGACTCGATACGAAGAGCAAATCCTCGGCTCATCGTCAACCTCGGAAAAGTCTGAACGCCGACGTTGTTGGTCTTGTCGGAATATGACAGTAGGTTGAACTTCTTGACGCGGAGACCCTTAGGGATGCTCCCCAAAAATCCGGTGTCGAAGATGTAAACGTCCTTAAACTCTCCAAGATCGATCCGGATCTTGTCCACGGTGATCCGAGAGCACTCCGGCATGAACAACGTCGGATATCCCTCTCGACGCGCCAAGACCTCGAACAGCCACACATCTCTTCCGGGAAGGAAGATCTGCCGACCTCGGGCATTCTTCTTGGTTGCCCGCCAGGCGTTCTTCATGATCGTGATCTCTTCTGGCTTGAAAAAGCCAAGTGGAGTTTCGTCGAAATCTCCGACGACCGGACGAACGAATTCGTCCAAATGCGTTTCAAGCCAGCTCATCTACGATCCTCCTTTAACACGATTAGATAAATAGGAGGCGGGGGCTTTTTGTTCCCTCGTGGGGAGTGAACCAAACCCCCGCCAAGCTACAAATTTGCATTTCCGGTTAGCATAGCGCGTGTTACCGGTTCGACTTTAACGACTTCACGAATGCCTTTACAGTAATTGCATACGGGCGCTTCTACCTCGCGTTCCCACAAAAATGAATGACCGCAGGAAAGCGTTAGTTTAACCGTCTTTTTCAGCATCGTTCCCCACTAGAATATCGTTAGCTTCTCTTCGCACTCGACTAGGTTACTGAGCTAGTCAGCGGGTGGGACTCGAACCCACTATTCAAAGACCTTAATACCAACTAGCTCAATAACCTAGCTCAAAATTCTCCTGCCAAAACGTTAGGCAGCTCTTCACCTGCTTGATCGAGACGAACCAGCTCATTCTCTTTTTCCTGCGTCCAGCGAGATCGGCCGCGCAGATACTGCACCAGTCCCGCCGTATGCAAAGAGATATTGAGCGTCTGGGCGATCTGTTGTTGATCTTCGAGCATCACTTCTTGTATTGCGTCCATCGTCCTGTTAAACGCGTCTTTCTCTTCCTGGCTGGCATCGCCAGAAAGTTGCAGCATCAGCACTTCATGGTCAGGATGCATAGCCTCTCCCCGTCGTCGACTAAAATATCGACGGCAGGATCGATAGATCGAGAGGAGACGTACTCGTATCGATCTTTTCGGTGTCCCCACACCTAGCCGTCGAAAAGAAAAAACGAATGAGAGAAACGTATTTCTGGTGTCTCTCTCATAAAAGGAAAGGTTTTTCCTGCGAATATGTCGAGGGGTAGTTTCGGTCCGCTCTGCCTGCTTTCGAGGCCGCACAACCAATCGACTCGCCATGGCCAAGGTCTGAGTCCGATTGATTCTCGATGGGCACTTCACTTTCCTACTCCTACCCCTCAACCCGCGGAACTGACGATCACGAAGATTACTAGCTATGTTCTCAGCGCTAGGACTCCGCTTCTATCGTCTCTACGTTTGGAGTCATGTTTTGATTCAACGCAGATTACTTTACGACTGGCCCGGCTGTTCCGGAGTCAATGGCTATCACCCCCTCCGAATTAGCTCTTAGGAGGATCAAGAGGCCAGCCCCCCGCCGGAGTGCTCGGCGTCACTCGGGAGCTGGCTTTTCTCTGGCCTGTACTCATCTAGAGCAACACTCACCTCAGCCAAATATGTTGGGCGAGAAGTGACTAACCCCTATATCGTTATTTCGATTTCGACTCTTGCTTTTCTGTTTGGCTTTCAGACCCACTCCTCCGTCGCTCCTTTTGGGCCCCCTTACCCTGGGCGCTCGGCGTCTCCTCGTCCTTGTCGTCCTTATCGTCCTTGTCGTCCTTATCGCCCTTACCATTGAGTACGTCCGTGACGCTCTGTAGATCCGTTGCGACCTTGTCAGCCTTCTTGGAAATCTCTTCGAAGGTCTCGGTGATCTTGTTCAAATCGTCCTCGTCCTGAACCTTCTCGATCAAATCTTCGATCTTGTCGGTCGCGTGCTCGACATACTCGCTGATTTGCTGCGTCACGTCTATCCTATCCTTTCGTTCGTGTTATTTGCACTTCGGATTGGCATAGCATAGCGTACAATAGGGGTATGTATACTCTTCTTCGTCCACCGTAAGTGAACATTTCTTGCAAGCGCACTTATGTCTAGGCAACGGGATGCCTCTATTCATTTGTAGGTTCAAACAGGCTATCACCTCCTCAAAAAAAAGTAATAAGAGGACGGATTTGTAGTGAATCCGTTCCTTTACCTCTCACTAAAGGCCAAGTTTATCTTGCGATTACCCGTTTTTTGCCAAACTGATGGGTTGTAGATGATTTTGCATCGCTACGACGCCCCAACGACCATCGAGCCAATCGCAAACCTCGTAACGATAAAAAGGAACCAGTCTCCCATCGTTCATTTTCCGGCAACGACGCTCGGCTCTCCATTTCCAACGAAAAATTTCCGGTTCGATGGTTGGAACTCTTACGTTCAACTCGACGATACGATATCCCGGAGGAACGAAAGCTTTTGTCATGTTGTTATTGCTCGTTTTTCCAGTTCACTTTTACGACGAAGTAGCAAATCTACCATCAACGCCGAGGTTCTTCGGTCCAAACCGGCATCTGGTCCGAGCTCACCGCCACAAAAATGAGCGTGATCCAGATGATGACCGATTCCTCCCATTACGTTTCGCAGAGCACATTCGTGATGAGCATCGAGATTGATGATATCGGCTCTTTCCCCAAGTAGAATCTCTTCGTCACAGCTGTAACAAATCATTTCGCGATCCACGAATATGGGCTATCTGTGATCCACAGAGCAAGTTGCCACTCTGCTGCTGGACGTGGGGATCGAGCGAGAAAAGCAAATAAGGGGACTAAAACGAGGTCATTCTCCGTTATCAATATCTTTTTCGGTTCCGCTGGGTGTTTCCCCCCGGAGAATCTTCTCGATACCTTCGGCGTCATGTGCTCCAAATCCCGTTTGAGCTTGGACCATCCACTGTGCCATGGTCCCCACCGCTCGATCAACTCGATCCAGCTTTTCCTCAACTTCATCCATCCTCCGCTCGATTTGAAGCTTTGGTTCAGCCATACACTACCTCCATTCCGATTCTCTCGGCTTCTTCGAGGATTCGAAAGTAGTCGTCCCGTTGATGTGCAGTTCCGACGATTCGCATCTTTCCACCACGGTGACCCATCAGGTCTTGATTACTTCTGACATGTTTCCATTCGTTGGGTTTCAGACCGAACTCGTTGGCCCAATGCGCGGATTGCTGATAAGACGCTGAGAATAAGAACGTGATTTCAGACACTATTTTCCTTGCTCGGTCTTTTGGTTGCTGTCAACATGTCGGGTATCGTCCTGGGAATCGACTCGGAGATTTTTGCTTTCATAATAGTCCAGGAGACGAACCCAAAGAGAAGGGCGACTATCGCAAATGTTCCTAGAATAAGAACTACCCATTCCCACGTCATAGATTAGACACCTTCTTCTCGATTCGGTTCAGCTTTCGCCACTTGGCTATTGCGAATATCGCCCGCATAGATATCGCCATCCCGATTCCACCGGCGATCAACTGCATTTTTTCCTTGGGAATTATCAGTCCAGTTGCTTTGGAACGTAAGTTCCTGACCGACCGAGGTTGACTCATACGTCGACGCGCTCGATCAGTCTCGACAAGCGCGTATTGAGATCACCTAAACGATAAACGCCCATACGCAAATCGGATGTCGTAGGCGCATCTTTCGATGCTTCTTCTGGAGTCGGAGGGCGTAGCGCAGGTTCCAAGACGCTTTGTAGTTGATCGAGAAGTGCACCGAAACGCTCGAGCTCCATCGAGAGCTGTTCGGCTGCGCCCTGTTTACTTGGAGATTCGCTTGAGGAATATGCCAGTTCAGTCATCGTCTCACCGTCCTTGCCGAAGGAATGTTTATTACTCTCCGTTTTGCCAGTTCCTCGACCACAGCTGTCATCAGTTTCTTGTTGTTATCAGGAACGGACTCCCAAGATCCACGCGACTCGGGGCGAGTCTTGTAACCGAAATCGGGAGCCAAACGCTCGTACACCTGATGAAACTCTCGAGCAACCTCTTCGGCGGTCATTTCGACTTATGTCCCTTCGAGTTCTTCTTAGGAGTCTGAATCTTCCGTCTCTGCTTCTTCGCCTTCTTACTTTTGATCACTACCTCTTTCCTCGTTTTCCCTTGCTTTTCTTCTTCGCTCGTGTCGGAAGGCCTTTGATCTTCGATCCTCTCAACATCTCTTTTGCCTGTTCTTTCGACGGTCCGCCCTTCTTCTTCGATTTCCCGGCTGCTACTGCACCGAGAAAACCGGCTTGCTTTTTGGATTTTGGCGGCATTTCTCCTCTCCTTATTCCGCTCTCTGTTTCGCGTATCCATAGACAGCGGTCAGACGACTTCTTCCTTGCTCGTATCGTTCGCGATCTTCAGGATTAGAGAATGTAATTGTCCGTTTATCCGCAAAGACGTATTTCTTGTCCAGATCGCATTTCATGTAACCGAGCTCGTCATAATGAACTGCTTGGTGTGAGCTATCCTCGCAAATATCCGAAAAATCTCCCATCACTCACTCGCAACCGCGTCGAAACTTCTTAAGCTCAGGGTCGTAGCGATACCAGCAGATCACCTCTTCCAAAGGCATGCTGCCGGTCCAGTCGTCGCTGACTCCAGACGGGCGATTGCAGTGACGACATTGGCCGCCGTCGAGTAGCGTCTCCGCCAACCGCCACACCGCGGTCACTGGATTCAAAGCGGCCGCAACTTCCCAGCGCTCTTCGAATCCCGCTGCAGCAAGCCAAATGGTCGGTGGTTCATCATCGGAATATCTAATTTGAAATTGCTTGGCTCCCGTCCGCCGGATCAAATCTATCGTTGCTAAGAAACGAGGATCTTCCGGAGTAACTAGTTCTTCTGGCATTCTACGCCTTCAGTGGTTGTGGTTCCGGCACTTCTCCTATCTGCTCCGGGAGCATGAACGACGGCACCGCCAGCTCGAGCTTGTCCGCCATCGGGACTTTGAAATATGTGTGCAAGAGCAATGCCCAACAGGTCGGACACAGATCGGCTTCGTATTTCTCGGTGCCCTCGGGAGCACGATCGTCTTTGACTATAGATATCGTGGCGGGCTCGATCTTCTTCTGCTTACGCGGTAGGTCGTTCGGTTCCGTGGTTCCACAGCCATCACAGTGCACCTGAATCATGTCTAATCCTCCAAATTTTGTCGGGTGCTTCTCGAACGAATATCAAGCTGCGTCCGTCCCACAATACATGCGCAAAATCGCGACGAATTTGTTCATCTTCTGGACGCCACCATTTATCGATTATGGACCATGTCTCGAGCACGTGCACGTTGAATCCGTACATTTCGGTAGCCACTGTCTATATACCAAACTCTCAAGATTAATACTTCGACTTCTGTCAACAATCGTTGCGTTGTTCTGATTATGCATTCCCACATCTGGGCCAAGGTCGATAACCCTGCTTTCGAATTAATTTTACTGCTCTGTACTTCTGTTCCAACTTGCTGTTACGATGAGGATATCCGCGTCCCCCCACCGATCTCCATGTCGACAGATCGAACTGCAGTCCACCGTAATATCCGTTACCCGTATTGATGAACCACCTGCTCGTTGATTCACAGTACGCCATACGTTCTAATTTTGCATTGTATGGTCGAACGACGTTCCAGCGAGGATCGTGGTGTTGCGCCACTGGTAGAAATAGTACAAGTGCTGTCAGTACTACTGTCAAATGGTCCTCCTAGATAGAGGACTCTGAGCTGCCTGTTTTCCCTTTCACTCCCCTTTGCAAAAGAGCAGACACTTCCCTAGGGGGACTGGGTCGTAGAACTCGATGGTTCCCACTCAGAGCCACACTGGCGGTCAAGGTAGCGTGCTGAGTTGAACGGATCAGCTCTCTCCAACAGGATCGAAATTGGCTTGAAAAGCCTTTGTCGTATAGACCTTATAGCCGCGTTCTGTATAGAGAATCCAATCACCCACGAAAGCTTTGGTCTGTCTCGGATTTTTGGGGTTGTGAACTCTCACATGGATATACTGTTTGGTGGGCTGAACATCCTGTGACTTGTCAACTGGCGATTCATCGATGTTACCGATCTCGCCAAAGCACCATCGGGCGATGTCAGCGAAGTTTTGCTCAGTCACCTGAACAGCATCCACGTACAATGGCTTACGAACGTACTTGGTTGTAATGCTCGTATTTTCCATAGTCCCTATTCGTTTGGATTACGTGGATTACGGGTGATTCCAAGAAAATATCCAAAAGAGATACTGACCAGAACTACGATAGCCGTTACAACAATTGCGGCAACTTCAATCATTCATTTTCCTGATTGTCTCGTCGATTGCTCGATCGGCTTGTTTGAGTAAACCGTACTGAGTATGTATTCGAGCCGAGGTACAACGATAATAAAGTTGACCTTCTTCGCTGTCCTCTTCGGGATCACTTCCATAATGCACAGCGACAATCAAGAAAACTTCGTCTACTTCTGCGAGCTCGTCTGTCTCGTCGAGTTGGTCGAGCACAAACCCAACGGTTTCATGTATCTTCTCTTTACCGACGATCATGGCTGCTGCTCGAATTCAGCATACTTCCTCTCAAGAGGATCTTCATCGATTGTCACATACAAGCTCTGAAGATATGCCGATGTTCCACTCTTACCGCCGACTTCCCAATGATAGGGTCGTACGATCAGGTCGACGTTGATGATATCCGCCCAGTCAAGAAGCTCGATCGTACCCTCGTCGAGATTGCTACGACCACGAGAAGTGATCATGACGATGCGCGGAGGGCGAAATCCCCTGAAATTGATCGTGACGGGCAAATATGCCTGCGGAGTCTCTTCTTCCTCTTCACTACGAGGTTGCAGCCACTTGACGCTCCAACCGTCTTCGGCCATTTGATGAGCGACTGAATCATCTAGGAGAACGGCAAAATTACGCTTACCTTCCGGATTGAATCGGTCCTCCTTTCCCGAGAAGTTTCGAAATATGACCCGAACGCCTTCCATTACTACGGTATCATCCTGTGGCATTAGCTCTCCTTAAAAATGAGGCTAAGACTTTCTTTAGAGTGTCATCATCAGCAGTAACGAGAAGATTAACAATTTCACCGATCATCTCGTTTCGACTTTGCTCAGGAAGATTATGCCTAGCCTCTTTAATTCGGCTAGTAAACTCCACCGAGGTGTTTTCAAAAACTATACGCGACTTACTTATATACTCACAAGGTATCGCGTAAATATTAAGTAGTTTGATCGCTGTACCTAAAGCTGGAGTACGTTCTCCTCTTTCTAGCAAACGCATGTATTCAGAACTGACTCCGAGACGACTAGCAACTTCAGATCGAGAAATTTGAATATTGTTTCGAAACCCGCGTAAGATTTCTCCGAATTTTACGTTATCCGGTTCGTTTGGCCCAACAGTCAAAACGTTGTGCATACTTACTCCCTAGTTTTAAAATCTTGGGCAAGTCACGACACAAACTCCTTGAATGACCCGAACTTCTCGATAGTCGCGATCGCCTCGTCTCTCAACTTCTCGAAATATGACATGTCGATCTGTAGATCGGGCATGGACTGAGCGATCTCAGCTTCTATCCACCGGTGACCTTTCGTACCGGTGACAGCATAAAACTTTTCATCTTTGACTCTGTAGAGCGTCCCGCCCTCTTCGAGTACAGGAACAAACCGCCCAGTGCGGCCAACAAACCGCATGTCGCTAGAATCGAGTTTTTCATCCTTCTCACGTTCCTTCCTATCGAGGTACATCGTTCCTTGTAGGACGCTCCTGCTTTCGCAGAAGTCGTCGAAGGTAAGTTCATCCCCCGAAAACAACGTCTTGAATATGTATGGATGTTGGAATTGAGATCCTACGGCGGTCCACTGCTTGCCCTTACGAGCAATATAGACGGCATCGTTCACGAGACACAATCGATCGAAGGTCTTTTCGTGCTCGAAGTCGTAGCCATACCGAGATCCATGCTCTTTCACGAAAGTGATTGAATTCGATGTGGCATTAGGAATCTTCACTGAGTCGGTCTTGATGTGCACAACCCGATGGTCGTTCTCGATCAGGTCGTTCTTCAGGTCGATCATATATAGAGCGCCACGCTTGGCAACAATGTTGTCCTTGTTTCGATTGTCACGGAATGGGTTGGGAAAAGAGGCTGAAGTAAACCCATAGACGATGTTGATGACAATCTTCAAAGCGTATGCCAGCTTGTCTGCTCGATCTTCGTCTTTCAAATATGGAGCTAGGCGACCATCCATCATCTTTCTAGCCGTAGCGAAGTCTCCTCGCTTGATTGCCATACGAGCATCTCTGAGCTCCTTGAATTTCTCCGTGTACTTCCCAAAGAGATTCAAGATCACGATTGATGCCGGATGCATGGAGGCAATATCTAGAAGGGCGACTTTCTTGTATATCCCAGGTTCAGCGTATACGTAACCTCCTTCGCCAGGATCCTCTCCACGGTACGAGCTCTTACCCATATCGAACGAATATCCGGGAAACTCCTTACTCAGATCGGTATAGACGAATTGTTTCTGTGGATTCTTGTCGTCACCAAATATGATCTTCGCTGTGTGTCTTTGTGTCGTGTCGTTGACTGTCAATCCGCTCAATTCGGCCAGAATTTGTCGAGCGATGAAATCCTCCCAACGATCTTCCAGCACATGCTCTGTTGCTCGAACATCGTTGACGCAGTACTCCACTACTCGCGGCCAGTCTTCTTCATCCACAGGTTGGTCGAGAGGAAAGTCGAGTTCCATATGATCAATTCCGAGATCGATCTCGAACTTCTTCAAGCTCTGCTTTATCGAACTGAAGTCCCAAATATCAGCATAGGACAAATTGTAGGCCTGGGCGAAAAAAGCATTGCGGTTGTTATCTATGATGATCTTGTGTGTCAGATCGTACAGTTGCTTTATGCTGTAGCCCAAAACTGCAGCGTAGAGAATATGGTTGTCGAAGCGTCGATTGTAGAAGCCGACGAGCTTCATCTTCGTCAAGGCTTCGACTTCTTCTCTTGGTGGATTGATCATACGGATGACTTCGTCTTCTCCCCGAAACTTCCAACAGATGACGAAGAGATTTGGGTAAACCTCGACGTCAAATATAACTATCCGGTTATCGGTTACTTCTACAAGGGCGTCCGAACTCACTTCCGGTTCGGATTGGAATTTCATTGTCTGCACCGTCTTGAGACAAGTCGATGCCTGATGTGTGCTGTTGTTGGCGAAGGCTAAAATACGAGGTCGCATGTCAGTGACGTCATATTTCATGCCGGACTCATATGCCTCTTCGAGAATATGAGCAATGAAGTCTACTGACGGCTTGGTTCCCGGATGAATTTCCTTCTTCAGATTCCGTTCGATCAGTTCCCTAAGACCCTTTTCGCTGGTAATCGTCTTCGCCTTAAGCATCTTCTCCTTCTTCGGTCTGAGCGGAATTCCACCACTTATCGAAGCAACGGGTATCGCATTACAAAGTGTCAATCGTCGACGTAACGATGAGTCTCCTGTGAACACTTTGATCTCGATACCCTCGGAATATACAGATGCTAGTTCGCTCGGGTCACCTTCGTATTCATAATGAAGATGCACGCCTCCTGATTTGCTGAGCTCAGCGTATGTCGGAGGCCATTTGCTCGCTGCTTCCAGATTTCGTTCGAGCTTGCTGTGATTCAGCTTGTTCAGCTCTTTCAGATCGAAGTCGATCACGATGTGTTTTTCGGGTACTTTTACGTAATGCAGCAGCTTTGTATCAATATCTGAAAGCTTGGTCTTGACGTTTGCCCACTTACGACCCGGAGCTTCCTTCTTGTTGGCCAGCTGAGCGGGCTGGTCGGCGAAATATACATCCAACAAGGATTCGGTCTGGTCGACGACAACCGAGAAAGCGGGTAAAACGTCGTCTGTGTCTTTAGGGATCTTGAACTTCTCTGCGTTGAAACCGAAATATGCGCTACGAACTCTCTCCCCATCTACCTCGGCTCGATCTTTGAATTCGTCGAAGTAGTTACGAAGCTCTTCGCGTATCTTGTACTGTGGTCTCGGTCGTGTTATTCCGCTGTCCGAACAGAACTCCTTATAAAAATCGTACGCCTGCTTCAAGGTCGTATAGTTCTGAGACTTGAATACGTCGTAATATGCCTCGATGAAGTTGAAGAAGACGTCCGTTTGAAGCATCATCTCCAAAGGGCGGTATCCGTTGTAGTAGTTCCTGCCCATCTCCAAATATACTTTGAGACAGTGAGCTGCGATCGCTCCAAGCTCGAAGTCGATCTGGCTCATCAAAGCGTTGTAGTGCCGGATTGGGATTCGGTTGCCCGTCGGATGAATATCGATTAATCGACGAATGATCCCTGACTTTGCGTCGTCGATCTTCACTGGTTGATTCGATCCAATGAACAATAGAGCTTCTGATCTTGAAGTGTAACTAGGCTTGTACTTCTCGTTCATCGTCATCTTCTCGTGAGAGACGATCGAATTCAGTCGGGTATTATCCTCGATTTTGGATAGATCACCATCATGCTGGATGGCGACCAGGGGATTGTTCTTGAACGCTTCGGTGGAAAATGTACTGTCAGAGCGTCCAAGAGCTTTCCCATCGAAGGTAGTCGTATATCCCTCGAACAGTTTCTCTATTACGTTCAGGATAGTGGACTTACCGGATCCGGCGGGACCGTAGAGCACGAAGAACTTTTGAATCTTCTTCGAGTCTCCAGCCACGACGGATCCGATAGCCCACTCTATTTTTGCTCGTTCCTCCACGGAGTACAATGTCCCCACGAGCTCATCCCATGCTGAGATATCGCCTTCTTCTAACGCGTAGCTCAGATGTTTGCTTGCATAGTCCGTTTTCTTGATTTCCGAATTTGAAAACAAGACCTTTGAATCGAGGGGGCGGCTATTGTCGCTGATATTTGCGAGGTACTTTCTGAATTGCGCCCACGAGTTGCTGTTGAATGAGCGCATGTACCTTACATGATAATCGATCCCTGTTTCTTTCCGCAGCCGATCGGCTTCAGCTTCTAGTTCTTCGTCTACTAGCCGCTGAACATCATACTCGTCACGAGACCAAAGACCTCTTAATGCGTCCCAAATAGCATAAAAGGTCTTACCTTGTACCATCAGATCCTGAGAACGTCCGACTATAAAATCTGGATATAACTCCATACCCGGATTTTTCGTTTCTCTGGAGAGAATCTGATAAAAGTCCACGAACCCCCAATCCCGGTGACGTACTACTCCATAATGGGTTGATTCTGCAAGACGTAAGTACTCATCTGCTGCCAGATTTCTACTCGCGTCTGATCTTCTGGCGGATTCTTCAGGGGAAAGAAACCACCCTTACCGTTCGGCATGTATGTTCTCCACACGAGCTCTTCGAGAATATCGTCGACGGCATGAACCTTTCCGTCCGACAAAGGATCGCTCATCCGACTCAGTCCGACATTCTCGATCAATCTCCAAGCCCAATACGGAGGCTCTCTCCCCGCAAGAAAGGCAACTCTCCGGCTGAGAGCTACCAGAACTTCTAGAATCGTTGCTCCTCCCCTACCGAACACCTCCTCGACAATCAGTCGCTTTCGTCTCTGTTTACGAGGTAACCTGTTTCGAAATTCGACGCGCAGATCCAGTCCATCCTGCACACGATTATCGTCGTTGGGAACCATCCAAATGAATTCGTTGTTGTGCATTCTTTCGAATAGTTCAAGATAGGTGTTCGGGGTGCCGGGGGGAGGTTCGATCTGTGAGACCAGCCACTCGAAATATTCCTGATCGAGTCGCCGCGGCTCGTTTGCTACGTTTGATGCAATCATTTCTACCAAATCCCCGTTCTGATAACTTATGATCCAGAACTATCCAGCCCCATTACTTCTTCTTCGTAACTCCGATTGACACGTCCGATTTCGGCTTCGATCTCGAGTTTGTCGTTACGAATGAACACGACGTCGATATCGTCCGTACCGTGCCCGAATTTTGTCAAGTTGACTAAACCGACAATATCATCGGGATTCTCGATGCGTCTATCGTCTTCGTCGGCCAGTACTCCGTCGATGCCGTAGAAAGTGAGTACCACTTGTCTGTAATCGGTCGCGTTCTCGCTGAACTCGTCTTGATGGATGACATATGGAGCTTCCCTACTCCGTCCTGCGAGCTCTCTGGGGAAATCCCAATTGTCGTTTTTGTCTTTCGGTCGAGGCCTAGGAAATTGACCGGTCGATCTTGTCGTGTTGTCGGTACGATCCGTATATACCGTAGGTTCTGTGACGGGCACCGGCGGCCTCAGAGGTCGTCCGGCTTCGGCAGTCGAATATCCCTTCTCTTCGACGATATCTTCGACTGACGGCTTGTCCTGCGCCTTGGCCGCGGCTACCTTCTGGTTGTAGGCTTCACGGATCTTCTCGATGTCCTTCTCGGCCTCGGCGTAGGCCTCAGCCCGAAGCTTCTCTCGCTGGTAGCGATATCCCCGCCAGAAACCGAATCCGAAACCGAAAGCGGTACCAGTGAGAAACCACCCGACTGCCGCTCCGTGAGAGATCTGTCCCATCTCTCGGGTTGCGTTGGCCACATCCTCAATATGATTGGCCACCTGCCCGACTACGTTCGCCGTCGTCGATTCCATGTCAATTTCCCCTTATCTATTGTGTCGAGCTTATCCCAGATTACTCCATCGACATTGAAGTCGAGCAGAATGGACCCTTCTTTCAGATTGACGAAATCGTTAGCCTGCTCCGACCCATTCCAAATATCGAAGCTGATGTAATTGTCGGTCGATCCGTCGTCCGACCTGATCCAACCGACCACTTGACCGGCCTGAGATCTCTCCATCCCGAGCAGGTCGTAGACTTCGTTCAAGAACACGTGGCCATAGGCACTGAGTCGATCGTTCGCCCAGTTTTGTTGACCCATGAGAAATGCTCTGTTGTAGTCTGGATTTCGGTCCCAATTACGACATGTTTCGTCGAAGAAACGTGCATACACCGATGGCTCGAGATTTACTTGCTTGACTTTCTTCTTTCGGTTCGTTTCTGGATTGACGATTTCCACTTCCTCGACGCCATATCGGAAATCTCGATCTTGCTCTTCGCCGTACTTCTCCACCACCGCGGCACGGTAACTCCTGAACCCCCGATCGAGAGCCGTATAGGCTGCAGTCAGAGCAGCATTGCGCGAGGTCAGAATATTATGAGAGCTCGTCAAAGCGGCGATCGAAAGTCCACCTACGATAACGGCCGGAGCGTATAGCTTAGCGATCTTGTAACCGGTTTGCCAATAAAGAACCTTGACGTCGTGATTAAGGTCGTCTTCCCTATATCCCTCGTATTTTTCGTCGTCGTTCACCATCACGTCAAACAGTTCACGCTTGACTTTTGCTTCCTTTACGACCTCATCGGCCTTCAGAGTGGCTCGGCTAGCTAGAACAGCGCTTCCTACCACGCCCACGATACCCGCAACGAAAAGGACCTGTGGTGAGGCCTTCTGTGCGAGTAAAGCATGATGGGCGATCTTCTGTCCGATCACCTGTGGAACGAGACTCATTTGTAACTCCTTCTAATTTTCCTCTTCGGAAGCTACGGCGAGGCCTCTCATATAATCACTGAGACCTTCCATTGCCTTTGTTCCTGGTTGTACATCCGTCAATTGGATGCGACCGAATTGAATATCCGCCGCGTCTTCCTTCAAGTCTTCGAGTACTTTTAGATCTTCGGATTCGTTTTTTCCTGTTTCTTCGGCCACCTTTCCAATAAAGAAATCGCACAGACGTTCTACACGCCCAGCGAATTCTTTAATCTGGATTGTCCTCGTCTTTGTCGTCGTCACTCGGTTCCCCTTCTGGTGTTACCAGCATAAGAGGTTGTTTCTCTCGATTACCTCTTTCTATTACAATCCTAGGAAAGAGGTTCCGGTTCTGGGAGATCCAGTAGATAGCCATCACGAGTTCTCGTGACCCCCGCGCCCCCAATGTTCGTCCAACCCCACTTATGGTCGGTGTGATTAGAGGCGAGGCCAACAAGATCCATGAGATCGGCAACTGTCGCTTCATCATATTTCTCCACCACGTTGTATAGTTGGTCGATGACTTCTTCTGCTTCGACTCTTGATGACAACAGAATCTCGTCGAAGTCGTGTCGGGCACGTGCTTGACGGCTCATTGCTCTTTGGGACGAAGTAAATGAACTCGGTCGCTGAGCAGCCGAAAACCCACTGTAGTTGACGTAACCGTACCTACCAGACTGCGGCGGGGTTGTTCCTCGATATCGGCGAGATTCTCCAAGAAGCAGTCGTTCAAGACCAGAATGCACCGTCTCGATAACCATGTCCTTTGCTTCTGGAAGCAGCACGTCCAGCACAGCATAAGTCATGGCTGTCTTGAGATCTCCTGCGACAAACGAATCTGTGAATCTCTTTCGGAGAGATTTCTTCTTTCGGACGGTCTCACCCGTAGTGACTCTCCGAATATCCTTTTCATCTATGGGTTTAGCGCCCCTTTTACTTGCTTGACTGTTAGGTGGAAAGTCAGGATTCTCCATTTATCCCTTGAAATAGGAGACCGGAAAAAAAGGAGAGCCCATGTGGGCCCTCCCTTTGTAACTAATCCGTTTTGGATTCGTCGTTGTCTTCTTCCTTTTTCTTCTCGTACCAAGCTACCGCCTGGTTGAAGCGCTCCTCGATGTGCTTTGAAGCGTGGTCGAGAGCGATCGATCCGAACACTAGACTTCCTGCTGTGGCTCGAACTGCATCGAAGTTCGTCACAACATTGGTGTTGTTCGCGATCACATCGTTGACCACTTTCGTTACACCAAGGCCGCCCACAATCTGGACGGCGAACTTGGCAAGAGAAAGTGAACTAGACATTGACATCTCCTATCTAGATTAGTTTCATTATAGGGCATGTTTACGCTGCGAAGCTTAACTGACAACCTCTATCTCCCCAGCTGCCAAACGCGGACCAATTTTCTGAGCCTCCTCCGGAGACATCTCCTCGATTTCCTTCTTGGTTATGACTGTCGGTTTCGACGTTCCGGGAATTGCCGTAAGATCGGGTTTGCTCTCACCTCTCTCGCCTTCCACGACCCTTGCCGCTTCGTCTGCCATTCCGGCGGGAATAATCCCGTTGACGAACTCGATTGCCGAATCAGTGTTTGTAACGAGCTCCATGAACAGCGATGAATAAGCCTCGGTCGAAACAAACTCGTCCCTCAACTCTTGGCTCTTGATGAACCTCTTACCGTCGGGGGATCGCTTACCGTACGAGGTCAAGATTATGTTCTTGAATTCTTTGATTATGCTCTGATTGTCTTCAGCATCGACGATTCGTTGTAACGCCTCTGACAGACCATCCTTATGACTCATCTCGAGTTCAACCAGCTCAGCCTTGGACAGGTGAAAGAAGAAATCCTCGCTCACCGTCTCGCCGTTGAAATCCTCATAAGTGATCGTCTTCTTGAGCACTTTTACTTATTACTCCCTTCTCCTCGAGAGATCTATGGTAATTCTCCTCTTGGATCTTGCAGCTTGATCGATATCACTTCTCTGATGCCGTCGATGTACTCGTAGACCTCGATCGGCTCCATTCCGAGTTCTTGAAGGAGATTTATCGCCGCCTCAATTTCGTACTTGACCTCGGCGACGGCACTCGTTGTGCAAGCCCCTTCAATCGGCCAGAAATTTCGAGTGATAATTCGAATATGGATGATGGGCGAAGTCGATTGCCATGCACGGTCTCTGATCCGGAGTCATCGTTGCGGAGATCTTGACCTCGACTCGATCGTTCGCATTCCAGCCGACATGATCCGAATATGACGTCGGAGGCAAGCCGAGCTCGTCATAGAACTCGCTCAAGCTGACATGCATGAAGTTGAGCAACTCGTGATTGACCTTGTTCTCGGCTCGTTTGATCTCCTCGACCGTGCTCTGGAAATATCGCCCACTGTGCAGATCGAAGCAGAGAACTTCACCGGCTCCGGCGATGATGACTTCTCGATTGTTCGGAGGATGCTTGGTCACTCTCTCCTGAGCGATATCGTCTCTGACCTTCTGCTCTTCCCGTTCACCGATCCTGTCGAACACCTTCCGCTTGTACTCCTGCAGAGATCTCTCCGAGATTGCCGAAGCGACCGTAAGGGCGGCGATCTTCGACGATGTGATCCTGTGCGCCATGACGATGCAGGTGATCGTGACGGCACAAGTGGTCGCCGGTGGAATATACGCCTTCCAAACCAGCTTGGCCTTCCTGGTCCTTGTCAGCTTCTCGTCGAATGGAGCCTTGACATCATCTTCGGTCAGTTTTTCGTCCGAAGTCGCCCATTGCTTTGCAACTTCTTCCGCCTTCTTCGCCGCCATCTTTCGCTCTTCTTCGGCGATCATGTCTGCAGCTCTGAATGTGGCTCGTCCTGTCAAGACCGCGGTTGCAACGGTTCCGACCACCGCGATACTCGACAAAATGGTAGGAGAATTCTCATTCAGGAGGAACTTTGCTTGCTGAGCTTTTTGAGCCAACCCAAGAATCATCTATAGACCTCTCACTTTGACGGGCTTTCGCATTTCCCGGATGAAGATCCAGATCAACCAAAATCCGAAGGTGATTATGGTCATTAGACAGTCACCCAGAAACCTGAAGAAACCGTACCGGTTCTGCTGAACGATAATTACGTACATACCACCTCCTAAAAAATAAAACGATAAGGGCGCCGCCCCCGATCATCTGCCAGGGGCGGATAGCTCCCAAGACGGGAGCTTCACCTCACTAAAGGCCAAGTTATCGCTGCGATTACTCCTCTCCTTGCCGACAGTCCGGATCGTTTGGATCACATGCCGGATATACAGCCTCGTCTTCGACTTCCACTTCTTCCGTCTCGACCGTATCCGGTTCGTCCATAGCGACCTCCTTTTGGAGAGAAAAAAAAGAGAGAGCCTGAAGGGTGCCGATGTCCTTCATTGCAATGTCCTTAAGGCTGGACAACTCTCTCATAAGAGGGCATGTATTCTCTGCGATTAGGCGGCCTTCACCGTCGTTGCGTCTTCTTGGGGGAAAAGTCGCATCGCCTCAACGGCTCGAACCACGTTGGTCGCTTCTTCTTCGTCACGGAGACGATAGCCCACACAACGATGTCCATACCAGACGTACCAGAGATCGGGAGTACGTGTATGTCGAACCCAAATATACACTCCCTGTTCACGAAGCTCGCGGCACCATTTGTGTAGTTCGCTCATATCACTCATCCTCGAAATCGTGGGTCTTCTGATGGAATATCCCGCAGGGAACGAAACCCTTCTCATCGTCGATCCGAACGAAGCCGCGACGCATGACACTGGTCTGATAGCCGTCCTTGAAGTAGAACGTCTTCCCGTCTTGCATCGCAGACTCGAGTGAGAAACGAACGATGCAGCAGATGGGATAACCAAATCTTCGCCCTTTACGCCAATGGAACAGGAACTGGTTGATCTTGCCCATGCGTGGAATGGTCATTGAAATATAGCCGTGATCCATACAGCCCTTTCTGAGAAAAGAAAAAAAGAGAGAGCCTGAGGGCGTGCCGATGACCCTCATCGCGATATCGTTAAGGCTCGATGACTCTCTCATAATAGGGTAGGTAATTTCTGCGAAAATGAAAAAAAGTGAAGAGCGGGGCCCTCACAACCCCCTATCGGACGGATGACGCTCTTCATTAAAGGGTAGGGAATTTCTGCGATTCGTCTATATCTCCTCGAAGATTCTGAAGTCTCCCTTAGGACGACGAAAGATCTTCCCCTTGGCATCCGGAAGTTTTCCGTACAGATGAGCTGATAAATCGGTGTCTGAGATGCCATGAGCTCGAGCTGCTTGTTGTTGATTGAAATATCCCACGTTATCGCTCGGCTTTTTTCTGCCAAAATATCCACCCACGTAACTACCATCATCCACGACTATGACGGGATTCCCACGTCTGAAATCTTTGGGAACCGAAACTTCTCTGAGATTGCTGGGTGGACCAGTAAAGACGACAGTGGGCGCAGCAGGTGTGTTGAACGTAACGTATCGTTTCGTCACAACACATCCGACGACGAAGGCTCCGGTAATAGCGATACCGGTGTAGATGCCCTGATTTCGTTTTACATGTGTTTTGGTCTTGCCGTATATCACTTTGATGTTTTCTCTACCGAATTTCATACTTCTTACTCCTTTCGATATGGTAACAATATGTGACAACAACTTCTCATAATAGGCTATGTTTTGTTGGCGATAGAGAAAACAGATAGGGCTTATAGCAGGGAAAATAGGTAGAATATCCCCGCAATTACCAGCAAAAATGCGCTTGGGACGGCCACATCCATGATGTTGTCGAACCAATGGATTGGCTTCTTGTCGACGAAGGCGTAGATCGTCTGCTCGATCTCTCGAATCAGGTAATATCCAATCGCGACTGCAATGCCGTAGAACTCGGCGCCATGTCCGACTGAATATGCGATCAATCCGACGACTAGGGCGATGATGACCGCGAAGACCGTATGGGCGATCCAGGTCTTCCAGTCGGGTCCGTGCGTCCATTCTGAGATCTTGTCGCGGATATCTCGGCGGCGTTCCGCTTGCGTTCTCATGATTATGTCCTCCAACCAACCACAAATGCCGGTTGTCTTCGATGTTCCCCGAATCGATTCTTTCGCCAGGGAGTGAGTAAGATTGCCTTTGACGCGTATTTGTTCCCTTCTCGATCATTCGTCCATGCGTTATCGATCATGGGCGCACCTTCACCTTGTCGGCACCAGGTCAAGATCAATCGTCCGAACCGTCGTCCTCGATAGGGTAAACTTTCTTCAGACATCCTCCCTCTCCTTAGACGTTCTCATGACTCCCTTTCTTAAATCGGCGTTACAACGAGAAACGGGTCGTCCTCGACCTCTCCCCCCAGAAAAATGCCTCGAACGTGGTACACGTTGCCGGTTTCGGTCCAGATAGCAAAACGTTTCCCACCCATGAAGTCCACGCATAGCCATGGACCGGTATTTTGCATCTTGTATGGCACTGCCGCCGGGTACGCTGCCAACAGCAGATCCAGCCCTTGACGCGTTTTCGATATCTCAGCCATTTAGCCACCAAACCAGTAAGCCGGAAAGAAATCCGCCGATGTAACCGATACTGAACACGGCGAGTAGAGCTTGTTCGATTTTGTCGGGATGCTTCTTCATATCTTCTCTTTTGCCACGTGGATGATTACTTGTCGAAGTGTGTCTCCTCCAAAATATACGATCATGATTCCGACGACGTTCCTGCCCAGAGCATCGACAACCCCGCTGTAATCGACCGGCTCGCTCTTGGGCACCTCTTCCTTATTTGGCTCCGGATCCTTCACCATTTTCACCTGAAACGCCCGGTTCCGAAACAATATAGATCCTTTCCACAGTTTGTTCAGGGATAAGGACGTACTTACCCTCGATTTTCTCGTCATCACCCTCTAGCTTGAGTACGATGAAAGGACTTGAAAACGGGCCCAACGGCTGCATGCCTTCGAACTTCCCCTCGAATGCTCCGTGACCCAAGGTGTGGATTATCACTTCTTTACCTAGTAAGTGATTCCCCCAGTCGATCATTTCTCTCCTCTCGCCTCTCTCCTTTTCAAAGCCTGTTTATAACCTCGAAAAACAGTGGATGGATACCACGTCTTTTTACCTCCGGGAGTTAGAATCCCACGGCTCATGAGAACTTTGGCCATCTTCCCATAGGTTGTGCCTTCTCTGATCATTTCGATGATGAGATTGTCGACTTCGATCCCGGGATCGTTTGGCTTTGGGCCTTTGGGATATTCTTTTGTTGAAAAAGTCGCACGTATTGTGATCTCTTCCTCACAATGTGGACAACGAATTTGAATAAGGGCCATTTGTCCTCCAAACTTAGTAACTCATGAGGGCTCCCCGATACTTATAGAGGGATATTGCGTTCGGCTGATGCTGAACTGCCTGCACGAGTTGTAGATTTCCTCTTCGTCCTTGATGTTCCGAATCAACGAGAGACCGGAACGATGCATGGCTTGCGTGATGAAGTCGAGCGGAGAAAGACCGTTGTGTCGGGCCATGTCGTAGATCTCGGACCATTGATCTCGGTTGATCACAGCTTCTCCTTTCGAAGTACGTTCAGAATATCTCCTTTTACCTCATTCCATTCGTCAAGGAGCTCATTCATCTTCTCGTCAACATCATCGACATCCTGCTCGGTGAAGGCTCGACCCGATCTGAGCTTTTTTCCGATGAGGTTTACGCGAAGTGACAAATTTCTTCGACGAATATTCAAGTCGGATGGTGGCATGTAATCCTTTCGCATAGAGAGAAAAAATATAAAGAGACGGCTCACGCTTTTACAGCCGGTGAGTTACTTCCTGTCTCTTTCTATAAAAGGCTAAGTTTTTCCTGCGATCGACAAAAAAGGAAAGCCTGTGTAGACTCTCCTTTCTGGAACTACTCCTCGGTGGGCTTGTCAGCCTTCCGCTTGTTCCACAGAGAACGGACCTTGCCTCCGGTGAACCGAACGGCGTCGACAGTGGCGCTTGCAGCGACACTACCGGCCGTCGTTGCGGCTCCGAAGACGAATCCGCCCTTGGCTAGAACAGCATACGGTGGCATATTGCCTCCTTGTAGTGGTTTCATTATAAGACGTGTATTTTCTGCGATTTCCAGCAAAAAAAGAGAGCCTATGTAGACTCTCCTTTTCGAAGCCGTCGAGCCTCGGGAATTATTCACATTGTTGCTGTTCGCATCCGTCGTCGAACGGCGTCGGCCGTGAGCAAGTACAGGACTGCCGCGAGGAAGACCAGACGTCTCACCGTCACCTGTCGACGAACGAACGAAAGCATCTTGCGCATAATCGCTCCTTGGTTGAGGTTTCATAATAGGCGAGGTAATATCTGCGACAAAAAAGGAAAGCGCTTGTTAGGCGCCTTCCTTCGTCGAGATGTACGCAATCTCGGGGAAAATATCTCCGACGATCTGCGTCGCGATCTTGGCCTTCCGCTCCTTCGTCTTTGCGGAGTCGAACTCGTCCCGTTGTTCGGGCGTGATCTCCTTCGCGATGACACGAATGACGCGGAGAGCCGTGATCGGATGCTTGATAATGCGAAGCATTTTGTTCCTTTCTGTTGTGTTTTATCTCTCACTATGAAACATGTATTTTCTGCGATTTTGCAGGCAAAAAAGGAAAGTCCTTGTAGACTCTCCTTTCTGGAACTACTTCCAGACGAACACTTGCTGATCGCGGTGAAGCCCGATGGCCCGATGCCGTATGGGATGATCATGATTGGCTTCGATCGCCAGCTTGAGCTCGAAGAGGTCGTTCTTCCATTCGTAGATATTACGAATGGTCGCTCGACTCTCGAGATCGATCTGGATCAGATCGCCGATCTGAAGATCCTCCACACGGGCAACGTGCTGGGTGAGCTTCTTTCTGCGAAACAACTTAAGCATTTTTCTCCTTTAGTAGGTTTCATTATGAAACATGTAATTTCTGCGATTTGCAGGCAAAAAAGAGAGCCAGTGTAGACTCTCCTTTTCGATCCTGGTAGGGATCAGTCCTTGATCAGGCCGCTGACGAGCCCCTCGCGCTCCTTCTGCAACTCCTTGATTTTTTCTTGCAACTCTTTGATTTCTTCGTCGATATCGTCGATCCGACTTTTATCAATAGAGTCGCTCAACCAAATGGATGCTTTGAGAACGCCTATACCGGCTCCTTTAGCAGCTTTTCCAATTTTGGACATGATACTCCTTTGTAGGTTTCACTATAGGGAAGGTAATATCTACGAAAAAAAGGAAAGTCCGTGTGGACTCTCCTCTTCGAATCAGTCCTCCTTGCAGTTACACTGCGGAGTCATCGAGACTCGGATGATGGCGATCTCGTTGGCGATCTCAGCCTTGCGCTCGGGCGACGTATTTACACGTCCGTGCTCGTGCACAAGATTGTCGATTGCCTCATAGATGCGCTTATCGATGTCCTCGATTGCACTCATAGTGGTCTCCTTTTGGTAGGATTGGTTTCATTATAAGACATGTAATATCTGCGAAAAAGGAAAGTCCTTGTAGACTCTCCTTCTTGATTACAACTCAATTTTTGGAATGTTGATAACGCGTCCATCGACCAAGGTGACGTCGCCAGCGATATCCTCGTTGAAACACTCCACTGCGGCTTCCCAAAAAGCGAGGTCACGCTCTTCTTTAGTCGTAGTGGAAATGTTCTTCCGATTCTCTTCGATGACGGCTTTCATCTTGGCCGTTGAATCTTTGATACTCATTTCCAATCCTTTCGTTGTGGTTTCATTATAGGCTCGGTAATATCTGCGAAAAAGGAAAGCGCATGGTTAGCGCCTTCCCTGTAGGTGTTGATCCGCAAAGCGGTTCAATACGATCTTGCCGAACTGGTCGAGCTCCATGTCCTTGTTGTATACGTGATTGGCCATGGTGTTCAGCCAAGCGATGTCCTGCTTGTGGGAATCCTTGAGGATATTCCTTTCGCGACGGACTCGGTTGTACCGAACCACCATTGCCGCTCCGTAAAACGGCGACGTGTATGCAAGAGCAGCATCAATTAAAGTCATATCAAACTCCTGTTTGTGGTTTCATTATAGGACCGGTAATTTCTGCGAAAAACTAAAGCCCCTGTAGGGGCCTTAGTCTATTGCTCTGCCTTCAGATATTTGATCCTCTGATCGAGGGCATCTGCTGTAGCTAGAAGACCGTCTCGAGTATCTTGCAAATGCTTGATCTCCAGCTCAACGCCGTTTTCTTTCAAGAATTTGCCCGCATCCTCGAGATTCTCTCCGAGCGTATGAAACAGTATTTCCCACGATGGTAAAGGGTTTTCCATTATTCTCCTTTAGACAGATCTCATTATACACCGTGTTTTTCATGCGAAAAAAGAGAGCCCATGTTCTGGGCCCTCCTTTCGATCAGTCGTCTTCCACGATGTCGTCGAGGGATATCTCCATCAAGCCGGTCTTGAGCAATCCTCTTGCTCGATACGTCGGCATGAGTCCGTTCGCGTAGAACGTCGGATATGAGCTGCCTTTCTCTCGGTCCGGGTTCTCTGCATAGCAGACAACTACCCAGTCCAAGAGAATATCGCCTGGCTCAAAATCTTCGCCTTCCGCGATTACTTCTCTCAGGACGGTCTCGATCTTGTCGGATTGTATTTTGTCTTGATGAATAGACATTTTCCTCCTTTCGATATGGTGGGTTAGATTCTCATAATAGGGGAAGGAATATCTACGACGAAAAAGGAGAGCCCATGTTTCAGGCTCTCTCTTTCTCAATCTAAATATCCGAACGCTAGTAGTGGACCTTCACGACGATCATCCATGATGAAGACGGCTCCGTTTTTCTCGTACCAGGCTCTCAGCTCTTCATGCTTTGTATCGCGTCGTCGCCGACATCAACATCAAATATCTTTGCTCTGATAAGCAACGTAAGTTCGTGCTTGTGGCAGTACTCGTCGATTTCTCGTAGGAGTTCTGTTCCTTCGCCCTTACGTCGATTCGTCGAACGCATGTCATACAGATGTGCGTGCGAGCGATCGTCTAGCGGTATAGCAATGTTGGCCGAAGCGCCCTTGTGCTTGAAATATACGAGCCAGGTCTTCTCCGGATTTTCTTCGTGAGGAACGGTCTTTACAATCATGTCGCTCCTTAGATAGATTTCATTATAGGCGAGGTAATATCTGCGCCTTGATGCGAAATATCCCCCCGGGGTTTTTTGGGAATTGAAAAAAGGAAAGTCCTTGTAGACTCTCCTCTTTGAAACTAGGCTTCCAACTCGGCGGTCTCTGTTTCGTACTCACGCTGGTCTCGACGATCCATGTACTTCATGTATCCGTAAGCAGCCACGATCAGAGCTGCGTTGAGAGCAACGTACTGAACGGGGTGGTTCCGGATCCAGTTGTACTGGACCTGTTGAGATTTGCGGTAAAGCTCGAACATTTGAATCTCCTGTTAGAGGGATGGTTTCATTATAAGACTGGTAATTTCTGCGATTTAGCAGGCAAAAAAGGAAAGTCTGTGTAGACTCTCCTTTCGAACTTACCTAGTTCTCGTAGAGTTCTAGTTTTGTGTTCTTTGGGACGGTAAGCGTACCCATGTACGAACCCCGTCCACCGTTGTACGAGTGGTACCAGAGTTCGAACGTAATCTCCTCGCCGATCCAAATGTTATGGATAACGGCGACGATATTCTGAACTCTGATCTTGTCGTTCGGCTTCACGCGATTCGCTTTTGCGTAACGCTTCTTGTCCTTGTTGAACAAATTGAACATCTAACTCCTTTGGTAGGTTTCGTTATACGACGTGTTATTTCTGCGAAAAAAAATGAGTCCATGTTTGAATTGCGAAAAATATGAAAGGCCGCGTGGTTAGCGGCCCCTCATATCTGATTCTCTCTCTAGAACGTCCTTTATCTCGGACGCATGACCATGCCCATCGCTCTCGACACGATTACGTTGACGTGCTCGTGCCTGATGACCATGACGATCCCCAGGAGATTGGCAGCGATGAGAGCGACCGTGTCTTTACTCATAGGATCAGATGTTTCTTCACTCTTCATCCTATGCAGCTTGATGATCACTTCCAACGTCTTGTTGTACTCCTCGGAACCAATCGGATGGTTCTTCAGTTCACGAACAGCACGTTCGAGCTCGAGGTCGATAATGCTTGGCGATCGTGAGAACATAGACCTCCTTTTGATAGAGTCTCATTATAGGCCAAGTTTCACTTGCGATTGGGAGTCTCTATCTCAGAAGGCTCTACTCGAAAGACCACTTGCTTTTTGAACGCGATTTTGTCCGGATAATCGTCCAGTATGAGCGAATATACCGTCTTTTCCTCTTTTTTGGTCACGATGATCGTACCGGTGTAATCCCGGAATCTCGACGATACATACCCTCTCAAGATAAATCCCGCCATCAGGCCGAAATAGAAGATAACGACGTATATTATGATCGCCATCGCTCAGCCCAACATCGCTACGGTAGGATATGCTCTCTCTCCGGCTTCGTCTTGTGAACGAATATACTCGGTGACTCGAGAGGTCGAAACAGCTCCGCTTTTCCCTTGCACTTCGATGATATCGCCGAGATTGTAATGGACTCCGTATTTGAACTGGTTCAGAGGAACAATCTCTCCGTCCACCGCCCTTACAAAGTGATGATTGTTGAGATCGTCTTTGGCTCTCTCGTTCAAGATATTGAGAAGAGTCGCTGAGCTTCCGCTGACCATGTCGGTTGTGACATCATTCGCAAATATCATGTTGGCGCGCAAATCAAACCCGGTGTACTGCGATCCAGACAAGCTGGCCTGGCCGGGGGTCGTTATCAGAGGCTTTAGTTCTGCATCGCTTGTCGGAATAAACGCATACACCAAAGTCTTGAGTGCAGCGATCGACTGAAGCTCTTTGATGTCGGTCAAAGAATCCATCTGCGGAGAAAACCGTACGATTGGATAGGTGGTTTGACGACTTGTTCGATCCAGTCCTCTGTAGCTTCGAAATCCCAGAGAATATGCGGTATCCGTGGCCGATTCGAGCGTGATCTGCATCCCGACTTCGTAAGTGGTAGCGATCTCTCGCATGGCGTCGTAAACCGGTCCGAAAGGTACGCCGACAGTGATGTTGGCGCCAGCCGTATCGTACGCTTTGAGACCAAGCCCGGGAATCGCTAAATTTTGTGGATTGGAGATACCGATCGGGTTGGCTCCGGTCAAATATGGACTGCCCGTGACGCACATGTTGTAGATAATCGCCCATAACGCCCAACCTGGAGGTCCGCCGGAAAGCGTCCAATACTGATCTGCGTGATCGGCCGATGTACGGATGAATCGATTGTTCATCCAAGACAAAAGCGAGATTCCGGTGACTTTCAAGGCCTCCTTCTCGATATTGATCGTCTCGAGAATCATCACCTCGTTCGAACCGACCAAGCCGAGAAATGTGCCCGGAGGGAATTTTTGGATCATCTCCGGGGTTGCCGGTACGACCAGCTCTACCTCACTGTCGCCGTAATATCGTTCCGTCCAGATAGCAGATATGAAGCCGTCGATCACGTCTTGCCTGAGAAATTTGCGGTTCAGAGTGAACAGTTCCATCACAGACCGCCAAATCGTTCATAATATGTAAGCTCCCAATCTTGACCTCCTTTGTCAGTAATAACTGAAAAATCGTTCTCACCAGGTTGGAGCAACGGCCAGGAAGAGCCTTCCTGTACTTTGGGCAAGAGATTGGTGATCACGCCGCTGGTCATGTCGATGCTCTGGACGAACTTCTGCATTCGGATCGAGCCCATCTCGAAGTACTTGTTGGTTCCCGTGACGTCGGAAATAACGTTGAAGTGCGAGATCGACGGATCTCCGATCTGGATCCCGATCGAAGCCGGAGCCGGATCTGCGTTACGTGTGGCTTTGACGTATATGCCTGCGTCGATGTTTCCGGTGTAATCGATGGTAGTCACAGCACCGCCCGGACGTACGGCTTGACCGGTAAGGACGATCGGGTCGAGCGCGGTGAAATATGGATCCGGACAGACGATCGAGACGACGAATTCGGGGTCGTTGGTGAACGGATTGACCTCGGCACTCTCGACAATCCCCTCGATTTGCACGGGATTAATGTCGTCGCTGTAAAACACCAGCCGTACCGGTCTCTTCGGCATGAAATATGCGTACAGAAGCCTACGCAGACTTTCGTATGTATAGTTGTGCCAATCAGGGTTCGGGTGCAGCGTAAGAACGATGTTTCTGCTCAATACGCTGCTCCCCGTGTAACCCGAGCCATCGATCGATCCAAACGGTGTGGTATTGACAGACGCCTTGACCGGATCCAAGCCGGTGATGTTTCGAACCTGAATCAAATCCGTCTCAGCCCTGCCGGTGTCGTCCAAAAGAAGCGTAGGGGCTGATTGCCACGAGCTGTACGCTTTTACTTCTGTCAGCAATTCAACCTCCTTTACGTAAGAGCAAGTGCGGACTTGAGCTGTGATAGCTGATTCTTCGTCTGTCGGTAGATCTCGACCTCGGTCAGAGATTCAGGCGAGTAGTTATTCTGCTCGAATCTGACCGTCGTTCCTCCGGCAGCTGCAACAGCGTCGACCTGAGCTTGTTGCATTTGTGCAGCAGATATAGCCGAAGCCTGTCCGTACGAAACCGCTGCGGAAATAGGAACCGTATTCGTCAACGATGCCAACTTCTGAGCTTCACTCTCAACCTGTGTCAGATCGAGAATAGGCGTGATCACCGGATCTACATCGGCAATATCCTGCATCGTCTTCTGCATCGAGGTGACTGCGTCCAGAGCGACCTGGTTGATGGAGTCGGTCACCACCTTCGACGAATTGGCGACGCCCTTGGCCATGCCCTCCATCGTCAGCTTGCCGATATCGGCGAATACCTGCGATGGAGACTTGATCTTCAGCTTTCTCTTCACGGCATTGACGATTTTCTGTACAAACTCCTCCATCTTCTTCTGAGCACCCTCTACGTCCTCCGTCAATCCCTTCACAAGTCCCTGCTTAGCCTTGACACCGGCGTCGTAGAGATTAGACGCAGCCTTGTCGCCGAGTAGCTTGGCCTGAGTCTCGAGCTGACCACTCAGTAGACCGATCTGTTTGACTGCTGCGGGCCCGGCTGCTTCCAACTGAGAAGCAAACGCTTGTGCCGAAGGACCCTCAGCCAGCAGCTTCTTGTACGTCTCGTCGTCCAGACCCATTCCTCTTAGCCGCTGCAGCGTTTGTGCATATTTTGCGACGTTTTCGACTTGAGTCGCAAGATTTTGCGTAAATACGGCTAGCGCGTTGGCCACCGGCTTGCCTTCTTCGTCTTCTGGGGTAACGTCAGGCAAGTCGCTGTACTGCTCTTGGATACTTTCTCTATAGTCCTTTCGAGTCTGGATGAGATCGTCCAGCTTACTCTGCTCTTCGTCCAGCTTCTCGGTAAGCCTGGCGTGTTCGGCTGTAGCGGCGATCAAGCTCTTCTTCTCTTCACCAAGACCTCGGATCAACTCCGTACGACCGGCGCTCAGTCTTTTTATGAGATCCGTTTGAGTTGCAATCTCTTGTTGAGCTTCCTTGATTGCAGCTTTGTCTCGGTCTTTCGGCTTCTTGGCCAACTCTTCGGCACGAGTTTTTCGAGCTTCAGCAAGAGTATCTCGAGCGTCTTGGATCGCATCGAGT
>Ga0207428_10000737_pt1 | contig 37593 bp, 28 predicted proteins | sample RhiMethybrSRZTD1_FD_187600 | JGI IMG/M metagenome (GOLD analysis project Ga0207428, IMG submission 187600) | Populus rhizosphere microbial communities from Tennessee, USA - Rhizosphere MetaG P. TD hybrid SRZTD1 (SPAdes) (version 3) | ecosystem: Host-associated > Plants > Roots > Rhizosphere >...
TCTCGAACGTGAAGGCGCGGCGGGAACTCGGGTGGGCGCCCATGTTTCCGAGTTATCGCGAAGGACTGCGCCACACGATGGCACGGGCGGCGTAGCCGAACCGGCGTCGCGCGTGCATTGACCGTGGTCGGCGGGCGGGTGTGCCGCGCGCTCACTGCCACACGGGAGCAACGAGGGTTTACTACACGGGGGCAACGGGGATTCATCACACGGGGGTAACGAGGGGAACGGCGTTATCCCCGTTGCCTCCGTGTGACAAATCCCGTTACCCCGTTTAGTGAATCCCGTTGCTACCGTGTCTAAGTGCGCGCAGTGACCGCCCGTTCCGCAGCGCGTCGGACATTCCAGGCCTGCCACAAATGACGACGCTCGTGTGAGGCGATCACGTGAAGGCCGGTCGCCAGGCTGAAGCGGACGCCTGTGATGAACGGGTTGGGAAACCGGACGCCCGTGAGGTCGATGCCTGCATTCGTCCTCAGGAATCGCTGGACGTCGATTTGCGTGGTGAGAAACGCCGCTGTGGCATCGCCCAGTGGCGGCGACTGACGCGGCCTGATCTTCCGCGGGGCTTTCATCTTGAACCGAGGTTTCACCGGCGGCTCGAGCGTTCGCGCGAACCACCGTCCAATGACCCCGGGCATCGCCGGGCCCTGTCGATAATTTCCGTTTGCACGCGCGGCAGCGGCGGAGGGTTCCATCGCCGCGAGATAGATGCGGTTCGAGACCGCCAGGTGATCGAGACACTCGGCGACGCTCCACGACGACGGCTCGGCTCGCCAGGTGCCGAGCGCTTCAGTGAGGCCGTCCACCACCGCACGTGCGTCGCGTTCCGCGGCGGCGTAAGCCTGTTCCAACGCGTGGAGATCGGGTGGAAGGTGTGCACCCATGCCCATAACCTACGGTGTGAAATGCGACGTTTCAACCTCGTCGCGACCGAGCGCTGCGTTTAATCGATGCTCGCGACCTTCACGCGTAGCCTGGCCTCGCCCAACACGATCTCGTCGTCGGTCTGCAGACGGACACCGCGCGAGCTGACGTGCACGGGGATGGGCGTGCCGTTGCGCACGATTGAGGTGCCGTGCGCGCTGCGGTCGTCGACAATGCGGAAGTCGCGCGTCGCCTCGCTGTAATCGATGTGCGCGTGGCGGCGCGACACGGTGTCGTTGACCGTGCCGGCGCCATCCTTGAACACAACGTGGTTGGTTCGAATCAGGTGATTGCGGCTGTCGCGCACCTCTGCACATCGTCCCAGGTTGATCCGGTCCTGCGTCAACGTGTAGCGCGGCTTGTCGCCCGCGCCGTGCGCGATGGTCAACTCGATCTCTGGAATCTGCGGCGCCGGTTCCGGCGGCGCGGGGTCGGCCGGCGTGCCCTGGCCGAAGTCGATGTGGAATTCCGGGGTGGTCCAGCCCTCTTCGGGTTGGGCGACGTACGCCAGTCTCACACTCAGTCCGGTGCTGTCGCAGCGCGCGGCACGAAGGCGATTGACGATGCGATCGCGCAGTGTTGGTCCGCCGTCGAGGACGGAGGCGAGGCGAGCGCGCGCGTCGCGCGTCGGCGCAACCACCGTGACTTTGATCCGATTGAAGGGAAAGACGCGCCGGCCGCGGCCGGCCGGCTCGACGCGCTCGTCGACAGCTTCGAGAATGGCGTGCAGGACCTCGAGCGGACCGCGCGGGCCGGACTGGGACCATTGCTGCGCGGCGCGATCGAAGGTGCGCGTGAGGGTGGATTCGAGCTTCTTGGCCTTGGCGAGGATGTCCATGTGTTTTGTCTGGGCCGCCTGAAGACGGCCCCCACGTAACTCAGCGAATCAAGCCGCTCGCCGCCGCGGCGGTGACGATCTCGCCGGCGGCTGGTGCCGCGGCCCGGCCGCCGTAGCCGGCGTTCTCGATCAGCACCGCGAACGCGACACGCTTCTCGGCGTGGTCGTAGGGCGCGTACCCGATGAACCAGGCATGCGACGGTGCGCCGCTCACTTCCGCCGTGCCGGTCTTGCCGGCGATGCGCCACGGATGACCGCTCAAGGCGCGACCGGTGCCGTTCAACACGGCGTCGCGCAAGTCGCGGCCGAGTATCGCGGCGGCCTCGGGGCTCAGCAGCGTTTTCGTCGGCGATGCCTTCAACGACCGTTCGACGCGTGTGTCGCGCAGCGCTCCACCACTTGCAATCACACCGGCGACGCGCGCCATGCGAAGCGGTGTGGCGACGACGTCGCCCTGCCCGTATCCCGCATGAGCGAGCGTCAGATTGACCCGGGCGGTCGAATCGTCGCGCGCGATCGAGATGCCGAGCAGACGCGCCGTGTCGAGCATCGCCTGCGGGCCGACGCGAATCGCGAGTTGCGCGAAGTAGGCGTTGCAGGAGTGGACAATGCCGTCGTGCAGATCGATGTTGCCGTGCGCGTGCCGCTCCAACTCGTCGTCGCGAATCACGCCCCACCCATTGACTCTGGCGCCAGCGCGTCCGTCGGCTTGAAGGGCGCACATGAATTTCGTGGCGCTCATCGACGTCTGCTCGCGAAGCGCGGCGGCAGCGGTCACGACCTTGAATGTCGAGCCAGGAGGGTAGAGGCCGAAGCGGGCGCGATCGAGGAACGCGTCGGTGTCGGCGTCGTCGGAGGTCCGGCTCGAGCCGGACACGACAGGAGGAACGGGGTAGCTTGCGGTGGCGAGCAGATCGCCGGTGTCGGGATCGATGATGACCGCGGCGGCGTGGCCGGTTGCGGAGCGCGCGGCGTATTTCGCGAGGATGGTCGAGACGCGCGCCTGGAACGGTGCGTCGATCGTGAGCGTGACGTCGCGGGTGCGCGCCGTCGGTGGCGAGGTGTAGCGATCGCGCACGAGCGGAATCAGCTCGCGGTAGTCGCGCCGGATCGTCATCACGTCATGACCGGACGCGTCCTGCACCTTGACCGTGACGGCGTGATCGTCGAAGCCGCGCAGGTGGTCCTGCGCATCGCGTTCGACGTACGCGGTGTTGCTCGCGCCCCAGTTGCGCCGATCGCGTGCATCGCCGAGCAGATGGAACGCCGCGGCGCCGAGCGGATAGCAGCGCTCATCGACGGATAGGTCGCAGGGCGCGCTCTCGAGACCGTGCTTCTTGTAGCCGTCTGGCGTGTTCCGCGCGGTTGCGGCGTCGCTCGTGGCCAATGGTAGCCCGTCGCGATCGAGCACGTTGCCACGCGGGATCGACGCGAGCACGTCGAGCACGCGCGGATTGTATAGATAGCGCCGCACGCCGTCGGCCTGCAGACCGAGGTGCGGCCGGACGAGATTCGCATCGGCCTGGAGCACCTGCGCGTTGAACAGGACCGCGACCAGACCAACGGCGCTGCCGGCGAGTACGGCACTCAGTCGATGGACGCCGGTGCGGAACGGCGCCGTGACCTGAGGCGCGTCCATCGGCTGTGACGCCCGCGCGATCCCGACGAGCAAGCCGAGCGCGACGAAGTTGGCCACCATCGCCGAGCCGCCGAAGCTCAGAAACGGCGTGACGATGCCGGTCAACGGGACGATGCCCAGGATGCCGGCGGCCATGATCAGCACCGGCAGACTCAGGAACAGCGTGATGACGGTCGCGAGGAAAAAGCGATAGTCGTCGGCGGCGCGCAACGCGATCCTGAAACCGCGCGCAGCGATCAGCGCAAACAGCGCGATGACGGCCAGACAGCCGATGAACCCGAGCTCTTCACCGATGGCCGCGAGCACGAGGTCGGTGTGGCCGGCGGGGAGGTAGCGCGTATCGCCGAGGCCGAGACCGCTGCCGAAGAGACCACCACGGGAGATGCCCCAGATGGCCTGCGCGATCTGATCGCCGCCGCGCACGCCGTTGTCCCACGACGACTGCCACATGGCGACGCGCGCGGTGAGCGTCGACGAGATGTTCAGCGCGTAGCCGATCGAGAACCCCGCGATCAGCACGCCCAACCCGGCGAGCGCGAGGCCGACGCGCCCTCTCGCGACCGCGTAGGTTGCAAGGAACACACAGGATACGAACAGCGCCGGGCCCAGATCCTTCTGCAGGAAAAAGAACAGCAGCGCGGCGCCGACTCCGGCCACCAGCGGCAGCACGTAATCGGCACGCGGGACGTTGAGCCATTCAGGAATGCGAAACGTGCGGACGACCGAGCCGCGGATGTCGCGAAGCAGCTCCCATCGCCGCGCGAAATAGCCGGCGAGAAAGAGCGCGAGCAGCAGCCGGATGGCCTCGACCGGCTGCACCGGGCCGAGATTCACTTTGGCGTTGCTGCCCGACGGACCGCTGCCGAACAGAATCAACACGACCGAGAGCAGCAGCGCCCCGATCAGCGGGAGGTAGCTCATTCCCGCCAGCATCGTCTTACCGAGATCGAGCGATGAGATCCACGCGAACAACAGGAACCCGAGCGTGGCACCCTGCGCGTATCGAACGAACAGCAGCATGTCGCGCAGTGGGTCCTGGCGGCTGAGGAGCACCGCGAAGCCGATCGCGGTCAGCAGATGCGCCGCCGACAGCAGCACGTAATCGCCGCGAATGCCGCGCATCCACCAGAACAGCGCGACCGCCCAGACGGCGGCGAGGTAGATCAGGCCCCACGCGAGGAGCTGATTTCGTACGGTTCGCTGCGTGCGGACCACGACCGCCGGCTTGAGCGCGGTCAGCTGATCGGGGGTGAGCGCGGGCGCTTTGCCGTCGACGGTGGCACGTCGCAGTGCGCCGACGTTGGCCAGCTCGTCGCCCGAGTCCTGCTGGATCCGTACGAACTGATAGAGGCTCGTCGCGGCGCGCCGGCGATCGGTGGCGCCGGGGAACAACGGTTCCAATGCCGGTTCGAGCGCGCTCGCATCCTTCATCGACGTCAGGTTGACGACAGCACGAGTCGGAGTGCTGGCGATCGCCTGGGCGCGAACGCGCCCGCCGTAGGCAAGGGCGATGGCGAGCACCGCCATCAGCGAGGTGATCGCCAGGAGCGCGTGCCGCGCGTCGAGATCGCGGGCGATTTCGGTCGTACGCCGGGTGTCTCGCTCGATCGTCGAAACGTAGGTCACCGCCACGGCGCCCGCTCCTCGCGGTACACCGATCGCGTCGGGCGCGCGGCGGGTGGCTCGGACGGCGTGGCTGAATCTTCGGTCGTACCAGGCTGCGCCGCGTCAGGCTCCGACTCGGCCGGCTCGTCGGGCGGCGAGGACGAAACCTCGTCGAGGTGCCGCTGCGCCTGATCGAGCGCACGCTGCGTCTGCCGGATGCTCGTCGTCACGTTCGGCACGCTCGTCGACTGCGTATACAGCATCAGCGCGCGCGAGTACGCCTCAATCGCACGCGTCAGGTAATCGCTTTCCTGAGACATCCCCGCCAGTTCCTTCGCGCTGCGGACGAGCGTGTTGCCGCGCGCGCGATAGCCATCCGCGAGCTGCGCCGTCTCGCGTTCGGTCGGCATATAACCGCGTTGCTGCGCCTGGTTCATCGCGTCGGCACCGCGGTCGATGTCCTCGAGCCCGTAGATGAACGTCCGCGCGAGGCCGAGGAAGGGATCGGGCCAGTCGGGCCGCAGGTCGGCCGCCTCGCGGAACGAGGCAATCGCTTCGGTCAACTCGCGCTGCGCCTCTTCGTCCTCCTCGCGCTTCTTGTGCGCTTCGCCGTTGATGCGATGCAGATGGCCGTCGCAGTATCGGAAGGCGGCTCGCACCCGGCGATCGCCGCCGGAGACGGGAATCGCACGGGCGAGCATGTCGCGCGCGGTTTGCCATTGCGCCTCACGCACCGTCGGCAGGCCCATGCGGTAGTTGCCGATGACGCGATCCGTCAACGTCAGCGTACGCTGCGTCAACGCCCTCTCGAGTGCCCACGTGCCCCAATTGAGATGGCTGCGCTCCGCGAGTCGGTCGTGCGCGTCGAATGCCGGCGTGAGCTGATCGAGCTCGCGCGTGGACACGTTCGCCGAGAGGCGCCGGGCGTCGGATGCGACGTCGCATTCGTTCGCGGTCAGGCCCACACCGCCGACGATGAACGCGATGAACAACAGGCGCGCGACCGCCTGGTCGGGCCGGCGGCGACGCGCGGGCGTGGCCGCTCGTGCGGCAGGCGCGGGAGGGATCGTTGCGGCCGAAACGGCAGACGGCGTCGGCTGCCTCCGATTCGTCGCGCCCGGTTGGGTGCGTCGCGTCGCGTCGGGATCGGCGATTCCAGGGGCGGCGGCCACAGCGTGCGAGGCACCTGTGGGCTCGTCGACCGGGCGTGTGCGTCGCGTCGCGTCGGGATCGGCAGGCTCGACCGGGCCGCCGCGACGGATGTCGGGCGAGGGCCAGCCGAGCTCCTCCGCCTTGGTGATCTGTCCCGACTTGAACCGCTCGAGATCCTCACGCGCCGCTCGCGCGCTCTCGTAGCGCACCGACGGCGTCGGGCCGAGCAGACGCGCGATCACCGCTTCGAGGCCAAGCGGGCAATGTCCGGTCAATGGCACCGGCGGGACGCGCGCGCGGATCAGCCGTTCGAGCCGCTGCGTGTCGGCGGCTTCATACGGGCGCAACCCGCGCACCATCTCGTACAACATCACGCCGACGGCCCACAGATCGGCGAACTCGTCGACTTCGCCGGCATCGAGTCGCTCGGGCGACAGATACGGCATCGTGCCGAAGTCGTTGCGCGTCACCTTGCGGCTGAGTGACAACGCCTTCGCGATGCCGAAGTCGAGCACCTTGACGCTGCCGTCGGACGTGATGCGAACGTTGCGCGGTTTCAGATCGCCGTGGACCAGACGGATGGGCCGGGTGCCGTCGGTGGGCTCGAAGCGATGCGCCAGTTCGAGGCAGGCACACAGGTCGATCGCAATGTTGACCGCGCGCTCGGCCTGAATCTCCCCACGCGCGATCACGTCGGAGAGGTTCTCGCCGTCGAGGTACTCCATCGCGACGAGGAAGTAGCCCGATTCGTCCTCGCCGTGGTCGTAGACCTTCGGTACGTGCGGGCTGACCTGACTGAACTGCCGCTGCAGCTCGGCGCCTGCGCGCTCGGCCGCCAGCACTTCGCGCGAGTCGTGATCGCGGCCCGGTGGCACGACCTTGAGCGCGACCGTGCGATCGGTGCGCGTATCTTTGGCGAGGAACACCTGCGCCATGCCACCGCGACCGATCTCGTCGAGGATCTCGTACGCGCCGATGCGATTGAAGACAGCGCTCATCGCTCAGTGAAACCAGTTGTCGCGCTGAAGCGCCTCTCGTGCCGCTCGTGACAGCGAGGCGAACACGTCGGGGCGAACACCAACGAAGACGTTCCGCTGGAACAACGGCATCGCGGCGGCGTCGATCGCAAACGTCGCCGGTGTGCGTGGCGACATGCCGTTGCGGCCGAACATCGAATGCGTGATGCGCGGAGCGGCGCCCGCCTCGATGACGAGTGCGGCGCCGGGATTGTTATGGATGTCACTGCCCACGAGCGTCGCGCTGCTGTCCCGTGCAAAGGTAATTGCCGCGGTGGCGGCACCTGAGACTTCGACGTCGACGACTGACACACCGTTGCCCGCTACGAGAATGCCGACCCCGAGCGGTGTACGGGCGTCGCCCAGGATCTTGAAGCCGTGGATCTCACCCCCGTCCGATCCGGTGGCGACGACTGCCGGTTCCGGTTTCGTGTCGGACGTCGTCGCGGGCAGGCGAATGATGGCGCCGCGCGGCACGCGGCTGACCAGACGGACGTGGTCGCTCAGCGTCACGCGCTCGAGGTACTCGCCTGGTTCGACGACGACTTCGGAGCCCGGCTTCGCGCGGCTCACGGCCGCGGCAATCGATTCACCGGGTTGCACGCGTTGGATGAGGGTGATCGTCGGCAGTACATTGACGATCGGTTTGACCGGCAGCGACAGCGACGTGGCCGTTCGGTACACGATGAAGCCGGTCATGATGAGCGCTACGACGACGGCCGCCGTCCAGATCATCGTGCGGTGTGTCGTCGACGTGCCCGAATGACCCGCGGCGGGAACTGACTCGGGCTGCCTCGGTCGTGTGTCTTCGTCCGGTGAAGCGCGTTCGCCGAGGGAACGGTCGGCACTCCTGGTGCCTGGAAGCCTAGACGGAAGGCCCATCGCGAAGGTTCCGCCCTCGACATACACGGCCGTGACGTTATCCTTGCCGCCGGCTGTATTTGCCGCGTCGATCAGCGCGTGAACGACGCGTGGGGCGTCGCCGGCGTGCTCGCTCACGGTCCGCTGAATCGTGGCCGAGTCGAGCTGATCGCTGAGCCCGTCGCTGCACAGCAGCAGGGCTTCGTCCAGCTCGAACGGGACCTCGTGCACCTCGACGAAATCAGCGTCCGATGGCGTATGCGGCTCCGAGCCGACATCGCGATAGACCTCGTTGCGGCGCGGGTGGCGCATCGCGTCGAGCTCGGAGATCTCGTGCGCGTCCTCGCGCTCGCCGACTGGCGAATGATCGTGGGTGATCTTGTCGATTCGATCGCCGCGAAGCTTGTAGAGCCGCGTGTCGCCGACGTGGCCGATCGTGGCGACGCCGTCCTTCACCACGGCAACGGTGAGGACGCACGCCATGCCGTCCCATTCGGGGCGGGTGGACGCCAGGCGATAAATCTCGTTGTTGGCGATTGCAATCGCTTCGCGCACGCGCTCGCACACCGGTCCCGTCTCGCGCTCGAGGCGTTGTCGCAGCATCGAGAGCGCGACGTCGGCCGCACGGCCGCCAGCCGCCTGCCCGCCGATCCCGTCGACGACGATGAAGAGGCCACGCGCGTCGTCGGCGTGGAAACGATCCTCGTTCACCTCGCGCAGACGGCCGGTGTCGGTGGCGCCGGCGGCGACGAGACTGTTCACGGTGCGCATGTGTACCTAGACAGGCTCGCTGCGCGCAAGCCAGATGTGCATCGCCGCCACCGCGATCAAGGCGGCGAGGAACACGTAGCGGGCGAGCAGCAGCAGCGTCATTTCACCACATCGAACTGCAGGTAGACGATGTCCGCGAGTCCGATGCGTGCCTGATCGGGCAGCGGTGTTTCGGCGCCGTTCTCGCGCTTGGTGCCGTCGACTTCCTCGTATCCGCGCGGCACATGCCGGCCGTTGAGCGTCGTGCCGAGGGAGCTGAGATCGATCAGGTAGAAGCGTCCGGTCTGTGAATCACGGCGGATGCGCGCATGCTCGCGCGACACATCGGCCGACGACAGGATCTTGACGTCGACGGGATAGGTGGTGCCCCCGCGGCCGATGGTGATCGAGTCCTTGACGATGTCGAACGCATGGCGCCCGGCCTCGTCGTCATAGGTCAGACGCGCGAGCGCGAACACGGGCGTGGTGGCCACGGCCGGCGCCTCGACGATGCGCGCGCGGGTGGTGACGTTGGTACCGACGTGATGCGTCGTGATGCGGCGCGTCTTCTCGCCGCCTCCGAGCTCCAGGGCCGGCGGCAGCTGCAGTTGCGAATCGATCAGCAGTGCGCCTTCTTCGACTTCGCCGTCGGGATCGGGCAGGAACTCGACCTGCCATTCGCCGGCCGCGCTCTCGACCGGCGGCGTGGCGTTGCCGAGGAAACGTTCGGTGTAGCGTTGGACGGTCGAGCGCTTGTTGAGCCGGGTGAGCTCCTCGGACAGCGCCCGCGCGGTCTGTTCCTGCAGCAACGGGATGATGCTCTCCAGACGCGCGTACTCGGCCGGATGCAGGTAGACGAGATACCGGCTCGGTGCCAGCGTCGAGTAGCGAAGTGGTTCCAGATTGCGTCGCATGTTCTTGAGGACCTCGACGATCAGGTCGCGCGCGGGCCTGCGAGGATTGACGGTCGGTTGGTCGGTTTGGTTCGGGACCATATCAGTGGCCTCACGGGCCGCCACGAGGTCGGGCCAAGTAGAATCCCGGGAAGCATGACACCGCGCGCCGATGCGAGTCTTAAGGATTCCCGAAGGATCTTCTAAATCCTGGAGCCGGGCGTGAGGGTGCGGTTCGCCGACTTCGTCCTCGACTCGGAGATGCGGCAGCTGTCGGCCGCGGGGGCAGAGGTGCACCTTTCCCCCAAAGCGTTCGATCTGCTTTGCACGCTCGTCGCCAGCCGCCCGAACGTCGTCTCGAAGGGCGAGCTGTTCAGCCAGATCTGGCCCGACACGTTCGTTGTCGACGCGAACCTCAACGTGCTGGTCGGCGAGCTTCGCCGCGCGCTCGGCGACGACGCGCGGACGCCCACCTTCATCAAGACGGCGCACGGCATCGGCTTTTCCTTCTGCGGCAAAGCGACCGACCTCGAAGGGACCGTGACGTCCACGGGCGTCGAGGTGCGATGGTGGCTGTCGTGGAACCACCGTACGTTCCGGCTCTCCGAGGGCGACAACATCATCGGACGCGATCCACGGTGCGACGTCTGGCTCGATCACGACGGCATCTCGCGGCGTCACGCGCGCATCCGAATCGCCACGGCATCGCAGCCGGCGATGGTCGAGGATCTGCAGAGCACCAACGGCACGTTCGTCGGTCGCGAACGGGTGGTGGCGCCGCGGCCGCTCGCGGATAAAGACGTGATCAAGCTGGGATCGGTGACGGTGCAGTTCCGCGAATGGACCGAAACGACGCAGAGCACCAAACGCATCCGGCCACGATAAGAGCAGGCCTCAGGGCCCAGGCCCCAGGCCTCAGGGCCACGGGCTCAGGGCCTTTCTCATGCGTGCAGCCAGAACCCGTTATCGGCAAAGACTGGCTGCGTCCACCAATTGAGCCGGCCCGTGCTTCTCGTGAAGTTCGTTGCGCCGGCCTGGCTTTGCAGCGGCGCGATTACCTCGCCGCTCTCATCACGCTTGGCGTTCGCGTCGCTTGTTTCGGGGATGACGACCGCAATGTGTCCCGGCCTGCCATCGTCCACACGACGAGCGACGATGAGGCCGATGGCGCCGATGTTGGCTTCCGTCTGCAGCTTCGTGAGCGTGCCGGTTTGCCGCCAGCCGAAGCGCGGACCGAACGCGCGGAGCCACTGGAACAGATCGTTCGCGCGTTGTTCCTCGATCGTACTCCCGAGCCGCGGCTCGACGCTCTCGCCGCGCGACAGGCGTTCGATGGCGTCGCCCGTCCACCACACCCGCGGCAGATAGACCCCACCCAGCATGCAGAAGTCGTGTGCGTAGACGTTGCAGAAGGTGCGTCCGTCGACGGGTTGGTAGCGCCGATGCGATGACTTCTCGACGTCGAGATAGTTCACAATCGCCGCGATCTCCTCGCGCAGTGCGTCGGGCGTGGTGCCCGCACGTCGGGGTTGATTCGGCTCGTTCAGCGAGTGTGCACTGGCCGGCGCCTTTCGAGTCGTGAACGTGCCAGGTTTCCTCGGTGTGAATACGGCGACGATGCCGTTCGTCGGCGGCGAGTCCGATGGAACGACGACCGGTATCTCGGGTTCGCCAGACACACGCGCGAGGAATGCCGACGCGGCAAAGCCGCGGAAGTGTGCTCCGTTGAGGCTCGTCTCCACCTCCACGAACGTGTCGTCGAGCCGTCCAGCGACGAGACGAACACGATGGCCGTCTGGCAAACGTGCGAGCACATTCCTGTTCGTCTTGTCGATGCGCGGTTCGCGGCGAAGGAGGAGCGCCGTCTCGCGGACGGCGACCTCGAGTACCTCACCGTCTGCGACGATCGACGTCGGACGTGCCACCGGTGCCATGCCGGGCTGTGACTCCCGAAGTATTGGTTCGGCGGCATGAATTGAAACGGTTTGCGACAGCCGCAGGAAGTCGAACACCCTTTCGCCGTAGAACCGTTCGCCGTCGAAGAATCCCTGCTGCAGTCCTTTCTGGGGTCTGAACGTTCCAGTGTGGTAGGCGATGGCTACGTGTACTTGCTCCAGGTCGGTGAGCGGGGCCTGGTTCTGGAGATCGATTCGGATCGATGCGTGCGACAACCCAACGACGGCTTTCGCGAGCGAGGCATCGAAGCGACGCCATTCCCGGTTGAGAAAGTAGTCAGGGTCCCTGCGGAAGAACTGGAGGTCGTACTGGAAGATGCCGTAGCCGTGGCAGAACTTGTGCGGCCGACGCGCAGCCTTCGCCAGCGACGCGACGTAGGGCGCGGCGGCGAGCAGTGCGCCGCGTGCGACGTCGAACATCTCGCGGCCTCGCGAGACGCTGAGGAGATCATCGCGCGTCCGCGGAAACGCCGAGCGGCCGGCGTCGGCGTCGAGCGTATCGCCAACGCAGATTTCGAGCAGCGCGTCGACGTCGAGTGCATCGTGCAGCGGTCCCCAGATGTGACCCGTTTCCTGCGCGGCGATCGCGGCAATCAGATCGACGCTGAACGGTGTGCCGGCAATCGCCGGTTCGATCTGGTCATGGAACGTCGACTTGAACCAGTGGAAGGCCTTGCGTGTTGACATGACGGGCCGTGCGATGTTCGTGGCGGACGCTCGGATCGTTACTAAGAACGACCCCGGCACCGCAAGAGAACACTACGGTTGAGCCCGGTGCGCGCTAGGGGACGACGATGTGCCGGAGCGGACGATCGGCGCGATACCACGGCGCTTGAACCGCGGCGACGTTCGCAGTCGCGCGCGCCGGGTTGAGCAGCATGCGCGACATGGCGCGTAGCACGACCGAGTCGGTACGGTGTTCGATGCACGTCACGACGAAGCGGTCGAGCAGGTCCTCGCCCATCATGATCGCCAGTCCGCCGATCGGCGTCATGACGTGATCGACCCAGCCCGCCGTCTCCGGGCGCAGGCCGACATTGCCGATCGACGCCTCGCTGAACGGACCGATCTCGAATTGCAGGCTGTAGCCGGTGGCGAACGCCATGCCGCGCAGCCGGGAGTGCAGATACGCGCGATTGGCGACGAACGATGGCGGCGCGCTCGGATCGCGCTGTACCCAGATGAATCCGGACGCCGCACCCTGGCCGGGATGGCCGCCGTAGTTGGTCAATCCCGAATCACCGTCACCCCACTGATGCGGCATGTGCACGGAGCGTTTGTAGTCGGGGAAGAAACGGCCCCCGAGTTCGTGCCGCGTCTTCTCCTGCAGCCCGATGCGAAGCGTGTGCTGCATCGCGAGCAGGCGGATCGAATCTTCGAAGACGTGTTTCAGGCTCGTGCGATCGATCGATATCTGTGTCGTGCGATCCGTCTGGGCGTACAGAGGCGCAAGGTTGAAGATCAGTAACAGCGTGACGGCCACGCTGGTCTTCATCACGGTCGTCATACGGCATGCGCTCCGACTGACGATGATAACCAGACTGGCACGGTTGGGGCGCGCAATGCCGCGCCGCTACTCGTTGTCGTTGTCGTTGTCGTTGTCGGGCAGACTACTCGCCGTCCACTCGTCGGGACTCCAATCGCCTCCCGAGTCGGCCTGTTCGATCTCCGACGGGGTCGACGCGGGCTCGACCGCTCTTGGCGAAGCTCGCTTCGATTTCTTTCGGCGCGGCTGGGCCGGCGCGGAAGACCGCTTGGTGGCGCGCGCGTCGGCGGCCGTGGCCTTGTGCTTCTTTGCGGCTTTGGCGGCGTTCTTCTGCGCCTTCTTTGCCTTGGCGCTGGCTTTGGCGGTCGCCTTCGTCTCGTCCTTCCGATCGGCCTTTTCGTCCGCGGACTTTTTCGACCGCTCCGGCCTGGCCGTGGCCTTGGCGTCCTTCTGCGATCGGCGCGCGGCTTTTTCGGCGCGCTTGGCGGCCTTCTTGGCGGCCTTGAGTCTGGCTTTCGCGTCGCGCGCTTCCTTCTTCAGCGCCTTCACGAGCTGATGGGCGTCCCTGAGCGCGCGGTCGGTGTCAGACGTACTCGCGTTGGCGGCGGAGTCTCGGCGTTTCATAGCCGGCCATCATAGATCGTCTTCAGGGTAAATCCATCAACCCCACCGTCACGAGCAGCGGAATCGCGACGGCGACCAGGGCTTCGCCGGCGATCAGACCGGACGCAATCGGAATCGAGTACCGCTCGTGCGTCGCCGGCGAGATTTTGGACCAGATCGTGTCGGCCAGCGCGCCGACGAAGATCATCGTGACGGCGTTGACCGGAATCACCATGGCGATCCCCATGCCCGTGGGCGACGGAATGAACCGTCGCCACTCCTTGCGCTGCTCCAGCACGGTCAGCGCGACGCCGATGACCGCCCCCACGGCGACCGACGTCAGCATCCACGATACGCGCGCAGCCGTTGCCGGGTTGGCACGGCCCGCGGCGGAAAAGTCCTGGGTCATCAGCTTCGCGAAGCCAACCCAGCGTTGCGACGTCGGGCTCAGCAGCTGTGCCTGATCGCCGATGATGCCGTAGGTGTCGCGCAGCAGCGGATACATCGCCGCCAGCGCCAACGCGCCGACCGGAACGGCCAGCAGCTGCATGTAGGTCAGGATGCGCGGCGTGGAATGAATCATCGCGCCGGCGCGGAAGTCCTGCATCAGTCCTTCCGACTCGGCCGCCACCGCGCCGGTGATACCGCTCGACACCATGCTCGCGCGCAGATCGCCCGGCGCGACGACGCCGAAGACCGCCTGCGTGAGGTTCGTCATCTGACTGATCGGTCCCCAGTTCGTTTCACCGAGTACACGCAGAGCGACCAGTCCGAGCGGCACCGACAGCGCGATCGCGATCAGCGAGTGCCACACCGGCGTGCCGAAGAAGATCCGCTGCACGGCGATCATTGCCACTGCTGCCAGACCGCCGCCGATGAAGACCCAGCGAAGCGGCAGATCCTCCGACGTGCTCGTCGATGCCGTCATGTCGCGGAAGGTCTTCACGAGCACGCGCCAGCGCAGCAGCAGCCCCGATAGCCCGCCCGCGATCAACATGCCGACGGCGGGCCACATGATGATCAACAAGATGTCGACGCGCCGGGCGTCGGCGGCAATCAGCCCGCGATCGAGCAGCCACGGCGGCATCAGCACCCAGCCGATGATGCCGCCGATCATCATGCTCACGCTGATGCGAAGGCCGATGATGATGCCCGAGCCGATGCTCAGGAGCGACACACCGAAGCCAAGGCCGACCCGCGCCGAGAACGCGTTGACGACGAGCGGAATCGAATCCCGAATCCACCGCAGCACGGTGGCCAGGAAGGTGAGCCCCGACAACACCACTGCCGTCATCATCGCGAACGACGACTTGCGCGCCTGGGGACCGTGGGAGTCGAGCATGATCAACGTCTCGCCCGCGGCCATGCCGTCGGGGTAGGGCAGGTTCTCATCCTCGATCAGGTGCTTGCGCATCGGCACGGCGAGGAACACGCCGAGGATGCCGGCGGCCGACAGCCAGATCCACGTTTGCACCATCGTCAGATGCACGTCGAAGCCGCTGTTCGGTTCTGCGGCGAGGATGTCGAACGCAGCGAGCAGCCAGCACAGAAACGCGATCTGCCCCGCGGTCGTGCCCGCCGTCTGCACGATGTTGTTCTCCCAACGGTTGTAGCTCTTCGAGAGCAGACCGAGCGCGAGGAAGCCGAAGAAGGCCGAGACGACCGAGATGTTCGGACCGAAGCCGAACTTGAGAACGACGTAGGGATACGACGCGCCGATCACGAGGGCCACGAGCAAGCCCACGGCAACCGAGCGCGGCGTGAACTCGCGAATGTGCGCCGGTTTCCCGACGACGGGAACTGAGGCGGAAGCTGACACGCTGTCTCCTCTCGCTGCCGCGAAGCCTCCGCGACGTGCGTGAGTATCGCCTGAAAACGTGCCCGCAGGCGCGTGATCGCGAGTCGGGGAAGCCTCGTGAGCCCGCGATGGCTAGTGTCTGCGTCCCACGAAGAGAAACGAGCGCGGCACGCCGGGTGTGCCTCTCGGAAAGTAGCCGTACAGCCAGCGTCCGTAGTTGGCCTGCGGCGCGCCGGGTAGCACGCTCGAACCGCTCCAGCCAAAACGCTCGAGAAACTCCTCCGGCTCGTCGATGCCGAAGATCCATCGTGGACGTCCCAGCGTTTTGAAGCGGTCGAACATGGGTTTCATGAAGGGCGACGCCAGCGTGGCTGCCGATGTGAACTCACACCCGAGCCAGCTCCCTGGCGAGGCGAGTCGCCTCACCTGGCGAAAGAGACGCAAGACCTCGCTCGTGTCGAAGTAGACGAGCGCCCGCTCGACGAGAAAGGCCGCCGGTCGCAACGGATCAAATCCCGCTTTGATCAGAGCGCCGGCGAAGCGAATCGCATCTGCCTTGACGATCCGCCGTTCGCAACGCGGGCTCGCATCGACGTGGTGAAGGACCGACTCCTTGCGAGCGAACACCCGACTCGAATCGATTTCGAACAGGGACACGCCACTCGGCCAATTCAACCGAAAGGCGCGGGTGTCCATGCCTGCCGCCACGATCACCACTTGCGTCAGCCTGTGCTCGCGCACGGCGCACAGGAGCGCATCGTCGAAGTACCGCGTACGAATCGAGACGTACGGTTCAGGCCCACGGCCGAATCCAGGCCACGATGTGGAGCGCAGTGTCGCGAACAGCGCGAATCCGTCGTTGCCGGCGAGTGAACGGGCGAGCGGGTCGCGGAAGAGCGGATGCTCGAGCTCGGTTTCGAGCGCTCGGTGTGCCGCCACGACCAGCGAGACCGAATCGAGCGCCGAGAGGGACTGACGCGCGCCGATGTGGCGCTTCATCTCCGCCCAACTCGTGAATCCGTATTCACGCGCGATCGCGCGCTGCGCGTCGTGCAGCGCGGCATGCGGATCTCGCGCGCGCCATGCGCGCAGCAGTGCACGGGCGCGCTTGCGTTGATGCTCGAGGCTCGGATGGTCCGGCAGAACGCGAACGGGAGATTCCGATGCAGACACGGCCGCCTCCTTCAAGAATGCCTGACGTCCGCGAGCAGGCTGAAAGAGGTTGCGGCGATCACGAAGGGCCCAGGGCTCAGGCCCTAGGGCCCAGCGCTGGCAAATGGCACTGAGGCCTGGGCCCTGAGGCCAGGAACTCGAGGGTGGGCGAAGCCCTTTCCGCGGACTGAAGACGCGTCCCAGTGGCGCGCATCCGCAGCATACCACCTGGTCCATGACGCGAGAGAGGGCGTCAAACGCGGGCATTGCGACTGGGGCCTTCGCACCACGAATTCCTGAGGAAATCGCTCGATTTGACAAGGCTCAGTCAGTAGCCGATAATAGTGAATAATCGTTTACTCACTATGCCACGACATCGATTCCCCGATACTCGCGACCGCCTCGAAAAGGCCGCCATCCGGCTGTTCGTCGAGAAGGGCGTGACCGAAACCAGCGTGCGGGACATCGCTCGAGCGGTCGATATTTCCGAAGGTGCGCTCTATCGCCATTACGTCAGCAAGGACGAACTCGTCTGGGCGGCGTTCGAACATCACTACGTCGAATTCGCCGGCCGGCTCGAGGCGCTCGCGCACCGGGAGCCGACGACGCGCGGAAAGCTGGCGGCGATGATTCGCGGGTTCTGCCAGGCGCACGACGAGAACCCGACGTTGTTCCGATTCCTGCTGTTCGTGCAGCATGCGCAGTTGAACAAGCTCGCGCCCGGCACCCCGACTCCGGTCGATGCGGTGCGGCGTGTGATCGAACGTGGCATCGCGTCGAAAGACATTCCCGAACAGCACCCGGACTTCGCGACGGCACTCGTCTTCGGCATCGTGCTGCAGCCGGTGACGTTCGCGGCGTACGGACGACTGCCGTCGAAGATGGAGCCGATCAGTGAGCGGCTCGTGCACGCGGCCTGGGCCGCGGTGACGTCGCACTAGGAGCGGAGATCAATCATGCGATCGCCTCTTGTTCAACTGTTGACGGCTCGCCGGTTCGCGCCGCTGTTCGTCACGCAGTTCCTCGGTGCCTTCAACGACAACCTGCTGAAGAGCGCGATGGGCATCGCCGTGACGTTCCGCCTCGCGGAACAGACCGACAGTGCGTCGCTCGTGATGCTCGCTGGGGCCGTGTTCACCGCGCCGTATTTTCTGTTCTCCGGCATGTCAGGGACGCTCGCTGACCGCGTCGACAAGGCAACGATTGCGCGCATCGTGAAAGTCGTCGAGATCGGCATCATGGCTTTGGGCGCGGTCGGACTGTGGCTCACGAATGTGCCGACCCTCTTCGTGGCGCTGTTCTGCCTCGGGACGCATTCGACCGTCTTCGGTCCGATCAAATACGCGCTGTTGCCGCAGCACCTCCGTGACGAGGAGCTCGTGGCAGGCAATGCGCTGATCGAGGCGGGCACGTTCCTCGCGATCCTGCTCGGCACGATCCTCGGTGGCAGCGTCGTACTGGTCTCGAACGGCGCGCTCATCGTCGGCGGTCTCGGCGTGGTCGCCGCGATGACCGGTTGGATTGCGTCGCGTCAGATCCCTGCCGCACCGCCGTCGGCCGGCGCCGAGCGGCTTCGGCCGCGCTTTTTGCACGACACCGTCGCCGTGGTCGGTTACGTGACGTCGCGTCCCGCGCTGTTGATGCCGATTCTCGCGGCGTCGTGGTTTTGGCTGTTTGGTCTTGTCGTCCTGTCCGGCCTCGCACCATTTGCCAAGGACGTGCTCTTCGCCAACGAGCAGGTCGTGACGATGATGCTGGCGCTGTTCGCCGTGGGTGTCGGCATTGGATCGATCGTGGCCGAGCGGCTCCTTCACGGCGAGGTCAGCGCGAGGTATGTGCCGATTGCCGCCATGGCGATGGCGTTCTTCGCGTGGGATCTGCATGCCGCCAGCTTGGGACGCCCGCAGGGCGCCGAATTGGCGACCAGGGCGGTCTTCCTTGCACAACCGGGAACGTGGCGCATCCTCGTCGACCTCGTGGGCGTCGCGATGGCCGGCGGTCTCTTTACCGTGCCGCTGTACGCGATCCTCCAACACGAAAGCGAGCCCGAGCATCGCGCCCGTGTCATCGCCGCCAACAACATCATCAACGCGGTGGCGATGGCGGCCGGAACGGTCGGTTCAGCCGCACTGTTGAAAACGGGCATGACGACCGGGGAGTTGTTCGGATGGTGCGGCCTGGCGACGATTCCCGTGGCGCTCGTTGCCGCGTGGATCCTGCGCCGTTCGCTGGCCAAGAGCCTCGTGCGGCTGATCCTCAAAGTGCTGTATCGCGTGAAGGTCGAGGGGCTCGAGCACGCCCGCGCCGCGATGCCGCACGCGGTCATCGCGGCGAACCACGCGTCGTTCCTCGACGGCCTGTTGCTCGGCGCGTTTCTGCCCGGCGACCCGATCTTCGCCGTCGACACGCTGATCGCGAAGCAGTGGTGGGCCCGGCCGTTCCTGATGTTCGTCAACGCGCTGCCGGTCGACCCGACGAACCCCTTGTCGATTCGCTCGATGATCCGCGCGGTCGAGGCCGGATCGGCCTGCATCATCTTTCCTGAAGGGCGCATCACCACCACCGGCTCGCTGATGAAGGTCTATGAAGGGCCGGCGGTGATCGCGGAGCGCACCAAGGCAGCGCTGTTGCCGATTCGCATCGATGGCGTCGAGTTCACGCCGTTCTCGCGACTCGCCGGCAAGGTCCGGCGGCGATGGTTTCCGCGGATTCAGATTCGCATCCTGCCGCCGCGGATGCTGACGGCTCCGGAAGGCGTGACCGGCCGCGCGCGCCGCGTGGCGCTGCGCCGCGCGCTCGGCGACCAGATGGTGCAGTCGATGTTCGCGGCGGCGCACATCGATACCACGCTGTTCGATGCGCTCCTCGCCGCCCGCGAACAGCACGGCGGCAGCCACGTCATCGCCGACGATCTCGAGATGCGTCCGCTCAGCTACCGCGGGCTCGTCACGGCGAGCTTCGCGCTGGGCGGCGCGCTGGCGCGCCGGACGCGCGAGGGCGAGCGCGTCGGGCTGCTGCTGCCGACCTCACGCGCGTCGCTCGTGACCTTCTTCGCGCTGCAAGCGCATCGACGCGTGCCGGCGATGTTGAACTTCTCGACCGGGCCGGCGTCGGCCATTGCGGCCTGCCGCGGCGCCGAGATCGCGCTGATTGTCACCGCCCGCGTCTTCATCGAGAAGGCGAAGCTGCAGCCGCTCGTCGCCGCGCTCGAGCCACACGCGACGATCCTGTATCTCGAGGACATCAAGCCGGAAATCGGCCTGATGGCCAAGCTCTCTGCCCTGGTCCGATCGCTCGCCGCGAAGCCGGATGTCAGCGGTGCGCGCGCGAACGAGCCTGGCGTGGTGTTGTTCACGTCCGGTTCGGAAGGCACGCCGAAGGGCGTGGTGCTCAGCCATCGCAACCTGCTGGCGAATCGCCATCAGATCGCGTCGGTCATCGACATGAGCCCGAAGGACATCGTCTTCAACGCGCTGCCGGTGTTTCACAGCTTCGGGCTGACCGGCGGCCTGTTGCTGCCGCTGCTCGCCGGCGTGCGCACGTTCCTCTACCCGTCGCCGCTGCACTATCGCACCGTGCCCGAGTTCGTCTACGGCGTGAACGCGACGATTCTCTTCGGGACCGACACGTTTCTCGCGGGCTATGCGCGTGTCGCCGACAACTACGACTTCTACTCGGTACGTTACGTGTTTGCCGGCGCCGAACGGGTGAAGCCGGAGACCCGTCGGGTGTGGTTCGAGAAGTTCGGCATCCGCATCCTCGAAGGCTATGGCGCGACCGAGACCTCACCCGCACTCTCGGTGAACACGCCGATGCACTTCAGGGCGGGCACCGTCGGCCGACTGCTGCCCGGGATCGAGCATCGTCTCGAGCGCATCGAGGGGATCGATGCCGCCGGACGGCTGTTCGTGCGTGGGCCCAACGTGATGCTGGGGTACTTGCGGGCCGAGAACCCGGGCGTGTTGCAGCCGCCCGCCGACGGCTGGTACGACACCGGCGACATCGTCGACATCGACGCCGAGGGGTTCGTCACCATCAAGGGGCGCGCAAAGCGCTTCGCCAAGGTCGCCGGCGAAATGGTGCCGCTTGGCGCGGTCGAGGACTTCGTCGCCAAGGTGTGGCCGGAGGCGATGCATGCGGTCGTCGCCGTGCCCGATCCGAAGCGCGGTGAGCAGCTCGTGCTCGTGACCGAGCGCGGGGATGCGACTCGAGCCGCCCTGGCGACGGCTGCGCGCGAGTCGGGCCTGCCGGAGATCTTCGTGCCGCGCAGCATCATCCCGGTGCCGAAGGTTCCGATCCTCGGCACCGGAAAGATCGACTACGTGACGTCGGGGCAGTTGGCGACCGAGACGGTCAAAGCGTCGTAGTGCTCAGGCCGTCGGCGCGGGACATTCCTCGAGATCGTGGAAGACCCGCGTGACGTCCTCGAGCGTCGTGACGCCCTGGCGAACGAGCGCCAGCGCCTGCTCGCGCAGCGTCGACAGACCGGATGCGCGCGCGGCTTGCAGCATCTCCTCCTCACTGGCGCGGGCGAACAGCAACCGGCGCAGCTCCGCATTCATCGTGAGCACTTCGAAGACGCCGACGCGTCCGCGATACCCGATACCGCCGCACTCCTGGCAGCCAGCACCGTGATACAGCGTCTCGGGAACACGATCGCCGAACAGGTGCTTCGATTCCTCCGGCACCGCAACCGGCTGTTTGCATGATTCGCAGATCCGTCGCACCAGCCGCTGCGCGACGACGCCGGTGATCGTCGACGCGAGCAGGTAGGGTTCGATGCCCATCTCGAGCAGGCGCGTCACAGTCGCGACCGACCCGTTGGTATGAAGCGTCGACAGCACGAGGTGTCCGGTGAGTGACGCTTCGATCGCCGTTTCGAGCGTTTCGGGGTCGCGGATCTCGCCCACCATGACGACGTCGGGATCCTGTCGGAGGATCGCCCTGAAGCCCTGCGCAAAGGTGAAGCCCGCCTTCGGGTTGGTCTGCCCCTGGCTCACGCCTGGCAGCCAGTACTCGACGGGGTCTTCGATCGTGACGACGTTCTTGCCCGTATCTGCCAGCTCGCACAGCGCGGCGTACAGCGTCGAGGTCTTGCCGCTTCCGGTCGGACCCGTGACGAGGATGATGCCTTCGGGACGCTTGATGAGACTGCGGAACACGTCGAGGGTCGTCCCGTCCATGACGCTCGAGAGCGATCGCTGCAGCGAGCTGCGATCGAGCAGACGCAGCACCGCCTTCTCGCCCCAGATCGTCGGATAGGTGGCGACACGGACGTCGAGGCCGCGGCCGTTGACCGTGGCGCTGAAGCGTCCGTCTTGGGGATTGCGATGTACCGCGATGTCCATGTTGCCGAGCACCTTCAACCTCGCCACCACCGCGGGCGCGAGCGCCGGGAGGAGATCCGCCACTTCGTGCAGCATGCCGTCGATGCGGCATCGAATGCGCAGGGTGTTCTTCGTTGGTTCGAGATGGATATCGCTCGCCCGATCGCTCACGCCGCGCGCCAGGATGCGATCGACGATCGAGGTCGCTGATTTCTGGGTGTTCTGATCCTGCAGGTCCAACTGGGGACCGGCCACATCGACGACCACCGACGCGGGCTCGCCATCGAGACCATTGTTGAACGGATTGCCGTACAGCTTCGTGAGCGCTTCCTGGATCTCCGACTCCAGCGCGATCATCGTGCGAACTTCGCAGCCGGCCGCGAAGCGAAGATCGTCGAGCGCCTGAAGGTCACGAGGGTTGGGCGTCGCCACGACCAGCGTCGATCCCGCCTTGAGGAGTGGAACGGCGGTGTACTTGCGGGCGATCTTCTCCGACAGGCATTCCAATGCTTCCGGCGTGACCGTATACGAGTTGACGCGCGTGGGCGGCACGCCCAGCTGCGTGCTCAAGCCATCGAGCACCGCGTCCGGCGTGGCAAAGCCCATCTCCATGAGGATCTCGCCGAGGCGTTTGCGCGATCGCTGCTGCCGCGACATCGCTTCGCGAAGCTGTTCTTCGGTGAGCGTCTTGCGTTCGAGGAGAATCTCGCCGAGCGCCTGACCCTTGCGCGTCGGCCGCGACGGTGTCTCCTCGGGAACGGCCCGCGGCCATCGGTCCTGGCCGGCCGGCGCACTCGTGGCCGGACTCTGGTTGCCGCCGTTCTCGAGATCCTTCCGCAAAGTGTTTCGTTTGGCCACTGTTGTCGCGCGCTCCTCGGGTTCCCCGAATGTCACGTTTACGTACGGGTAGCGTGATCCCTAGAGCAAGGCTGAGGCCACACGTCGCGACGCCGTCGTCATCGGGTTCAGGCCGTAATCGCGCCGTGCACATCGATCGCGAGCGGAAGCAGCTCGCTCGACGTGTTCCAGTCTGAGTGCCGCGTGTTCCTTTGTTGGGCAAAGTCTGAAGAGGACGTTTCGAAAACGCAACTCGAAGTGCCCCGCACGAGCATGTGCAACGACGGGAATTATCGCGCGGCGAGCTCCGTCTTCCAGTTCAGGATGACGTGAAGCGAGTTGCTGGCCTCGTCGTGCGGCATCAGCACGAGGAACTGTTCGCCACCCGGCCCCATCGTGAATTCAGCCGTATCAGGCAGGCGCAGAAGCGGTGCTGGGCTGCCGCTCCGGAACGTCGAATCGTGCATCACGTCAACGGCTGTGAGCATGCCATCGGGGGCCACGAAGATCAGCTCGCGGCCGTCGCGGCGCCAGCGCGGATGCGTACCGCCGGTGACGGAAATCTGAAACCGGCTCTCGGGCTCGGGGAACGAGCGCACGTAGATCTGGTCGAGCCCCGATTCGTTCGACACATACGCGACCCAGCGGCCATCGGGTGAGACGTGCGCGTCAGACTCGTCGAAGGGCGTCTGCAGCAGCGGCCATGGCTTTCGATCGCCGGCGAGCGGCATCGCCCACACGTCGAGCCCCGTCTTGACGTGTCGGGTCGTAAAGAGCAGCGCGCGGCCATCGTTCGACCAGTCAGTCGGCTGCACCATTTGTGGCCAGGTGGCAATCGTTTCCTCGGTACCGCCACCGTCGGCCTTCGTCGTCATGATTTGCACTCGACCATCACGACTCGATGCATACGCCACTCGAACGCCGTCGGGCGACCAGATCGGCGACGAGTCCTGCGCCGGGCCGAAGGTGAGTCGAGTCGATCGGTGATCGACGTCGTTCACCCAGATGTCGGACGTGTTCGTCCGATCGTCCGTGCGCGCCACGACGATGCGTCGGCCGTCGGGAGACACGGCTGGCGCCTGATACTCGGCTGGCATTCCGACTTCACCGATGACTTGTCCGCGGCGGTCGAACCACGTCAGACGGCCGAGGCGCGGGCCGGTATTCCTGTAGACCAGGACGGTGCCGGACGCGGAGAAATTCGGACCGTACGCCATTGGCCCGCCCACGTCGTCGGCCCCCGCGATGGCGGTGATCCGGTCGTCGAGCTGCGGCCGGCGTGCATCGAACCGCTGCGCCATGAGCGTGCCGTTGTGCGAGAACAGCAGGAGATCATCGGCCGGCACTACTGCGACATCGCGGCGCACGACGAGCGCGGCGGTGCCTTGATTCAGATCGGCCAGATACGAGCCCTTTTGTTTCGTGTCGGCCGCGTTGGCGAAGTAGACGAGGCGAACCCCGTCGGCAAGGAAACGCGGCCACACATGCGCCACCTCACCGCGCGCTTCATCGAGGCGTGTGATCCGCTGCGGTGTGCCTCCCGATGCGGCCACCCGCTGCAGCGGCCCAGTGTCGGTCGGCGCGAAGACGATCCAGTCGTCAAGCCCCCAGGTGCCTCCGTGCCCGTCTGGCGCGTCACCCACGGTCTGCGAGACGTGGTTCGATACGTCGATGCGTTTGAGGCGCCGTTCGGCGAAGAACCCGACGTGTCGCCCATCCGGCGACCAGAAGGGATACGACGCGCCCTCGGTGCGCGAGAGCTCCTGCCAGTCGAGCGCTTGCAGCCGACGGATCCACAGACGCGATCGGCCATCGGCCGCACGCGCCGCCAGCACGATCGTTGTCCCGTCGGGCGAGGGGGCGAACTGCGCGCCGTCGAGCGCGCGGGTGTCCGTCGGAAAGGGCAGGGTGAACCGTACAGCCGATGCGAGCGGTTGAATCGCGCGCGGGCTGTCGAGACGGCGCACCAGCGTGACCAGCAGCGCCCCGACGGCAAGGACGAACAGCGCCGCCGGAATCGCCAGCCAGCGATATCTCCAACGGTGCGCACGGAGGGCAGGACCAGAGTGCGGCTGTTGGATCACCGCTGATTCCTCCTGCCTGAATCCTCCTGATTCCTGATTCCCGATTCCTGATTCCTCCGGACTCCTGATCCCTGACTCCTCCGCGGCGAGTGCCATCAGGCAGGCCGGGCAGAGTCCCATCGGCGACGCCTGTCCGGCGTACGCCGTGCCGCAGCGCGAACAGCGTCGCTCGTCTGGAGTGTCGGCGGTAGTCATGACTACCTGTTACTGAAGCAATAGAGCAGGAAGGTTACAGCCGGTTCAGGAGCGGAGCGCCGCCATCAAGTATCTGATCTCTTCCTTCACGTCCTCGGGATGGGTGACCGTGTGCGCGATCTCTTCCCGGAGCCGTTCCTTGAACCGCTGGCGAAGCCGATGGATCGCGACCTTCAGCGCGCCGTCCGTCAGGCCGAGTTCGGCCGCGAGCGCCCGGTACCCGACATCGCCCTCATCGCCGAGCATCAGTCCTTTGAGGCGATCGAATTGCGCAAGCTTTCCAGAGGCGGCGGCTTCATCGTGCAGGTGCTGTTGCACCTGCGCGAGGACCGTCAGCGCCCACTGTCGCTCGAACAGGTGATCCGGCGTCGTGCTGTCGCGTGGCTCGAGGCTGTACCGACGTTCCGCCTCGTGCAGCAGATCGTCGAGTGGCACTGACGTCAGGCCACCACCCCGTTTGATGGCCCGCGACCGATCGCGTTCGTTGGCGACGAAGTGTTTCAGCGACGCGAGCAGAAACGACCGGAAACGGCCGCGCTCATGATGGAAGTCGCGCAGGTACTGCTTCTCGAGCACACGCGTGAAAAAGCCTTGCGTGAGGTCTTCGGCTTCGTCGGGCGAGTACCCGAGGCGCCGCACGTAGGCATAGATCGGATACCAGTAGGCTCGGCACAGCGCGGAGAGCGCTTCCTGCGCGTGCGGACCCGAGCCGGCGCTGGCGGCGTGGATCAAGGTGATTCGAGTCGTCGGAAACGAAGCCTTCGCCAACTCAATACCCAACCGAAAGGGTAGTCCCTTTTTGTTCTTGAGTTTTGAGTTTTGAGATTCGAGTTGATCCGCGTCAGCGGGTCACGCGCTGGAGCCGTGCATCGCCAAAGAGCTCGCGGATCGTCGTCAAGTCGTCTTCGGCCTCGAGCGTCGATGCATAGCGGCCGACGAGAACCTGGACGAGCGGTGGACGCGGCGGGTCGAACACCACGGTCACCGTGTGGGCCTCGTATCCCAGGCGCGCCAGATCGGCGACCAGACGGTCGGCACGTTCCGACGTCTCGAACGACGCGACGGCGATCGAGAAGCGATCCGGTGCGGCAACGACGGCGGTGCTCGCGTTCCGTAGGCGCGATGCTGGAGCGGGGAGGTCGTCTGGTACGCCGGGCACGGCGAGCGTCGGAAGCGCCGGTCGCGCCGGCACTGCAGGCAGCCGCGCCGGCGGAACGTCGAGGGCGCCCGCGTACCAATACAGGCCGCCGAGTACGAGGACGGCGATCGCGAGGCACGCGCCGGCGATGTTGATCCACCACGTTGTCGCCGGCGTCCTCTCGGCCGCTGCGGAGGCGCTGTGTTCGGTCGAGAAACTCGAGAGCTGCTGCGCCGATACCTCCTCGTCGAAGCGCAGCTCTTCCTCTGGAGGCGTGGCTCGGACGGCCTCTCGTTGGCGAGCGGACAGTGCCCGCGACGGCGGCGGCGTGTCCCAGATTTCCAACGACGCGTCGAGTCCGCCCTGGTCGCGCAGCTCCGACAGCAACGACTGCGCGTCGGACACGACGCGCGCGGTGAGCGCGGCCGGCCGCTCCGTGGGCTCGGTCCATGCCGACTGGATGCTTTCGTCGGCGCGTTCCAGCGGAGCCGCCTGACTCGACTCCGGCGGCTCCTCGTCGATCTCCTCGACCTGCGGCTCGAAACCGAGATCGTCGATCGCCTGCGCGATGTAGCTCGCATCGATCCGGTTGGCTCCGGCGAGATGACCACGATAGAGCGCGCGGTCGCAAATCAGGTTGATGACGCGAGGCGTGCCGCCCGATCCAAGATGCACCGCAAGGACCGCATCGTCCGTGAACTCGACGAGGGCGCCGCCGTCACTGGCCACGTTGAGACGATGGCGGACGTAGTCGCCGACGTCGCGACGCGACAGCGGCGCCAGCTCGCAGCGCACGGAGACTCGCTGATCGACCTGGCGCATCTGCGGCAGCTTCAAGCTGGCGCGCAGCTCGGGCTGGCCGACGAGCACGACTTGCAGCAGCTTCTCGCGCCCCTCGAGGTCCGAGAGGATCCGGATCTCCTCGAGCAGCGGCAGTGGCAGGTTCTGCGCCTCGTCGACGATCAGCACGGCAAACGCCTGCAGCGGCACGAGCGAATCGAGGAATTCGTAGAGCGGGTAGCTCAGATCGGGGCGAGACGCCCCCTTCAACGCGCCGCGTTTCAGATCGCCGACTGACACCACGCCGAAGTCGACGAGCAGCATCTTCAGCAGGTCCTCGCGCGAGACGAACGGGTCGGGCACGAACGCGCTGAACGTGCGGCGATCGAGGTTCTGCAGCACCGACCGGATCAGCGTCGTCTTGCCGGTGCCGATCTCGCCGGTGAGGACGATCAACCCTTCGCGGCGGCGGATGCCCCGAAGCAGTTCGTCGAAGGCCGGCGCATGTTTCGGGCTGCGATACAGGAACCGTGGGTCGGCCGACAGGCTGAACGGCTTTTCGTTCAGGCCGTAGTGCTGCTCGTAGCTGAACGAAGGCGAAGACGGGGTCTGGGCCGCAGCCGCTGATTGGGCGTCCCCGGCATGATGGCGAAGTAGTCGCCCGCCTTCATACGGCACTTTGGGGAGCTGCTGGCTCACGGCTCCCTCTATCGGTCAACCGCGCTGAAAACTTTTGGCCCCTTGCACACAACCTGGGGAGGGGCTAAAGCCCCCGCTCGACCTGCCGAGTGGGGGGCCCTACCGGCCCTTACAGCCGAATTCGAGGCGGCGCCTGAGGCATTTGGATGCCCCCGGGCCCTGCCCCCTCTGCCCCCTTCATCGGGCAAAGATGATGCGTTCGTTCCCGAACAGGAATGCGGTGACGCGCACGAGCATGAGCGAGGCCGCAAACGAGATGAGCCCGGAGTTCAGGTAGGCCGCCGTCGCCGTCTCGCGGCCGCCAAGGACGTTCGTCAACAGGACGTAGGGGCCGAGCATCGGCACGAAGTACATCCACGCGGACGTGCCGATCGGATAAATCGCCCCCATGATGCCCGGGATCATCGGCAACAGGATCAGCACCCCCATGTAACTCTGCGCTTCCTTGAACGAGCGTGCCAGCGTGGCCACCGACGATTGAAGCGCCGTGGAGAAGAGGCACATCGGCAGGATCGCCGCGATGATGCCGGGCAGATGCTCGACGCCGACGTGGAAACGGATGCCCATTTCTTCGAGTGGCAGGAATCGCGGCAGGTTGCCGCACAGGATGGTCGTCAACAGGACGCTGATGAACGCCGCCAGGGCCGCGGCGAGCCATTTGCCCGTGACGAACACGACGCGCGGCGCCGGGTTCAGGAGCAGCGGCTCGAGCGATCCCCGCTCGCGTTCGCCGGCGGTCGAATCGGTGGCGATCTGCATGCCGCCGATGAACCCCGCCATGATGATGAACATCGGAATGAAGTTGAGGATCTGCGCGGCGCGCTGCTGCGCCGTTGACACCTCCACTTCCTCGACGTCGAGCGGGCGGACCCCGACCGGACTGATGCCGCGCGTAATCAGGCGCAGGCTGCCGATCTCGGCGCTGTACTGCTGAAACAGCTGGAGCACGCGCTGGACGGTCGAGCGCGCGTCGTTCCGCGAGTTGTCGACGACGACGCGCACGCGCGCCGGCCGCGATTGTCGGAAGCGGTCGGCGAACTCGTTCGGGATGATGACGACGACGTCCTCGGTGCGCTCGCGGACCGCACCCTCGGCATCGGCCGGGCCGTCGACGATCACCACGCCCGACTGCTGATCGAGCCACTCGATCAACGCCGGCGCGTTCTCTCGGCCGACGACCGGGATGCGCACGTTCTCGGCTTCGCGCTCGCGATCGGCGACGCGGTTCAGCGTGAAGCCGATCAGGATCGGGCCCACCATGACGCTGAAGACGATCGACCAGAGCGCCCGGCGATCGCGCGCCGAGTCCTTGATCTCCTTGCGCGTGACGATGGCGATCTGCCGCAGCGTCTGGAGCGCGTTCACGCCCGCTCTCCGTGATCGAGACCCGCCAGCGCGACGAAGGCGTCTTCGAGGCTGTCCTCGCCGGTCTGGTTGCGCAGCTCGTTCGGCGTCCCGTGCGCGACGACCCGGCCCGACGCGATGATCACGATCGAGTCACACAGCGCCGACACCTCCTGCATGACGTGGCTGGAGAACAGCACGCAGCGGCCCTGCTCGCGCAGCTTTCGCACGATGTGCCGTACGGCGCGCGTGCTCATCACATCGAGCCCGTTGGTCGGCTCGTCGAGCAGCACGTTCTGCGGGTCGTGCACGAGCGCGCGCGCCAGTGCGACCTTCGTGCGCTCGCCGTGAGAGAAGCCGCCGACCCGTCGATCCGCGATCGCGCCCATGTCGAGCAAGTCGATCAACTCGCGCGCGCGTTCCTGCAAACGAACGCCGTTGATCCCGTGCAGCTCGCCGAAGTACTCGATGTGCTCGCGCGCGGTGAGTCGTGGATACAGCCCGAAGCCATCCGGCAGCACGCCCAGCCGGCTTTGCGCGTTCTGCGGCGTCGCCACCGCGTCGATCGAGTCGACGCGAATCTGCCCCTCGTCGGGCCGCATCACCGCATAGAGCATCCGCAGTGTCGTGGTCTTGCCGGCGCCATTGGGACCGAGCAGCCCGGTGATCGCATTGTCCTGGGCTTCGAACGACACGCCGTCGACGGCCGTGACCGCTCCGAAGCGCTTGTGGAGGCCGTCGACCTTGATCATCGGGTGCCTCCGGCATGTCCGGCCGCGCTCGGCCGCGCCGGCTCGGGCCCAGCGGGTGTGACGAAGAACGGCGGACGATGAACCGCGGCGACGCAACTCGTGTCGAGCGACGCGGACGAGGCCGCATCGATGAAGTCCTGCACCAGTTGCAGTCCGCACGGCGTGCCGATCACGCCGTGACCGGTCGCGGGCATGACGATGTGCCGCCCGTGCTTCAGATACTTGACGACCATCTCGCCCCAGGCCGGCGGCGTCACCGGATCGATGTCGCCTGACAGCACCAGCGCCGGCACGTCGGAGACGATCGGGTCGTAGAACGTCGGTTCCACCGTACCCTTCGGCCAGTGTTCGCACGCGGCAATCTGCGGTCCGAGCAGGTGCCTGCCGAACAGCGTGCCAGCCGTTTCGCGCTCGACGTCGCTCGCGGTGACGCGTCCCGCGTCCTCGGTGCACAGCACCGAGAAGCGCATGCCGAGGCTCATGTTGTCGTCGTTGCCGTCGCCACCGCTCAGGCCGAGCGCGAACATTCCCTGAAAGTCGTTGTGCTCGGCGTCTTCAATCAACGCCGGAACGATCGATGCCGTGAGCGGTGAGTAGAGCGCGTTGAAGAGGATGCCCGCGACGACGCGTGCTTCGACCTGCACTTCTTCCTCGATGCCGGTGCGTGGATGCACGACGCGCACGCGTGGTGGGGTGTGCGCGAGCCGTTCGAGCAGCGTGCGCACGCGCGTTCTCAATCCCGGGAACGTCTGGTTGCACGCCAGCGAGGCTTCGCAGTCGGAGAGCAGCTTGTCGAGCGCGCGCTGCGCGTCGCGCGAGGTGAAGAGCGGCAGCCGCATGTCGGTCGGCGCGACGCCGTCGAGAATCATCGAGCGGACGTGCGTGCCATGACGGCGCAGGTAGACGAGAGCGGCGCGCGTGCCATACGAACCGCCATACAAATTGACTTTGTCGTAGCCGAGGAACGCGCGGACATCGTCGAGGTCGTCCATGGCGATGTTCGTTCCATAGAAACGCAGGTCAGCGTCGTAGCTCTTGAGGCACTGATCGAGTTTTGCGAGGGCCTTCTCGTCGGGCTCCATCGCCTCGGCCAGTGTGTTCGCAGTGGACCTGCAGTTCAGTGGGTTCGACTTACCCGTACCGCGTTGATCGACCAGCACGATGTCCCGCGTGCCCTGGACCTTGCGGAAGACCGCGCGAATCTGGCGCGCCAACTGTGCCGCGCCTTGACCGGGGCCGCCGGCGAGGAACACGACCGGGTCGAGGGCACCCGTCCGGATGGCGGGCAGGACCGTGATCCAGAGTGCAATCGTGCGACCCTGCTTGGTGTCGCGATTCTCGAAAACCGACAGCGTTCCGCAGTAGGCGTCGGTCGGCCCTTCGTCGTTCTTACAGGGATGAAGGTGGTCGAGCGGGGTCGGCGCGGGCGCGACTTTACACGCGGCCGTGGCGGCGACGACAAGCAGAGTTAACAGGAAAAAACGTGCCGACCTGGTTAACCGGGGACGACGGTCCAACGTTCGCGATGATAGCACCCGAGCTCCAGGGTTCCGGGATTCACCAAACCCCTTACGGCGTTCTTTCGTCCAATCTATGCGCAACAACAGACGTGGTTCTCTCGTAGAATCTTTCGGTCAGCGGGTTCAGCCGCGGTAGTGTTCGTGTGCGCGTGAAGGGAAAGCGGGGCGACTCATGAAGGATTCCGAACAATCCAGTCTCGCCTCCGAGGCGTACACGGTGGTACGCCAACGGATTCTGCGCGGCGACATCTCCCTCGGGCAGGTGATCTCGCGTCGGAAGCTGGCAGCCGAGCTGAGTATGAGCTTCCTGCCGGTCTCCGAGGCGCTGCTTCGCCTGGAGATTGAAGGCCTGCTCGAGAGCCGTCCGCGCGCGGGCACGCGCGTTCGCATTCCTTCCCCTGAAGACGTCAAAGGCCACTACGTCGTGCGAGAAGCGCTGGAGGTGCAGGCCGCCATGCGCTGCGCGAGATACGCCACGCCGGGCGAGCGTACCGAGTTGAAGAAGCTGGCGGTTCGCGTCGACGCGCTGTCGGTCGGCACCGATCGGCCGCTGTATCAGTCGATGCACCAGAAGCTGCACGCGCGGATCGCGCAGTGCGCGCGCTGTCCGGCGTTGCTCGACGCGATCGAAAAGACGCATGCGCTCGCGTCGATCTGGTTCTGCGTGATGCGTACGCCCAAGACCGAGGAGTCACCGACGCGGCATCAAGCGCTCGCCGAAGCGCTGTGCAGTGGCGATCCCAATCTCGCGGCCGACGAGGTTCGCCGTCACCTCGAGGTGGGCATGCACCACGCGCTCGACGTGCTGCAGCCGTACTTCAAGCTGCGCAAGGCAACTGGGCGGACGTTCTATCGCAGCGATCGTCGTCTGCGTCAGGGCCCGCTCGATCTGTCGCAGCTGAACTGAACCGCGCACGCTGAAGCGTGCGCTCTACAAATCTCGGTAGAGCGGAGGCTTCAGTCCTACACATCTCGGTAGAGCGGAGACTTCAGTCTCCGCGAGCCTAGAGCCCAAAGCCTAGAGCCCAAAGCCTTTCGGAGCTGGCGAGCCAGCTCCGTCCCTGCCATTGACACCGCCTAAACGCCCGGCGACAATGATCGACCGGGCTCGCGTGCACTCACAACACGGTGGGGATTTTTTTGGATCTGTAACGGCTGGAAACGTCCCGCAGTATTTAGCTGTACCCCAAGAACGATCGGTCGTTGAAACCAGACACCCGTGCGTCGGGCTGGTTGCCTGGAGGATTGCTTCGATGCGAACCAAGCTTGCTGTTGTCGTTGCCGGGATCGCGCTGCTGGCGAGCGCGCGGACCATCACGGCGCATCACTCGTTTTCGGCTGAGTTTGACGCGAACAAGCCGTTCAAGATGACCGGCACGGTGACCAAAGTCGAGTGGATGAACCCGCACACGTTCTTCTACATCGACGTCAAGGACGAGAAGACCGGCAAGGTCACCAACTGGGCGATGGAAATGGGCAGCCCGAACGGTCTGATGCGCGCCGGCTGGACGCGCAACACGATGAAGGCGGGCGACGTTGTCGAGGTTGAGGGCAGCCTGGCCAAGGATGGCAGCCCGACCGGCAACGCGCGGTCTGTCACGATGGGCGGAAAGCGCCTGTTCGCGGCGTCGAGCCAGGGCAACACGCAGTAAGGAGCTGCCCCTTGAATTCGAGTCTTCGTACCGCGCTCGTCGGCGCGGCGGCGGCCGTCGTGTTTGCATCGAGTGCCTGGGTACTCGGTGCGCAAGCGCAAGAAGGCGCGCCAGCCGCCGGCGGTCAAGGCGGCGGGCGCGGACGTGGACGGCAGGCAGGCCCGGCACAGCCGACGCCTCGTCTGGCGGACGGCACCGTGAACTTCGGCCGCGTCCTTGGTGAAAAGGGCGTCTGGGCGGTGCCGTACATCCAAAACATGGGCATGCAGCTCATTGCTGACGACGGCCAGCCGCTGCCGGAGATTCAGAAGGCACGCGCCGCGCAGGCTGCCGCGCGTGGTGCCGGTGGTGGCGCGCGCGGCGGTGGCGGTGGTGGTGGCGGCCGCGGCGGTTCGAAGTCGGAGCCGTGGGTGCCGTTCATGCCATGGTCCGCGGCGGTCTACGACTACAACTCGAAGAACGACTCCAAATACGACCCCGAAGGGTACTGCCTGCCACCCGGCGGTCCTCGCATGATGGCGACGCCATATCAGATGGAAATCATCCAGATGCCGGAGCACAACCGCATCGTGATGATCTTCGAAGGGGCGACACACATCTGGCGTGAGATCTACATGGACGGCCGGAAGTTCCCCGAGGGCGATGCGCTCAATCCGACCTACCTCGGTTACTCGATCGGCCGTTGGGAAAACAAAGACACGCTGCTCGTCGAGAACACCGGCTTCAACGAGAACAGCTGGCTCGATTACTACGGCCATCCGCACACCGACAAGATGTTCGTGACCGAGCGGTGGACGCGTCCAAACAAGCAGACGCTGCACTACCAGGCGACGGTCAGCGATCCGGGCGCGTACACACGGCCGTTCACGATCGCGTGGGACATTCCATGGCGCGACGGCGGAGAACTGCCTGAGTACATCTGTCAGGAGAACAACCGCTATCTGAATCGTCTCGAAGACGACTTCGGTCAGCCAATCTTCGGGCCCCGGCCTCAGCCCGGTATCAAGCCGACGACCGGTCGAGGCACGAGGTAGATGTCGATGCGATCGCGGATGCTCCCAATGCTCGCCCTCCTGATGGCGCTTGCGCTGCCATACACAGTGGGCGCGCAATTCGGACACCCGATGAAGGGGCAGTGGAGCGGCGAGTGGGGGCCGAAGAACAACCCCAATCGCCTGCTCCTCAATCTCGATTGGGATGGCAAAGAGGTCACCGGCATCATCAACCCGGGACCAAACGCGGCGACGGTGAAGTCGGTCACGTTCGACTACACCGATCCCACCGCGTGGGGCGTGAAGATCACCGCGGAAGGCAAGGACGCCTCCGGCAAGCCCGTTGCGATCACGGTCGACGGCAAGCTCGAGAACCTCGGCGCCTATACGAAGCTCTTTCACGGCACCTGGATTCAGGGTGGCCAAAAGGGCGACTTCACCGTCACCAGGAATTAGCTTCCCAGCCAATTCAACGATCCGACGCCGGGCCTGAAGAACAGGCTCGACCTCCACGTTCCCCTTGACGGTCGACAAGAGCGAGGATAGTCTCTTGTCGACCGTCAAGGGGAGCGGCGCGCGTGGGCAAACCAGTCGATCTCGTGCAAGGGACGCTCGACCTGCTGATCATGAAAGCGATCGCGGCCGCGCCGCTTCACGGGTGGGCGATCGCGCAGCGCATCAATCAGCTGTCGCAGGACGTGCTCCGCGTCCAACAAGGGTCGCTCTATCCGGCGCTGCAGCGCCTCGAGCGCGAAGGTTGGATCACGGCGACGTGGGGCGCGTCGGAGAACAATCGGCGCGCGCGGTTCTACTCGTTGACGAAAGCAGGCCGCGCACAGCTGCAGCGGCAGGAAGCCGGCTGGGAACGGCTGTCGAGCGCCATCGCGCTCGTGCTGAGAACGGCGTAGGTGCCAAGTGCGATTCTTCCGGCGCCTCGCCGTCCTGCTCCGCGAATGCGTCAGCCCTGGCTCCCTCGACGATGACGTCGCAGAGGAGCTGCGCTTTCATCTCGAGCGCCAGATCCAGGAGAACATGCGCGCCGGCATGGCAGCCGGCAACGCCCGACGCGCGGCCCACCTGACGATCGGCAATCTCCAGTCGTTCCGCGAGGAATCGCGCTCGGCGCGAGCGGGCGCACTGATCCATCAGGCAGGGCGTGACGTTGCGTTCGGCATCCGTCTCCTGCGTCGGTCGCCAGGACTCGCGATCACCAGCGCTCTGGTCGTGGCCCTCGGCATCGGCACCACGACCGCCATCTTCAGCCTCGTCTACGGCGTGATTCTCCGGCCGCCGCCCTATGCGGCTCCGGATCGATTGGTCGCGATCTGGTCTCGCGTTCCGAAGTCACCGCAGCGCGTGCGCGTGAATCCCGCCGACCATCGCGAGTGGCGGACGAGTGCCACCGTGTTCGAGGACATCGCGCTGGCCAACGCGCCGCAGAATTTCAATCTGATCGGTTCGGGCGAACCCGAGCGGATCGTGGCGGCGCGGTTGTCGTCGAACCTCATCTCAGTGCTCGGCGTGCGCCCTGCGCTCGGTCGATCCTTCACCGAGGAGGAAACACGGATCGACAACGACCGCGTCGCGCTGCTGAGCGACGGCCTGTGGCGACGGCGGTTCGGCGGCGATCCATCGATCGTCGGCCGCACCATCGACTTGAGTGGAATCCAGTACGGAGTCGTCGGCGTGATGCCACCGGATTTCCACTTTCCCGAGCGCGACTACCAGCTGTGGATTCCACTCACGATCAATCCGCGGCTGCTGACCAGAGAGATCGCGGCCTACGACCACTTCGCGGTGGCGCGTCTCAGGCCGGGCGTTCGCCTCGACGAGGCGCAGCGGGAGATCAGCGCGATCGCGCACCGCCTGGAAGCGGCGTATCCCGCCACCAACCGCGGCGTCCGCGTCGAAGTACTCCCGCTGCTCGAGGAGTCGATCCGCTTCGTGCGGCCCGCACTGTACGCGATGCTCGCGGCCGTCTCCTGCCTGCTCCTGGTCGCGTGTCTCAATCTGGCCGGCCTGCTTGGCGCGCGGGCGGTTGCGCGAACGCGGGAGTTCACCGTGCGATTGGCGCTCGGCGCCTCGCGCGGCCGCCTCATGCTGCAAACCCTGGCCGAAGTGTCGCCGATCCTGGCGCTCGGCGGCATCGCGGGCATCGCCGGCGCGCGCGCGGCCGTTGCGGCCTTCATCCCGATTGCTCCCACGGCCCTGCCTCGTGTCGAGAGCATCGACGTCAACCTTGTGGTGCTGGCGTTCGCGAGCGGCATCCTGATCCTGACTGGCATCGTTGCCGCGGTTGTGCCCGCGGTGCACGCCTGGCGCAGTGCCTCGATGCCGATCGACGGGCGAGTCGCCTCACTGTCGCGCCAGCGAGCGGAGATGCGCGGCGTCCTCGTCGTCGCGCAACTCGCGTTGACGCTGCCGCTGCTGGTTGGCTCCGTGGCTCTGGTGAGAAGCGTCGCGACGCTGCTGAATATCGACCCGGGGTTCCGTACGACGAACGTGCTGAGCCTGCACGTGGCGATTCCCCGTTCGAAGTACCGGACCGACGACCAGATCGCCACGCTTTACACGCGCATCGTCGATCGCGTCGGGGCGCTGCCGGGTGTGGTCGCTGCCGCGATGATCAATCGGCTCCCGCTTGCGCCCGGCAACCAGGTGATGGCGTTCGAGCTCGAAGGTGTGAGCGGCGAGCCGGTCTCCCTGCAGTCGCGATCGATCACACCTGACTACTTCCGCACGATGAGCGTCGCGATCCAGCAAGGGCGCGGCTTCACCGATGCCGATCGTACCGATGCACCGCTGGTCGGCATCATCGACGATCGCACCGCCCAGACGCTCTGGCCCGGCCAACCCGCGGTCGGCAAGCGGTTCCGTGTGTCGCTGCCCGGGCAGCAGGCCGCGTCGGGTCAGATTGTCGGCGTTGTCGCGCGTATCCGCCACGCCGGGCTCGACAGCGACAGTGATCGGCAGATGTACTTGAGCCATCAGCAGTTCACTGACGGTCGCAGTGCGCTCGTCGTTCGTAGCGCTGGGGACGTCAGCGGCATCACGCCCGCGGTCCTTCGCGCGATTCGCGACATCGATCCCGAACAACCCGTGTACGACGTGCGATTGATGGACGATGTGCTCGGGCGATCAGCGGCGCAGCGATCGCTGAGCATGACGCTCGTCACCGTGTTCGCGCTCGCCGCACTCGTGATCGCCAGCATCGGCCTCTACGGCGTTGTCGCGCACGGCGTCGTCGAACGTCGTCGCGAGATCGGCGTCCGGCTCGCGCTCGGGGCAGCGCGGTCAGATGTCTCGAGGTTGGTGCTCCGCCAAGGGGGGCGGCTCGCCGCTCTCGGCGCGATCATCGGTCTCACTGGAGCCGTTGCGCTGATGCGAGCGCTGAAGCGACTGTTGTTCGGCGTTGCGCCATTGGATCCTGCGACGTTCGTCGCCGGAGTCGCTCTGCTCGCCGCCGCCGCGCTACTGGCGAGCTATTTTCCGGCTCGCCGCGCCGCGTCGCTCGATCCGGCCGTCGTTCTTCGAGCCGACTAGGTCGGGCGCGTCGCTCGTACCCGCGTTTGCGCCATTTCTCACAAGTAGTCTGCCC
>Ga0207428_10000741_pt1 | contig 37332 bp, 37 predicted proteins | sample RhiMethybrSRZTD1_FD_187600 | JGI IMG/M metagenome (GOLD analysis project Ga0207428, IMG submission 187600) | Populus rhizosphere microbial communities from Tennessee, USA - Rhizosphere MetaG P. TD hybrid SRZTD1 (SPAdes) (version 3) | ecosystem: Host-associated > Plants > Roots > Rhizosphere >...
AGACGGGATCGGCTCTACGGACGGAGACGGAGACGGGGTCGGAGTCGGCTCAACGGACGGGGACGGGGATGGAGACGGTGACGGTGACGGTGACGGTGACGGTGACGGTGACGGTGACGGTGACGGTGACGGCTCCGGAGACGGACTTGGCTCGACGGTCGGAGACGGGGATGGGGATGGGGAGGGCTGGGCCTCCTCCTCCAGGGTCTCCTTCTCCGCCTCGCGGGCGCGCTCTTCCGGGGTGAGCGAAGGAGAGGGCGAAGGAGCAGGCCCCGCCTGCGTCCAGCGGCCACCACCGACACTGATTGGCTGAGGTGTGACCGGCGTCGCGGCCTGCAAGCCCGGCAAGCCGGCCAGGAGCGCCGCGCCGATCACCGTGGCGAGCACCCATCGCGCCCCGGGAATGGCGGTCACAGAGTCGCGATCATCCCTCATGAGGTCGGAACATTCAACCAAGCGCCATGAGGTGGAACGCGCGATTGTCTTTGACGATTCCCTATGCTAATTAACGGCTTACCCCTTCGCCTGTACCGCGCTGGGCGCCCGCATGGATAGGACACGATGACCAAGATCCTGCTCGTCGAAGACAACGAGATGAACCGGGACATGTTGTCCCGGCGGCTCGAGCGCCGCGGCTACGAAGTCGTGATCGCCGTGGACGGCCAGCAGGGGGTGGACCTCGCCCTGTCCAATCGGCCCGACCTCATCCTCATGGACATGAGCCTGCCCGTCATCGACGGGTGGGAGGCGACGCGGCAGCTGAAGGCCCGGGACGACATGAAGGCGACGCCGATCATCGCCCTGACCGCGCACGCCATGTCCGGCGACCGCGAGAAGGCGCTGGAGGCGGGCTGCGACGACTACGACACGAAGCCGATCGAGTTGCCGCGGCTGCTCGGTAAGATCGAAGCCCTTCTCGGAGCCGGCGCCAAGCCGCCGGCATGACCTCCGCGGCCGGGCCGCCGGACCGCGCGCGCGACGCGCTGTTCGCGCACCTGCGGCACGAGCTGCGCACTCCCGTGAACGCGATCCTCGGGTACAGCGAGATGCTGCTCGAGGACGAGGCTCCCGACAACGTGCGGCCCGACCTGGAGCGGATCCAGGCCGCCGGCCGTACCCTCCTCTCCCTGATCAACGAGATCCTGGACCCCGCGCGCGTGGCCGGAGGCTCCGCGGAGGACATGGAGGCGGCGAGCGCGCGCATCCGCCACGACCTGCGCACGCCCGTGAACGCGATCCTCGGCTACAGCGAGATGCTGATCGAAGACGCCGAGGCCTCGGGGCAGGACCACTCCGTGGACGACCTCAAGCGGATCCACGGCGCGGGCCAGAAGCTCCTCGTCGTCATCGACGACACCATGCGCCTCTCCGCGGGCGTGCGCACCGGCGTGACCGAGGAACGCGACACCCAGGTGTCGATGATGATCGAGCAGGCCGTCTCCTCCCTGCGCGCGCGCGACGACCAGGACCAGAAGGCGGAGGAGGGCGGGCGCATCCTGGTGGTGGACGACAACGAGATCAACCGCGACATGATCTCGCGCCGGCTGGTGCGCCAGGGCTACACGCCCTTCACGGCCCAGAACGGACGCGAGGCCCTGGAGCGGCTGCGGGCCGAGTCGTTCGACCTCGTGCTCCTCGACATCCTGATGCCGGAGATGAACGGCTACCAGGTCCTGGAGCAGCTCAAGCGCGATCCGGCCCTGCGGCACATCCCCGTCATCATGATCTCGGCCCTGGACGAGATCGAGAGCGTGGTGCGCTGCATCGAGATCGGGGCCGAGGACTACCTGCCCAAGCCCTTCAACCCCGTCGTCCTGCGCGCGCGCATCGGGGCCAGCCTCGAGAAGAAGCGCCTGCGCGACCGCGAGGTGCTGTACCTCAGCCAGATCGAGGCGGAGAAGAAGCGCTCGGACGAGCTGCTGCACGTGATCCTGCCCCCCGACATCGTGAAGGAGCTCAAGTCCAACGGCTTCGTCGCCCCTCGCCGCCACGAGGACGTCGCGGTGCTGTTCTGCGACATCGTGGGCTTCACGCCCTACTCCGCCTCCCGGCAGCCGGAGGAGATCGTGGCCGCCCTGCAGCAGCTCTTCGAGGCCTACGAGGACCTCGCCGCGCGTTACGAGATGTACAAGATCAAGACCATCGGCGATTCGTTCATGAGCACGGCGGGCCTCCTCGTGCCCGTGGCCAACCCCGTGCTCTCCGCCGTCCGCTGCGGGCTCGAGATGGTCGACGCGGCCAAGAGCCTCCCCGCGGGCTGGGACGTGCGCGTGGGCATCCACGCGGGGCCGGTGGTGGCGGGCGTGGTCGGCCGGAAGCAGTACCTCTACGACCTCTGGGGCGACACCGTGAACACGGCCGCACGCGTGGAGAGCCACGGCTCGAAGGCGGGCGTCAACGTCAGCGCCGCCGCCTGGCAGCGCATCCAGGACGTCTGCCTGGGCCGCTCGCTCGGCCTCATCCCGGTCAAGGGCAAGGGCGAGATGGAGATCTTCCGCGTGGAGACGGTGCGCTAGGCTTCGCGCGCCCGGCTCAGCTCCGCGTGCCCGCTCCCGCGATGGCCTGGCGCAGCGCGTCCATCACTTCGGGATCAGCGGAGGTGAATCGGACGAGCACTCCGCCGTCCGCCTCCTTCTCCCCCGAGGCGACCTTCGCGTAGAGATCTCCCGGCCGCGGCTCGCCGTCCGCGCCCTTGACACGCAAGCGCAGGTTCGTGAACGCGCGCAGGGCACGGTCGGAGCGCAAGGTGGCGGCGCTCATCGACCCGCGTTCGAGGAAGCCCTCGAACGTGAGGTCGCTCATCTGCTTCCCCTCGAGCACGGCCACCGTCACCGGCAGCGGGGTCTGCAGCCGCTGCAGTTGGTCGTCGCGCGCGGGCAGGCGGACGTTCCAGGATCCGGCCACGCCGACGAGGTCGTAGACGTCCACCGCCTCTTTGAAGCCCTTGGCCTGGAAGGTCACCTTCTGGCCCACCTCCAGCGCCGAGCCTGCCTTCTCCAGCGTGGAGGCGGAGACGAGCACCTGGCCGCCGACGGTGAACCCTTCGATACGCCCGGCCAGGTTCACGTGTGAGCCCACCACGCCGTATTTCGCGCGCGTCTGCGAGCCGATGTTGCCCACGATCACCTGGCCCGTGTTGACCGCGATGCCCATCTCGACCTCGGGCAGCCCCTCGCGGACGTTGAAGGCGTTCACCTCCTTCATCGCCACCTGCATGGCGATGGCGCAGGCGCAGGCGCGGGCGGCGTCGTCCGGGCGACGCTCGGGAGCGCCGAAGATGGCGAGGATGGCGTCGCCGATGAACTCGTCGATGGTGCCGTGGTGGGCCACGATGAGGTCGGCCATCGTGCCCAGGTAGTTGTTGAGCACGCGCACGACCTGCTCCGGCGTGTAGCGGTCGGCCATGGCCGTGAACCCGCGCAGGTCGGACATGAGGAGGGTGACCTCGCGCTTCTCGCCGCCCAGGGCCAGCCCTTCTTCCGTGTCGAGCAGGCGGTCCACCACCTCCTCCGAGAGGTAGCGGCCGAAGGTGTGCTTGATGAAGCGGTTCCGCTTCTCCAGCTCGTTGGCCAGGCGCTTGATCTCCTCCATCGCGCGCTTGAGCGAGAGCTGGTTCTCGACGCGGGCGAGGACGACCGGGAAATCGAGGGGCTTGGTCACGTAGTCGTTGGCCCCCAGGGTCAGCGCCTCCACGACGTCCGTGCCCTGGTCCTTGGCCGTGGCCATGATGATCGGCAGCTCCGCCACCGAATAGCGGCCGCGGATGACCTTCAGGACGTCGATGCCGGACATGCCCGGCATCATGATGTCGAGGAGGATGAGGTCGAAGCGTTGCCCCTTGACCAGGTCCAGGCACTGCGGCCCGTCGTCCGCGGTCATGACGGCGTAGCCGCGCGACTTGAGCCGCCGCGAGAGCATGTCGCGGTTGAGCTCGTTGTCGTCCACCACGAGCAGCTTGTCCGTGCCCTCCGCGGGCTTGGTGGCGGCGGCCCGGATGACCATCGTGGCGGGGCTGGGGGTGTCGTCGAACTGCGGGACCGCGGCCGCGGAAGGGCGCTTCGAAGCGGGACGAGGCGCCGCCGCCGGGGGCGCCGCCAGCCGGGGCGGCGACGGGATGGCCGGGGGCGCCGGCTTCGCGGGCGCGCCGAGATCGTCCGGGATGCGGTCGATCAAGCCGAGCAGGCTGCGCGCGGCCTGGCCGATGCGCTTGAGGTCGGCCGACATCTTGTCCTGGCCCGCCTCCTGCGCGTCCTCGTCCAGCATCTCGCTGTAGCCGATGATCTGGTTGACGGGCGTGCGCAGGTCGTGGCGCAGCGCCGATCCGGGAGCGTGGGCCGCGTCCGCGGACGGCTTCGGCTTGGAGGCGGGGTCTTCGGCCATGGCGCGCGGCCCGGTCAGGCCGGGCCCTCCCCCGTCGCGGACGCGGACTCGGGCGTGGTCGCGATCCGCTGCTCGTAGAAGCGCTGCAGGACCTCGCGCACGCGCGGATGTTTCGCCGTGATCTCGTCCAGCGTCGTCCGATCCAGCTCCAGCATCTCGCAGGGCGTCGCGGCCACGACGGTGGCCGTGCGCGGCGAGCCGCTCAGGACGGAGATCTCCCCGAAGAAGTCGCCGTCGCCGAGCTGGCGCACGAGGACGTTGCGCCCCTCGCGGTTGCGGATCCAGGCCTTGACCGTGCCCGTGGTGACGAGGAAGAGGCTGTCGCCGGGCTCGCCTTGCGCGACCACGAGATCGCCGGCCTTGTACTGGATGAGCTGCAGGCCGCCCATCACGGCCACGAGCTCGTCGTTCGAGAAATCGGGGAAGAGGGCGGGCTTGCCCGCGGCGGCCGCCGCCGCCTCCGCTTCGAGGTCGATCTCCATGTCCCGCTCGACCACGGGCTCGAACCCGGCCAGGGGATCGGTCGTTTCGTCGATCTCCTCCATGTCGAACTCGGGCATGCTCGGCGCGGCGGCGGGCATGGCTGGACGGGACGAGGCGGCCTCGCGCCGCGCGTGCTCGGCGATGAGGGAGGCCAGGCGGCGCTCGGTGTCGAGGCGTCCGGGGTCGATCTTCTGGATGCGCTTGAGGATCGCGATAGCCTTGGCCGCGAACCCCTCCCGGGCCAGCTCGTCCGCCATCTCGCGCAACGGAGTGACGGCTTCCCGGCCTCGCCCGGCCGCGATGAGGGTGTCCGCGAGCTGCAGGCGCAGCCGGCCGTCCTGCGGCCGTGCCTTGAGCTGCGCCTGGGCCAGCTCGACGGCCTTGCCGAATTGCTTGCGGGCCAGCAGTTCGGGCAGGCCGGCGCCTTTGCCCTTCGCCAGCCAGTCGAGAACCATGCGCCCGCGACCTCCGAGATCTGCCTCGGGCAGGTTAGGCCAGGAGTTGGAAACGTGTCAACGGCGATGGCATGCTCCCGGGAGCGGCCGTTGACACTTCCGGCAACCCGACGGTCGCCGAGCACTCATGATGACGCGAGCCCGAGAACTTCGTTGAGCCGGCTCGACACGGTGCGGCCCTCCCTCGTCGGCCTCTTCCTGGCCGCGGCCGCCGCCACCGTCTCGTGGTTCCTGCGCTGGTGGCTCTTCGGCTCAGCCACTCCGACGGGCGACGCGGGGATGTACCTGGACCTCGCGCGCGGCATCGAGCCCGCCCCGCCCTGGTCGTTCCACGTGCTCACGCCTTGGATCGCTGGAACCTTGTTTCCGGATCAGCCGGCGCGTGGGTTCCTACTCGTGGGGGCCGTTAGCTTCGTGGGTGCGGCGGCCGCGATCGAGCGCGTGCTCGCCCTCATGGACGCCAGCGGCCGGGAGAGAGCTCTTGGCGTGGCCCTGTTTCTCGTCTCCAGCACGGGCGCCATGATGGCCCGGCAGTATCTGCTCGTCGACGCTCTTTCCTACTGTCTCCTGGGGTGGTCTTGTGTGTGGGCGCTCCAAGGGCGAGACCTGCGGTTGGCGGCGTGCATCGCCGTCGGCGTCCTCAATCGCGAGACCGCGCTGTTTGTCGCCCCCGTGTGGTTCTGGATCAACCGCGGGCGCGGCGGGGCCATCGTGCCTCGCGCGGTTGGCGTCTTCCTGCCGGCGGCGGTGTTGTACCTGGTGCTGCACCACACGCCGATCCTGTTCGCCCACCCACCTGCTCACTTGAACTACCTCTCGCCACAGGGGATCGCGCAGCTCTGGCGCGCCAACCTTCGCTGGCTCGGCACGAGCCATCGGGCCTATGGCTTCGCCATCTGCGTCGTCATGGCTTACGGACCGGTTTGGCTCCTGGCGACAAGAAGCACGCTGGCCGCCGTCCGCGAGCCGTCGGCAATACGCTCGCGTCGCCTGCTCGCCTTGTGGACACTCGCGGCCCCCACCGCCTTCGCGTTGGCCGTGGGTGTCGACTGGCGTCGGGGATTCCAGCCTCTCTTCGTGCCCGTCATCACCTCCGCCGTGCTCTCCCTGCGATCTTGTGCCCCGAGCCGGTGGTGGGTGCTCGCGACCGTGACCGTCGTCGCCACGGCCGCGGTCACTGAAGCATGGTGGCACCCGCCGATGGGTCCGACCGTCGTTGTCTCACTGACTCTTTGGGCGCTGACCGCCGCCGGTGTCAGCTGGGCGGAGGAGGTGGCGGGACGGTCGCGAGCTCCTGGTCGGGCGGCCGCGCTCTCCTAGAGCTCTCCCCGCGGCCCTATAATGAGGCGCCGCGGCTCTTGGCGCGGCTGCGAGCCACATGGCCCTGACCAACGATTCCCGCGTCTTCGTCGCCGGCCACCGCGGCCTCGTGGGATCGGCGATCCTGCGCCGCCTCGAGACGGAGGGCTTCCGCCACGTCCTCGTGGCCACGCGCGAGCAGCTCGACCTCCGCGACCAGGCCGCGGTCAACTACTGGTTCCGGGCCAACCGTCCCGAGTACGTCTTCCTGGTGGCGGGGACGGTGGGCGGCATCCTCGCGAACTCGACGCGGCCGGCGGAGTTCATCTACGACAACATGATGATCCACGCCACCGTGGTGCACGCCGCGCACCTGTTCGGCGCGAAGAAGCTGCTCTATCTCGGCAGCTCCTGCATCTATCCGCGCGAGGCCCCCCAGCCCATGCGCGAGGAGCACCTGCTGACGGGGCCTCTGGAAGCCACCAACGAGTGGTACGCCATCTCCAAGATCGCCGGGATCAAGCTCTGCCAGGCCTATCGCAAGCAATACGGCTCCGACTTCATCTCCGCGATGCCCACGAACCTCTACGGGCCCCGCGACAACTTCGACCTCGCCAGCTCCCACGTCCTGCCCGCGATGATCCGCAAGTTCCACGACGCGAAAGCCGAGGGCCGGCGCGAGGTGACCATCTGGGGCACGGGGACGCCCCGGCGCGAGTTCCTCCACGTGGACGACCTGGCCGACGCCTGCGTGTTCCTGATGCGCCGCTACGACGAGGCGAGCCACGTCAACATCGGCACCGGCGAGGACCTCACCATCGGCGCCCTGGCCGAGACGGTGCGGGAGATCGTCCATCCGCAGGCGGAGATCGTCTACGACGCCAGCAAGCCGGATGGCACGCCGCGGAAGCTCCTGGACGTGAGCCGTCTGCACGCGCTGGGGTGGAAACATCGCATCCCGCTGCGTGACGGGATCGCGTCGTCGTACGAGTGGTTCCTGCGCCACTACGACGGCCTGCAGGCCACGGGCCGCCTGAGCGCGGCCGCCGAAGCGCGGCCCTAGGCCGCCGCGTCCTCGTAGAGCCGGTCGATCACGTCTTTGTACTTCTGCTCGACCACCCGGCGTTTGACCTTCAGGGTCGGCGTCAGCTCGCCCGCCTCCAGGGTGAACTCCCGCGGCAGGAGCGCGATCTTCTTGATGCGCTCGAACTGGGCGAGGTCCTTGGTGAGGCCCTTGACCGTCTCGTCGTAGAGGGCGATCACGCGCGGGTCGCGCACGATCTCGTCCGCCGAAGCCGCGCTCAGGCCTTGGGACGTCGCCCACTTCCGCAGGTTCTCGAAGTTGGGGACGATGAGCGCGGAGGGGAAGTTGCGCTTGTTCCCGATCATCACGATCTCGGCGATGAGCGGGTTCGTCTTCAGGAGGCTCTCGATGGGCTGGGGCGCGATGTTCTTGCCCCCGGAGGTCACGATGATGTCCTTCTTCCGGTCGGTGATGACGAGGAACCCGTCGCCGTCGACGAGGCCGACGTCGCCGGTATGGAACCAGCGCTCCGCGTCGATCACCTCCGCCGTCGCCTCCGGCTTGTTGTAGTAGCCCTTCATGACGTGCGGGCCGCGGGTGAGGATCTCGCCGTCCTCCGCGATCTTCACCTCGACCCCCTTGATGGGCGGGCCCACGCTGCCCGGCTTCATCTTGTCCGGCCGGTTGACCGCGATGACGGGGCTCGTCTCGGTGAGGCCGTAGCCCTCCAGGATGAGGAGGCCGACGGCGCCGAAGAACTCGGCGATCTCGCGCGCCAGGGGCGCGCCGCCGGAGATGAAGAGCCGGAGGCGCCCGCCCGTGCGCGCCCGGATGGTCCCGAACACGAGGCGATCGGCCAGGGCGTGCTGGGCGCGCAGCAGCGCGCCCGGCGCGCGATGCTCGACCTGGGCCTGGAAGACCTTGCGGCCCACGCCCAGGGCCCAGCGGAAGATGCGCTGCTTCAGGGGCGAATCGGCGGCCACCTTCTCGTTCACCCGCGCGTACATCTTCTCGTAGAGGCGCGGCACCGAAAGCATCAGCGTCGGCCGCACCTCCGCCATGTTCGCGGGCACCTTCTCCACGCTCTCCGCGTAGGCGATGGTCACGCCCTGCTGGAGCAGGAGGTAGTGCCCGCCCATCCTCTCGAAGATGTGGCACAGGGGCAGGAAGGAAAGGGCGAGGTCGCTGGGCCCGAAGTCCCCGAAGGCGGCCAGGCCCCCGTGGACGTTCGACACGATGTTGTCGTGGGTGAGCATCACGCCCTTGGGATCGCCCGTGGTTCCCGAGGTGTAGATGAGGGTGGCGAGGTCCTCCGGCCGCACCTCCGCGGCCCGGCGCTTCACCGCCTCCCGATCCGCGGCCAGCGCTTCGCGCCCCCGCGCGCGTAGCTCGTCGAGGGACATCGTGCCCTCGTGCGGCGGGTCATCGAAGCGGATGACGTGCTTCAGGTGCGGGGCCTTGTCGCGCACCTCCGCCAGCTTCTTCACCTGGGCGGCGGTGGACGCGAAGGCGACCTTGGACTGGCTGTCGTTGAGGACGTACAGCACCTGGGCCGGCATCAGGTTCGGATAGATGGGCACGTCGGCGGCGGCCGCGCACAGGGTGGCGAGGTCCACGTAGGCCCACTCCGGGCGGTTCTCGGAGAGGAGGGCCACGCGGTCGCCCTTCTCCACGCCCAGCGCGCGCAGGCCCATGGAGATCTCCTCCACCGCGCGGCGGAGCTCCTCCGAGCTGATGTCGCGCCACGCCCCGTCGCGCTTCACCTTGAGGTGGTCGGGCTTCCGGTACGTGTCGACCGAGTGGTAGAAGATCTCGCACAGCGTGCGCGTGGTCATCTTCATCGGCCTCCCCGCCCCGCGGCCACGCGGAGCGTGCGCCGGCCCGGAGCGGCCGCACCCGCGGGAGCGGCTCCGCGCAGCAGCAGGTCCACCGCGGGCCCGGCCAGCAAGGCCAGATCATAGTCCTTCCGGCCGATCACCCACGAGGTGACGAGCTCGTCCAGGGTCCCGAAGAAGGCCTTCGTCACCAGCTTGCGCGGCACGTCCGCGCGCAGGGTCCCCTCGCGCTGGCCCTGCTCGATGACGGAGCCCACGAGGTCGAAGTACCGCCCCAGCCACGACGCGGTGAAGCGCTCCATGAACTTCGTGGACTGCCGCAGCTCCACCTGGAAGACGACGGCGACGTCCCGGTCCGCGCCCAGCGCGCGCAGGTGGTGCTCCGCGATGAGACGCAGCCGGGAGGGGGCATCCTCCACCGCCTGCATCTCCGCGCGCGCCCGCTCCACGTGTTCGGCCATCAGCTCGTCGAACAGGGAGACGAGGATGTCCTCCTTGCCGCGGAAGTAGAGGTAGATGGTCCCGTCCGCGACGCCCGCGCGCTGCGCGATCTCGGCCACGCGCGCCGCGAAGTAGCCCTTGCGCGCGAACACCTTCACCGCCGCCTGCAGGATGCGCCGCCTTTTGTCGTCGCTGCGCTTTCGTGCCAATCGATTACTGAATCCGGATTCATTGTCGATGGCCCCCGCGCGGGGCGTCAAGCCGGGAGGGTCCGGACCGGGCGGCGACCGAAGGTAGACTTGCGCGACGATGCCCAACGTCACCGTGTATCTCGGCCTCGGCTCCAACCTCGGCGATCGCGAGGGCCACCTCGGCCGCGGCCTGGAGGCGCTGGGCGCCCGGGGCTTGCGCGTGACCGCGGTGAGCGGGATCTACGAGACGGAGCCGGTCGGGGGCCCCGCCCAGGGTCCCTACCTGAACCTGGCGGCGCGCGCGGAGACCGCGCTCTCGCCGGAAGCGCTGCTGGAGGCGGCGCTGGCGGCGGAGGCCGAGGCCGGCCGTGTGCGGACCGTGCGCAACGCGCCGCGCACCCTCGACGTCGACATCCTCTTCTATGGCGACCTCGTGCGCCGCACGGCTCATCTCACCGTTCCCCATCCGCGGCTGCCCGAGAGGCGCTTCGTGCTGGTGCCCCTCGCCGAGCTGGCGCCCGCCCTCCGCCATCCGGGCCTGGGCCGGACGGTGGCGGAGCTCCTGGCCACGTGCCCTGACCACTCGCAGGTCGAGGCCTGGCCCGCCCGCGTGGGAGCGCCCTGATGGCGGCCCACTACATCGTGGTGGAAGGGCCGATCGGCGTGGGCAAGTCGTCGGTGGTGGAGCGCCTGGCGGAGCGGCTGGAGGCGCGCACGGTGATGGAGGAGTGGGGGCAGAACCCGTTCCTCACGCCCTTCTACGAGGGCAAGCCGGGCGCCGCCTTCCAGATCGAGCTCTTCTTCCTCCTCTCCCGCTACCGGCAGCAGCAGGAGCTCACGCAGCGCACGCTGTTCCAGACCGTCACCCTGTCCGACTACGTCTTCGAGAAGAGCAAGCTCTTCGCCTTCCTGAACCTCGACGACTCCGAGCTGCTCATCTACGAGAAGCTGTACTCGCTGCTCGCGGAGACGGTGCCGCGGCCCGATCTCGTCGTCTACCTGCAGGCCCCCACCGAGGTCCTGCTTCGGCGCATCCGCACGCGGGGCCGGCCCGAGGAGGCGCGCTTGAGCGAGGAGTACCTCGCGGAAGTGAACCGCGCCTACAACCACTACTTCTTCCACTACACGGCGACGCCGCTCCTCGTGGTCAACACCACGGATGTGGACTTCGTCTCGCGTACGGAGGACGTGGACGACCTGCTCAAGCAGGTCCGCGGGATGGGGAAGGGGACGCAGTACTACGTGCCCCTCGGGCGGAAGAAGTAGGCGGACCTCCGGCACAGCAACAACGAAAACGGACGGGAACGGGGCACGTTCACGTTTACGGGACACGTGAACGAGCAACGTCAGCACAACCATGCGCGGCGGACGCTGTCACGCCGGTTGCCTCGAGTGGATGGGGTGCGGGCGTGAGCCTCCATACGCGGCGCCGCCCCTAGAGGAGTGAGGGGCGGCGCCCTCGCCCCCTACTGGAGGCTCACGATGTCCAACACCCCATCCACTCATTCAACCGTCGCGCCAGCGTCCGACTCCGCGCCGTCTCGAGGCGAGCGAGAGATCCTTCTCGATGCCGAGCGTCTCGACGTCTACCGCGTCGCCCTCGAGTTCCAATCGCAGGCCTCGGTGTTGGCCCTCCGTGCGGACGCGGTCGTGCGCGATCAGCTCCGGCGGGCCAGCCTTTCCGTCGTCCTCAACGTCGCGGAGGGCGCCGGACAGCGGTCGCGCGCGCAGAAGCGGCATCTCTACGCCATCGCGCGCGGGTCGGCGATGGAGTCGGCGGCGATCCTGGACGTACTGCGCGGCCGCGGTGTCGCATCGGTTACGGAGGCGCGCACGGCACGCGCGCTCGCCGTGCGGGTCGTCCAGATGCTCACCCGCCTCGATCAGGCCCTCGGCTGAGGATGGCGCTGGCGATCGATCAGCCGCGTCAGCATCTGGACGATGCGGACGAGCAGCGTGCGCGCGTCGCCATAGACCGATTCGGACACTGCACCACGCGCATGCAGGAGATCGAGGACGGCCGCGCACTCGAGCGCGCTCCCTCGGGCCATCGCGAAGAAGTGAGCGCGGTCGGGGCCGGAGACGCGGCCGACTCCCTCCGCGAGCGTCAGGACGACGGAGGCGGAGGCGCGGTCGATCTGGTCACGCAGAGACGCCGGCGTCACGCGTAGGCGCGACACCACGGCGCTGAACTGCACGGCCACGCGATAGACGTCGAGACGATCGAGATCGAGTACCGGGACTTCGTCGGGGACGACGGCGGGAACGGTCATGACCACCTCCATTCGAGGCCGGCTTCGGGCCGGCCTCTCGCGACAAGAGGCCGGACCGAAGCCGGATGAAGAGGAGATGGGCGTCCCTGCAGTCGACGTGACGGTGCCCGATTCGAGCTCGGTGGCACGGGCACGGCGACTGCTCCACTCACGCACGCTTCACGCTCAGGCTCACGCTCACGTCCACGTGCCCGTGCACGTGTTCCCGGTTTGTTCTCGTGCTCGTGCTCGTGCTCGTGGTCGCTGGTTCTCCTGCTCGTCGTCGTCTGCGTCTGTCGTGTCCGTTGGCGTGCACGTGCTCGTTTCCGTGCTCGTGCTCGTGTCCCTCTGACGATGTCAATCCCATCCAACGTTTCCGTCGTCTCGCGCACGACCCCGGGGCCTTGACCTTGCCTGCCCTCTGGTCCATCCTTTTCCAGGATTTCCCATGGCGTCGTTGGCAGGCTCCCGAGCTCGTCAGTTGTCGCTGCCTTTCGAGGAAGCGCCACTCTGGGATGGCTACGGGCTGGAGGCGGCGCTGCTGCGCGAGACGTCGCGGCCGCTGCGCCTCACCCTCACCCAGAACCGGTCGGTCCTCCTTTCCTTCCGGCGCAAGGCGGGCGTGATCCACCTGCGCCTGCATCGCATGTTCCTGCACGCGCCCCTCGCCGTTGTGCGCGCGGTGGCGCGCTCGCTGCGCCGCACGAGCCGCAGCGCGGACAGCGAGGTGCGGCGCTTCATGAACGAGAACCTGCACCGCGTGCGCAAGGTGCCGCGGCAGCTGCCGCCCCTCGTCACCTCCGGACGCGTGCACGACCTGCAGCAGGTGTTCGACCGGCTGAACGTGCGCTTCTTCGACAACGCCCTGCGCGTGCCCCTCACCTGGGGCCGGGGCAGCGGGCGCGCGCGCCGCGGCGGCCTCACCTTCGGCAGCTACGATCCCGTGCTCGGCCTCATCCGCATCCATCCCGTGCTCGACCGTCGCGACGTGCCGCAGTACTTCCTGGAGAGCGTCGTCTACCACGAGATGCTGCATCACCACCTGGGCGGGATCCCCGACCGCGCCGGACGGACGGTCTACCACTCCCGCGTGTTCCGCGAGGCGGAGGCCCGCTATCCCTGGCACCGCCAGGCGCTGGCCTGGGAGAAGGACAACCTTCCGCACCTGCTCCGGGCCAGCGCGGAGCTGGACCGGAAGCGCAAGGCAGAAGCGGCGGCCCTCCGGCGTCATTGAAGACGTTCTCCCTCCGCGGCGGAGGCCGCTCGTGAAGCCGCCGCGCCACCTGAGGCGGCTTCTCCCCTACGTCGCCCGCCACCGCCGGGGGCTGGCCTGGGGCATGGTCTGCCTCCTCGTGCGCACGGCCCTCTCCATCGCCTCGCCCTGGGTCCTGCGCCACGCCATCGACGACCTCACCACCGGCGTCACCCACGAGAAGCTGTGGCTGTACGCGGGCCTGATCATGGGCATCGTCGTCCTGGAGGCGCTCTTCCTCTACGTGATGCGCCAGGTACTCATCGGCATCAGCCGCGAGCTCGAGTTCGAGCTGCGCAACGACCTCTACGCGCACTTCACGAGCCTGCCCGCGCGCTACTACCAGGCCCACCGCACGGGCGACCTCATGAGCCGCGCCACCAACGACCTCTCCGCCGTGCGCATGGTCCTGGGCCCGGGGATCATGTACACCGCGAGCACGCTGGCCACCTTCGTGGGCACGATCGTGTTCATGCTGCGCATCTCGCCGCGCCTGCTCCTCCTCTCGCTGGTGCCGCTCGTCTTCGTCTCCTTCCTCGTGCGCTACTTCGGCCGCCGCATCCACGACCGCTTCGAGTCCGTGCAGGCGCAGCTGAGCGAGATCAGCGCCGTCGTGCAGGAGAACCTCTCCGGGGCACGCGTGGTCCGCGCCTACGCCCAGGAGCCGTACGAGATGGCGCGCTTCCAGGCCGCCAACGAGGAGTACCTGCGCCGCAACCGCCAGCTCATCCGGATGTACGGCAGCCTCTATCCCGGCATCCAGCTCCTCATGGGCTCGGGAGCGGTGCTGGTGCTCTGGCTGGGCGGGCGCATGGTGGTGGCGGGCACGATCACCATCGGCGAGTTCGTCGCCTTCGGCGCCTACCTCACCATGCTGCACTGGCCGATGATCGCCCTCGGCTGGGTGGTGAACATCTTCGAGCGGGGCGAGGCCTCCATGGGCCGCATCGCGGAGATCCTGGCCGCGCCCGCGGAGATCGCCGACCCCGCGTCGCCGGCCCCGGTCACGAAAGTGCGCGGCGACGTGGAGCTGAGCCACCTGACCTTCGCCTACGACGGCAAGCCGGTGCTGCACGACATCGACCTCAAGGTGCCGGCGGGATCGACGGTGGCCATCGTGGGCCCCACCGGATCCGGCAAGAGCACGCTGGTCGGCCTCATCCCGCGCCTCTTCGAGGCGCCGCCCGGCACCGTCCTCGTGGACGGACACGACGTGCGCGACCTGAGCCTGGGCACGCTGCGCGGAGCCGTCGGCTACGTGCCGCAGGAGACGTTCCTGTTCTCGGAGACGGTCGGCGAGAACGTGGCCTTCGGCCTCAAGCCGGACGCCGCTCGCGAGGAGCGAGTGCGCTGGGCGAGCGGCGTGAGCCAGCTCGGCAAGGACGTGGCCGACTTCCCCAAGGGCTTCGAGACGTTCGTGGGCGAGCGCGGCATCACGCTCTCCGGCGGGCAGAAGCAGCGCACCGCCCTCGCGCGCGCGCTCGCCATCGACCCGCCCATCCTCATCCTCGACGACGCCCTCGCCTCCGTGGACACCCAGACGGAGGAAGACATCCTGCGCGGCCTGCGCGGGGTGATGGCCACGCGCACGACGTTCCTCGTCTCCCATCGCGTCTCCACCGTGCGCGACGCCGACCTGATCGTGGTGCTCAAGGAGGGCCGCATCGTCGAGCGCGGCACCCACGACGAGCTCGTCGCCCGCGGGGGCTTCTACGCGGACCTGTACCGGCGGCAGCTCCTCGAGGACGAGATGGAGAAGACGGCGTGAGCAAGGCCGGCTTCCACGAAGACGACCCCGTCGACAAGAGCTACGACCGCACGCTCCTGCGGCGGCTGCTCGTCTACCTGCGGCCGTATTGGGCGCCGGTGCTCGCCTCGTTCCTGCTCATCGTGGCCATGGCGGGGCTGGACCTCGTGGGGCCCTACCTCACCAAGATCGCCATCGACCGCTACATCCGCCAGGGGAACGCGAGCGGTCTGGACACGATCGCGCTCCTCTACCTGGGCTCGCTCCTGCTCGCCTTCGTCGTCCGCTTCGGCCAGGTCTTCATCCTGCAGATGACGGGGCAGAAGGTGATGATGGACCTGCGCCGCGAGATCTACGCGCACCTGCAGCGGCTGCACGTGGGGTTCTTCGACCAGAACCCGGTGGGCCGGCTCATGACCCGCGTCACCACCGACGTGGACGCCGTGAACGAGCTCTTCACCTCCGGCGTCGTGACCGTTTTCGGCGACCTCTTCACGCTGTTCGGGATCATGGGCGTGATGGTGGCCATGAACTGGAAGCTGGCCCTCGTCACCTTCTCCGTGATTCCGCTCTTCTTCGTGGTCACGAACTGGTTCCGGGCCGGCTCCCGCGCCACCTTCCGCGAGGTCCGCAAGTGGGTGGCGCGCATCAACGCCTTCCTGCAGGAGAACATCACGGGCATGCCCGTGGTCCAGCTCTTCCGCCGTGAGGAGCGCAACCGCGAGGCCTTCGCCGCCATCAACCGCCAGCACACGGACGCGAACCTGGCCCAGATCTTCTACTACGCGGTCTTCTACCCGGCCATCGAGCTCCTGGCCGCCCTGGCCACCGCCCTCATCATCCTGTACGGCGGATGGCGGGTGATCGCGGGCACGCTCACGCTGGGCGCGCTCGTGGCCTTCATCCAGTACTCGGAGCGCTTCTGGCGGCCCATCTCTGATCTCTCCGAGAAATTCAACATCCTGCAGGCCGCCATGGCCTCCTCCGAGCGGATCTTCACGCTCCTCGACACCGAGCCGAAGGTGGTCTCTCCGGACGAGCCCGTGCACCTCGAGACGGTGCGGGGGCGCGTGGGCTTCGAGAACGTGACCTTCGGCTACCAGCCGGGCACGCCCGTGCTCCAGGACATCGACTTCACGGTCGAGCCCGGCAAGAGCGTGGCCCTCGTGGGCGCGACGGGCGCGGGCAAGACGTCGATCATCAGCCTCCTGACGCGCTTCTACGACGTGGATCAGGGCCGCGTGACCCTGGACGGCGTGGACGTGCGCGCCCTCGACCCCGCGCAGCTGCGCTCGTCGCTGGCCCTCGTCCTGCAGGACGTGCACCTCTTCTCGGGCACGATCGCCTCCAACATCCGCCTCGGCTCGGCCATCCCGGACGAGCGCGTGAAGGAGGCCGCGCGCGCGGTGCACGCCCATCGCTTCATCGAGGCCCTCCCGGGGGGTTACGCGACGGAGGTGCGCGAGCGCGGGGCCACGCTCTCCGTCGGCCAGAAGCAGCTCTTGAGCTTTGCCCGCGCCCTCGCCCACGACCCGCGCGTCCTCATCCTCGACGAGGCCACGTCCTCCGTGGACACGGAGACGGAAGGGCTCATCCAGGACGCGCTGCGGGTGCTGCTCCAGGGCCGCACGGCGATCGTGATCGCCCACCGGCTCTCGACCATCCAGCACGTGGACGAGATCCTGGTCCTGCACAAGGGACGCGTGCGCGAGCGCGGCACGCACCAGGAGCTGCTCGCGCAGCGCGGGCTCTACTGGCGGCTCTACCAGCTCCAGTACAAGGACCAGGAGCTGCGCGACGCTCCCGAGGCGGAGGCCCCGGCGCGGGCCTGACCCCGCAGGGGCGGCTTCAGCGCCGCGGCGGGTGCGTCGAGTAGTCGGAGAACACGACACCCAGCCGGAACTCGACGACGTTGGCCTGTCCACGGTGGGGCACCGGCCTCACCGTGCCGCCATCCAGGGAGAGGTCGCCTTCGGCCAGGAAGCGCACGGACGAAGTCCGCACGTAGCGCACGCCCAGGTCGATCGAGAGGCCGTGGTCGCGAAGGGGAACCACGACCCCGCCCCCGCCGCCGTAGGCGAAGCCGGTGTCGTCGTAGTTCGTGGACACGCGCGACGCGAAGCCGGCGGGGTCGACCAGGTGCGACTCCGTGCTCAGGTAGGAGAGGCCGGCGAAGCCGTGGAAGTACGGACGCGCGCCGCGGAGGGGCAGCACGATCTGCGGCCCCAGGCCGACCTGGGCCACCCAGTTCTCGGTCGTGATCTCGCGGTTGAGGCGGCCGGCGGTGCCCGCCAGCGGGATCCGGAGGGTCTCACTGCCGTAGAGGAGGAAGCTCCCGTCCAGGCGGAGGCCCAGCTTGCCCGACGGAGTCGTCTTCAAGAGGTGCCCGCCCACGCCCCCCGCGACGTCCGCTTGCTCCCCCAGCGCCCCGTGCGGCGCCCCCAGCACGAACGCGCCGCCGCCCTCGACGGCCAGCGCCGGCGACGCCGACAACACGCCCAACGCGACCAGCCCGCCCATCCACGAGCGCACACGCATGTGCGCCTCCTTTCGCCTATCTCTTGCGGTCGGCGATCAAGAGGACGACGCCGCCCGCGACCGCGATCGCGCCCGCCCAGACGGGCACGTCGACGCGCTTCTTCTCGTCCACCCGGATGGCCAGGGGGCCGAGCTTCGCCTCGTGCCGCTCCTTGGTGAAGGAGAACCCGCGGTAGACGAGGGCGAGCACTCCCCCCACGATGAGCACCAGCGCGATCACCGTCTTCATGGGCAATCCCCCGGCAATTTCGCGGATGCTATCACGCGGGCGCGGCCAGCCGGGCGGCCTCCACGGGCGAGAGACGGCGCCACTGCCCCGGGGCGAGGTCGCCCAGATCGAGCGTGCCCACGGCCACCCGTACCAGCTCCTCGACGTCGTGGCCCACATGGGCGCACATCCGGCGCACCTGGCGGTTCTTCCCCTCGGTGAGGACGATCTCCAGCCAGCTCGTCCCGCTCTGCGCCGTGCCCAGGGCGCGCACCTGGGCCGGCCGCGACGTCGTGCCGTCGCCGAGAGGGACGCCTTGACGCAGCGCGTCGAGGGCCTCGGCCGTGGGGACGCCGCGCACGCGCGCGTGGTAGCGCTTGGGCACGTGGGACTCCGGATCGGTCAGGCGCTGCCCGAGCCGGTGGTCGTTGGTCAGCACGAGCAAGCCCGCGCTGTCGCGGTCGAGGCGGCCGACGGGAAACACCCAGGGCGTGGACGCGTCGAGCAGGTCGTACACGGTGGGGCGGCCCCCCGGATCGCCGCGCGACGTGATGTACCCGACCGGCTTGTGGAGCACCAGCACCACGCGCTCGGTGTCGTCGCCGACGCGCCGGCCGTCGACCTTGACCTCGTGCCGGCGCGGCTCGATGCGGCGCGCCGGGAAGCGCACGACCTGCCCGTCCACCTGCACGCGGCCCGCCTCGATCCAGCGCACGGCTTCCGCGCGCGAGCACACGCCGAACTTGGAGAGGGCCCGGGCCAGTGAGAGGGGGCCCGCGGTGCGGCCGGTGGCGGCGTGGGGCGGACGGCCGCCGGGCGCGCCGCGAGGGGGACGCACCGGCGAGCCTAGGCCGTCGGCGGATCGACGAGGGAGAAGTTCATGCGGCCCTCGCACACAACGTTTCCATCCACGCGCGCCACGCCGCGCAAGGTGCCCATGCGTGCGCGCAGACGCACGACGATGCCTTCGAGCAGGACGGTGTCGCCGGCGGAGACGGGGCGGCGATACCGGACGCGGTCGATGCCCATGAAATAGATGAGTTTGGCGCGGTTCTCGGGCTTGGCCAGGATGAGCACGGCCCCGGCCTGGGCCATGGCCTCGGTCAGGATGGAGGCGGGCAGCACGGGCCGGCCCCCGGGGCCGGCGATGAAGTACCGCTCGTTGGCGGAGACGTTCTTCACGCCCAGGACGCGCCGGTCCTCCTCCATCTCGAGGATGCGGTCCACGAGCAGGAACGGATAGCGGTGGGGCAGGACCTTCTTGATGTCCTCGATCTCGAGGGGAAGGCGCAACGGCTCCGCGGGCATCCGGCGAGTGTACCCCGGGGGCCCCGCCGCCGGGAGGGGGGCCCCGTGCGGCCCGTGCTACTATGGGGCGTTTTGCCGGCTTTCGACGCGAAAACCAGTCCTCCCCGCGGGCAGCTCCTCGGCGAGCTGCTCCCCATCGTGGCCGAGATCTCCGCCGTCCTCGACCCCGAGCAGCTCCTGCCCGCCATCGCGGGCCAGCTCCGGCGGATCGTCGATTACCGGATCCTGGACATCTTCCTGCCCGAGCCGGACGGCACGCTGGTGCCGGCGTTCGTGGAGGGCTACGACAAGGCGATCGCGGGCCGCCTGCGCATCCAGCCCGGCGAAGGCATCGTCGGGGCCGCGGCCCAGCAGAAGCAGCCGCTCTTCGTGCCCGACGTCAGCCAGGATCCGCGGTACCTCGGCATCGTGCCGGGAGTGAAGGCCGAGCTCGCCATCCCGCTCATCCATCGCGACCGCCTCGTCGGCGTGCTGAACATCGAAGGTCCGGACGCGGACGCCTACCATCCGGAGGCGCGGGCCGCCCTGCTCGTGCTGGCCGGCCATCTGGCCGTGGCCATCGAGAACGCGACGCTTTACCGCGAGGCGCGCTGGTACGCGGGCCTCCTGGCCACGCTCTACGAGATCGGCCAGGAGACCTCGTCGATCCTCGATCTCGACCAGCTCCTGCAGCGCGTGGCCGAAGTGGTCAAGCGCGTGATCGACTACGAGATGTTCGGCATCCTCCTCGTGGACGAGGAGAAGGGCGAGCTCGTCCTGCGCAAGGCCGTCTCCTACGGGGCCACCAAGGAGAAGAAGACGCGCATCCGCCTGGGCGAGGGCCTCACCGGCGCCGCCGCCGTGAGCAAGCAGCCCATCCTGGTGGGCGACGTGCAGGGCGACGCGCGCTACCTTCCGCTCATCCCGGAGACCCGCTCGGAGCTGGTGGTGCCGCTCGTGCACAAGGACCGCGTGGTCGGCGTCTTCGACCTCGAGTCCTCCTCGCTGGACCGCTTCACCGACGAGCACCTCAAGGTCCTGATGCCCCTGGCCAGCCAGATCGCGGTGGCCATCGAGAACGCGCGCCTCTACGAGAAGCTGGCCCGGCAGGAGGAGCGGGTGGGCCGCGAGCTCGAGCTGGCCCAGTGGGTGCAGCAGAACCTCTTTCCCGAGGACCCGCCCACCGGCGCGGGCTGGGACGCCTCCGCGCACTTTCTCCCCGCCACCGAGCTCGGCGGCGATCTCTACGATTTCTTCGAGCTGGGCGAAGGCGTGCTCGGCCTGGCCGTCGGGGACGTGCTGGGGAAGGGGGTGCCCGCGGCCCTCTTCGGCGCGTTCGTCTCCGGCAGCATCCGCGCCCGGGCCATGGAGCGGCGCGGCCCCGCCGATCTGATGACGCGCGTCAACCGCACGTTGCGCAAGCGGGGAGCGGACGGCTTCTACTGCACCGTCGCCTTCGCGGTGTTCGACTTCCCGCACCGGCGCATGCTCCTGGCCAACTCCGGCCTGCCCTACCCGCTCGTGTACCGGGCGGCCGAGGACCGGGTGGAGACGATCGAGCTGCCCGGCCTGCCCCTGGGGACCTTCGCGAACACGACCTATGAGGAGCGGGAAGTGGCCCTGGTTTCGGGAGACGTGGTGGTGTTCTATTCGGACGGGCTGACGGACGCCCGCCGCGGCGGCGAGGACTACTATGGAGAGGCTCGCCTGGCCGCGCAGCTGAAGACGGGCGCCTCCGGGACGGCGGCCGAGCTCGGCGAGCGGATCCTTTCCGACGTCGATGCCTTCCTCGGCGAAGCCCCGCGCGCGGACGACCTGACGCTGGTCGTGGTGAAGGTCCGATGAGCCGCCCCGAAGACCGCCGCAAGAGCCCGCGCGTCGTCGTGGACCTGCCCGTCCGCGTCGGCATGGCCGGACAGACGGTGCCCGGAAAGCTCCACGACGTCTGCCGCGACGCCGCCCTCGTCCTGACCCATCAGACGTGCGTCGTGGGGACGAGGGTCACGCTGGCCTGGGAGTCGGGCGGGGGCGGCATGGTGCAGGTCGACGGCGTCGTGCTGCGCGTCTCCGCCGCCGAAGGCGACGCGCGCGGAATCGCGATCCTGTTCGTCGACGTCGCCCCCGCCACCGCGACCGCGATCGAGCTGCTGGTGCACCGCGCGGGAACGGACGGTTGAGCCGTCTGGCGGGCCTCCGTCACGACGTCCTCCGCAGGTGACGGGGCTCACCACGCGCACCCTACGCCGACTCTATATTGAACTTTGTGAGCCTTTCTAGCGTGCGCCGGCCGCTCGGAGCCTTCGCCCTGGCCGCCGCCCTGGCCGTAGCCACCCAGGCGGCCGAGGTTCCGCGTTTCGCCAGCGGCACGAACCTCGTCGTCCTCTCCGCGACCGCCGTGGACCGTCACGGGCGGCCGGTGACGAACCTGCGGCAGGCGGAGTTCCGCGTCCTCGAAGACGGGCGTCCCCAGCGCCTCGAGCACTTCTCGGAAGCGCAGACCCTGCCCGCGCGGTTGCTCGTCCTCGTGGACGCGAGCGGCAGCATGACGGAGGGCGTGAAGACGACGAGCGTGAAGATGGCGGTCACCCAGCTGCTGGCCGGCATGCAGCCGGAGGATCAAGTCGCCCTGGCCGGCTTCGACCATCAGTACTGGGGGCTCGTGCCTTTCACCACCGAGCGTGACCGCGTCCTGCGCGCCATCGGCGAGATCCAGCCCTTCGGGTCCACCGCCCTGCACGACGCGCTCGATCACGCCGCGCGCGACCTGGCCACCTGGAGGGACGGCCGGCGGGCGGTCGTGGTGGTCACGGATGGTGCCGACACGTCCAGCCAGCTCCGGCCGGACGACGTGCTGGCGCGCTCGCAGGCCCTGGACGTGCCCATCTACGCCGTCAGCGTCGTCTCGCCCGTGGACGATCCCGAGTCGGACCTGTTCACGGGGCGCGAGCGGCCGACGGCGGCGACCGCCGGCAGCGCCGTCCTGGAGAAGTACTCGCGCCTGAGCGGCGGGGCCAGCTTCACCGTGAGCGACCTCGGCGGGCTGCAGCGTGCCGCCGCCACCATCCTGGGCGAGCTGAAGCACCAATACCGCCTGGGCTACGACCCGCCACGCGGCCCTTCCGGGTTCCGCCGCGTCGAGGTGCAGAGCACGCGCAAGGGCGTGCTGGTGAAGACCCGTAGTGGTTACGTTCCGCGGACGTGACGGCGGCACCGATCTCCGGCGCCCGCCGACAATCGATTAGTGGAGGCTTGATGCGATCGATCCTGGTGCCGCTCGTGGCGGCAAGTGTGGCCAGTTTGGCCCTGACCGGCTGCGCGACGAAGAAATACGTCGGCCGGGAAGTGGGCGAGATCAATCAGAAGGTGGACGCCCTTTCCGGCGAGATGGAGAAGACCCAGGAACGGGTGAAGCGGAACGAAGTCCGCATCGACGACGTGGACAAGCAGGCCCAGGCCGGCATCTCCGACGCCAAGGGCTCGGCCCAGACCGCGCTGAAGCGGGCGACGGAAGCGGAGCGGGCGGCCAAGGGCAAGCTGATCTACACGGTGACCCTCTCCAACGACAAGGTCACCTTCCCCGTGAACCGGGCCGCCGTCTCGCCCGACGCGCGGACGCTGGTCGACGAGGCCATCGCGCAGCTCAAGGCGGAGAACCGCGGGGTGTACTTCGAGATCGAAGGGCACACCGATTCCAGCGGTCCGGACGCCTACAACGAGAAGCTCGGCCTGGACCGGGCCACCGCCGTCCGCAACTACATGCACGACCAGCACGGCATCGCCCTCAACCGGATCGAGGTCATCTCGTACGGCGAGACCAAGCCCGTGGTGGACAACAAGACCCGCGATCACCGCGCCCAGAACCGCCGCGTCGTCATCAACGTCCTCGAATAGGCGTCCCGGGGGCGGCCTTGAGATCTTCCGGCGCCCGCCGGAATAGGGCCGCCCCCAGGGGCGTATCGTAGAGGGCGATGGACGTGCCTTCCCGATTGGACGCAGGCCGCGCCCTGGAGGCCCGGGGTCCGGCCGGCCCGGCGGCGCCGGATGCCGCCGAGGCCGACCTCCTGGCCCGGGCCCGGGACGGGAATCTTTTCGCCTTCGACGAGATCGTGAAGCGCTACCAGCGTCGGGTCTACGCCACCGCCGTTCGCATCGTCCGCCGCCATGACGTGGCGGACGACGTCGTCCAGGAGGCTTTCCTGCGCGCACATCAGGCCCTCGGCCGGTTCGACCTGGCGCGGCCCTTCGGCCCCTGGATCTGCCGCATCGCCGCCAACCTGGCCGTGAACCACGTGCGCTCGCCCCAGGCCCGGGAGGAGGCGCTGCCGGAAGCCCACGCGGAGACGCCCGTCCGCGGGGGAAGTCCCCTGGTCGGAGTCCTGGAGACGGAGGCCCGGACCGAGCTGGCCCGCGCCCTCGAGGGCCTCTCCGCCGACCAGCGCGCGGTGTTCGTCCTGCGCGTGTTCGAGGAACTCTCGTACAAGGAGATCGCGGAAGCGCTCGAGATCTCGATCGGCACCGTCATGAGCCGCCTCTCCCGGGCGCGCGAGCGGCTGCGGGTGGCCCTCACCCCGTATCTGGGTGCGGCCATGGCGCGGCGCGTGGAAGGAGGCGAGCGATGAGCACCCATCCCGGCGATCGCCTCTCCGCATTCCTCGACGGCGAGCTGTCGGCCGCGGAGCGGGCGGAGGTGCAGGGCCACCTGCGAGAATGTGCGTCCTGCACACGCGAGCTCGAGGAGCTCGGGGCCGTGGACGCCTTCGCACGGGAGCTGCCCGTGGAGGCGCCGGCGGGATATTTCGAGGAGCTGCCCGGACGCGTGCGCGCGCGCGTGCGGCGGCCGGCGCGGGCGCCACGTATGGCCCTTTGGGCGGTGGCCGCGGCGGCGGCCGTGATGGCCGTGGTCGTGACTCCCGTCGTGCTGGAGCGCGAGCACAACGTCCTGTCGCCCGCCGCGCAAGCGGTTCCGGAAGTGCCGGCCCCGGCCGCGGGCCCGGTGGCGACCGTGCCTCCTCTTCCTCAGGCCGTCCCTCCACCCGTGGGCTTCGCCGACACGGGCGCACCGGCCACCCGGGCGCAGCCCGTGCCCGCCAGGGACGAGGCGGACGCCCGCCTCCTGGAGAGAGAGAAGGCCGACCGGCCGGCGCAGAACGTGCTGAGCAAGACGCAGGCGCAGAGCGCTGGCCGGCGAGATGCGGCCGCACCGGCCGCGACCCCTGCGGCCGCGCCACCGCCCGCCGCCGCCGGCGCCGCGCCCAATGCCCCCGCCGTCTTCGAGGGGCGCGACGCCGCGGCCGCCGCCAGCACGATGGCGGAGAGTGTCGAGGTCCAGTCCACCAAGCAGGCGCCGGCTCAGGAGGGGGCACGGCCGGAGGCCTACGCGGAGGCGAAGAAGGAGCGCGCGCGGCCGCCCGAGCGCAAGCTCGCGGCCGGGAGCGGGGCCTTCGCGCATCCGGACGACCGCGCCCTCATGACGGACAAGCGCTACGAGGCGCTCGTCGCGCGCCCGGCGGCGTCGGCGGCGGAGGCCCGCGCGCTCGGCGAGGCGTGGGAGCTGTTCGCACGCGATGTCCCCGCCGGACCTCGCGCGGACGAGGCTCGGGTACGGGCGATCGAAGCGGCCGTGCGGGCCTGGACCCTCGGCCACGATCCGGCCGACCTCGCCCACGCGCGGGAGCGCGGGCGCGCCTACCTGGAGATGGAGAACGCGCCCCAGGCGGCCCGCGTCCGCACGGCTCTCGCGGCGCTCCCCTAGGTCTTGCGCGCCGCCAGGCGGCTGTGGCGGAAGCCGTACATGAAGTAGAAGACGGCGCCCACCGCCATCCAGATGCCGAAGCGGATCCAGGCCGCCCGCGGCAACCCCGTCATCACGTAGAGGCAGGCCAGCGCGCCCGCGGGGGCGACGACCCACACCATCGGGACGCGGAAGGGGCGCGGGCGATCCGGATCCTTCAGGCGCAAGGCGAGCACGCCGAGGCACACCACCAGGAACGCGAAGAGCGTCCCGATGTTGGTAAGGTCGTACGTCTCGTCGTCGTCGAGAATCGTGGAGGCCAGCGCCACCACCACGCCGGTCAGGATCGTGGTCACGTGGGGCGTGCGGTACTTCGGGTGCACGGTCGCGAACCACGGTGGCAGGAGGCCGTCGCGGCTCATCGAGAAGAAGATGCGCGGCTGGCCGAGCTGGAACACGAGGAGCACCGCCGACATCGAGATGATCGCGCCCAGCGAGATGATGGCCTGGCCCCAGCCGATGCCCGCCACCTCGAAGGCCTTGGCCAGCGGGTCGGAGCCCTTGAGCTGCTGGTAGGGGACGAGGCCGGTGGCCACCGCGCCCACGATCACGTAGATGACGGTGCAGATCATGAGCGAGCCCATGATGCCGCGCGGCATCATGCGCTGCGGGTCCTTCGTCTCCTCGGCCGCGGTGGAGACGGCATCGAAGCCGATGTAGGCGAAGAAGACGATGGCGGCGCCTTGATGGATTCCCTTCCAGCCGTTGGGGGCGAAGGGATGCCAGTTCGCGGGATCGATGTAGAACGCGCCCACCCCCACGAACAGGGCCAGCACCGCGAGCTTGAGCACCACCATCGCGTTGTTGACCCAGGCGCTCTCCTTGACCCCGATGACGAGCACCCAGGTGATGACGGCCACGATGGCCATGCCCGGTATGTTCACCGCGATGTGATGGCCGCCGAGCATGGGCAGCTCCCCGATCCTCTCCGGGTAGGAGAACATCACGTCGCGGTAGCTGTGGCAGAGCCAGAACGGCATGTCCCAGTGGAAGACGGAGCGCAGGAAGGACGAGAAGTAGCCGGACCAGGCGATGGCTACGGCGGCGTTGCCGACCGCGTATTCGAGGATCAGATCCCAGCCGATGGTCCAGGCCACCATCTCCCCGAGGGTGGCGTAGGCGTACGTGTACGCGCTGCCCGAGATCGGGATGAGGGCGGTGAGCTCGGCATAGCAGAGGCCGGCCAGCGCGCAGACGGCACCCAGGAGGACGAAGGACAGGATGAGGGCCGGCCCCGCTCCGTAGCGTGTCACCGTACCGTCCGCCGCCACCTCGCCCACGGCGGCGGTGCCGATGCTGGAGAAGATGCCGGCCCCGATGACGGCGCCGATGCCCAGCATCACGAGGTCGAACGTGGTGAGGGTGCGCTTGAGGGCGCGGTCGCTGCCTTCGGACTCGGTGAGGGTGGCCTGGATGTCCGAGAGGCTCTTCGTCCGCAGCAGGGCGGCGACCATCCTGTGACCTCCGAAAGGAGAACCGCGGCGAGCGCGGGATCATAACATGTAGAATCCAGGGCTCCGGGGCGCGCGCAGAGGCGCCGGAGGGAGACGCCAGTTGCTCGTGGTCATGCGCAAGGACGCCACCGCGGAACAGATCCGCGGCGTCTCGGAGGCGATCGAAGCTCGCGGATTCAAGGCCCATCCCATTCCGGGCGCCCAGCGCACCGCCATCGGCGTGACCGGCAACAAGGGCGCCCTCGACGCGCCCGTCTTCGAGAGCCTGCCCGGGGTGCTCGAGGTGATCCCCGTCTCCCACGCCTACAAGCTCGTCTCGCGCGAGGTGAAGACGGAGGACAGCATCGTCAAGGTCGGCGACGTGCCCGTGGGCGGCCGCGAGCTCACGATCGTCGCCGGGCCCTGCGCGGTGGAGTCGATGGAGCAGACGCTCATCGTCGCCCGCGCCATCAAGGCCGCGGGCGCGCACATCCTCCGCGGCGGCGCCTTCAAGCCGCGCACGAGTCCCTACTCCTTCCAGGGGCTGGGGGAGGAGGGGCTGCGCATCCTGGCCGAGGCGCGCGAGGCCACCGGCCTGCCCGTGGTCACGGAGGCCCTCGACAACGAAGGGGTCGACCTCGTGGAGCGCTACGCCGACGCCATCCAGATCGGCGCCCGCAACATGCAGAACTTCTCGCTGCTGAAGCGCGCCGGGCGGGCGAAGAAGCCGGTCATCCTCAAGCGCGGGATGTCGGCCACGCTCGAGGAGTTCCTGATGTCGGCGGAGTACATCCTCTCCGAAGGCAACTACGACGTGATCCTGTGCGAGCGCGGCGTGCGCACGTTCTCCGACTTCTCACGCAACACCCTCGACCTCGCCATCGTGCCCGCGGTCAAGAACATCAGCCACCTGCCCATCCTCGTGGACCCGTCGCACGGCACCGGCCGGCGCGAGAAGGTGGCGCCGCTGAGCCGGGCCTCGGCGGCGGTGGGGGCGGACGGCCTCATGATCGAGGTCCATCACGACCCGAACAAGGCGCTGTCGGACGGGCCGCAGTCCATCACGCCGGACATGTTCGCGCAGCTGGTGCAGGATCTGAGGAAGATCGCGCCGGTAATCGGGAGATCGCTGTAGCTGGTTCGCGCCGCCGTTGGCCGTTGACGCAAGAGATGACCGCCGACCCGGCCCGCACCTCTCTTCTGTAACCGTGTCGATCGATCTTCTGTTTCCCTAATCCAGCTCGATCACTTTTCTTTCCAGGAGCCGCGCGAAGATCAGCAGCACGTCGCTCTCGTTCATCGGGCACAGCTTGAGGATCGAGCCCACGTCCCACATCCCGTTCACGCGGGAGAGGACGAAACCTTCCTGGGGATCGAAGTTCTGGCGGGTCAGGGAGGCCATGTCCATGGTCAGGCGGGGCACCTTGTCGAGGGGAACCTTCTTGACCTTGCGCTCGCGGTCGCGGGCCTCGATGGTGGCCACCAGGCCCTTCTTCGCGTTCTGATTCAGCCGGTCCAGGGTCAGGACCTGCTCGTAGGCCTGGAGGGCCAGCTCGTAGCGCCGCTCGCCCAGGCGCTGCCCACCCTCCGCCAGCAGCGATTGGATGATGCCCACGGGATCCGACTGCTCCTTCGAGCCCGAGGAGCGGGGCTGGACCACCGTGATGAACCCCTTGCCGTGGAGCTGGAAGGCGAGCTCGGCCGTCTCGAACTCGCTGCGGCGCAGCTCGAGGCAGAGGGCGGCCAGGGTGAGTCCGGAGCCGGCCAGCTCCAGCAGGCGTCGCTGCGTCGGGTCGGTGATCTCCGCGGGCACGCCGCGACGCAAGGTGAACGAGACGTCCTGCGAGGGAAAGACGGTGCGGATGCGTCCCCACTCGTCCACGCGCCGGACGCCTTCCATGATGGCGGCCGTCACGTCGAGGTCGATCGGGATGAGGTCGTCGCCCGCGGTCTCGCCGTCCTTGAACTCGAACTTCCCCTCCGGCCACAGGAACAGGTCGTAGATGGATTCCTCGGCCTTGATCTTGAGGACGCGGCGCAGGTCCTCCTCGCCGACGGTGCCCTCCCCGATGAGCAGGACCCCGAGCATCCCGCCCTTCTGCTCCACGCTCAGGAGCGCCTTGAAGAGCTGCTCTTCGCTGATGAGGCGCTCGCGCACGAGCATCTGTCCCAGGGTTTCCCGGGGGTCGTTGGACCAGGACGAATAGATGCCGCCGCCTTGGAAGTAGATCTTCTTGGTGACGGAGCGCCGCTCGAGGTGCAGGGTGCCCGTCTTGCGCGCGGAGGCGATCCACTGCAGGACCTCGGGCAGGTCCATCGTCCGGAGATTGCCGGCCAGGCTCATCGGTGGGCGGAGCCGACCGCGAAGGTCAGCCCCGGTCCAGGTGGATGTCCCAGAAGAGGTAGTCGCGCCAGCTCTCGGGAGCGCGGTGAAGGCCGAGGCTCAGCGTGAGCGACGGCAGCGACTCGGGGCGGCGCGGCTTGCGCAGGAGCGCAAGCCCGATCTCCTCGGGCGTGTGATCGCCTTTCTTGCGATTGCACGGGATGCAGCAGGTCACGATGTTGTCCCATCCCTTGTGCCCGCCACGGGCGACGGGAATGACATGGTCGAACGTGAGCTGGGAGGGAGGGAGCTTCCGGCCGCAGTACTGGCAGCGGTGATCGTCCCGGGCGTAGACGTTGGCTCGGGAGAAGGGGACATCGGCGAAGGGTCGTTTCATCCGGACGTGACGGAGCAGGCGAAGCACCGATGGGAGCTTGACCCGTACCGTGACGCCGCGGATCTCCCGGTCGTAGACGGCGATGACCTCGACCTTGCCCTGGAAGAGCATGGTGATGGCCTTCTGCCACGAAACGATCCGCAAGGGCTCGTAGGTCGCGTTGAGCACAAGGGTTTGTTCCATGACCGTCGTCGAAAAAATTGTGCGCGCGGGAACGTTTACTGTCAAGGCGAGGGGCCGGCCCCTGTGACCCGGAACAGGCGGCCCGCCGTCGTGGGTTCGGCCGCAGGACCCCTCAGGAGGCCGCTCGGGCCTCCTGGACCAGCCGCACGTATTCCCGGGCCTTCTCGGTGACGGCGCGGGCGTTGCCGTCGCGGATGGCTTGCGTATCCACGAGGTCCGCGCCCACTCCGAGGGCCATGGATCCGGCCTTGATGAAGTCGGCGGCCGTCTTCACGGAAACGCCCCCCGTGGGGATCATCTCGATCTGGGGCAGCGGCGCCTTCAGGGCCTTGATGTAGCTGGCCCCGCCGACGGCGCCGCAGGGGAAGACCTTCACCACGTCCGCGCCCGCCGTCCAGGCCGCGACGACTTCGGTGGGAGTGAGGGCGCCGGGCATGATCGGCACGGAATAGCGGCGGCAGATCTCGATGGTGGCGAGGTTGAGAGCCGGGCTCACCATGAAGCGCGCGCCCGCGAGCATGCAGGCGCGGGCGGTCTCCGCATCGAGGACGGTGCCCGCGCCGAGCAGGACGTCGTTGCCGAAGCGTTTCGCGACCTGCTCCATGACCCCCAGCGCGCCGGGCACCGTCATCGTGATCTCGAGGACGGTCACGCCGCCCTCGCGGATCGCGTCCACGACTTTCATCGCCTCGTCGGCGGACTGCGCCCGCACGACGGGCACGAGTCCGACGCTGGCGATCTGGGCGAGTATTTGTTGTTTGGTCATGATTTAGTAGGGGGGGCACTCACGCGACACCGCGGTGGGCGTTCGCGACCCCCCCTAGAACCCCCCTCGCGTGTCGCCGCCGCTGCGCGGCGCCGCCGCGCTCTGCGGTTGGTTGCCAAGGCGCGTGGCGCGACGGCCAGGTGGCGCGCTCGCGCCACTCTCTTTTGTGTCTGCGCCTGCCCTTCTCGTTCCGCGCTTCGCCTTCACCTTGCCACCCGTGCGCCGCCGCCTTTCATCACGCGCAGGACCTCGTCGAGGGTGGCCATGGTCGTATCGCCCGGAGTGGTCATGGCCAGGGCGCCGTGCGCCGCCCCGCAGTCCACCGCCCACTGCGGGCCCTTGCCGGAGAGGAAGCCGTAGATGAGGCCGGAGGCGAAGGAGTCGCCTCCGCCCACGCGGTCCAGGATCTCCAGCCCCTCGCGATTCGCGGCCGGGTAGAGCTTGCCCTCGTGGTGGCAGACGGCGCCCCAGTCGTTGACGGTCGCGGTGCGCGCGTTGCGCAGCGTGGTCGCGACCACGCTGAAGTTCGGGAACTCCTTCACCGCGCGCTCGATCATCCGGCGGAAGTTCTCGGGATCCAGGCCGGAGAGGTTCTCGTCGATGCCTTCCACCTCGAAGCCGAGGGCGGCCGTGAAGTCCTCCTCGTTGCCGAGCATCACGTCCACGAGGGGGGCGAGCTGGCGATTCACCTCCTGCGCGCGCTTCTGGCCTCCGATCGACTTCCACAGGGAAGGCCGGTAGTTGAGGTCGTAGGAAATCACGGTGCCGTGGCGGTGGGCCGCCTCCATCGCCTCCTTGGCCACGGCCGGGGTCGTGTCGGAGAGAGCGGCGAAGATGCCGCCGGTGTGGAACCAGCGCGCGCCTTCCTTCCCGAAGAGGCGATCCCAGTCGATGTCGCCCGGCTTGAGCTGCGAGACCGCGGTATGCCCGCGGTCCGAGCAGCCCAGGGCCGCGCGCACGCCGTATCCGCGCTCCGTGAAGTTGAGGCCGTTGCGGACGGTGCGGCCCACGCCGTCGTCCTTGGCCCAGCGCACATGCGACTGATCGACGCCGCCCTGGTAGATGAGGTCCTGCACGAGGCGCCCCACCGCGTTGTCGACGAGGGCCGTCACCACGGCCGTGTCCAGGCCGAAGCACCGCTTGAGGCCGCGGGCGACGTTGTATTCGCCGCCTCCCTCCCACACCTGGAACGTCCGGGTGGTGTGGACCCGGCCTTCGCCGGGGTCGAGCCGCAGCATCACCTCGCCGAGGCTCACCTGGTCCCAGCGGCAGGCCGACTTGTCCTTGATGGCGAGGGGCATGGGACGGACAGGTTTAATGCGGGACCCCGGGGTTGTCAACGCCGGAGGCGCAGGTTTGACCCCCACCCGCGCGGAGCCTAGAATTCGCTGGGCAGCCACGCGGGCGGTTTCGGAATGGCCAGCGGACGAGCGGTGCGCGCGACGAGCAGCGAGCCGCGAATTCACTTCGCGGCGAGCGGCAGAGAAGGTAGCGCGAAGCGCGCAGGCCGCCGCATCCACCAGGCCCCGCTCTCCACAAGCAGCGGAGCGCCGATTCACTCGGCGCGGAGCGGCATGGGGGGTAGCGCGAAGCGCGTAGGGGGGGCCATCCATCAGGGGAGGCGGCCCCCCCTGCATTGCTTATGACACGTTCGCGCCTGGCCCTCTCTTTCGGCGAGAAGCTCGATCTCGATCTCGTCGTGGGGGACGCGCCTCCTCCCGCCACGGGGGCGGTCGTGGTGCCGCAAGACGTACATCTCATTCTCGGCGAGGTGGGACCGCTCGAAGACACGCGCGAGACCCCGGAGCAGGTGCTGGCCGCCTCCGCTCAGGACCGGCCGAAGAAGCCCGGCTCGATCGTGGTCGCGCCCGCGCGGGAAGGCTCGCCGCTCCTCGTGCAGGCCATCGTGTACGACTTCGACCACACCCCGCCCGCGCGCGAAGTCCACGTCTTCGAGGCGCTGTTGGCCGCCTTCGAGGAGGCCCGCACGCGGGGCCTGCGTTCCCTGGCCGTGCAGCCCCTGGGCACCGCGCACGCGGGCCTCGACCCCTCGCGGTTCCTCGGCCTCCTGGCCCAGGTCTGCTACTCGTCCGCGGAGATGGGCACGACACTGCGCCGCGTGCACCTGCTGCTGCCCTCGCCGGAGGAGCTGACGCGCTACGAGGTGCTCCTGCAGACGCTCGTCGAGCGGAGGGGAAGGAAGCCGTAGAGGAGTCCGGCCTCGCCGCGGTGATGCGCTCCTATTCGATCAGCATCGCATCGCCATAGCTGTAGAAGCGGTACCCGCGCCGCACCGCCTCCGCATAGGCGGCGAGGATGCGCTCGCGTCCAGCGAAGGCGGCGACCAGGAGGAGCAGGGACGACCGCGGAAGGTGGAAGTTCGTGACCAGCGCCTCCACCACGCGGAACGTGAACCCCGGCCGCACGACGAGCGCGGTCTCGCCCGCGCCCGCGGGGACGAGGCCGTCGTCACGCGCCGCCGCCTCCAGGGTCCGCACCACCGTCGTCCCCACCGCCACCACGCGGCCGCCTGTTGCACGCGTGGCCGCGATCGCGTCCGCGGTCTCTTCGGGAACGACATAGGGCTCGGCCTCGAGGTGGTGGTCCTCGACCTCGTCCGCCGTGACCGGCCGGAAGGTGCCCGGGCCCACGTGGAGCACCACCTCCGCGATCCGGATGCCCGCGGCGCGCAGCGCCTCCAGGAGGGCCGGAGTGAAGTGCAGGCCGGCGGTCGGGGCGGCCACGCTGCCCTTCTCCCGCGCGAACACGGTCTGGTAGCGCGCGCGATCCTGCGGACGGTCGGGCCGGCGGATGTAGGGCGGCAGGGGCACGTGACCCGCGCGCTCCAGCGCCGCCTCCACCGACCCGGCTTCCGCGCGCAGCTGGACGATGCGGCGGCCCTCGGGTCCCACCGCGGCGCTCTCCACCACGACGGTGAGCCCGGGATCGACGGTGACCCGGGCGCCCGGCCGCAGCCGTCGGCCCGGCCGCACCAGCGCTTGCCAGCGGTCGTCGCCGAGGTCGCGGAGGAGGAATACTTCCGCGCCGCCACCTCCCTCGCGCCGTCCGAGGAGGCGGGCGGGGAAGACGCGGCTTCGGTTCACGACGAGGAGATCGGTCGGGCGCAGGAGGCCAGGCAGATCTCGGAAGACGTGATCGGTGGGGGGACCCTCGTGCCGGGGCAGGCGCATCAAGTGCGCGTGGTCCCGCGGCTCGATCGCTTCCTGCGCAATCGAGGAGGAAGGCAGCTCGTAGTCGAACTCCGAGATCCGCATGGGCCGTCAGCCGCGCGGGAAGGCGGGGAGGCCGGGGCTCAAAACAGCTTCTTCTGGTTCGGGCCGGGTCCGCCCTCGGGAAGGGCGCGCCCGAAATGCTCGTAGGCGCGGCGGGTGGCGACGCGGCCACGGGGCGTGCGGTCGATGAACCCGATCTGCAGGAGAAAGGGCTCGTAGATGTCCTCGATCGCGTCCGTCTCCTCGCTGATGGCGGCGGCGAGCGCGCCCACTCCGACCGGACCGCCCCCGAACTTGTCGATGATGGTGAGGAGGAGCTTGCGGTCGACCTCGTCGAAGCCGTGCTCGTCCACCTCGAGCAGGGCACAGGCGTCGCGGGCCACGACGGCCGTGATCACGCCGCCCGCCCGCACCTGCGCGAAGTCGCGCACGCGGCGCAGCAGGCGGTTGGCGATGCGCGGGGTGCCCCGGCTGCGGCGCGCGATCACCGTCGCCCCTTCCGCGTCCATGGGCACGTTCAGGATGCGGGCGGAGCGCGTCACGATGCGATGGAGGTCGGCCTCCGAGTAGAAGTCGAGGCGGTGCACGATGCCGAAGCGTCCGCGCAGGGGCGCGGTCAGGAGGCCCGCCCGCGTGGTGGCGGCCACGAGCGTGAAGGGCTTGAGCGGGATCTTCATCGAGCGCGCCCCGGGGCCGGTGCCGATCATGAGGTCGAGGGTTCCGTCCTCGAGGGCGGGATAGAGGATCTCCTCCACCTTCGCGTCCAGGCGGTGGATCTCGTCGATGAAGATGACCTCGCGGGTGTCGAGGGCGGTGAGGAGGGCGGCGAGGTCGCCCGCGCGCTCGATGATGGGGCCGGCGGTGGCCTTGATGGCGACGGCGAGCTCGGTGGCGATGACGTGGGCGAGCGAGGTCTTCCCCACGCCGGGGGGCCCGAAGAGGAGGACGTGGTCCAGGGCCTCCCCACGGCTCTTGGCCGCTTCGATCGCGACCCTGAGGTTCGCGATGACCTGCGGCTGGCCCACGTATTCGTCGAGGGCGCGCGGCCGTAGGGACTGGTCGAAGCCGGCGTCGTCGTCGCCGGCGCGCGCGGAGACGAGGCGCGGGTCGTTCACCGCGCCCCGCCGGACACGATCTGCAGGGCGCGGCGCAGGAGGTCCTCGAAGCGGCCGCTGCCGTTCTCGCGCAGGGCGCGGTCCACGCCGCGCTCGGCCTCGCCGCGCGAGTAGCCGAGATGGGCGAGGGCGGAGAGGATGTCCTCCTTGGGCGTGGCTTCCGTGGCCGCCACCTCTTCCGCCTCCGGAGCGGCCACCGGCGGCATCTTGTCCTTCAGCTCGACGACGAGGCGCTCCGCCGTCTTCTTGCCCACGCCCGGCACGCGCGTCAGGCGCGCGATGTCGCTGCCGCGCAGGGCCGCGGCCAGCTCCGCCGCCTCGATGCCGGAGAGGATGTTCACCGCGAGCTTGGGCCCCACTCCCGCCACCTGGATGAGCCGCTCGAACAGGTCCTGCTCGTGCGCGGTGAGGAAGCCGAAGAGGGCGAGGGCGTCCTCGCGCACGTGGGTGTGCACGCGCAGGCTGACCTCCGTGCCTTCCTCGCCCAGGCGGTAGAACGTCGAGACGGGGATGGCCACGCGGTAGCCGACGCCCGCGACGTCGACGATCACTTCCTGAGGGCTCTTCCGCAGGACGCGGCCGCGCAGGTGCGCGATCACGAGGCGGGCCGCGCGCTGTGCAGGTGCGCGTGGCAGAGGGCCACGGCCAGGGCGTCGGTGGCATCGCCCGCGGCCTGCTCCTCGAGGGCGAGGATGCGCGAGACCATGAGGGCCACCTGCGATTTCTCCGCGCGGCCGAACCCCGTCACCTGGACCTTCACCGTGGCGGGCGGGAAGGCGGAAACGGGCAGGCCGGCATCCGCGCCGGCCAGGAGGACCACGCCGCGCACGTGCCCGAGGACGAGCGCGCTGCGTGCGTTGGCGGCGTGGAAGACGTCCTCGACGGCCAGGACGTCGGGGTGCAGGCGGGCGATGACCTTGGTGAGGCCGTCGTGGATGGCGTGGAGGCGGACAGGAAGGTCCAGGCGAGCGGAGGGAGCGAGGGTGCCCATCTCGATGAGGCGATGCCGACGCCCGTCCGTTTCGATGGCGCCGTAGCCCGTGCGCAGGGATCCGGGGTCGACGCCGAGGATGATCATGTCAAGTCAGGGGGGGCACTCGTGCGGCATACGCGATGGGCACTCGCGAACCCCCCCTGAACCCCCCCTCGGTCGGCTGCCCCAAAGCGTGCGGAGGCGGTGCCCACTAACTCGCGGTGGCGGCCTCCATCTCCTTCTCGGAGATGTCGAAGTTGGCCCAGACGTTCTGCACGTCGTCCTGGTCCTCGAGGGTCTCCATCAGCTTCAGCATCGACTGCGCCTTCTGGCCCTCGAGAGTGATGTTGTTCTCCGCGTATTTGCCGATCTCCGCCTCTTCCGGCTCGACTCCCGCCTTCTTGATCGCCTGCACCACCGCGTCGTGGGCGTTGGGCGCAGTGTAGACCTCGTAGAGGTCGCCGGAGGTCTGGATGTCGTCCGCGCCCGCGTCGAGCGCGATCTCCATCAGCTTCTCCTCGTCGATCTTCGAGGTGGCGATGGCGATGTAGCCGCGGGGCTTGAACATGTAGGAGACGCTGCCGGCGGTGCCCAGGTTGCCGCCGTTCTTGGTGAAGATGTGGCGGATCTCGGAGACGGTGCGGTTGCGGTTGTCGGTCGTGCCTTCCACGAGGATGGCGACCCCGCCCGGCCCGTATCCCTCGAGGACGAGCTCCTCGTAGGACGCTCCCTCGAGCTCGCCCGTGCCCTTCTGGATGGCGCGCTTGATGTTGTCGGCGGGCATGTTCACCGACTTGGCCTTGTCGACCGCGGTGCGGAGCCGCGGGTTGGAGGCGGGGTCACCGCCGCCGATGCGCGCGGCGATCGACATCTCCCGGATGATCTTCGTGAAGATCTTCCCGCGCTTGGCGTCGAGCGCACCCTTCTTGTGCTTGATCGAATGCCACTTGGAATGTCCGGACATCGAAGTCTCCTGCGCTAAGGCCTGCGTCCGCTCGGCACTTCGGAAGAGACCTAGCCTACCACAACAAAAAAGCCCCGCCGGCTGAGCCGTCGGGGCTTCACGCGGGAACGGCATAGGCCGGCCCGATCATAATGAAAAAAATCCCGGCAACGTCCTACTCTCCCACCAGGTCGCCCTGACAGTACCATCGGCGCAGGAGGGCTTAACGGCCGTGTTCGGAATGGGAACGGGTGTGACCCCTCCGCCATGGTCACCGGGATGAACTGTCAAAGAACCATTGACCCCGAAGAGTCCTCTTCAAAGTGGTTGGTGCGGCTGGCACCGTCCAGGCCCGTGCGCCGCTCGCGCGGCACGGGGTCCGTGGCAAGGCGAAGACCACCACGTTTCAGACACTGTAAACGTTATGGTCAAGCCTCACGACCGATTAGTACCCGTAAGCTAAAAGCCCATTCGGCTCTTACACATCGGGCCTATCAACCTCGTAGTCTACGAGGGGTCTTTAGGCAGCTTATGCTACGGGAGACCTCATCTTGTGGCGGGTTTCACGCTTAGATGCTTTCAGCGTTTATCCCAACCGAACGTAGCTACCCAGCTGTGCCTTTGGCAAGACAACTGGTGCACTAGAGGTTCGTCCATCCCGGTCCTCTCGTACTAAGGACAGGCCCTCTCAAGTCTCCTGCGCCCACAACAGATAGGGACCGAACTGTCTCGCGACGTTCTAAACCCAGCTCACGTACCGCTTTAATGGGCGAACAGCCCAAC
>Ga0207428_10000742_pt1 | contig 37332 bp, 28 predicted proteins | sample RhiMethybrSRZTD1_FD_187600 | JGI IMG/M metagenome (GOLD analysis project Ga0207428, IMG submission 187600) | Populus rhizosphere microbial communities from Tennessee, USA - Rhizosphere MetaG P. TD hybrid SRZTD1 (SPAdes) (version 3) | ecosystem: Host-associated > Plants > Roots > Rhizosphere >...
TTTGTAGCTGGCGACAGCGGCAAGACCTGCCAGCGCGATTGGCAATGTATGCCGATGAAACAACGCAATGCCGAGCAGGGTTAGTGCAAACAGGATGAAGTCGATTGGAATTCCGAGAAGCAAGATTGGTTCAGTCAATGCCGCCTCGTTTGTCCTACCCGAGCAATCGTTTGCGGTTATTGATACAACGGATTGACCCTTGTTTGGAGATAAATGGCCGCAGGGCAATGTCCGCTAAGGGCCAAAAGCAGACAGCTCTTGTCGCAGCGAGTTGTCGAACTGATTTTCCGAGCTCGCTTCTCGACTGCTCTACCAGCGGCCTGTCCGATCTATGTCGTTTTTCTGACTACGATCGCATTCGCGATCTATTTCCCGGAAGTCGTGTTGTGGTTGCCGAAGCAGGTTCTGCCGGCTTCGGTCGGCTGTTTCCCCAATCCGGACGGCCCAGGCTACATCTGCCCGCCATAGCAAAAAGTCAAAGAGTCAAAGCTTCAAGGAACATCGAGCGTCCGGCCGACCCGGAAGCCCATGGTGTAATCCCGATTATTGCTAGAGGCTCTGTCGCGGAAGGCCGGGCGGACGAAATCAGGCCCGCCGCCCCAGGAGCCGCCGCGGATGACGCGGGCGGTGCAATCTCCACCAGGCCACGTTGAACCATCAATGGGTGCCCCGTCGTAATTGGGGTGATAACAGTCCTGGACCCACTTCCAAACGTTGCCAACCATGTCATGAAGACCGAACTGATTGGCAGCGAATGAGCCTACTGGTGCCGTTTGCCAGGTACCGGCCGACCCGGTCCACTGGCTGCCGCAGCCGACGCAATTGGCGTTGTTCGCGCCGATGTCATCGCCCCACGGATAGGCCGTCTGCGTCCCCGCGCGCGCCGCGTATTCGAACTCGGCGTCGGTGAGCAGCCGGTAGGGCTTGCCGGTCATCTGAGAGAGCCAGGCCACATACTGCTGCGCATCGTCCCAGCTCACATAAATGACGGGCCGTGTGTCGCGTCCCCAGTCGACATCGCCCGCCCGGCCTTCTTGTGGGCAGCCGCCGACCGCCACGCAGGCGTCCCAATCGTTAAATGTCACGTCATACTTGGAGACCGCGAATGGCCTCGCAATCGTGACCTTGTGCTGGGGGAATTCATCCGGCATCGCACGCTTTTCCGTGGGGGGCGATCCCATAATGAATGCGCCGGCCGGAACCACAACCATCTCGGGACAGTGCTTGGCGCATTCCCTGAAAGTCTGTCCCGGCTTCAGCGCCCGCTCAGCATCGGCGCTGAGCACATACGGCCGAACCTGCGCGACCATGTAGGGCCGCATCGCCCAGTACCAGTTCACTTGCTCTTCGATAGACGTTCGATTCATAAGGCCAATGAGCCCAACGATGATCCCGACCAACAGCACGTAGATGAGGGCCTGCGCCCGCCGTGCCCGGGCTCTCACCTTGCTCTCGCGCTTGGTGCTTTGATCGATGAAATTCCGATCGACGACGGGCAAATCCTCCCTGCGCTTTCCAAGCCAGTTCTGGGCCTGCGCCAGCGCCACGCCCATCAGCAGCGCGTCGTCTTTCGAACTGTCGGGGGTCCCTTGCCAGGCGCGGCGAGCCGCTTCGAGCCCGGCTTTCCAGGCGAGAAGCTCGCGCTCCGCGGCAATCCAATCGCGCAGCTTGCCCCATCGCCGGAAGATCGCCTCGTGCGCCACCTCGGCATATGCCTCGCTGCCCTCGGGTGTGGCCGTGACGAGCAGGCGGTTGGGATGATCGGCAAGCTCGGTCACCAGCCGCCATTCCTCGTCTGTGAACTCAGAGCGGTAGGCGCGCCGGCGCGTCGGCTCCTCGCCCTCGCGCACGGTGGCAAGCTTCAGGGTCAAAATGCGGCGAAGCTGATCTTCCGCGTTCGGATGGGAGGCGAGAAATGTGTCGGCGCGATCGACCAGCACATTCCCAAGCTCGAAGGACTGAGCGGGAAGACGCAGAACGCCGTCGCCGCGCTCGATCATGTCCTTCCACATGTCGTCGAGCGTATAAGACAGCAACGGCAAGGCGCCCACGTCCTCGGCCGCGTCCTCGGCCGTCCGCCGGGTGATATTGTCCGCGAGCCCCTCGGTCTCGAACGTTGCCGAGAGCAGTTTGGCCGGCCGACTCACGACCTCGCGCAACTGTGCCTCGCGCAGTGGCGGCACTTTGATAAGGCGATGAACGGCATAAAGCGCCTCGTCCTTCATCAAGTCGCCGAAAAAGTCCGCCCGCATGCTCATCATTGCACGCAGGCGCGGGTCGTCGAGTCCGCGCGCGACAATCTCCGAGAAACGGCGCCGCTGACGCTCCTCGGCGCGAATGTAGAGCTCTTCCCCTTGATCGATGTAGAGCAGAAAGGCCGGTGGTTTGGGCTGATGCAGTTCGTCGTGGTAGCGTGCTTCGGTCGCGTCGATCAGGTCCCGCAAAGTGACCTTGCCGTCGATAAGTCTGCTCATCCAGCTTGATAAAAGTTCTGCGCGCTTTGGATCAACCGCGTCGAACTGCCAGGTCCAGAGAAACGGCTCGATCAATGCCCGCACCGGCTCGGTGCCGGGCTTGACCCTGAGAAAACACCACTGGCGGCTGTCGCTGAACGCTTGCGGCCACCGCCCGGCAGCTTCGACCGTCTCGGGCCAGCCCTGCCGCATTAACGCCGCCAGCACGCCCGCCTGCGCAATCGACGACTTGCCGACGCCGGAGTTACCAAGAATGATTGGCAGCTGGTCGGGCGTCGCCGCAAGCGCGCCGATCACTTCGGCGGTTTCGCCACCTCTGCCGAAGAAGTAGTCGGCATCGGATTCGGTCATGGCGGAAAGGCCACGATAAGGCGCGGTGTGCCTCCACAATTCCCCTGGCGGCGCGCCGCCGCCGGCCGCTGCCTCCATGACCAGCGTGAGGCTCTTCTCGGATGTGGTGTCTGGCGTGGTCACCCAGTGCAGTTGCCGCAGGAACGGCAGCCCCGGCGCTGGCTGACCTTCGAGCAGCAAGAGCACGACCGGGAAATCGGGCTGCTTCACCCGCCGGTCGAGCGCTTCGTAGTACTCCATCGCCTGCCACGGACCGATGCCCTGCTCGCCAACCAGCAGAATGAAGGCTGTCGCCTCGGCGATTTCCTGGGCAAGCTCAGGCAGCCAGAAGCCGCCGGCACGCAGGCTCTTGGGCGCGAAAAAGAAACGCGCATCGGCGTCCTTGCGGCGCAGCGCCGCTTCAAACGCCTGCATCAACGCAAGGTCCTGCGAATTGTAACTCAGAAACCAGCGCCGCATTCTAAGCACCGCGTTAGAGTATTTGCGCGTGCCGATGGCTCGGGCCACCGCAGGATATCGAATTGGCAAGGATCAGTCAGCGGGTATGCCGGACAATTTGCAACCGGTCTCGATTACCGATGTTGGTGCGCAGGGGTTGGGCGGAGAGACAGGGCGGCTTTTTACCGCCCTTGATAGGCCGGCGTGTGCACGATCAGCCCGTCGATCGCCTCGGTAACCTTGATCTGGCAGGAGAGGCGCGAGGTCGGCTTCACCTCAAACGCGGCATCGAGCTGCTCTTCTTCGTCCGACGACGGCGGGCCGACGACCGCGAACCATTTTTCGTCGACATGCACCAGACAGGTCGCGCAGGTGCAGCTGCCGCCGCATTCGGCGACGATGCTGGCAATGTCGTTGCGCAGCGCCGTCTCCATCACGGTTGAGCCGATCTCGGCGTCGACCGTGTGCTGTGATCCGTCGTGCTCGATATAGGTGATCTTGGGCATTGAACTGACGGCTCACGCCACGCCGAGCTTCTTCTGCAGGCTCGTCGACGAGGTCGTGTACTGGAACACCAGCTTCTTGTCCGGATAGACGTAGCGGTGCGCCTTCTGCGCCATCAGCGCGCCCTCGTGGAAACCGGAGAGGATCAGCTTGAGCTTGCCGGGATAAGTGTTGATGTCGCCGATCGCGAAGAGGCCGGGGATATTGGTCTCGAAGGTGCCGGTGTCGACCGGGATGAGCTCGTCATCCATCTCGATGCCCCAGTTCGCCACCGGGCCGAGCTTCATGGTGAGGCCGAAGAAGGGCAGCATGGCGTCGACCTCGACGCGGTGAACCGTGCCGTCATTGCCCTTGATCGCGCAGGCGGCGAGCACACCGTCGCTGCCTTCGAGCGCCGTCACCTGGCCGATCTTGAGATCCATCTTGTTGTCCGCGACCAGCGCGCGCATCTTGTTGACGCTGTCGGGCGCGCCGCGGAAATCGTCGCGCCGGTGCACCAAAGTGAGGCTCTTCGCCAGCGGCTGCAGGTTGAGCGTCCAGTCAAGCGCGCTGTCGCCGCCGCCAACGACCACCAGCCTTTTGCCGCGGAAGTTCTCCATCTTGCGTACGGCGTAGTGGACCGACTTCTCCTCGTAGGCCTCGATGCCGTTGATCGGCGGGCGCTTGGGCTGGAACGAGCCGCCGCCGGCCGCCACCACCACGCATTTGCACTCGAAAGTCTTGCCGCCATCGGTGGTCACGCGAAAGCCGGGGTCGCCGGTTTTCTCCAGCGAGGTAACCATTTCGTTGAGGTGAAAGGTCGGGTTGAAGGGCTTGATTTGCTGCATCAGGGCCTCGGTGAGGCCGTGCCCGGTGATGTAGGGAATGCCGGGAATGTCGTAGATCGGCTTCTCCGGATAGAGCTCGGCGCACTGGCCGCCGACCTTGTCGAGGATGTCGACGAGGTGCGTCTTGATGTCGAGCAAGCCGAGCTCGAACACGGCGAAGAGTCCTACCGGCCCCGCGCCGACAATAAGAACGTCGGTTTTAATGGTCTCACTCATTATACAAGTCTCCGTTCGTCCTCTTGTCTCTTTGCTCAATATCCACGCGCGGTCGCCTTGTTAGACGCGTTCCTTATCCAATGTGGGGGAACCGCTGCGCTGCCGCGCTAAGTCCGTACCCTTGCGACTATCGGGAACTTCGATCAAACGCAAGAGTTCTGCGACGTTCTGCTCGGGCGTGCGCCCACTGGTCGACAGGGCCACATCGGCCTTTGCGTAAAGCGGCTCGCGGCTGCGCAGGATGGAGACGAGGTCCTCCATGGCCCGCGCGCTGTTCGCCATCGGGCGCATGTCGCCCTGCGCCATCACGCGCTTCATGTGCTCCTCGGGCGCGGCCTTCACCCAGACGGTGAAGCAGGACGCGAGCAGCAATTCGAGCGTGCCCGGCTCGGTGACGATGCTGCCGCTGGTCGCGATAACGAAGCCCTGGTGCCGGCGTAGCACGTCGTCGAGCGCCTCGCGCTCGGCGCGCCGGAAGGTTTCTTGGCCGAACATGTCGAAGATTTCGCTCAAGGTGGCGCCACTGCGCTTTTCGATCTCGCGGTCGAGCTCGATGAAGGGCACGCTCAGACGCTCGGCGGCGAGCTGCCCGAGCGTCGACTTGCCGCCGCCGCGCAGGCCGATGAGCGCGATGCGATGGCGGCGCGCGTCGTCCGACGGCTCGCTGAAATGGCGCAGCAGCAGATCGCGCGCTTCGCCGAGCGTCGGCGGAGAGAGGCGCTCGAGGAATTGGGTGAGCAGCACGAGATCGAGCGCGGGCTCGGAGCCTTCGTGCACCAGTTGCGTGACGGGCAGGCCGATGGCGCGCGAGATCCTGCGCAAGAGAACGATCGAGCCGTTGCCGAGGCCGGCCTCGAGCTGGGCGAGGTAGCGCTCGGAGACTTTCGCGTGGCGTGCGAGGGCTTTCCTGGTCATGCCGCGCTGGTTGCGCAGCGTACGCACGCGCTCGCCGAGCGCCCGCAGGTAGGCGTCGGTCTCTCGTCCCGCCCGTTTTGCAGCGGGCTTGGGTGCCGGCTTGGTGCGGGCAGGTTTCATGGGTTCCGGAGTAACATGCATTATAATGCCAAGCAATAGGGCAGTATAAACAAGCTCATTATGCGCCCGGTTGTGGGCCCGCCGGCAAGGTGATATTCGTATGCAAGATAGTGCATGACGGCCCCGGGTCTCGTCCGAGGGTGAGGAGACGCGATGGACGCAATCGACTACCAGACCGACCCCTCGCGCTACCGGCACTGGCGCATCGAGTATGACGGCGACGTCGCCTATCTGATCATGGACGTCGACCAGGCCGGCGGCCTCGGCGACTACGAGCTCAAGCTCAATTCCTACGATCTCGGCGTCGACATCGAGCTGAACGACGCGGTGCAGCGGCTGCGCTTCGAGCACCCCGAGATCCGCTGCGTGGTCATCAAGTCGGGCAAGGACAACGTGTTTTGCGCCGGCGCCAATATCCGCATGCTCGGCAAGTCGACCCACGGTGCCAAGGTGAACTTCTGCAAGTTCACCAACGAGACGCGTCTGGCGATCGAGGATGCCTCGGAGAGCTCGAAACAGATTTATGTCTGCGCCATCAACGGCAATGCGGCGGGCGGCGGCTACGAACTCGCGCTCGCGGCCGATCACATCATGCTGGTCGACGACCGCCGCTCGGCGGTGGCGCTGCCGGAGACGCCACTGCTCGCGGTGCTGCCCGGCACCGGCGGACTCACCCGTGTCACCGACAAGCGCAAGGTGCGGCGCGATCGCGCCGACGTCTTCTGTTCCATCGAAGAAGGCATTCGCGGCACGCGCGCGGTCGAATGGCGGCTGGTCGATGAAGTCGTGCCCAACTCGAAATGGAAAGAGGCGGTGGCGGCGCGCGCGAGAGAAGTGGCGGCGAAGTCGGACCGGCCGAAAGGCGCCAAAGGCATCGCGCTGACACCGCTCGCGCGCAAGATCGAGAAGGACCGCGTGTCGTACTCGCACGTCGATATCGAGATCGACCGTGCGCGTGGGCTCGCGACCGTTACCGTGCGCGGGCCGGCGGGCGCCGTGCCTGCATCGGTCGAGGCCGCGCACGCGCTGGGCGCCAAGTTCTGGCCGCTCACCGTCGCGCGCGAGCTGGAAGATGCCATCCTGCATTTGCGCTCGAACGAGGCGGCGATCGGGGTGGTGCTGTTCCGCACCGACGGAAACGCACAAGCCGTTTTGGAGCACGACGATTTCCTCGCCAAAGCCAATGGCGACTGGCTGATGCGCGAGATCCGCCATTATCTCAAGCGCGTTCTGAAGCGCGTCGACGTCACCGCCAAGAGCTTCATCGCGCTGATCGAGCCGGGCTCCTGTTTTGCCGGCACTTTGGCCGAACTCGCCTTTGCCGCCGACCGCTCGCTGATGCTGATCGGCGCCCGCGAGGGCGACAACCGCAAGCCGGCGGCAATCACGCTGGGAGCGGCCAATTTGGGCTTCTATCCGATGGGCAACGGGCTGACGCGGCTGCAGACGCGGTTCCTGGGCGAGCCCGAGACGCTCACCGAACTCAAGGGCAAGACCGGCGTTGCGGTGGACGGCGAGGAGGCGGCCGAGCTCGGTTTGGTGACGGCCGCATATGAGGATTTCGACTGGGACGACGAATTGCGCGTGATGCTGGAGGAGCGCACCAGCTTCTCGCCCGACGCCATGACCGGCATGGAGGCGAATTTGCGCTTCGCCGGCCCCGAGACGATGGAGACCAAGATCTTCGGGCGACTCACCGCCTGGCAGAACTGGATCTTCCAGCGCCCGAACGCGATCGGCGAGCAGGGCGCGCTGAAACTCTACGGCAGCGGCGTCTCGCCGACGTTCAATAAGGACAGGGTGTGAGCAGGATTGAAAGGGTAGTGCCATGAACATCGCAGCGGTCGACTATGACGGTCTGATCCCGAACAACGTCGCGCTCGGGCAGGACGTGCGCGTCAAGCGCGCGCTGGAGAAGTGGCACCCCGGCTATCTCAACTGGTGGAACGACATGGGGCCGGAAGGCTTCCAGGAGTCGCTGGTCTATCTGCGCACGGCGGTGTCGGTCGACCCTAAAGGCTGGGCCAAGTTCGACTACGTGCGCATGCCGGAATATCGCTGGGGCGTGCTGCTGGCGCCGCAGATGGAAGGCCGCAAGGTCAATTTCGGCACGCACAAAGGCGAGCCGGCCTGGCAGGAAGTGCCGGGCGAATATCGCGCGATGCTGCGCCGCCTGGTGGTGATCCAGGGCGACACCGAGCCGGCTTCCGTTGAGCAGCAGCGCTATCTCGGAAAGACCGCGCCCTCGCTCTACGACATGCGCAATCTGTTCCAGGTCAACGTGGAAGAGGGCCGTCACCTCTGGGCGATGGTCTATCTGCTGCAGAAATATTTCGGTACCGACGGGCGCGAGGAGGCAGAAGCGTTATTGCAACGCCGCTCGGGCGATCCCGACACGCCGCGCATGCTCGGCGCCTTCAACGAGAAGACGCCGGACTGGCTGTCGTTCTTCATGTTCACGTATTTCACCGACCGCGACGGCAAGATGCAGCTCGAGGCGCTGGCGCAGTCGGGCTTCGACCCGCTGTCGCGCACCTGTCGCTTCATGCTGACCGAGGAGGCGCACCACATGTTCGTGGGCGAGACCGGCGTCACCCGCGTCGTGCAGCGCACGTGTGAAGCGATGAAGGAGGCCGGCATCACCGACCCGAACGAGATCGAGAAGGTGCGCAAGCTCGGCGTCATCGATCTTCCAACCATCCAGAAAAAGGCCAACCTGCATTTCTCGCTGACGCTCGATCTGTTCGGCAACGAGATCTCGACCAACGCGGCCAATGCCTTCCACGCCGGGCTCAAGGGCCGCTACCGCGAGGACCGGTTGAAGGACGACCACCAGCTCGAAAGCGGCACCTATCCGGTGCTGCGCCTGATCGGCGGCAAAATCCAGAATGAGGACTCGCCGGCTTTGTCGGCGCTCAACATGCGCTTGCGCGACGACTACGTGGTCGACTGCAATGCCGGCGTCGGCCGCTGGAACAAGGTGATCAACGAGTTCGGCATTCCGTTCGAGATCAAGCTGCCGCACGTCGCCTTCCACCGCCACATCGGCGAGTTCACCTCGATCAAGGCGGATGTGAACGGCAATTTGCTGAGCGATGCGGAGTGGGGCAAGCGCCGCGGCGAATTCCTGCCGTCGGAGTCCGACCGCGATTTCATCGAGAGCCTGATGAAGCCGGAGACCGAGCCGGCCAAGTTCGCGAGCTGGATCGCCCCGCCCAAGGTCGGCATCGACAACAAGCCGGGCGAGTTCGAGTACGTGAAGATCGCTTGATCAGGCGCCGCTCAATCCGGCGACTTGAAATTCGCGCACCACTTCGGTCGGAACTGCGGCTTCACTTTCTGCGAGCAGTTGATCTTGCATGACTGGGTCACGCACTCCAGCAGCTCGCCGGGTGCGGCGCCGGTGGTGGACGACGCGGCGGCACTCGCCGCCGGCGTCATCGGGCCGCGGGGCCCGGCTTGCGGCGCGCCTTGCGATGCCGGCGGCGCGGCACTTTGTTCCGGCGCAGGTGGCGGGGGCGGCGGCTCGTTCGACGTAAAGAGGCTGCTGGTCGACGTGCAGCCGGCAAGGCTTACGACCAGCATCGCGATGAACAATCGTGTCACGTCCGTCTCCCCGCTTGCTTGAGTGCCGCGCGCCGTGTGTCCCGCTCCGGCGGCTAGCCTTTGCCCTCGAACTTGAACGAGACCTTCACCTTGGCCCGATAGGCCTCGACCTTTCCGTTCTTCAGCACCATGTCCTGTTCGACGATCTCCGCGATCCGCAGGTCGCGTAAGGATTTGGCAGCCCGGTCGACCGCAGCCTTTGCGGCCTTCTCCCACGATTCCGTGCTGGTGCCGACCAATTCGATGACCTTGTAGACGGACTCAGGCATGTTCTCCTCCCTGCGTTTTTGGGTATGCGTCAGGTGATCAAACGAAGCGTCCGAGGATACGGCATAAAGTGTATCGCATTTGAGGATGAGACCCAATGGCCAGGGGAAAACGGTTCATTGCAACTTTTGCGGTCGTTGGTGCGATTTTTGGCATGCTCGGCGTCAACGCAACCGGCGCCGAGGGACGCTATGGCGCGGCGTCGGACTCCATAAAACAGGATCTGGACAGGCTCGTGGCCGCCTATCCGACTACAGTCGCCGGCCACGACAACACGTTTATCACGCTCAAGAACGGCACGCGCTTTCCCATCTCGGATGGCCGCACCGACAAGACATTCAAGGAGCTTCTGGAGAGCCCGGACATCGATGACATGTTTTTTGTCCGCTATCCGGCGCGTGCCGAGCCGAAGCAGCCGGAGACAAAGAGCGACCCGGGACGCGTTCGCTTCATACCCCTGTTCGCCGCCATGTACGGCGATTGCAGGAAAAACGAGGTCGTCAAGAATTTGCGCACGGTGAAGTGGCTGCCGAAGCACGGCGGCGGCAGCGTCAAGGTGACGACAGTGAACGGCGTCGCAGATGCGCTCGAACGCGTGTCGCGCGAGCTCGACGATTTGCCCGACGATGTCGTGACCTATCTGGTGCCGGTGGCCGGAACCTACAATTGCCGCAATGTGGCGGGAACGCGCCAGCCGTCAATGCATGCCTATGGCGCGGCGATCGACATCGACACGCGCTATGCGGACTATTGGCGCTGGTCTCCCGGCGAGACGCCGCGCTGGCGCAACCGAATTCCCGTTGCGATCGTGCGCATCTTCGAGCAGCACGGCTTCATCTGGGGCGGCGCCTGGTATCACTACGACACGATGCATTTCGAATATCGCCCGGAGCTTTTGCCGCGTCGCGCCTCGGAATAACAGGCGTGCGCGTTCCGTCCCCCGCTCACCCCAGAAACGCGCCCTTGCGCGGCAGGATGACCCGGATCTCGGTGAAGGCGCCGGGCTCGGTGTCGACCTCGATCGATCCGGCGTGCTGCTTGACCACGATGTCGTGGCTGATGGAGAGGCCGAGGCCGGTGCCTTCGCCGGCCGGCTTGGTGGTAAAGAAGGGATTGAAGATCTTCTCGCGCACGTCGGACGGAATGCCGGTGCCGTTGTCGCGGATACGGATCTCCACACGATCGCCGAGGCTTTTCGTTGCTGCGGCCAGCACCGGCTCGAAGCCGTCGCCGTCCTGCGCCTTGCGCCTTGATGCCGCGTAGAAGCCGTTCGAGATCAGGTTGAGCAGCACGCGCGTGATGTCCTGCGGGAAGACGTCGGCCTCGCCCGCGGCAGGATCCAGGGAGCGCTCAAGCGTGACGTTGAAGCCTTGCGTCTCGGCGCGCTTGCCGTGATAGGCGAGGTTGAGGCTCTCCTCGACCAGCGCATTGATATCGACGACCCGGTGCTCGCCCGAGCCCTCGCGCGAATGCAGCAGCATGTTCTTGACGATCGAGTCGGCGCGCTTGCCGTGCTCGACCACCTTGTCGAGATTGCTGCGCAGCATACCGGTGAGCTCGTTGATCTCTTTCCGCCTCTTGTCGTCGACCGTCAGGCTTTTCAGCGTGTCCTGCAGCTCATCGATGAGTTCGCTCGAAACCGTCGAGAAGTTGTTGACGAAATTGAGCGGGTTCTTGATCTCGTGCGCGATGCCGGCGGTGAGCTGGCCGAGCGAGGCGAGCTTCTGGGTCTGCACCAGGCGATCCTGCGTGGTGCGCAGGTCTTCCAGCGAAGCCGCCAATTCGCGCGTGCGCGTCTCCACGCTTTCGAACAGCCGCACGTTCTCGATCGCAATCGCGGCCTGGTCGGCGAAAGTTGTGGCCAGCTCGATCTGCCTTTTGGTGAATGGCCGGACGTCCGCACGGGTCAGGCTCAGCACACCGATTGCAATACCCTCGCGCAGCATCGGCACGGCGAGGACGGTTCGATAGTCGCCGGCCTTCTGCATCTCGTGCATGGCATATTCGGGGTCGGCCTTGACATCGGGGATATGGACCGCGCGCCTTTCAAGTAGCGCACGGCCGAAGGCGGAGCCGCGCTCCACCGTGATCGGCACACCCCTGATATGGTCTATGAATTCCTTCGAGAAACCGTGCGTTTCCGCACGGTAAAAGACTCCATCTTTCTGGCGAGTAATGACAGTCCTGTCGGCATCGCAGAGCGTCGATGCCGACTCGACAAGGGTTTGCAGCACCGTCCCCAGATCGAACGTCGAGCGGCTGATGACCTTGAGCACGTCGGCTGTTGCAGTCTGCTGCTGGAGAGATTCGCGCAGCTCGCCCAGCAGCCGCGCGTTCTCGATGGCGATGACGGCCTGCGCGGCGAAGTTCTGGACTAGCTCGATCTGCTTGTCGGTGAAGGGGCGCACCTCCTGCCGGTAGATGGACATTGAACCGAGCAGAACGTCTTCCTTCAGCATCGGGACGCTCAGCTGTGTGCGAGCGCCGGCAAGATCGGCGAGTTCGATGATAGCCTTGTTGCCCTCAAGATATGGTTTTTGGGTCCTGATATCCTCGATGTGCACGACCTGTTTTGTCCGAGCAACACGGGCAAGACCACTGTCCGGATGCGGATAAAGTGTTTGACCCAGACGCATTTTAAATTGCGGTGGCGGATTATGAAGTGCGACACTCCGATAGGTGTTGTTCTCAAATAAATTCAGAGTGCCAAACTTGGTCTGGCAAATTTCCGTGGCGCTCGCGAGGATCGCCTGGAATACTGGCTCCAGATTACCCGGCGATGAGCTGATGACCTTGAGCACATCGGCGGTCGCCGTCTGCTGCTGCAGCGATTCGCGCAGCTCGTTGAGCAGCCGCGTGTTCTCGATCGCCATCACCGCCTGGTCAGCGAAGGTCGTCACCAGCGCGATCTGCGCCTCGGTAAAAGCTTTCGGCGTCAGACGTCCCACCATCATGACGCCGATCGCTACCCCTTCTCGCATAAGTGGAACGCCAAGAATGCCGCGATAGCCGCCCATTCGCTCAGAGCCGTGAGCGGCATATTCCGGATCGGCGCTTATATCCGGAACGTGAAGCGTTTTTCGCGCTTGCAAGGTGCGCCCCACGACGGAATCCCCGTCCGGCCTCAGCGCCAGCTGTCGCATGCTCGTCTCAAATTCGGACGAGAGGCCGTAGCTGGCAGCAAGCCGATAGCGTTCGTCTGTCGGGCGCCAAATGATTGTGCCGTCTGCCTCGCAAAGCCGGGTCGCCGATTCTGACAACGTGTTCAGCACGGTGTCGAGATCGAACGTCGAGCGGCTGATGACCTTGAGCACGTCCGCGGTCGCCGTCTGCTGCTGCAGCGACTCGCGCAGCTCGCTGAGCAACCGCGCGTTCTCGATGGCAATGACGGCCTGCGCAGCGAAGTTCTTGACCAGTTCAATCTGCTTGTCGGTGAAGGGGCGCACCTCCTGACGATTGAGGGTGATCACACCAATCAGCTCGTCATCCTTCAGCATTGGCACGCCAAGTACAGTCCGGAAATTTCCAAGTTCAACAGAGGCGACCGTAAGTGGATGACCGTCGCGGTAGGACTGAAGTTTGCTAATGTCAGCTTCGTGCACGACCTGCTTGGTACCCGCGGCGCGGCGAACCGGTCCGTCCAGCGGCAAATTTGTCTCCAACCCGCTCTGCTTACGCGCCTCAACATATGCAGGTGGCGCGTCGTGTGCGGCGTGTCGACGGAACCCGTCTCCGTCCCGAAGGTACAGCACGCCGATCTTGGCTTCACAGATGCGCGCAGCATTGGTGAGCATGGCATCAAAGACCGGGGCCAGCTCGCCTGGTGAACCAGAGATGACTTTCAGCACCTCCGAAGTCGCTGTCTGTTGCTCGAGTGACTCGCTTAAGTCATCCGTGCGCTCGCGCAGCTCGTTGAGCAGGCGCGTGTTCTCGATGGCGATGACGGCCTGGGCGGCGAAGTTCTGAAGCAGCTCGATCTGCCGCCCGGTGAAGGGACGTACCTCCTGGCGGTAGATGACGATGGCGCCGATAAGCTTGCCGTCCTTGAGCATCGGCACGCCGACAAACGAACGCGCGCCGGCCTTTTCGACGGTGACGACGCGCAACGGCGTGCGTTCGGCATAAGCGGGATCCGCCTTGAGATCGGGGATATGAAACATCCGCTTGTCGCGGACAATGCGGCCAAGGCCAGTGTTCGGGCTCGGGCGAATCGGTCCGTGCTTTTCCCAGAACTCACGGTAGGCCGGAGGAACGTCGTGCAGATGCGTCGCATGGAAGCGTTCGCCGTCATAGAGCAGGATATGGCCGAACTTGGCCTCACAGAGGTGCATCGCGTTCGTAAGCATCGCTTCGAAAACCGGGGTCATGTCGCCGGGCGATGCGCTGATGACCTTGAGTACGTCGGCGGTCGCGGTCTGCTGCTGCAACGACTCGCGCAGCTCGTTCAGCAACCGCGTGTTCTCGATGGCGATGACGGCCTGCGCGGCGAAGGTCTTCATCAGCTCGATCTGCTTGTCGGTGAAGGGACGCACCTCTTGGCGGAATATGGCGATGAGGCCGATCAGTTCGTTCCCCTTGAGCATTGGCACAGCCAGCACCGTGCGAGCGCCGGTAAGATCTACAAATTTGACGTTGGCTTCATCGCCCTCGAGGTAGGGTGGACGGGTCCGAACATCGTGGATATGCGCAACCTGCTTGGTTCTGGCGACGTACCCAAAGCCGCTCTCCGGATGGGGACGGATCACCTCATTAAGCCGCATCGCGAACTGTGGTGTGGGATTGTGGATCGCAACCCGGTGAAAGGCGCTGCCGTCGTAAAGATTCAAGTTACCGAACCGGGCTTGGCAGATCCGCGTGGCGTTTTTCAAAATGGCCTTGAACACTGGCTCCAGCTTGCCCGGTGACGAGCTGATGACTTTCAGCAGTTCAGACGTTGCTGCCAGCTGCTCGCGTGCTTCTTTCAGCTCATGGGCGAGATCGGTGGCCTGGCCTTTCTGTGCGGCGGACGCACGTGCCGTCGCAGCGCCGCGGGCCCTGGCCTTGGCAGGCCTAGGGTGGCGTTTTTTCGCCTGCCGTCCACTTCCACTGCGCCGCCGCATGGCCCCCGCCGGTGTTCACGACACGGCGCAAGCTTACGAAAAGCCTGAGGTTTCTGCCATGGGAGGGTTGAACCTAGCGCCCGACGCGCGCGTCTTCCTCGCGCAGCTTGAAGCGCTGGATCTTGCCGGTCGCCGTGCGCGGAAGCGCTTCGCGCGCTTCGATCCAGCGCGGGAATTTCCACGGGCCGGCTTTGTCCTTCACGTGATGCTTGAGCGTCTCGAGCAGGCCGTCGTCTGCCTTGTAGCCGTTGCGCAGCACGATGAAGGCCTTCGGCTTGATCAGGCCGTCCGCATCTTCCTTGCCGATGACGGCGGCCTCGAGCACCGCTTCATGTGACACCAGCGCCGCCTCGACATCGAACGGCGACACCCACATGCCCGACACCTTGAACATGTCGTCAGTGCGGCCGCAGTAATAGAAGTAGCCGTCCTTGTCGCGCCGGTACTTGTCGCCGGTATGCGTCCATTCGCCAGCGAAGGTGCGACGGCTTTTTTCGCGCTGGTTCCAGTAGCCTTCGCCGGCCGACGGCCCGCGCACGACGAGTTCGCCGATCTCACCGTCGCCGAGATCACGGCCGTGCTCGTCCACGATGCGCGCCTCGTAGCCGGGTACCGGCTTGCCGGTCGAGCCATAGCGGATGTCGCCTGGGCGGTTCGACAGAAACGTGTTCAGCATCTCGGTCGAGCCAAGGCCGTCGAGCACGTCGATGCCTGTGACCTCGCGCCAGCGCTCGCCGATATGCGCGGGCAGGGCCTCGCCGGCGGAGACGCAGAGCCGCAGGCGGTCGGAGCCCGCGCCCTTGCAGATGCCTTCATGTGCGAGCAGTGCGGTGTAGAGCGAGGGCACGCCGTAAAAGATCGTCACGCGGTTGCGCTTGAGCGTCTCGAACACGCCTTCCGGCGACGGCCGGTGCGGCCAGAGCGCGGCGGTGGCGCCAACGGACAAGGGAAATGTCAGGGCATTGCCGAGCCCATAGGCAAAGAACAGCTTGGAAGCGGAATGCACGACGTCGTTCTCGGTGATGCCGAGAATGCCCTGGCCGAACAGTCTCGCGGTCGCCATCAGGTTGGAATGGACGTGCTTGACGCCCTTGGGATCGCCGGTCGAGCCCGAGGTGTAGAACCAGAAAGCGACTTCATCCGACATTGTGTCGGCAGTGACCGCCTTCGAACCCGCTTTGGCGATCAGGTCCTCGAAGGCGTGCGCGCCGGGATGCTTTTTCCCACCGACAACGATGACGATCGGCTTCCGCGGTAATTTCTCCAGCATCGGCGCGATGGTGTCGGCGAGCGCAGCATCGATCACCAGCGCACGCGCGCGGCAGTCGGCCAGAATGTACGCGTATTGCGGCAGTGTCAGATAGACATTGAGCGGGATCGCGACGCAGCCGGCGCGGATCGCGCCCCAGAAAGCGACCGGATAGTCGACGGTGTCGTTGAGCAAGAGCGCGACGCGCTGCTCGTGGTCGATGCTGAGCTCGCGCAGCGCATTGGCGAAGCGGATCGAGCGCGCCTGCAGCTCGCCGTAAGTGAGGGAGCGCTCCGGATCGACAAAGGCGACCTTGTTGCCGCGTCCCGCCGCGATATGCGCGTCGACGAAATCGGTGACCGCGTTGTAGGGCCTGCGTTCGATGATGCGATCCACCCCGGCCCCCACGGTCTCAGCTTTCGAACAACCGCGCGAGCAGGCGGCGTGCCAGCACACCGGCGACGCGCCGGCGGTAATGGCCGGGGGTGAACGTCGTCTTCATCGGCATGATCTGGTCGCGCACCAGCGCGTCGAGGCCCTTGATCACGCGCTCGTCGACGCTGCCCCCGCAGAGTTCGGCGGTGCCGGCCAGCAGCACCGGGCGCGGATTGGTGCCGGTGAAGGCGATGCGCAAATCCGTGAGCTTGCTTTTGTCCTTCCGCAGCGCGACGCCGACGCCGGCGACCGGATACTCGATCGAGCGGCGGATGCGGATCTTGTCGTAGGCCGAACGCAAACCGGCCGTGTTTTTCGCGCGCACGGCGGTGACGAGCTCGCCCGGGCGTAGCGACAGATAATATTTGCCGTCGCCTTGCGTCTCGGTGACCGGCACATCCTGGCGGGCGAAGCCGATATAGAGCGTCTCGAGCGGAATGGTGCGCTTGCCGAACGGGCCTGCGATGTCGACCTCGGCGCCGAGGGTCAGCAGCGCGGGGGCGAGATCGCCGGAGAAGGTCGCAAAGCAGACGCCGCGGCTTTTCGGCGCGACGTGGCAAATCGTGCCGGTGGTCTTCAGGCAATGATTATTGGCGTCACGCCACCATTCGCTCTGGTTATAGAAGATGCAGCGCGTGTCGAGACAGAGATTGCCGCCGACCGTGCCCATGTTGCGGTGTGTGGGCCCGGCGATATGCGCGGCCGCCTGCGCGACCACGGGATAGAACCTGTTGATCGCGGGATGCCTGGCGATCTCGCTCAGGGTCACCGAGGCGCCGAGCTCGAGCGACTTTTCGTCGGCGTGAATCGTGTGCAGCTCCGGCACGCGATTCATGTCGATCAAAACCGGCGGCGCGACGATGCCGCGACGGATGTTGACGACGAGATCGGTGCCGCCGCCGAGCGGCATGGCCCGTGGATTGTCGACGCGCGCGGCAATCGCCTCGGCGAGCGTCTTTGGATTGATGATGCGGAATTCCGGCAGGGCGTCCATCAGGCGCCCCCGTTTTTCTTCGGCGACTTTTCGGCCGCACGCCGCCGCTTCTCGATCGCCTCGAAGACGCGGTCGGGCGTCACCGGCAGGTCGTTGAAGCGGACGCCGATCGCATCGGCGATGGCGTTGGTCAGCGCCGGCAGGAAGGCGGCGAGCGAGCCTTCGCCCGCCTCCTTGGCGCCAAACGGCCCGTGCGGGTCGTTGCTTTCGACGATGCCGACCTCGATCGGCGGAGAATCCTGGATGGTCGGCACGCGGTAATCGAGCATGTTGGCGGTGACCATCAGCCCGTCGTGATAGGCGGCTTCCTCGCTCATGGCCTGGCCCATGCCCATCCAGACCGAGCCCTGCACCTGGCCTTCGACGGTGAGGCGGTTGAGCGCCTTGCCGCAATCATGCGCAACCCAGACCTTGTCGACGGTGACGACGCCGGTCTCCTCGTCGACCGAGACTTCGACCACCTGCGCCGAGTAGGAGTAGCCCATGGTGCCGCCGATGGCTGAGCCGCGATATTTCTTGCCGCCGTGCGATTCAGGAATGGTCGAGTAGTTGCCGGTGACGGTGATGGTGCCGGTGTCTTTCAGCGCCTCGGTCACGACTTCCTCAAACGTCGCGCCCTTGTCCTGCTTGCCGGCGCGATAGACCTCGCCGAGGCATTCGATGTCTTCAGGGCGCGCCTCGAGCTTGCGCGCGGCGGCGTTGGTAAGCACGGCCTTGAGATTGCGCGCGGCCTCGAGCGCGGCATTGCCGACCATGAAGGTGACGCGCGACGAATAAGAGCCGTTGTCCTTCGGCACGACCTCGCTGTCGCCGGTGACGACGCGCACGCGTGATAGATCGAGGCCGAGCACTTCGGCGACGGTTTGCGCCAGGATCGTAGTCGAGCCTTGGCCGATGTCGGCCGCGCCCGACAGCACGACGATCGAGCCGTCGAAATCGAGTTTGATTTTCACCGTCGCATGGGGCTCGCCAGTCCAGTTCACCGGCTTAGATGCGCCGCTGATATAATGTGAGCAAGCCATACCGAGACCCTTACGGACAGCTTTGCCGTTGCTCAGTTTGCCTTTGCGCCTTTTCCAGCCGCTCTCCCGCTCGACCCAGTCGAGGCATTCCGGCAGGCCGTAGGAGTTCACCATCAGGTCGTTGTCGGTGAAGGTCGGCGCGGTCAGCAGATTGGCGCGCCGTACCGCGAAAGGATCGAGGCCAAGTTCGATCGCCATCTCGTCGACCAGGCTCTCGAAGGCGAAGCGGATGTCGACGGTGCCGTGACCGCGGAAGGCGCCGCAGGGCGGCGTATTGGTGAGCGCGCGGCGGCCGGTGTATTTCACGTTGTGCAGGTCGTAGATGGCGTAGAGCATCGAGCCGGCATAGAGGATCGTCACCACGCCGTAGCCGGAATGCGCGCCGCCGCGCTGGTCGCAGTCGCATTCAATTGCGGTGATACGGCCGTCCTTACGCATGCCGATCTTGAGCTTGATGTCGGTTTCGGGCCGGCCGCGGTGGGTGATGAAGGTCTCCTCACGCGTCGTCACCATGCGCACAGTGGCGTTGGCTTTGCGCGCCAGCAGCGCGGCGATCAGCTCGACGTTGAGCGTCTCGGTGCGGCAGCCGAAGCCACCGCCGACATGCGGCTTGATTACGCGGATGCGCGACATGTCCATGCCGAGGATCTGCGACAGCATCAGGTGCACATAATAGGGGACCTGCGTCGAGGCATGCACGGTCATACGCTCGCGCACGGCGTCGTATTCGGCGAGCGCCGCGTGCATCTCCATCTGGTTCTGGCAGACTTCGGCGCAATTGTAGGTGCCCTCGCGCACCAGATCGGCCTCGGCGAAACCCTGGGCGGTCGAGCCAAGCTCGAACAGCACGTCGCGCTCGATATTACCGGGCTTCTTCTCGTGCAGGAGGGCGGCGCCAGGCGCGAGCGCGTCCTTTGATGTGTAGTAGGCCGGCAGCTCCTTCACGGTCATCTTGATGCGGCGCAGCGCCTCGCGCGCCGCGTTGTCGTCGAGTGCTGCGACGGCTGCGACCGGCTCGCCGCGGTAGCGCACTTTGTCGCGTGCCAGCGGATATTCGGTGCGCGCGATCGGCAGCACGCCGAAGCCCTTGTCGCAGTCGGCACCCGTGACGACGGCGATCACGCCGGGCACCTTGAGCGCACCCGACACGTCCACGCTGACGATGTCAGCGTGCGAATAGGGGCTGCGGTAGATGCGGCCGGCCAGCTGCCCCGGCGCCACAATGTCGGCGGTGTATTTGGCGCGACCGGAGACTTTCTCCGGACCGTCGATCATCGGAATGTAACCGCCGATGTTATGCACGGGCATCGGCTTGTTCACGGGTTTGTTCATGGCGCGACGCCTTGCTTGCCGAGCGCCACGGCGAATTTTACTGCCTCGATGATCTTCACGTAGCCGGTGCAACGGCAGATATTGCTGCCGAGCGCCTCCAAGATCTCCTCATCGCTCGGATCGGGGTTTCGCCGCAGCAATCCGGCCGAGGCCATGATGAATCCGGGCGTGCAGTAGCCGCATTGCGAGCCGAGCTTCTCGTGGAAGCCGCGCTGCACGGCGGAGAGTTGCCCTTCGTGGCCGAGCGATTCGATGGTATCGACGCGCTTGCCCTGGACGGTCGCTGCGAGCGTCAGGCAGGAGAGCGTCGGTTTGTCGTCGATCAGGACCGTGCAGGCGCCGCATTCGCCGCCGTCGCAGCCGGTCTTGGTGCCGGTGAGGCCGACCTTTTCGCGCAAGTAATCGAGCAGCAGAATATTGTCGGCGACCGCGTCGGAGCGGTCGCGCCCGTTCAGCCTGCATGACAGCAGCCGGGCCAAAAGTTTCTTCCCCTTCAAGGCGCATCGAGGCGCCTTTTCATTGTTCTTATTCGCGTAACGGTGCCGATATTATCTGCGTCGCGGGCGGGCCCGAAGCGCTTCCACAAGCCAATTCCCGGGAATGGATGGAAGATTACGCGGAACCGAATTTCGCGATCACATCGGCCGGAATCGCGGTCCCGCCGATCTTTTCGGGGTCATCCTTGCTGCGCGCCGCCCAGACGCGGGTTTCCGAGCCCTCGACCGCAAGTTCACCGTTAACCGAGAGGCGGTGCTCGACGTCAAAACTGGAGCGGCGGAACTCGCTCACCCGCGAGGCCATCTCGATGGCGTCGCCGAACTTCACCGGCTTGAGGAAATTGGCGCGCGCGTCGACCAGTGGAATGCCCATGATGCCGAAGGCGCCGGCGAGCTGATGCGGCTTCACGCCGAGCGCTGCCTCGAACATTTTCCAGGTGTTGGTGTCGAAGATCTCGAAGAAGCGGCTGTTGAACACGATGCCGGCTGGATCGCACTGGCCCCATTCGATGGTCAATTGCCTGCGGTAAGTGAACGACGCCACGCCGGTTGCCTCAGTTCAGACGATCCATTGCTTTATAGCGGTCAGTGTCTCACCTGTCATGCTCGGGTCAGACCCGTGCCTTCCGCTTCTTCTTTGTCTTCTTTTTCCTCGGATCCGGCCACTCGACCACATCCTGCGACAGCATTTCCACGCGGGACGCACGGCGGCGGCTGCGCAACGCACGCGGCGGCGCGACCGGCATGTGCGGCGAGATGTCGAGGTCGACCAGCAGCCAGTCAAGATCCTCGGGTGCGATCACCCAGCTCTTCGGCGGGTAGCGCGCGAGCGAGAATGGCTTTGAAAACGACAGCATCGATTTCTTCCCGCCCGGCAGACAATATTCGTGGGCGTAGGTCATCGCGAGCTCGCGCACGCTGCGGTAGATCGGATCGCGCCAGCGCAGGATGGCGTGGTTGGTCTTGCTGATCGCGCCCCACAGCCCATGCTCGCGAAACAACGTGATGATGTGATCCTGGTCGCTCGGCAGTGCGCGGATGTCCATCAAGAGCGGGGGCTGGCCGTGATAGGCAAGCGCCGCGGCGGCGAAGACGGCGCCCTCCGCGCAATGCGCCATGCGCGCCTCGAGCACGCGGCGCGGCGACATCGCGGTGTCGCCATTGAGACTGAAGTTCACCGGCAGCCTGTCAAGAAACGTCTGAATTTTTTGCGGCGTATCGAGACGCGCGAGCAGCCGATGCTCGCGCGGTGACAGAACGTCGTGCAGTCTGCGGCGATAGCTCGACATCAGCGACTATGTTCCGGAGTGAGCAACATCTTCCGTGTTTTGCATACGTAAATGCGGCTTTCGAGCGTAACCGGCGTTCTCCACAACGCGAGCGGAGAAGGAAAATGTTACGCCGCTTGGTGCCGGAGGAAGCAAATTTCTTCTTATTTTCGGGCACTTATTGCGGTTTTTCAGAATAATCTCCTACTTAGCGGGTCCAGAGGTTCCGTAACCGGAGCAGGCCCGATGTCCGATTTCTCGCATGAGCCCGAGCGCATTTCGAGGCTGGAAGCCTGGTCGCTCGCGCTTGCGACGGCGCTGGTGGCGCTGATTGCCATCGGCATCGTCCCGCACATGCATTGGTAAAGGCAACATTCAATGACAACTGCAACCTGGACCGGGCGCGCGCCCAAAGAACTTAAGCGCGCCGACAATGTCGAGACCGCGCCGCGCATTAGCGAAGACTGGTTGTCGCTGATCATCGGCCTTTCCATTTTCGTGCTGTCGCTCGCGGCGATCGTCAATGTCGATCTGCTCGGTTGGGTCGTCACCACAGCGGTGTGGGTCGACTTCAGCAAGGCGCTCGGCACGGTGTCGAAGTCCTACGCCTCCCTCGGCGGCTTCGGCGCGCTGGTTGCGACTTACGTTGCCCTTTTGGCGGTGCTGAGCGCGGCGGCGGTTGCGCTCAAGATTGACATCAAGAAATTCGCGCTGTCCTTCACCGCGGTGTTCTGGATTGCCTATGCGAGCTGGATCGTCGGCAATTTTGCGACCTTCGCGGCGGTGACGCCGGCCGACCTGCAGAAGTTCGGCATCAGCTGGTCGCTACGGCTGACGAATGAAGGCGCCTATATCCTCGCGCTCCTCGTCGGGCTGGTGATCGCCAACGTGTTTCCGCGCTTTGCGGACGCGATCAAGGACGCGGTGCGGCCCGAGCTCTACATCAAGATCGCGATCGTGATCCTCGGCGGCTTCTTCGCGGTCACCGCGGCCGGCAAGCTGTCGCTCGCAAGCTCGTTGCTGCTGCGCGGCGTCGCGGCGATCATCGAGGCCTATTTGATCTACTGGGCGGTGGTCTATTTCGTGGCCCGCAAGTGGTTCGGCTTCAATCGCGAATGGGCCGCGCCGCTTGCCTCCGGCATCTCGATCTGCGGCGTCTCGGCGGCGATCGCCACCGGCGGTGCCATCCGCGCTCGGCCGCTGGTGCCGGTGATGGTGTCATCGCTGGTCGTCGTCTTCGCCGTGGTCGAAGTACTGATCCTGCCGTTCCTGGCGCAGCACTTCCTCGCGCATGAGCCGCTGGTCGCCGGCGCCTGGATGGGCCTTGCGGTCAAGACCGACGGTGCGGCGGTTGCCGCCGGCGCCATCACCGAATCGCTGATCCTCGCGCAGAATGCGGCCGAAGGCGTCAAATTTCAGCCGGGCTGGATTCTCGGCACCACGGCGACGATCAAGGTGTTCATCGACATCTTCATTGGCATCTGGGCCTTCGTGCTCGGGTACATCTGGACCAATCACATCAACCGCACGTCCGATAAAGCCAATATCCGCGAGATCTGGGAGCGCTTCCCGAAATTCGTGCTCGGCTTCGTGATCACGTTCATCGTCGGGCTCTATCTCGCGCTGGCAACGCCTGCCGATATCGCGACCAAGGTGCCGGCCGCGATGGGCGAGGCGAACACGCTGCGCGTCGTGTTCTTCATCCTGACCTTCTTCTCGATCGGCGTTCTATCGAACTTCAAGAAGCTCTGGCAGGAGGGCATCGGCAAGCTCGCCGCGGTCTACGTCCTGAGCCTGTTCGGCTTCGTGATCTGGGTCGGGCTTTTGATTTCCTGGCTGTTCTTCGCCGGCGTCAAGCCGCCGCTGGCCAGCTGAGCTTTTGGAGAAACGAACAATGTCGCAAACGGACCAAGTGAACGAAGTGAATATCGGCGAGGAACTGCGCAAGGCTGAAGTCGAGCCGTTGCTGCCGGTCGAGAAGAAACTGATCGGTTGGAGTCTCGGGATCGGCGTCGGCCTGCTCGTCGTCCTTGCCATCGTCAACCATCTGTACCCCGCGTCGATCTGACGCCTGCAATACGGCGGCGCCGGTTGTGCCGCCGTGAAGTGAGAATGGAAATGTCGCCTATTCCGAAGACCGCGCCTTTCGCCGACGAGGAGATCGATCTCCTCAATCGCGTGGTCGGCACCGCAACGCCGGTTCAGCGAGCCTGGCTCGCCGGGTTCCTGGCAGGCCTCGACGCCTCCGGCGGCACGCCGGCGGTGCATCCGGCCGCGCCGGCGCGGCCGGCGGAGCCTTTGACCATTGTGTATGCGAGCGAGTCCGGGAATTCGGAAAAGCTCGCCGGCGACATTGCCAAGTCGGCGCGCAAGAACGGCCTCAAGCCAACCGTCATTGATATGGCGGATCTCGATCTTGCGGCGCTCACCTCCGCCAAGAAGCTCGTTTTCATCGCCGCCACCTGGGGCGAGGGCGATCCGCCGGCGCGCGCCGTGCGGGCCTACAACGAGCTGATGGGCGAGGGTGCGCCGCGCCTCGACGGTGTCGAGTTCGGTGTGCTGGCGCTGGGCGACACGGCCTATGCGGAGTTTTGCCTGGTCGGCAAGAAGATCGACGAGCGCCTCGCGGCCCTTGGCGGCAAGCGCGTCGTCGACCGCGTCGATCTCGATCTCGATTTCGCCGAGCCGGCCGCGCGCTGGATCGGCGATGCGGTGAAGGTGCTGACCCCGCCGAATGCCGGCGGCCGTGTCATCGAGGTCGATTTCGGTGGCAAGCCCCCCGCGCCCGCGAGCACCGACATCATCGAGGCCGAGATCACCGAACACGTCGATCTGAATTCCTCGCGCTCGGACAAGGAAACCATCCACCTCGCGCTGTCGTTCGAGAATGGCGCGCCGGCCTACGAGCCGGGCGACTCGCTCGACCTCTATCCGGAGAATGACCCGGTCTATGTCGACGAACTGCTCAAGCTTGCCGGCCTTGCGGGCGACGAGAGGCTCCGCAGCGACTTCATCAAGTCGCGTGACGTGACCACGTTGTCGCTCAAGACGGTGGAGACTTACGCCGAGAAGACCGGCCATCACTACGTCAAGGCACTGATCGCCGACGGGCAGGCGCGCGACTGGATCGCCGGACGCCAGCTGATCGATCTGATCGCCACCTTCCCGATTGCGCTCGATGCCGAGAAGCTGCGCGCGCTGACGCGGCCGCTGGCGCCGCGCGCCTATTCGATTGCATCGTCGCGGCGCGAGGTGGGGGATGAAGCGCATCTGCTCATTTCCGCCGTGCGCTACGACAGCCATGGCCGCGCGCGCAAGGGTGTCGCCTCGAACTTCGTCGCCGAGCGGCTCAAGCGCGGCGGCCGTGTGCGCGTGAAGCTCAAGCCGAACAAGCATTTCGCGCTGCCGGCGCCCGACAAGGACGTCATCATGGTCGGCCCCGGCACCGGCGTCGCGCCGTTCCGTGCCTTCGTGCAGGAGCGCCGCGCGACGGAAGCAAGCGGTCGCAGTTGGCTGTTCTTCGGCGACCGCACCTTCACGCACGACTTCCTCTACCAGCTCGACTGGCAGGACGCGCTCAAGGACGGCGCGCTGACGCGTATGGATGTCGCCTTCTCGCGCGACACGCCGGAGAAGATTTACGTCCAGCATAAATTGTGGGACCGCCGCGCCGAGCTGGTCGAATGGCTCGAAGGCGGCGCTTATTTCTATGTGTGCGGCGATGCCAAGGCGATGGCGAAGGACGTGCGCGCCGCGCTGGTGCGCGCTTTTGCCGACGTGAAGGCTTTGCCCCCCGAGGCGGCCGAGCAGGCGGTGGTGACATTGGAGCGCGAAAAGCGCTATCTGCAGGACACATATTGATCCTGCGCCTATTGAACCGCCCAAAAGCGCGTTCACGCGCGTCTTCGACAGGCTAACAATGACCGACGAATTGTCGCGCAACGAACGCATCAAGGAAGCGAGCGATTATCTGCGCGGCACGCTGGCCGACGGCCTGCGCGAGGAGATCACCGGCGCCATCATCGAGGATGACGCGCAGCTGGTGAAGTTCCACGGCATGTACCTGCAGGACGACCGCGACCTGCGGCCCGAGCGCACGCGCAAGAAGATGGAGAAGGCCTTCGCCTTCATGATCCGCGTGCGTATCCCTGGCGGGGTGCTGACGCCGCAGCAGTGGCTCGCATTGGATAAGGTCGCCCGCGACTACGGCAACGGCACGATGCGGCTGACGACACGGCAGACGGTGCAGCTGCACGGCGTCATCAAATCGAACCTGAAGGCGACGCTGAAGGCGATCGACACCGTTTTGCTCAATTCGATCGCGGCCTGCGGCGATATCAACCGCAACGTGATGTGCAATGTGCTGCCGGAGCAGTCGCGTGCCCATGCGGCGGCGATCGCGCTGGCGCGCTCGATCTCCGACCACCTGCTGCCGCATACGCCGGCCTATCGCGAAATCTGGCTCGACGGCGAGCGCATCGCGGGCGGCGAGGGGGAGGCGGTGGAGCCGATCTACGGCAAGACCTATCTGCCGCGCAAATTCAAGGTCGTGGTGGCGGTGCCACCGTCGAACGACGTCGATATCTTTGCCCACGACCTCGGCTACATCGCGATCACGGATGCTGCTGGCAACATCGCCGGCTGGAACGTGACCGTCGGCGGCGGCATGGGCATGACCCATGGCGAGCCCGACACCTATCCGCGCATCGCGGAGGTGATGGGCTTCTGCCGCACGGAAGATGCGGTGAAGGTCTCCGAAGCGGTCGTCACCGTGCAGCGTGACTGGGGAGACCGCAAGAACCGCAAGCACGCGCGTCTCAAGTACACGATTGAAGATCGCGGGCTCGATGCATTCCGCGCGGAAGTCGAGAAGCGCTCCGGTGTCAAGCTGGCGCCGACAAAGCCCTACATATTCACTTCGACCGGCGACCGCTATGGCTGGACTGAAGGTGCTGACGGCCGTGGCCATCTCACATTGTACGTACAGAACGGACGTGTGCACGACGTGCCTGGCGCCGCGCAACAGAGTGCGCTGCGCACCATCGCGCAGATGCACGATGGCGATTTCCGCATCACGCCAAACCAAAACCTGATCATCTCCAATGTGCCGACGGAGAAGCAGGCCGAGATCGAGCGCATCGCGCGCGAGGCCGGCTTGCTCGCGCCCTGGTCTGGCCTGCGACGCAATTCGATGGCCTGTGTCGCGCTGCCGACCTGCGGGCTCGCGCTGGCCGAGAGCGAGCGCTATCTGCCGGAGCTGCTCGATGCGCTCGATCAGAAACTTGCAGCGCACGGACTGTCGGCCGACGACATCGTCATCCGCATGACCGGATGCCCGAACGGCTGCGCGCGGCCGTACCTCGCCGAGATCGGCTTGGTCGGCAAAGGGCCGGGCCGCTACAACCTCTATCTCGGCGCGGCGTTCGACGGCTCGCGCATGAACAAGCTCTACGCCGAAGATCTTGATCACGTTGGCATCGTCGCCGCGCTCGATCCGTTATTCGCCGCATATGCAAAAGAGCGGCAGAAGGGCGAGCGTTTCGGCGACTACGCCATCCGCGCAGGCCACGTCGCGGCGAGCGGCAACGGTGCCGACTTCCACGCCAATGTGCGGCCCTACAAGACGAAATAATCGGCTCACCCCGGCCTAGTGCTTGCCGAGGACGAGCACCGCCAGGGTGACCAGAAGAGCAACAAACAAGATCGCCGATAGGCTTTTCCAGAACAGCAACGGGTCGCGCTCGATCAGCGGCTTTGCTGCGGTGTCGAGGAACGTCTTGTTGGGATGGCGAAGGTCGAACACGAATTCGGACAGTTCGTCGTAGCGCTGATCCGGATCGTGATGCACGGCTTTCTTCAGCGCGCCGTCGACCCAGACGGGAATGTCGCGGTTTTCGTTCAGCAGCGATTTGTATCTCAGTTTCTTTTGCCGAGCTTTCGTCCGCGCTCTGGCGACCTCCGCGCCATAAGGCAGCCGGCCGCTCAACATCTGGTAGGCAATGACTCCAAGCGAGAAGATGTCTGAACGCTGAGACCCACCTTCCCCGAGGAAATATTCCGGCGCGGTGTACTGTGCCGTTCCCAGAATATGCCCAGGGCCATCGTCGCTCGCGTCATCGGTAATGCCGGCAACTCGCACCGAGCCGAAATCGATGATTTTCGCCGTGCCGGTCTTGTCGATCATGATGTTGTCGGGCCGCAGGTCCTGATGCAGCATCTCGAGCCGGTGGAACGCCTGCAGGCCTTTGGCGATCTGCTCGACAATTCCACGCACGGTTTCCAGATCGGGCTTGGGATGGTCGATCATCCACTGGGTCAAGGTCTGCCCGTCGACGAATTCGGTCACGACGTACAGGTAGTTTTGCCGCCTCGACTGGATGCGAGGTTTGAGCACATGGGCGCTGTTGACGCGCCGCGCCACCCATTCCTCCATCATGAATCGCTGCAGATAGGCAGGATCGCCCCGCAGATCGATCGACGGGATCTTAAGGGCAACGAGCGAATTGTCCGCACTGTCGACGGCCAGATAAATGTGACTGCGGCTGGTGCCGTGGATTTCCCTGACAATCTGGTATCCGTCCAGGACCGTTCGTGCCTCCGGCAGAGGAGGGCACGGCAATTCCGCCGCCTGCCTGGCAAATTCGCTGCTCTCGCTGTCGGGCAGCCCATCGATCCTGACGATCTGGACCGTCAGATTGTCGGAGCTGCCGCGCTTCTTGGCCCCTTCGACAATCGCCGCCGCGGCGCCGTCCAGGTTGTTTGCGTGACGGGTGATTGTTTCGGCGACAAAACGGCCGCTGACATACTCGTAGACGCCGTCGGTTGCGAGCAGAAAAAGGTCACCCTTGCCGATCGTGATGGCGCGGTAGTCGATCTCGACTTGCTGATTGATGCCCAGTGCGCGCCCGAGATAGCTCTGCTGGGACGAAACGATGACCCGGTGATCCTCGGTCAGCTGTTCCAGGCCGCGTCCGGCGACGCGGTAAATGCGGGCATCGCCGATATGAAAAATGTGCGCCGTCGTCGACTTGAAGACCATGGCGCTGAGCGTGCACACGTAGCCGCGGTCTTCCTCGTCGGGATAATAGCTTTGCCGCGTCTGCGCGTGCAGCCAGGAATTTGTCGCGGCAATAACGCGCTGCGCCGATGTTTTGACCGACCATGAATCCGAGGTGCAGTAATAGTCGGTCAGGAAGCTTTTGACCGCCGATTCACTGGCGATCGCGCTGACCTCGCTGGTGCTGATGCCATCGGCCAGCACCACGGCGATGCCCTTCCGGCTCAGCAGCGGCTCGTCCGGAATAAGCGCCCCGTGAAAATCCTGGTTGACCTCCTTGCGGCCTTTGTCGGAGTGCTGTCCGATCGATAGCGCGAGCTGGCCTGGCATCGGTTGACCAAAGAAAAGAGGCTCAACCCTTGCGGGTTGAGACTCCACGATAGCAAATCGCATCACGCGACGCGCTTGAGCGCGGCGGCGCGCTTGGGCGCGGTCCGCACGTGCGTGGCATAGAGGGTAAGGCCGGTGAAGGAGAGGCCGCCGACCAGATTGCCGAGCACGGTCGGAATCTCGTTCCAGATAAAATAGTCCCAGATCGAGAAGGGCGCGTGCAACATCAGGCCCGACGGAAACAGAAACATGTTCACGACGGAATGCTCGAACACCATGTAGAAGAAGACGAGGATCGGCATCCACATCGCGAGCACCTTTCCGGGCACCGTCGTGGAAATCATGGCGCCGACCACGCCCAACGAGACCATCCAGTTGCACAGCGCACCACGCAGGAACAGTGTCGCCATGCCCGCTGCGCCGTGAGCCGCATAGCCGAGCGTTCGGGATTCGCCGATGTTGCTGATGACGGTGCCGACCTTATCCGGCGCCTGCGTGAACCCGTACGTTGTGACGAACGCCATCAAAAAGGCGGTCGTGAGCGCGCCGGCAAAGTTGCCGACGAAAACCAGTCCCCAGTTTCGCAAAATTCCCGCGACGGTGACGCCCGGCCGGTTGTCGAGCCAGGCGAGCGGACAGAGAACAAACACGCCTGTCAGCAAGTCGAAGCCCAGAAGGATGAGCATGGAAAATCCAACCGGGAACAGGAGCGCGCCGACCAGCGGCTGGCCGGTATTGACGGTGATCGTGATCGCGAACCAGGCCGCCAATGCGAGAATGGCGCCGGCCATGTAAGCACGCACAACCGTATCTCTGGTCGACATGAAGATTTTTGATTCACCGGCATCGACCATCTTGGTGACGAATTCCGAAGGGACGAGGTAAGACACGGCAATGCTCTCCTGTTGTCAGTTGCAGTTTCTCCACTGCACTTGAGCAATTGACATGCCAACTGCGGATGCGCGTGCGCCGGCCTGTGTTTCAGCCAGAAAAATCACGCAAGGCGCGAATTTGTGTAGGCGACCTGAGTTGTTCGCGCGAACAACGGCGCTGCCTATTTAGGTTGCAGTGCACAAAAATTCGTCCTCACCCGGCTAAATACCGGGCATAGGCTCATTAAAGCTCGAAAACATCATTTTGAATCAGGTGGTTACCGTCTGGCACAGTCATTGCTCAGACAGACGCATGGAGGGACTGTGCGGGTGCTGAACGCATGACGACTGAAGCCGGGACAACGCTCAAGCCGTCGGGTGAAACCACGTCCAGCGACTTCGAGCCCGAACAAAAACGATATCTCGAAGGCTTCGTCGCAGGCCTGCAGATCGCCAAGACGGCGAAAGGGATCGGCGCGCCCGCGGCGGACGCGCCGCAAAGCGAGCCAATCGGTCCGGAGGCTGCCGCGCGTAAGGCGCAGGATCACGTCATTGCGGCCGGCGGCAAGCTGTCCGATCCGGAGAAGTTCAAGCGCGACGAGCATCCCTTCGACACTTACGAGCGGCTGAAAGCGCACGCTGCGAAAAACGAATATCCAAAGCCGCCGGATAATTTCCGCTGGCGTTACTTCGGTTTGTTTTACGTCGCGCCCAACCAGAATTCCTACATGTGCCGCCTGCGGCTGCCGAACGGAATTTTGAAAGCCGCACAGTTCGCCGGGCTCGCCGACCTCGCTGAGCAATACGGCGGGGGCTACTCGCATGTCACGACCCGCGCCAACATCCAGATCCGCGAGATCGAAGCAAAAAATTCCGTCGCCATGATCGAGGCGGTGCAGGACCTCGGGCTGTGCTCGCGCGGCTCCGGCGCCGACAACATCCGCAATGTCACCGGCACGCCGACCGCCGGCGTCGATCCGCAGGAACTGATCGATACCCGCCCTTACGCGCGCGAATGGCATTTCCATATTCTCAACGACCGCTCGCTCTACGGCCTGCCGCGCAAGTTCAATGTCGGCTTCGATGGCGCGGGCGTGATCCCCGTGCTGGAGGACACCAACGACATCGGCTTCCAGGCCGTGCAGGTCAACGACGGCTTCGGTCTTGAGCCCGGTATCTGGTTTCGTCTCTGTCTCGGCGGGCTGACCGGGCATCGCAGTTTCGCCGGCGACACCGGCGTCATCGTCAGGCCAGCGGACGCGACCCTGGTGGCCGACGCGGTGGTGCGCGTTTTCATCGACCACGGTGACCGCACCGATCGCACCAAGGCACGGCTCAAATACGTGCTCGACAAGATGGGGGTGGAGAAGTTTCTCGCGATCGTTGAGGAGAAGCTCGGCCGCAAGCTCGACCGCGCAGTACCCGGCGCGCTGGCGCCGCGGCCGCCGTTTTCGCGCACCGCCCACATCGGCATCCACGCGCAGAAACAGGAGGGGTTGCACTGGATGGGCGTCGTGGTGCCGGTCGGCTATCTCAGCGTTGCGCAGATGCGGGGGCTTGCCGACATCGCGCATGAATTCGGCGACGGCGATATTCGCCTCACCGTGTGGCAGAATCTCCTGGTTTCAGGGATTCCCACGGACGGGCTCGAAACCGTGTCCCGGCGCATTCAGGCGCTTGGCCTTGCCGTCGAGGCAAATGCGCTGCGCTCCGGTCTCGTCGCCTGCACCGGAAATACCGGTTGCAAGTTTGCCGCTTCCGACACCAAGCGCCATGCCGAGGAGATCGCGCGCTGGTGCGAGACGCGCGTTGTGCTCGACACGCCGGTCAACATCCATTTGACCGGGTGTCACCATTCCTGCGCGCAGCATTTCGTTGCCGAGATCGGCCTCTTGGCCTGCAAGGTGCAGGACAACGAGGAAGCCGATCCTGTCGAGGGCTATCACGTGCTGGTCGGCGGCGGCTTTGGGCCGGACGCCGCGCTTGGACGCGAACTCTACCGCGACGTGAAGGCCGAGGATGCGCCGCAGACCATCGAGAGGATTCTGAAGGCCTACCTCGCGCATCGCGCATCACCGACTGAAAGCTTCATTGAATTCGCGCGCCGGCACGAGACCGACGCGCTCAAGGCATTGGCCGCGGAGGCCGCATGAGCATCACGCCACGTCCGCCGATCCCGTCATTCCTGCCCGAGAATGCGCCGTTCTCGCCCGAACAGCGCGCCTGGCTCGACGGCCTGTTCGCAGGACTCTATGGCTTGACGGAAGGCGTGACGCCGCTGTCGGCTCAGGAAGTCGCGCAGCTCGTCCCCGGCATCGCATTGGCGCCGGCCGCCGAAGTCGATGACGGCGCGCCATGGCACGACCCGGCGATGCCGATTGCGGACCGCATGAAGCTTGCGGAAGGCAAGCCGCTGCCGCGCCGAATGATGGCGGCGATGGCGCAGCAGGATTGCGGCCAGTGCGGATATAACTGCAAGGATTATTCGGCGGCGATCTTTGCCAAAACCGAAGAGCGCCTGAACCTGTGCGTGCCGGGCGGCAAGGAGACCGCCCGCATGCTCAAGGAGCTCTATCGCGAGCTGGACACGCCCGCCGCCACGCCGGCCGCCGAAAAGAAGGCGCCTGCGCCGCCGGCCAAGGCCGGCTATTCGCGCGACAATCCTGTTGCCGCCACGCTTGTGCAGCGCCACCGCCTTAATAAGGAGGGCTCACAGAAAGAGACGTGGCACATCGAGTTCGACCTCGATGGCACCGAGTTGGCCTATGAGGTCGGTGACTCGCTCGGCATTTATCCGGTCAACGATCCGGGACTGGTCGATGCGGTGATTGCTGCATTGGGCGCGCCGCCGGATTTTCCGATTGGTGAGCGTACGCTGCGTGAAACGTTGAGCGACGGCGTATCGTTGTCGCCCGCGCCCGACATGCTGTTCCAGCTCATCTCCTATTTGACCGGCGGAGACCGGCGACAGAAAGCAAAGGCGCTTGCCACCGGGCAGGATCCGGACGGCGACGCCGCCACCCTCGACGTGCTTGCTGCCTTGCAGAAATTTGCGGGGATAAGACCGGATCCGGAAGCATTCATCGAGTCGCTCGATCCGTTGCAGCCGCGCGTCTATTCGATCTCGTCCTCGCCAAAAATGAATGCCGGTCGCGTATCGCTAACGGTCGACGCCGTGCGTTACGAGATCGACAAGCGAATGCGTCTCGGCGTTGCCTCGACGTTTCTTGCGAGCCGCTTCGAATTGGGACAACAGCTGCGCGTCTACGTGCAGAAGGCTCAGCACTTCGCGTTGCCGCGCGACCCCAACAAGCCGATCATCATGATAGGGCCCGGCACCGGTGTCGCGCCGTTCCGCGCGTTCCTGCAAGAGCGGCTCGCCACGCAGGCGCCGGGGCCGAACTGGCTCTATTTCGGACACCAGCGTAGCGACTACGATTTTTTCTACGAAGATGAGCTCAAGACCATGCGCAAGACCGGCCATCTCACCCGGCTGACTTTGGCCTGGTCGCGCGATGGCAACGAGAAGGTCTACGTGCAGCACCGCATGCGCGATGACGGGCGCGATCTTTGGTCCTGGCTTGAGCGCGGTGCGCACATATATGTATGCGGTGACGCCTTGCGCATGGCGAAAGACGTCGAACGAGCCCTGATCGACGTCGTTTCCGAGCACGGTAAACGCAGTCCCGAGGATGCCGCGCGCTTTGTGGCCGAACTGAAAAAGAATGACCGCTATCAGCTAGACGTATATTAAAGGCCCATGGCGATAGACAACCGTCGAACCCCTTCCGGAGCAAAGCCCGCGCGCATGGGCGCGCTGGCGCGGCTGCCGGTTTTCCTGTCCCTCGACGGGAAACGGGCCGTGGTCGCCGGCGGAAGCCCGGCGGCAGCATGGAAAGCCGAGTTGCTGTCGGCATCCGGCGCGCGTGTAGAAGTCTATGCGACCGATATTTGCGACGAGCTGCAGCAGCTGGCAGCCGATCCGCCGCGCGGAGCGATCGTCATCAATCGTTGCCCATGGTCTGCCGATGCTTTGAAAAATGCCGCCGTCGCCATCGGCGCGTTCGAGGACGACAACAGGGCCGCCGCGTTTGCATCGGCCGCGCGCGCGGCCGGCGTACCGGTGAACGTGATCGACAAGCCTGCCTTCTGTGATTTTTCATTCGGCGCCATCGTCAACCGCTCGCCGCTGGTCATCGGGATTTCGACCGACGGCGCGGCGCCGGTCTTCGCGCAGGCGGTCCGCGCTAAGCTCGAGGCGCTGCTGCCGAAAGGCTTTGCGGATTGGGCCGCCGCTGCCGCGCGCTGGCGCGGCGCGCTGAAGCTCGCGGGGCTGTCATTCGCGGCACGACGCAGGTTCTGGCAGCTATTCACTGCCCATGCGGTCGCCAATCCCGACCGCGAACCGGCCCAGGCCGATTTCGACAGCTTCATCGCTGAAGTGAAGGGCCTGGGAGCATCCGTCGAGAGCGGATCCGTGACCTTGGTCGGGGCAGGGCCCGGCGATCCGGAATTGCTGACCTTGCGCGCGGTGCGCGCTCTGCAGTCCGCCGACGTGATCCTGTTCGACGACCTCGTGTCGCGCGAGGTGATGGACTTCGCGCGCCGTGAAGCACGAAAGATGCTGGTCGGGAAGACCGGCTTCGGCCCGTCCTGCACGCAGGAAGACATCAACAGCCTGATGGTGAGCCTGGCGAAGCAGGGCAAGCGCGTCATTCGTCTCAAGGGCGGCGACCCGCTGATTTTCGGGCGCGCGGCCGAGGAGATCGCGGCCTGCGAGGCGGCGAGTATCGCTGTCGATGTCGTACCAGGCATTACTTCGGTGCAGGGCGCTGCCGCGCGGCTTGGCATTGCGCTGACCGATCGCAAGAAGGCGCGCCGGCTGCAATACGTCACGGGGCATGCAAAGCAGGGCGGCCTGCCGGCCGATGTCGACTGGAAGAGCCTCGCGGATCCGTCGACCACGACGGCTGTCTTCATGCCGACGCGGACGCTGGCCGCGCTGGCCGAGAAAGCGATTGCAGAAGGCCTAGACCGGAACACGCCAGCGATCGCGATCTCGCGTGCCACCCGGCCCGATCAGGCTGTCGTCACGGCACCCATCGCCGAGCTTGCGGAGCAACTCGCACAGGCCGCGTTGCCGGGGCCCGTGCTTGTGATGATCGGAAAGACGATTTCTTTGACCGATCGCGTGGCGTCCAGACGATTTTCGTGCGTATAATCGCCGATTGTTACTTTGAAAACTTACGAACTTTTTGCCGCTGCTCGCCAAGGCCGTAACAGCCTCCACGTCCACACGCCGAGAGGCCACAAGAGGGCTGCGATGGTCATCGAGGCAAGCACCGCAGCTACCGGCCGGCTGAAGAACGGAAGGATGCTGCCGTCGGACTTGATGAGCGAAGTCACGAAGCTCTGCTCCACCATCGTTCCCATGACGATGCCGAGCACCATGGCCGCTACGGGATAGCCGTTGCGCTCCATGACATAGCCGATGACGCCGAAAGCGGCGACGGTGATGACTGCAAAAAGGTTGTTGCCCGTTGCGAATGCACCGACCGCGCACAGAAGCACGATGACCGGCATCACGGATGCGCGCGGCGCCCCCCCGGCTTGCGTTGGGCTGTGCGCTTTGGGGCAAGGACAAGAGCCAAGCCTTCGGTTAATGCGCCGAGCCATTAGGCTTACCCCTTAACCAATAGCTATTTTGCGCGTTGGCGGTGCGAAAGGAGCAGCCTATGATATGGTTTCTATCCTGTTAATTGGCGGACGTGCCGTGATGAGCAAAGTGTATACGGGGTTCATAACGTCTCTCAGCGTTGCGATAGCCCTTGCCTCAAACCAGGCATTCGCAGCGCCGACGGCTGCCCCAGGCGGAAGCCCTGCTTCCGTGCGGTCGGGTTCCCATCCAACAAACACGCGGCCGTCTCACAACATCGGGCGCAACACAGGGGCTTTTTTCCCCTGGCTCTGGTGGCCATCGGGGCCATCGAATAATCAACCCAACATAGACGTCAGGCAAACGATCACGGGTGGTCAGTCATACACGTGCACGCTCGATGTTCCCGGGGATTGGGCACACCGGTGCCCGCCTAGTCTCTTTGCCAGCCCTCCTGAACCGTTGCCTCCGCCGCCCGTGCCCTACGAGCTTGGCTGCCCTGCGCAGGCCGTGACGGTCCTTGGCACTGACGGTAAAGATCAAACGATCAGCATCGTCCGCTGCTGAGAAAGCGGCGCTCCTCCTCGTCTGAATCGCATGTCCGCCGGACGGCCCAGCGTTTCACCAGTCAAATATCAGCGATTGTAGTTTATCTGCTGACTGAGCGGATTTTGTGCGCCCGGAACCTCAGGGGGAGGCGGCGGTAGTGGCTCCGCGCGCTGCACCAGCGCCAAAGCTTTCTTGTCGAGTACGCTGGATCCGGAGCTTTTAACGAGGCGCACCACAACAACAAGAAATTCACCGACCACAACTATCGCCAAATATAAAATCAAGATTAGCATTGGTTCTGGCTCCATCGGAACCGATGACGCTCAATTCAAAGTCGAATTGCTTTCGGTTGCCTCTAAACGTCACCCTGATCTTGGCGTGACTTTTGCGACGACCGTTTCTGAGTGGTTGCAGCGCGGACAAGCAAACGTGCGCTGCTCGCAATTGGGCTTTTTCGTCGGCTCGATGCCTTCAACCAACATCGGCCAACCGCATTTGGTGCACCGCGGTCGGCCAATCGGCGCGGGTGAGACATGAATTTGAGATTGCATAGCAGACGCTCCCTTTCAATTAGGCGCGAGCGCAACTGGTCTCTCAGCCACCGACGCCTAGGCAACGCCTCTCAGCCGATGATGCGACAAACTGCGCTTATATTATCCGTAAAGCCATGAAAAAGTTTGGCTGTCTTGCCCCTTTGCGCCTCCGGCTCGCAGTTACAAAGTCATCATAACTAGGAGCCGGAGACGGGAGTTGGCCTGTTGAGACTTCCTCCGCAAAGGTGAAGCGTGCACTTCGCCCAATGTTCCAATAAATAACCACGCGACTGGAAGTGTCACGCCATACTGCGCAGCCCAACATCAATGTCCGGTCGTTTAGCGCAAAACGTCAACCGCTGTTGCTGCGAAAACAAGCGATGCCATGCCGGCGATGGTGATAATTGCTGACGCCCGGCCGACAATTTCGCAACATTGATTAAAGGGAATCACTCAGGCGTTAGACATAACGAATTTGTTGCAATGCACAATATCGCATATATTTGTTTTCAAATGGAATATCCATATTATGACGCAATGCACAAATTTTAGGCGCTCACTGACGCAAGCCGTGCTCCTCGCTTTCCATCGTCCTCGCGGTGGTGGCGAAGAAAAAGCCCGAGGAAACTCGGGCTTCAAGACGCTGAAATTGAATCGAGCAGCTTACGAGAGCTGGCTAAATGCCTTAGTGGCACCCGCTTTGATGGGCTCCGCGGTCGCA
>Ga0207428_10000743_pt1 | contig 37326 bp, 30 predicted proteins | sample RhiMethybrSRZTD1_FD_187600 | JGI IMG/M metagenome (GOLD analysis project Ga0207428, IMG submission 187600) | Populus rhizosphere microbial communities from Tennessee, USA - Rhizosphere MetaG P. TD hybrid SRZTD1 (SPAdes) (version 3) | ecosystem: Host-associated > Plants > Roots > Rhizosphere >...
CCCGATTCGTTCGCGAGGTGATCTCGTTCATCATCAGCAAAGTGACCGGGTAGAGCACAATTCTGACTCCGGCAACACCCGGCAGCGAGCCGCCGCCGCCCTCACCCGCTTGCTTGATGAAGCTTGGTCCTCCGGTGCCGTCGTAATGGTAGGGGGCCTCGAACAGCTGCTGAGGCCATTGGCTGTTCCAGAGAAAGCATACGTCCGGGGGACCGAGAATCCAGCCGATCAGGTGCACATGCAGGGCGCCAAAGCTGTCCGGTGCCTTTACTGTGAGTAGTCCCTCGACATCGGCAACCGAGACCTTGGTTCCAGCCAACGAGTTTCGGAGCTCAGAGACAACCTTCTCGGCCACGACCAGATTCCCGGTCCATCCGATCGCGAAATTCTCCGCGATTCGACAGATCTTCTTTCTTGAACCTCTCTCAGCCCCGTTTGCCGTGACGAGAAAGTCGCCCACCAGTACCGGCGTTTCCTGCTGCCGAAACGCTGCGATCAGAGTCACGCAATTCCTCACGACCCGGGGTGTTCACGCCGATGCCTTCGAGTTCGCTCCGAGCCGTCGCTCTTCCTGTCCATTCAACCGTGCCACTCCCTCACGCAAATCAGCCTCGCTCGTGATCGCGTAACGGCGGTACACGGCCTCTGTCTTATGCCCGGTGAGCTGAGCGAGGGCAGCGAACGCACACTGCCGATCGTGCAGGGGGTACGTGGGCGGTGTGGCCCCAGCTCGGATTCTCCGTCGCCATCCGATGGAGCAGACACCGAATCTCGGTCCATTATCGCGTGGGCTTCCCCATCTCGCCGAGTTCCAGCAGCGCCAGGTGGGAGATGGTCGGGCCCCCTTCGGTCAGTACTGCGTCCGGTTCCTGGCTGGCGCGCTCAAAATGCGCGCGCGCCTCGGGGAGCTGCCCCGATTGCTTGAAGCACATGCCTTTCAGATAGTCCAGCGTTCCTCTCGAAACACCACGCCGATTCTCGAGTTTCACCTCACTGAACATCTGTAGCGCCAATTCACAGTTGCCAAGAGCCATCAGCGCGACACCAATATTCAATCGGATTCCTTGAGGACTGACGTCTTCTGAAGAGACGCTGCGGACCATTTGCTGCCGCGCGAGGCGGGCTTTCAATTCGGTCGCGAGAACGTTAAACGGCAAATCGTCGCGCACGTTGACGACAGCCGGCACTCGAACCAGAGGAACCGTGACCGGTGAACTCTTGTCGCGCAACCGTATAATCGCCGTGGCATCGGCCATCGTCGAGAGCACTGTCACCAGATCCTGAACAGTCGATATCGACGACGTGCCAACGCCTACGATCACGTCACCAGCGGCGATCAGTCCATTTGACGGGCCGGTAGGATCAACCGCAGATACCACCGCCCCTTCCATTCGCAGTACGTCGACCGCATCGACGCCCAGACTTGTACGCACGACGGGGATCTGGAGGTCAAGACGGTCGATGACCCGCTGGACGCTTGTTTGGCTTCGGGCCGACCAGCGCAGCACATCCGGTCGAGAAGAGCCTCGTGCAAGCAGTGTCAATTCGAGATCGTCGCCGTCCGCGCCGGGCGGGACACGCGTCAAGACAGCGAGTCCCTGCGTGTCGAATTGCTGCATCAGCGTGTTCGCCTCTTTGAGGATGGTGGAACCTTGGGCAGCAACCGGGGAATCCACAGTCACGAAACGCAGGTTTTTGGTGCGGAGAATGTCGATGCTGCGGGCAAGCTCCTTCGGATCCGACCCTTGCGCGTCTTGCGTTGGCAAGGATCGGAGTGCGAACGTCGGGAGCAGCGTCCCTTTCACAGTTGCAGTCTTCTCGAACTCGATCTGCACTCGCTGGGAGAATCGGCCGGTCGGCGCGCGGATGTCGATTGCATGCTCGCCAGAGCATACGTCCTTGATTGGTTGGCCTGCCTTGCCTCGACTTTCGCCGTCGATGAAGACTACGGCATCCGGTTGATCTGCGGCCACGTCAAGCGTTCCGAAGGACCGACGCAGTGAGATGCCGTCGTAATGGCGGTCGGGACCCAGGTTGGACGGATCTGATCCGGTCGTTTTGTCGGCGGCATCCAACGAAAGAACGGTGACTGTCTCCGTCGCCGGAACGTAACACGGCTTCTCGAATCGCACTCTGTACGGCATCGACCGCGGCTCGAGTCCTTCGATCGCCAACGTCTGCGATCGTTCCGAGCCCGCCGAATCGGCTTGCGTGACTCCGCGCTCGGCACCGTCGACGAGGACGCGCACACCGGCCGGTACCGTCCGGATGAACAGGGCGGCAGACGTGCGACGCAACTTCATGGGAACGGACTGTGTCTTGCCAGGAACGAGCTCCACATCCTGGCTGACCACCTCGTAGCCCGGTCTGCGCACCGTCAGACGGTAATGTCCGGCCGGCAGCCACTGCCGCCCCTGGCTAGGAACCGCGGGCGAGGTGGAACTCGGGGTGGGTAACTTCTCGCCCTCGAGCGAGATAGTCGCGTCGTTAGGAGCGATGGCGAGATCGAGGACGGCGAGCGTCGATTTGCGTGTGTCCTCAAAGAAGCTGATGATTCCCGGTGACGGGCCCGAAATCGCATGGTTCGGCTCCAACTGCAGCAGTGCGGCAAAGTCAACACGTGCTTCCGGCTGATGTCCGACCTGGAGATGGGCCAGGGCACGTTTTTCGTATGCCGCGACCAGGGTGCTTCGGGATTCAGCACCAATGGGGGTGGCACCGATCTGCTGAATGAGTTGGGTCAGCGTCTCGATCGCACGGTCCCACTCGCCTTGTGCAGTCAACCGCTCGGCCTCGAGTAGGCGCGGATCGGATGCGATCTGGGCAGACGCCGTCCATGCGCCGCCCAGTATCGTCACGAGAGCTGTTGCACTCGCCAGCCATATCCGACGTCGGCGTATCCTCATGTTGGCGCCCATTGGTTCGAGGAACTCATTGGAAGACTTGCAACCGTTCGCTGTCCTCGTCGAAAACAAACAGCCGCCCGGCAGAATCGACCTCGAGCGCAACGCCGAGACGAAACGCGCCGGCCGCGGTCCCTGGGGAAAAGACTGACAACAACTCTCCAGTCGGGGAAAAGACGATCACTGAATCGCGCTCGAGCACATAGAGGTGCCCAAGCGGATCGAACGCGAGGTCGACAGGCCCGCGGAGCTGGTAACCAGCCGCTTGAGCCGGTATGCGACGAGGGGTTCCATCGGGCTCGATTAGAAACAGCGCCAGGGTTTCCCGTTCAATCGCCGCAATCTGGCCGACCGGTCCGACGGCGATGCGGCTCGCATCGAACGATGCCAGACGCGAACCGTAGGCTCCGCTCGCTGAAATGCGGTGAATCGCGCGCGTGCGTCTATCCGCAACCACGAAAGTATCTCCGTCGACGAAGGCCGCCGTCTGAACCTCAGCGTCACGCTCCCGATTCTGATCGGGTATCCGGATCGGCACGAGTGGACCGCTGGCGCTGCGAATTCCCTGTTCCTCGAACAGCATCGGCACATTGCCACTGATCGCGAGCGCGCGAAACTCAGTCATTGGAATCGTCATCACGAGTGCGCCGGTGTCGCCGAAAACAAGGACTGATTTTCGCATTGCCACGTAGACCTGGTTCTGCGAGTCCACGGCAACATCGAGGACACGCTGAACATTGGCGGCACTCCCGTTGACCGCCGTTCTGGCATAGCGGAACACGGATTGACCAGGCGGTCGAAGTCTGAGCCGATGCAGGATGGTGTTTCGTTCGAGAGCCCGTTCGGCCTCGGGTGTTTTTGGAAAGCGCTGGCGGACGTCCTGCATCTGCCGCATGGCCAACGCCCATTGGCCCTGAACGACCAGACACCGCGCCGCCTCGAGCACCGCGCGTGCAGCCCAGGGCGACGCAGGATACTGGGCGGCCACGCTTTGGTAATTCCCTATCGCGTCAGCAGTCCGGCAGTTCGCCCGCTTCGAGTCGGCAGCGATGAAGAGTTTCGCGGCGGGATCGCCCGCCTGTTCCTTGGGGGTCTGAGCGACGACACTCGCAACGGCGGCCGCACAGCCAAGCGTGGCCCACAGCGTTGCCCGCGTGCGCTGGCCTGGAGATCTCCTCATGGCTCCAACGTTACAACTTCCTTGAAATCGCGCGCGATCTTTCCAGACGGCACCTCAATAGAGCCGCGTACGGGCGGCTGGTCCTCGCACTCGATCGTGATCGAGTATTTCTGGGGTGGCAGTCTGATCGTCGTCACACCATCAAAAGGATGGCCCTTCCAGCCGCGTCCGATGATCGCGCTGCACGAGGTGAACATTTCTGGAGTTCGCAACACGGTCAGCTCCCCCGTAGCTGGCGGTGGTGGCGCTGATTGCACCTCGGGCGTTGGCGGCGACACCTGAGGAAGCGCCGCGAGCGTCGCCGTAACGCGTCTACCCGCCTCGGTCCCAAACTGCTGTTCCGTGACACGCACAAGGAAGGGCTCGTATCCTGCCATCTCCAGGCGAATGTCGACGGGCAGTCGTTCGAGCCGTACGTCGGCCGGAGTATGCAGCCCGGTATCTTGTCCGCCGACAACGATTCGCGCGCCTTCGGGAGAAGATGTCACCTGCAGCGGGGGCGCACTCGTTCTGACGGGTTGGAGTCGCGAGAAAAACAACACGATGGCAAGCACTGTGATCGTCAACACCCCGGCGAGGACGACCCATCGCGATCGCCATGAGCTCGAGGAGTGCACGGCCGCAGGCGTGACCGCCACCTGCGGTGCCTCGACTTCTTCTTCCAACGGACGAAAGACGTCGTGACGATCGTCGGCGGCACCGCTATCCTTATTATCCTGACGGCTATGGCGCTGAACCGGCAGAGTCGGCTCACTGATCACGACCACCGGCGAATTCACCGTCGCCACAGGTTCCGGCGCTTTCTGATGCCACGTCGGCTGCTCAGGATCGCGAGACCTGGCAACGGTCTGCGAACGCTCGTCTTGATCGGCGAGGTCAAGGCGAACTATCCGTAAATCAGTGGCCATTTCGGTGGCGTCGCCGTAGCGGTCATCCGGCGATTTGTGCAGCGCGCGGGCAATGACCGATGCGAGGGCTGCTGGTGTGTCTGGCGCGGCCGTTCGCACATCAGGCGCGGGCTCGTCCTGGGTGATCTTCATCATCACCGCAGTTACCGAATGTCCGTCAAAAGCCGGCTGCCGAGCCACCAGTTCAAAGAGGACTGCTCCGACGGAGAACAGATCGGACCGAGCGTCGACCGGCTGCCCCTCGATCTGTTCCGGCGACATATATGCCGCGCTACCCACGACTGCTGTGCCAGCCGTCAGAGTGCTCGTGGCCAACTTCGCGATGCCGAAGTCGAGCAACTTCACGCTGCCATCGGGGAGCACCCAGATATTCGCTGGTTTGACGTCGCGGTGAACGACGCCTTCGCCGTGAGCAAAATGGAGCCCCTCGCACAGTTGAATACCCAGATCGAGCGTCGCAGGCAGGGTGAAAGGAGGACCGCTTCGCAGACGGTCCGCGAGATTCTGGCCGCGCAGGAATTCCATCACGATGTAGGGAACGTCGCCGTCGTGTGCGAAGTCGAACACCGTGACGATGTTCCGATGCTGCAGTCGGGCCGCCGCTTTGGCTTCCCGGTAGAAACGCGCTCGCCCCTGCTCGTCACTCATGATGTCTTCGGACATCACCTTGACGGCGACCTCTCGATCGAGATCGGGATCGATGGCGAGGTAAAGGGCTCCCATCCCCCCTCGCGCCACGAGTCGGCGAATCTGGTACTTTCCGATCCGGTCCACGCGTCCCCTTACTGGCGTTTGGCGTCGGCGTCGCGCACTACTCTCACCGTCCGCAGGGTCCGTTCTTGCTCTGGCTGCTCTGGCTGTTCTGGCCTCCGGCCAATCGGACCAAACGGAGGACCGGACGTGGTGACATCCACAGAGTCGGCATCGAGTGTGTTCGTGATCACGGGAACTGGCACGATGTCAGGCTCTTCGAACGCGTCGGCCGACTCGCCAGATTCCAACGCCCCCCGCGCCTCCTGGAGAAACTCGGTCGCCTCGGCTAAAGACGGGAAGAGCCTCACAGCATTCTCCGCAGCCGCCACCGCACGCGGAACGTCACCCTCCGTGAACGCATTCCGAGCTACGTCGAGCGCAACGTTCGCGACGCTCCTGAGCTGCGCGGCAATGCGCTGTCGCTCCTTCTCGATTCGAGCTGCCCTGTCGCGCTCGATAACCTCACACAGCAGCACCACGCACGCGTGGTCGCCTGGATCGGATTCGACAGCCAGCCGCGCCTCCAGTACGGCCCTTTCGAGCTCTTCTCCGTTCAGCAGCGCACGTGCGGCGTCGGAATGGCGGCGCACTTCGTCGGCGCGCCTCGCAGCTTCGTCCGCGCGACGTGAGACCACGGCGGTCAATCGTTCGATCTCTATCTGCACCTCGGCTGCTGTGGGTTCGGATGCGATGAAGGCCCGCAGGTCTGCAAGTGCAGCATCAGCGTATCCGCGTTGAAACCGCGCACGCGCGCGACGAATCTGTTCTGAAACCGCCTGCTTCAAACGGATCTCGGCCGCTCGCCGGCGCAACTCCTCGACGGCGGAGCGTGCCGCATCGAGCAAGGCAACTGCTAACGGCACCGTTCGGTCGATCGCGAGTACTTGATTGCAGAGCGAGATGACCTCTTCCCAGCTTTCGGCGCGCGCCGCAGTCTGCGCATCACGAACGAGCGCTTTGATGCGTTGTGCGTCGGCCTCGTGCTTGGCGAGTGCCGACCGGCATCGCACCAGTCCTTCTCGCGCGACTCCGCAGTCGGGTGCCGCGGTCAGAATCTGCTCGAACGCGCGCATCGCTCGGTGAAAGCGGCCGTCAGCGAGGTCTTGCTGGGCGGCCGCGATCAGGTCTGCGCGCTGCGCGAGCATGCGTTCAAATTGATCCAGCCGGGCCAATTCTCCGGCAAGCTCCTCTTGATGCGCGATGACACGGTTTCGCGTAAAGGAAATCAGCCTGAACACGTCGGCCCCGCGCTCCCGAAGCAGGGGATATGTATCGTTCAGCTGATCGATAACTGGCGAAGCCGGAACCGGAGTGTCACCCGCTCTGGCGGCCGTCTCGCGCACTGAGGTCAGCTTGGCGAGTACGGTACGGTAGGTGACTGCGGTGGACTCAACAAGTCCTCGTGTTTCGAGTTGATACTTTCGTTGGAATCTCGTGAGGTCCAAGGCAACGTTCTGAAACGTCGGGTACCGTGTCTCTGCGTCCTTCTGGAGGCATCGCGTGACGATGGCGGCCAAATCCGGCGGTGCCTCTTGAGAGCTCAATGCAACCGGATCCTCGAACTGCAGCATCCGCATCACCCGCGTCCACTCCTCACCCGGAAAGGGCCGACGACCGGTGAGCATGCGATAGAAGACGCCGCCAGCAGAAAAGATGTCCGATCGATTATCGATATCCTCGCCTCGTGCTTGCTCCGGCGACATGAAGTGGAGCGTACCCGGTTGTGCACCTGCCGTAGTCATGCTCGAGCTGGCGAGCCGGGCTACTCCAAAGTCGAGCACTTTCAGCAACCCATCGAACTGCACGAACAGGTTGCCTGGTTTCAGATCGCGATGGATGATCCCTGCGGCATGGGCGGCGGCCATCGCGTCGCACACCTGAATCATCAGGTCGACTTTCCGTTCGAGGTCCCTCGAGACGGGCTGATTCAGGAAGCCCTCGAGCGTCCATCCTCGCAGGAGCTCCATGACGATGAACAGCCGACCGTGGTCTTCGCCAACGTCATATACAGTGATGACGTTGCGATGGCCGAGTCGAGCCGCTGCCTGTGCCTCGCGCTGAAACCTGGCGCGAATGTCAGGTTCACCTTCCAGATCGGCCATCAGGACCTTGACAGCCACTTTCCGATCGGTATGTTCGTCGTGCGCGGCGTACACTCTTCCCATGGCACCGCGGCCCACGAGTTCGAGCAGACGATACTTACCGATCTGTTGTCCCGTGCCCGCAGCGTACGGCTCAGGAGTCATCTTCCCTCCCGGTCGTCGCTCAGCCCATGTTGAAGCGCATCACATGGACAACGATCATCGCTCGAGTTGCGAATAGCGACCGCGCGAACCGTCGGAGCCACAACGCCTCGGGAACAACAATGATGAGGTGACATATCAAGGCGATTTGAAGGTGCCGACGAGTGTACCCGCGGGCGCGACGGGCGCACAACAGAGAAACAGGAATGGATTGCGTACGCGAAAAAACGCGCTCAGACTTTTGAGCCCGGCGCGTTTGCCAGTTTCGCCACTCCGGCCCTGGCCCGGCGATCCTGTACGATTCATCAGTATACTTCGGCGGGTCTGAAGACCCGCCTCTACGACGTTGCCAGACGGTCCTCACGCTGCCTCTACCACGCGCATGACACACATCGGACGATCCACCGTGTTCGACGGCGAACTGACGACGGATGAGGATCTCACCATCGAGGGAACCGTGAAGGGCGACGTGCAGGTTCGCGAGGCGACGCTCACGATCGACGAGAAGGCGCTGGTCGAGGCTGATATCCACGGGGTGCGCGTGATCGTGCACGGGTCGCTGAAGGGCTCGATCACGGCGACCGCCCGGATCGAGCTTGGACCCGCCGCACGTGTCGAAGGGAACCTGAGCGCCGACCAGGTGGTCATAGCTGATGGCGCACGATTCCACGGCCGCATCGACATGGCCAAGCGCACGCTCGCGCTCAAGATGGCCCAGTACAAGGCCGGCCAGACCGCCGCACGCGCATAGACGACATGCATCCAGATATCGCACGCCCGCAGCGAATCGAAGACCTCGATCGGCTGCTGGCTCAAACGTCAGACCGCCCGCTCCTGCTCTTCAAGCACAGCCTCACCTGCGGCACCAGTGCCGAAGCGCTCGACGAGCTGCTCGACCACATCAACGGGGACGGCCTCGACGCCCGGTACGCCATCCTCACCGTTCAGTCCCAACGCGAATTGTCGAATGCAGTGTCGGCGCGGCTGGGGGTGCGTCACGAGACCCCGCAAGCGCTGCTGATCCGCCACGGACGCGTGATCTGGAGCGCGTCGCACTTCCGCGTCACCGCCGCCGCGGTGCAATCGGCGATCAGGTCGCACGCCGTCAGCCCGTTATGCGGCCCGGACGCGTGAATCCGTGCTCGTTGTCGCGACCGGATAACGGGCGAGCCGCGCGGAGCGCGGCCAGAGACACTGCCGACTAATCAAGGGCGCGATCGGGAGACCACTGGCAGCGCCCTTGATTACGTCGAACGGCGACGCGCGATGACGCTCGCCACCATCCGCCCCTCGTAATCGCCTTCGCGGCTCGCCACGATCTCGAGCGGTTGTACCAGCCGCCGCAGTTCGCCCGGTTCGAGCAGGAACGTCGGGTTCGTCGGACGTCCGCGCGCCGCCTGCGCGCGTGTGAACGTTTCATAGACGAGCACACCGCCCGGACGCAGCGCACCGAGCAGCACCGGAAACAGCGGCCGGTGCAGGTAGTACACGACGACGATGAGATCGTAGTCGGGCGGGTCGAGTTCGACAGAGTCGCCTTCGAGATCGAGCACGCGGGCGTCGAGCGGTAGTCCGCGGCGCACGGCGTCGTCGTTGAGCGTGTGTACGGCGTCAACGTTACGATCGACTGCGTACGTGTGGAGCCCGCGCTCGGCCAACCACAGCGCATGACGGCCACTGCCACAGGCCACATCGAGTGCGCGGCCCGACTGAGGCAGCAGATGCGCGTGCGCGACGAGCCAAGAGGAGGGAGTATTCACGTAATTCAGAATTCAGAATGCTGAATTCAGAATGCAGACACGACTCGCTCGCGAAAACATGGAGTGAAGCGTAACGCGCGATCGCCTTGCGACGCGAACCAAACAGGGTCTGAATTCTGCATTCTGCATTCTTAATTGCGCGCGTTAGCGAAGCGTCCGCGCCAGCGCCTGCCCCGCCACCCAGCCCGACGACCACGCCCACTGGAAGTTGAAGCCGCCCAACCGCCCATCGACATCGAGGATCTCGCCCACGAGATACAGCCCCCGACACACGCGCGACTCCATCGTCGCCGGATCGATCTCGTCGAGCGGGATGCCGCCAGCCGTGACTTCGGCGTAGCCGTAGCCGCGACTGTCGCGCACGTCGAGCGGCGTCTCGACCAGCGCATGGATCAGTCGCCGCCGATCGTCGCGGCTGACGTGAGCCATGGTCGTCTCTCGCTCGATGCCGACCCGATCGACCCACGTGCTCGCAACCGCGGCGGGAATGCGCGAGGCGACAACCGTGGCGACCTGCGCGCGGGGACGCGCGTGTTCCTGCTGCAGCCACCACCCTTCGAGCGTTTCGAACGTGTCGCCTGGACACACATTGATCGCAACGTCGATGGCGCCGCCTTCGAGCCGCGCTCGGTGCCAATGCCGCGACAGGTTCAGCACCACTGGACCGCTGGCGCCGAAGTGCGTCCACAACAGCGCGCCGTCGAGCGACGTGGCCGCGCGTCCATTCACCCGCAGCGACAACCGCACCGGGTGCGACACTCCCGAGAGCGCTGGATGCCACCCCGCCGTCGGCAAGGCCCCGGCGGGCACGTCGTCGCCGAGGATCAGCGGCGCCAGTGCGGGCGTCGTCTCGACGTAGCCGTGGCCGAACCCCTGCGCCAGTGTGTAGCCAACGCCATCGCTGCCACTCTTCGGAAGCGATCGTCCACCTGTGGCCAGCACAACTGCGCGAGCGGCAACCGCTCGCCCGCCCTCGATCGCGACCACGAACTGCTCGCCCTCGCGCCGGAGCCCGACGACACGCTGCCCGGGCTCGATAGCCACGTTCAACCGGGCGGCTTCTCCGAGCAGGGCATCGAGCACCGTTCGCGAACGATTCGAATCGGGAAACAGCTTTCCATCATCCTCTTCGTGGAGGCCGACGCCAATCGACTGAAAGAACGCGGCGGCACGCTCTGCAGGGAATGCGCGAAGGACGCTGCGCACCACACGCGACGAGCCGCCCCAGAAATCACGCTCCGTGACAACGCGGTTGGTGACGTTGCAGCGAGATCCGCCGCTGACAAGGATCTTGGCGCCGATGCGCCCAGCACCATCGAGACACACGACCCGTGCACCGGGTGCCGCGCGGGCCGTGAAGATGGCGGCGGCCAGGCCTGCAGCTCCGGCTCCGACCACCGCCACATCGTTCACATAACGCACAATAGCGCAACATGGTGCAGCTGTCGGAGCGCTCCCAGACCGAGACTCATTCCCTCTACGCCGACGTCGTCGGCGGCGTCACCACTTTCTTCACGATGGCGTACATCGTCGTCGTGAATCCCGGAATCCTGGCCGCACCCGGCACGGGCATGCCGTTTTCCGGCGCACTGACAGCAACGGTGCTCGTGGCGAGCAGCATGACGCTGCTCATGGGCCTGTACGCGAAGCTCCCATTTGCCGTCGCACCGGGCATGGGCCTGAATGCGTTCTTCGCCTACACCATCGTCATTCAGCAGCAGGTGCCGTGGCAGATCGCGCTGGGAATGGTGTTCTGGGCCGGCGTGCTGTTCCTGCTCGTCTCGGCGACATCGCTGCGCGAGGCGATCGCGACGGCGATTCCTGCCAGCCTTCGACTCGCCGCCGCCGGCGGCATCGGCTTGCTGCTCACGCTGATCGGTTTTCGGAATGCCGGGCTGATCGAAGCCGACCCGGCAACCATTGTGCGGGTGGGCACGATCGATCATCGAGCGGCGCTGCTGCTTGCCGGACTACTGATCGCGGTCGTGCTGCAGCGTCGCCGAAACCCGCTGGCGTTCCTCACGTCGATCTTCGTCGTCACGGCGGTCGCCTGGGTGTTGGGCTACACAACTCCTCCGGATCGCGTGTTCAGCGCCCCTGACTTCACGTCGGCGTTCCTGAAGCTGGACATCGTTGGTGCGCTGCAATTCAGTCTGCTGCCTGCCGTCATCTCGATCTTGTTCACCGACCTGTTCGATTCGCTGTCGACATTCATCGGCGTCGCGAGCGCCGCGGGACTGACCGACGCCAATGGCCGGCCACTCAATCTGCGTCGCGGCTTGATCGTCGACGCCTTTGCGACGCTTGGCGCAGGCCTCGCCGGCAGCTCGTCGGGAACGGCCTACGTCGAGAGCATCGCCGGCATCCGCATGGGCGGGCGGACAGGCCGATCGGCGATCGTCACGGCGCTGTGCTTCGTGCCCTGCTTCTTCATCGGCCCGCTGGTCGCATCCGTACCGGGATATGCGACCGCGGCGGTGCTGGTGTTGGTTGGACTCGCGATGTTCCAGATGGTGGCGACCGTGAATTTCGCAGCGGTCGAGGACAGCCTGCCCGCCTTCGTCACCATCGTGCTGATTCCCCTCACCCTTTCCATCACACAAGGCATCTTGTGGGGATTCCTGCTGCACGCACTTCTCTACGTCGCAGTCGGACGCGCTCGGGACGTCAAGGGGATGATGTGGGGGTTGGCTGCGCTCGCGGGTGCGTTGCTGGTGCTCGCACACTGAGTAGGCCTCAGGCCTCAGGGTCGGGCGATGCTCAGGCCTACAATACTCCAGTGGAAGGAACGGACCCGACCGTGCTCTGGCGTCTGACGCGGGGCCGTGAGGCGGCACACGCGACGATCTTCCCCGGCGAACCCCAGATCACCATCGCCTGGTTCGTCAACGGCGTGATGGACCGCGCCGAGCAGTACGACTCGATGGATCTCGCGCTTGCGCGGGCCGAAGAGGTTCGCGGCACGCTCCAGCGCGACGGCTGGAAAGAGGCGTGAACATCGTCAGCGTGTCATGGGGCGACCACTTGTCGTTTGGCGAGGCCGACGGCCGGCTCGACACGCCGGACCGTCTCGCGCGGCGAGTGCGTGCGTGGCATGACGAGCTCGGAGCGCGATCGCTGCACTGGCGAATGCTGCGCGCACGAATCCCAGGGACATTCGAGGCAGCGCCAGGCTATCGCCACCCGTCAGAGACGGCCGCCCGCGTCCTCGAGTGGGACGATTTCGCGGTCGTTCCCGCACTCGCGCACGAAACAGGACTGTCAGCGTGGCTGTACGTGTCGCTGTTCGACGAAGGCTGGCCGCTTGCGCCGGCCGACGAGCGAGCCATCAGCTATCACAACGCGATGCACGGGCAACACGTCGCGTGGCAGAGCGAGCTCACCCGGTCCCATCCGGACTGGGTCGTCACCGATCGAACGGGCCGCGAGCGACAGTGGGGCGTCGTCTCGCTGTCGTATCCGGAGGCGCGCCGCGCATTCATCGATCGATGGCTCGCGCTGTTGGCCGGCACGAAATTCGACGGTCTGTTCGTCTGTCTGCGGTCGCAATCGCGGCCGGCCGACACTGGCGACCGATTCGGCTTCAACGAACCAGCACGAGCGGAGTTCGCTGCGCGCTATGGTGTCGACGTCGCTCGTGAGGCGTTTGACGTCGAGGCCTGGCGAAGCTTGCTCGGCGAGTATCTGACAACGTTGGTCGCCGAGCTGCGCGACGCGTTGCGGCCCGAGGGCACGCTGTTGGCGACGGGCGTGCCGAGAGGCGACATTCTCGGGCCCCCGCTTGGCAACGCCGCACTGCAATGGCGCGAGTGGGTGCGGCGAGGCCTGATCGATCGACTGATCGTCAATCAAAACTCGTCGCAGTGTCCGTCGATGTGGCACCAGCTCTGGCCGATGCACCGCGGCACTGAATACGTGCAGAACTACCTCGATGGGACCGGTCTGCCGCCGTTCGTCGATCACATGGCCGCCTACGGGTTGGCGGTTGCCGGCTCGCCGGTTGAACTCTACGTCGCGCGCCAGTGGAGCGAACGCGACGAGGCGTGCGAACGCCAGCTCGCGTCGATCCCCGGCACCGGAGGCCTGGTCTTCGGGTCGTTTCGGCACGACAACCCCGGCCCGGTCAGCCGATCCGATTGGACCGCCGGAAGGATTCGCGCTGAGGCCTGAGCCCTGGGGCCCGAGGCCTGTATGATCACTCCAGTGCCTGTCGCAAAGCTTCATCGGACAGTCGGCGTGCGCGTGGGACGCGTCCAGATCGGCGGCGGGGCGCCGGTTGCCGTTCAGTCGATGACGATGACCGATACGGCTGATGCCGCCGCTACCGCGCAGCAGTGCATCGAGCTGGCCGAAGCGGGCTCCGAGCTCGTACGCGTCACGGTCAACCTCCCCGAGGCCGCCGCCGCGGTTCCGGAGATCAAGCAACGGATGCTCGATGCGGGGTGCACCGCACCACTCATCGGTGACTTTCACTACAACGGCCACCTGCTGCTCACACGCTTTCCCGCATGTGCCGCCGCGCTCGACAAATACCGCATCAACCCGGGCAACGTGGGCACCGGCCGCCGCCGCGACGAGCAGTTCGCTACCATCTGTAAGGTGGCCATCGACCACAACAAGCCGGTGCGCATCGGCGTCAACGGGGGCTCCCTCAATCAGGAGCTGGTCGTCGCCAAGATGCAGGACAACACGACGCGCAATCTCGGCCGGACATCCGAGGAGATCATCAACGAGTGCATGGTCATCTCGGCCATCGATTCGACCGGGCTCGCGATCGAGACCGGTCTGCGCAAGGATCAGATCATCATCTCCTGCAAGGTGTCGCGCCCGCGCGATCTGATCGCGATCTATCGCGACCTCGCGCACAAGACCGATCAACCGCTGCACCTCGGGCTCACCGAAGCGGGAATGGGGATCAAGGGACTCGTCTGGTCAGCCTCGGCGATCGGCGTGCTCCTGAATGACGGCATCGGCGACACGATTCGCGTGTCGTTGACACCGCGCCCAGGCGGCGATCGCCGCGAAGAGGTCTATGCGGCCTGTGAGCTGCTGCAGTCGCTCGGTCTTCGATCGTTCGCGCCAAGTGTCACGGCCTGCCCTGGCTGCGGCCGCACCACCAGCAGCACGTTCCAAGAGCTCGCCGAGCGCACGCAGGATTACATCCGCACGCGCATGCCGGAATGGAAAAAGACCTACGACGGCGTCGAGACGCTCACGCTCGCCGTCATGGGCTGCGTCGTCAACGGCCCGGGTGAATCCAAAGCCGCGAACATCGGCATCAGCCTGCCCGGCACGGGCGAAGCGCCCAACTGCCCGGTCTTCATCGACGGCGAACACTTCACCACGCTGCGTGGGAGTTACGAAGAACTCGCCGAGGGATTTCGAGAGCTCGTGGACAACTACGTCGCCACGAGGTACACGAGAAGACCCTGACGATTATCGATTTGTGATCTTTGATGGGTGATTCGTTGTCGATTGGCGATTGTCGATCTTTGATTCATTGTGATCGTCGTCGGTAGACCCGGGGAAAGGGAACATCCGATGAGGACTCTGACGGTTCGCACGCTAGCCGTGCTCCCTGTTCTGTTGCTGTTTCTGCCGTTCGACACGGGCACCGATAACCGCGCCTGGGCGAATCCGTTCCAGATGCGGATCGTGGATCAGGGAACAGGCGAGGGCATTTCTCATGTGCGCCTCACCAGCGACAACGGCCTCGTGTGCTATACGCGAGCCGATGGGTCGGTGTTGTGGACTGAGTCGGCACTGATGAATCGAGACGTATCGTTTCGGATCGAGACGTCTGGTGCTCAGCACGCACTGACGGTCCGCGTCGATCCAGGTGGGCACGTGAAAGTCGCTATCCCCCGATAACCCGTTCCAGATTCCTGATTCCGTCCGCCGCCTAGCCCAAAACCGAATCCCGATTCCTGACTCCTGATTCCTCAGTGATCAGCCGCGCGCCACGCTGGAACGTGAAGTAGGCCATCGCCCACTCGAACAGCACGACGACGCGATTGCGGAAGCCGATCAGCATGACGATGTGCAGGAACAGCCACGACAGCCATCCGATCGGCCCGGACAACCGCGCCCATGGCAGATCGGCGACCGCCGAGCCCCGACCGACAATCGCCATATTCCCGAGGTTCTTGTAGACGAACGGACGCGTCGGCTCGCGGCGGATCAGCCGCACGATGTTGTCCGCCGCGTGCGCCGCGCCCTGCATCGCGGTCTGCGCGACGCCAGGTAGTGGTGTGCCTCCCTGGTGGAGGAACGCCGCCGCATCGCCGACGACGAACACCTCGGGATGTCCGAGGATCGACAGGTCCGGTTCCACCAGCGCGCGGCCGGCGCGGTCGCGCGCAACCCCCAGCGACGCGACCAGTGGGGACGCGGCCACTCCGGCGGCCCAGACGACGGTTCCGGCATCGAGCCGTTCACCGTTCGCCATCGTCACTCCTTGCGCGTCGACGGTCGTGACCGCGACGCCCTCTCGAACCTCGACGCCGAGCCGCTCGAGCGATCGCCGCGCCGCCGCGCGCAATGAGTCGGGAAACGTCTGCAGAATCGACTTCCCGGCTTCGATCAGCACGATGCGCGTGCGCGACGTGTCGATCGAGCGGAACTCGTCGCGCAGCGTCTGTTTCGCAATCTCGGCGAGCGTGCCGGCGAGCTCGACGCCGGTCGGGCCGCCGCCCACCAGCGCGAAGGTCAAGAGCGCGCGCTGACGCGCCGGGTCGGTCTCCCTTTCGGCCCGCTCGAACGCCACCAGAATCCGGCGGCGGATGTGGATGGCATCCTCGAGCGTCTTGAGCCCCGGCGCGTACTGCTCCCACTCACCGTGGCCGAAGTAGGCATGACGCGATCCGCTCGCCACGATCAGATAGTCGTACTGAAGCGAGCCGCCGTCGGCCAGCTCGAGGCGCCTGGCGTCCACGTCGATACGCTGCGCCTCGGCCATCAACACGCGCACGTTGCGGACGCGCCGCAGAATCCAGCGGATCGGCGCGGCAATATCGCCCGGCGACAGCGTCGCCGTCGCCACCTGATACAGCAGCGGCTGAAACACGTGGTGATTCTTGCGATCGATCAGCGTCACCTGCACGGGCTCGCGCCGGAGTCGTCGCGCCGCGGAGAGACCGCCGAATCCGCCGCCGATAATCACTACGTGTGGGAGTGACAGACCTGAGTCCTTTGAGCCTGGGTCCTTTGAGCCTGGGTCCTTTGAGCCTGGGTCCTTTGAGCCTGGTTCCTCAGGCCTGGCCCAGGCCTGAACCCTGATTCCTGACTCCTGATTCCTTGGGGATTACACTATCACCGTGAGTACAGCTCTACCGCTTGCGCCAGCCCATCTCGTCGAAACCGTTTGCCCGCTCGACTGTCCCGACTCGTGCAGCCTCGACGTCACGCTGCAAGACGGTCGCATCACGAAGATCGACGGCTCGTCGCTCAATCCGATCACCAACGGGTACATCTGCGCCAAGGTCCGGCGATTCGCCGAGCGTGTGTACGGAGTCGACCGGCTGCTCTACCCGTCGGTCCGCAAAGGGCCCAAAGGGTTCGGCCGCTTCGAACGTGTCTCATGGGAGGAGGCGCTCTCGCTGATCGCGACGAGATTGCTCGAGGCACGCGAACGTTGGGGCGGTGAGTCGATCCTTCCCTATTCGTATGGCGGGTCGAACGGTCTGCTCACACAGGACACGAGCGACGCGACGCTCTTCCGTCGGCTCGGAACCTCTCGGCTGGCGCGAACAGTCTGCGCGGCACCCACGGGCGCAGCCAACGAAGCGCTCTACGGCAAGATGCCGTCGGTGACCTACGAGGACTACGTCCACGCACGCCTCATCATCGTCTGGGGCTGCAATCCGTCGGCGTCGGGGATTCATCTGGTCCCTTACATCCGCGAGGCGCAGCGCGCGGGGGCAGCGCTGGTGGTCATCGATCCACGGACCACGTCATTGGCCAGGCAGGCGGACGTCCACTTGCCGGTCAAGCCAGGAACGGATCTTCCGGTCGCGCTGGCGATCCATCGTCATCTGTTCGAGAGCGGCAAGGCGGATCGCGCATTCATCGACGCGCACACCCACAACGCCGACGGACTGCGCGAGAAGGCGCTGCCGTGGACGTTCGAACGTGCCGCGCAGGAAGCCGGGATTCCCTGTGACGCGCTCGAAAAAGTTGCGGAGCTCTACGCCGACTCCTCGCCTGCCCTGATTCGCTGCGGCTGGGGCCAGGAACGCAATCGCAACGGCGGCAATTCGAGCCTCGCCATCCTCGCGCTGCCGGCGGTCGCCGGCAAGTTCGGTGTGCGCGGCGGCGGCTATGCGATGAGCAACACCGCAGCCTGGGGCATCGAACGCACTTGGATCGGCGCGCCGGAACCGGCGACGCGCATCATCAACATGAACCGCCTCGGACGGGCGCTGACCGAACCCGAGGGCACGCCGATCCGTGTGCTGTTCGTCTACAACTCGAACGCAGCGGTCACCTCACCCGATCAAGGGCGCGTGCTGCGCGGACTCGAGCGGGAGGATCTCTTCACGGTCGTCTTCGAGGAAGTGATGACCGACACCGCCCGTTATGCCGATGTCCTCCTGCCCGCCACGACCTTCCTCGAACGCTACGACATCGCTCGCGCGTACGGGCCGATCGGACTGCGACTCGGGAAGCCTGTGATCGAGGCGGTCGGCGAATCGCGCTCGAACGCCGATGTGTTCAGTGAGCTGCTGCAGCGTCTCGATCTCGCTCAGCCTTCCGACCCGTCGGGTGAGCTCGAGGAGATGCTGGACGTGCTGGCCAAGATGCCGAAAACGATCGGTCACGAATTGCGCGAACACGGCTACGCGCTGCCGATGGCGCAAGGGCGGCCCATTCAGTTCGTGGACGTGATGCCGCGCACGCCCGACGCGAAGGTCGATCTATTCCCGGCGCACCTCGACGCGCATTCGCCAGCCGGGTTGTACGGCTATCAGGCCGATCCCGGCACGCCCACGTTCCCGCTCGCGCTGATCTCGCCGGCGAGTGAGCGCACCGTCTCGTCCACGCTCTCGGAGTTGCCGCGCCCGGCGGTCCGCCTGCTGATGCATCCGAGCGATGCGGCGGCACGGAGTCTCGAGGACGGCGACGACGTACGCGTCTTCAATGAACTTGGGGAAGTGCGGTGTGGTGTGCAGGTTGGTGCGTGGATTCGACCGGGGACCGTGAGCTTGCCCAAAGGACTTTGGCGCAAGCACACGGCCAACGGGTTTACTGCCAACGCGCTCGCCCCTGACACCCTGACGGATCTCGGTGGCGGCGCGTGTTTCAATGACGCCCGCGTCGAAGTCGAGCGGGCCTGAGGCTCAGGCCGTCGGCAGCATGACGGCCAACGATCTGGCCACGACGGCCAATGCTCAATCCATCCGGCCTGGAATCCGAATGGCGCTGGCGTCTGGCGTCGTGTCCGTTTCCCTGTTCTCGCCTGTCGCACCCACCGGTACCAAGCGTCCCCGCCCGCCGCGACTGCTCTGCCCACCTTTTCGACCAGCCGCGCGTGCCTCGTCGGGTGTCCACTCGTGTGCCGTGCCCTTTTCGTGGGCGGCGCGACCACCTTTACTTGCGATTTCGCGTTGCTTCTCGCGACTCATGGAAGCAAAGCCGCGACGTTCTTTGCGCGCTCCGTCCACAGTACCCCCTCCCTGATCTGGTTCCCGCTCGGCCCCACCATTGTCCGAGCAGGCGGATTCACCTCGGCGACTACAAGCCGTGTGCCAGCGCGAGCGCAGTAAGCTCAACCGCTAAAGAACGGCGCCAATTACGCCGCCAGAGCGGACTTTCTGCCGTGTGCGTCAATGGACTGTGATGTGGAACCCGACAGCGCGAGGTCAGCGATTGTGTAAATCGGGTGTGGAAGGTCTTACGTCGGTATGTAAGGTAACATCGCGTCATGGATGATTGCGCGCCCTCGGTTCCCGCGCAGCCGGTGGGCAACACCACCGGCCGCATGGTCCATTGTGTGAAGTTTCAGAAAGATCTGCCCGGCCTCGACGCGCTGCCGTGGCCTGGCGAGCTCGGACAACGTGTGTACGAGAACGTGTCCGCACAAGCGTGGAAGCTCTGGGAAGAGCGCCAGAAGATGATCTTGAACGAATATCGCCTGATGCCGTGGCAGAAAGAGGCGCAGGAACTGATCGCGCGACACATGGAAGATTTTTTCTTCGGCGAGAGCGCCGCACTACCACCTGGCTACGTCCCGCAGCAGAGCAAGTAATTCACATCGAGTAAGTCCTGTAGTTGGCGATCAGGTGAACACCTGATATTCCGCCTTCGCGGTTGCATTCGCGACCCGCTTCGGCGGACAGGCTCCGCAATCAATCATCCGACGATCGTCAGCGCGCGATCGATTGAAAACACCAGACGCGCGTGCGCCGATCGCAGCGCACGTTCGACGCTGTCTGGCGTGGACGCGCGCGCGAAGATGAACCCCAGATAGCTTCGTCCTTCGGGAAGCGGAACGAGGGTTTCATCAGCCTTCGCGGTGATGAGGACCTCGCGGATGCCTGGAATTGCGCACGCGTCCTCGACGCCCGCCACGCCGCGGAAGACACCTGGCGCTGGAATCGGAATCATCATCACGCCCGACGCGCCGGTCTCGCGAGTGAAGCCACCAACGTCGTCACCGATGGCATGACGCAGGAGCACTTCCTCGAGCGACGCCTGCCCGGCGTCGCCGTGGCGACGCCGGACGGATTCACCCTCCGCGAGTTGAAAGCGCACGGCTTTCGAGCAGAGCCCGCCAATCGGGCGCGGCGCCACTTCGAGCACGTAGACGCCCCGATCAGAGATGCGACATTCAGCATGAATGGGCCCGTGACGCAGCCCCAGCGCGCGGGCCGCGCCACCAATCGCCTGAACAATCGCCTGCTGCGTCGCTTCGGTCGCACGCGACGGCGTGACGTAGATCGTCTCCTCGAAGAATGGGCCATCCAGCGGATCCGGCTTGTCGAAGATGGCGAAGACCTGCAGCACGCCGCCGGTCAGCACCGCTTCGACGGCGTACTCGCGGCCCGGCACAAACGACTCGATCAGCACCTGATCGTGCGCGCCGTCGCGCTCGGCACGGATGTCAATCGACTGCAACAAATCGCGGAGTCGCACGAACGCGGTCACGAAGTCGGACTCGGTATCGACTCGCATGACCCCGCGGCTCCCCGACAAGGCGAGCGGTTTGATGACAACCGGATACGGTCGTCCTGCCGCCACGTCCGACGGGTTCGCACCTACGGGAACGGCATCGAACGCCGGCGTGGGCAGGCCGGCCGCGCGCAGCGCCCGCCGGGTGGCGAGCTTGTTGCGACTGTTCGCGGCAGCGTCGGGCGGGTTCCCCGGCAATCCCAGGGCTGCGGCCACACGCGCTGCCAGGACCGTTGGACGGTCGCCCACCGCAAGAACACCATCGATCTTGCCGGCGACGGCGGCAACGACAGCCGCGACGGAACCCGACTGATCGTCAAATCTCACCGGAATCGCCTGATCCCACCAGGGGTCATCGAGGCGATCGCACCGGTCGCTCGCAAACAGGAGACGGACACCCAGCGCCTCGGCGGCCTCGCCAAACGATCGAATCTGATACCCGGTCGTCGTCGCCACCAGCAGAACGTGCTTCACAGCTGCGAGACCTGTTCCGGGCCAGGCTCCGCGCAGCAATACCAGGCTTCGGTCATGTAAGGGACCCGGCCATCATCACCCAAACTGCGCACGGCAAGGCCGGTCACGCCCACGACTTCGGCGATTTCGCAAAAGACGTCACCACGGCGGCTTCCCGCCCGCGAGCCGACGATCTGCATCACCTGCCGTTGTAAACGATCGACGTCACTGCTGCTGTGACGCCACGGCCATGACAGCGACTCCGGATCGAAGGGATCGACCAGATCTCTGATTTCCGGGAGTTCCAACAGCTTCGACTCCGAGGTCACCAGCAGTCGAATGGCAAGCTGAATCGGGGCCACGGCCTCAGCGAGATCGAGCCGGGCGATCTGCTCGAGGAGGTCGGCGTAGCCGGCGCGCGTGGTCCAGGGAGTAAAGGGCACGAATGTCGGGGCAAGCGTCACACCGGCCGATCGGCACGCCTCGACCGCCGCGATGAAATCGGCTCGGGTGTGCCCCTTCTGCAGCTTGCTCAGCACGTCGTCGTCGACCGATTCGACGGCGCTGGTGATGAACAGGCACCCGGTCTCGCGCAGCAGCGGCAGCAAACTGGCGTGTTTGCGAAGGTGCTCGATCTTGATCGTCACGTCGTAGGTCAGGCCCGGAAATTCGCGCGCCACGCGCTCGACGATACGGCGCCCGTGCGTCGGGCCGTTGAAAAAGTCGGGATCGCCGAAGCTGATATGTTCGGCCCCGGAGCCCACCTGGCCGCGGATGTCTTCGATGACCTGGGGGATCGGCACGGCCGTGAACCGCCCCTGGTAAACCGGCACGATCGGACAATGGCGACAAAGATGCTTACATCCCCTGGTCGCGTCGGTGCTTCCAACCACGCGACGCGTGCCGTCGGGCATCTGGAGGGCTGCATAACGCGACAGGGGTGGCAGGGTGGACCGATCGGGGAGCATCGGCAGGACGTCGGTCGCCGGACCTGCCAGATTCACGAGACCCTGCCCCGCGTCCGGACCGAGCACGTGCACGACGCCGCGCTCGCGCAGCCACGTGGCGTTCAGCGGCGCGTAGAGGCCATAGGCCGCAATGGGTGCGTCCGGCCGAACCTCGCGCACGCGCTCGATGAGGGGGCCGGCCAGCCGCGTGGCCGTGTGCATCGGCAGATAGAACGCGACCAGGTCGGCGCGTGCGATGCGGTCGTCGGCGAGCTGATCGCGCGACGTGTCGACGCAGTCCACATCGACGCCCGTGGCGCGCAGCGAGGCGGCCGGAGCGGCGAGACCGAGCGGCTGGCGTCCGAGGTCGTACGTCGAGATCAGCAGCACCCGCATCACGCCCAGTGTACTGGTCCTTTGTGAGAAACCATGAAACGTCGGGTAGAAAGCCTCACTTTCACGAGTGGCGCGATCGGGAGTCTTCCGATAGGTTGAATTTCTGAATGCGCCTCGCGGGCGCTACCGAGCGGCCCGCACCTCGCGCCCAAAGGTCAGGTAATCACCTGATCGTCGAGCTCCTTCTCGACGCGCCAACGGCAGATTTCCCAGGCCAGCCCCACTCCAGATATTCTTGCCGCGATGGCTGACACCGGCTTTTTCGGGCATCCGCGCGGCCTCTCCACGCTCTTCTTCACCGAGATGTGGGAGCGATTCAGTTACTACGGGATGCGCGCGTTTCTCATCCTGTACATGGTGGCGCCGGCGGCGAGCGGAGGTCTCGGATTCGGCGACGCGGATGCGGCGTCAATCTACGGCACCTACACTGGCAGCGCGTGGGGAGCATCAATTCTAGGTGGGCTGATTGCGGATCGTCTGCTTGGCCAATATCGAAGCGTCCTAATCGGCGGTGCGATCATCGCGCTTGGCCATTTCACGCTGGCGTTCCCACCCCTGCCCTTCTTCTACTCCGGCCTCGCGCTGATCGTCATCGGCACGGGTCTCCTCAAACCGAATGTGAGCACGTTGGTGGGCTCGCTCTACGAAGCCGGCGACGCGCGGCGGGATGCAGGATTCTCGATCTTCTACATGGGCATCAATCTCGGGGCTTTCATCGGTCCGCTGATCGCGGGATATCTCGCGCAACGCGTCGACTGGCACGTGGGGTTTGCCGCGGCCGGCGTCGGGATGACGCTCGGCCTCGTGCAATACGTGCTCGGACGGAACCGGCTGAAGCCGGCGGTCGACCGGCTGGCCGCAACGCCACGACCGGTCAAGACAGCGACGTCCGAGCCGACACCTCCGTCGTCAACTGGGCTGCTCGGCTTCACCACGGACGACTGGAAACGGATCGCCGCGATCGTCGTGTTCTTCCTGGTCGCGATCCTGTTCTGGGGTGCCTACGAACAGGCGGGGTCGACGCTCAATCTGTTTGCCGATCGCTACACGCGGCTCGATCTCTTCGGCGTGTCGTTTCCCTCTTCGTGGTTCCAGTCGGTTCCGCCGATCTTCGTGATCCTGCTCGCACCGCTGTTCGCCTGGCTGTGGCTGCGGCTCGGTCCTCGCGAGCCGTCAGTGCCAGCGAAATTCGCCTTCGGGTTGTTTTTCATGGCGCTCTCGTTTCTGGTGCTGGTGCCTGCGGGCGCGATGGCGCAGTCGGGAGAAGGTATGCGGGTCAGCCCGTGGTGGTTGATCGTGTCCTACATGCTGTCCGAGTTCGGAGAGCTCTGCCTCAGTCCTGTGGGGCTCAGCGCAGTGACGAAACTCGCACCCGTCAAAATCGTCGGTGTCATGATGGGAGTGTGGTTCCTCTCGAATGCGTTCGGCAACAAGCTCGCCGGGTGGGCCGCCGGGTTCTTCAGCACGACGCCGCTCGTCACACTGTTCGGTACGGTCACCGCGGTGTTGGTCATTACAGCGGTCGTGATGTTCGGGCTGGTGCGACCGATGCGTCGGCTCATGGGTGAGCGCGCACCCCAACCCGCGCTGGTGAAGACACACACAGGCGCATAAGCCGAATCGGTATCTCGATGGCGCTCGACAAATACAAAGCCAAGCGCGATTTCACCATCTCGCCGGAGCCGGCGGGCCAGGCCGGACACAAGTCGCCAATCGGTCGCACGCCCCGGTTCTTCTGCGTCCAGAAGCATCTGGCGTCGCACCTGCACTACGACTTCCGCCTCGAACACGACGGCGTGTTGCTGTCATGGGCGGTCCCAAAGGGTCCGTCGCTCGATCCGAAAGACAAACGGCTGGCGATGCACGTCGAGGATCATCCGATCGAGTACGGCGAGTTCGAGGGCGTGATCCCCGAAGGATATGGCGCCGGCATCGTCATGTTGTGGGACCGCGGCACGTGGACGCCCGAGACCGACGACGTCGATGCGGCGTTGAAGAAAGGGGATCTGAAGTTCACGCTCGACGGCTACAAGCTCAAAGGCTCGTGGGTGCTCGTGCGGACGAAAGGCCCCTATTCGGGCGGCGGCGACAAGTCGTGGCTGCTGATCAAGCATCGCGACGACTGGGCGGGGCCGGTCGACATCGCCGAGTTCGCGCCGCTCAGCGTGAAGAGCGAAGGCGACTTCGCCGACATCCTGTCGCAGGACAATCCTGATATCTGGCGGTCGAACCGACCGGCAAAGGGCGGCGACACCGGCGCGATGTTCGAGCGCATCATCGAGCAGGCGGTCGCGTTGCGCCAGGGGAAGAAGCCAGCGGCGCGGACGCCAGCGACACCTCGGACGACGGCGAGCGCGCCACGCGCCTCCAGGAAGACATCCGCCCGGAGTTCTGCCACCGGGACGGTGAAACGTGCCAAGCGCGCGCGCGCCCCGAAGAGAACCTCCCGATGACGCGCCCTCTCCGGAGCTGGCGCGCAACCAACGTGGTGATCGTTCTGGCCAGCACCCTCGGCTGCAGCGGCTCGACTGAGCAACCGCCCTCGACAGCGACCGCCACCGCCGGCGTGCAGTGGAGCGCGGTCCGCAGCGAGCTGGTCGAGGACTATCTGAAGGCCCACCCGGCGTTCGCGGTCGTCGCGGGGCGTCATGAGTTCGACGGGGTGTTGCCCGACTGGACCGCCCAGGGGATCGCCGCGGAGATCACGCGGCTCGATGGCGCGAAAGCGCGATTGATGGGCATGCCGGACACCGCGCTGGACGAGGCGTCGCGATTCGAAAGGGACGGCTTCGTCTCGCGCATCGACCGCGATCTGTTCTGGCTGGAAGCCGTGCAGGCCCCCTCGACGAATCCGGCGTTCTATGTCGATTGGATGCTGGACAATCTCGACCCGGCCCCGTATCTCACCCGAACCTACGCGCCGCTCGACACGCGCATGCGCGCGTACACGAAGTACGCACAGTCGGTGCAGAAAGCCGCCGAGCAGATTCGCACGACATTGCGGCCCCCGCTGGCGCGCCCGCTGATCGACCGCGGCGTGTCGGCGTTCAAGGGCTTCGCCGATTTCTTTGCGAAGGACGTGGCAACCGTGTTTGCCGAGGTGAAGGATGCGTCCGCCAAAACAGAGTTCACTGATGCAAACGCCGCCGCTGCGACAGCGATGCGCGATCTCGCGACATGGCTGGAGCAGCAGCGCGCCACGGCGACGACCAGCTTCGCCCTGGGCCCCGAGAACTTCGCCAAGATGCTCGCCGCCACCGAAGGCGTGACGACCCCGCTCGCCGAGCTCGAAGCGGCCGGTCGCGCCGATCTTGCCCGCAATCAGCAGGCACTGCGTGACGCCTGCACCAAGTACGCGCCCGGTGCGACCGTGCAGGCGTGCATGGCGAAGATGGCGTCGAACAAGCCGACCGGCGGCGCCGTCGCCGGCGCGCGCATCCAGCTTGCCGACTTGAAGAAGTTCGTCCAGGACGCCGGCTTCGCGACCATCCCGGGCACCGAGGACGCGCTCGTCAACGAGGCGCCGCCATACAACCGCGACAACTTCGCGTATATCGACATCCCCGGTCCGTACGAGAAGGGACTCCCGGCGATCTACTACATCGCGCCGCCGGATCCGTCGTGGCCGGCGAAAGAGCAGCGTGACTACCTGCCTGGCAAGGCGGATCTCCTGTTCACCTCGGCCCACGAGGTGTGGCCGGGACACTTCCTCCAGTTCCTGCACTCGAACCGGAACCCGTCGATCATCGGACGGTTGTTCGTCGGTTACGCGTATGCGGAAGGGTGGGCACACTACGCCGAGGAAGCCACCTGGGAGATGGGACTCGGCAACGGCGACCTCGAGACGCATATCGGTCAACTGAGCAACGCGTTGCTCCGCAACGTCCGCTATCTCTCCGCGATCGGCTTGCACACCAAGGGCATGAGCGTTGCCGACGCCGAGAAGATGTTTCGCGAGGAGGCGTTCAGCGACGCCGGCACTGCCCGCCAACAGGCCGCGCGCGGCACCTACGATCCCGCCTACTTGAACTACACGATGGGCAAGCTGATGATTCGCAGGCTGCGCGACGACTGGACGGCCTCGCGCGGCGGCCGCAAGGCCTGGCGCGAATTCCACGACCGCTTCCTCGGCGCCGCTGCGCCCACGATCCCTCTCGTCAGAAAACAGATGATGGGAAATGGGGGTGGCGCGCTGTTCTGATGTCGCGCCTTGTCGATTGACGATCTTTGATTAGTGATTGGTGATTCGTTGTTGATCTTTGATTGGTGATGGATGATTGAGAACTCCACGAGCCGGTTGGTACCGTGAGCAAAAATGGCGCGCAGTCACCTCACTTGCTGCACGCGCTCCGGTTCGGGTGTGGCCTTCAGCAAGCGCTCGCTGAGCGCGGCCCACACCGCGAAGGCAAGCCGGTGACGATTGTGGCGCGCGATCTCGGTGGTCCAGAATCGCCCGAGCACCGGCTCGACATCCGGGTCGAGGTCGCCGAGCTCGAGCGGCGCTTTGTGCTCGGCGGCGTACTTCTGCAATACGTCGGGTGACGGCGCGCCGGTGTTCGCGATCACGACGTCCACGGGACGGCCGATCGCACGCGCCACCCAGCGCACCGCTTCGGCGGCGGTGAACCCTTCCATGCCCCGCCCCTCGGTCAACAGGTTGGCGATCACGATGACCGGCCCGCGCAGGTCGGCGAGTGCTTCCTTGACGCCGCGGACGAGCAGCGGCGGAAGGAGACTGGTGAAGAAGCTCCCAGGACCGATGATGACGGCGTCGAAGTTGCGAATCCCTTCCGCCACCGTCGGATGAATCGAGACGTGCGGCTCGAGCCAGAGCCTGCGCACTTCGTGCCCGCGCTCCTGCCCTGCATCGACCTCGACTTCCCCGCGCGTGATCGATCCGTCGGCGTACTCGGCGCAGACCGACGCGGGCTCGACGCTGACCGGCCAGACGCGCCCGCGGCAACCGAGCAGCGAACGCAGACCATCGACGGCGGCAAGGAAATCGCCGCTGTACTGCTCCATCATCGAGAGCAGCAGATTGCCGCCGGTATGACCGGCCAGCCGATCGTGCGCGACGAGCGTTGGCAGCCGCGACAGCAGCACGTTGCGCGCCTCACGCTCGTTGCGCGCCAGCGCGAGCGCACACTTCAGCACATCGCCGGGAGGCAGCACGCCGAGCTCGTCCCGGAGCTGACCCGAGCTGCCGCCGCTGTCGAACATCGTCACGACAGCGTTCAAGCGGAGCCATGGGTTGGTCTTCAATCCGCCGAGCAGGCTCGGCAATCCGGTGCCGCCGCCGACGCAGCCGATGTTCAATTCCCGGAGGAACATGGAGGGCATTGTACTGGTCTCTTCGGTCTGGCACCCGTTGCGCTGCAGAGCAAGCCTCCGAACGACACTCGGACGACACACGTAAAATTAAGCGTAGATATGAGCGCTGAATGGAAACCAGCTGCCGAGTCCCTTGCGACCGACTTGCGCGCCGTGTTCAGGGATCGGTTTCTCTCGCTCGTCGCCTATGGCCCGCAGCTCGAAGGCGACGCCACGGCACCACTGACGTGCCTGGCGTTGGTCACCAGCCTGACGGTCGACGATCTGCACGCCTGCGCGAAGCATGCGCCGCGATGGGCGCGCGCGCACGTGGCGACGCCGTTGATCCTGCCCGAGCACGAGTTCCGCCGCTCGCTCGATGCCTTTCCGCTCGAGTACGGAGAGATCATCAGGGCCCACGCGCGCGTCGTGGGCAACAACCCGTTCGACGGGATCGCCATCGCCCGCGAGGATCTTCGTCGCGCCTGCGAAACGCAGATCAAGAGCCACCTGGTGCACCTGCGGGAGGGATACATCGAATCCGGCGGCAGCCCGGGCGCCGTCGCGGAGCTGGTCGCCGCCTCCGCGCCGGCCTTCACCGCACTGCTACGGAACGTCGCGCGCCTCAACGGCGTCACCACGAGCGATCGCACTGATGCGACACGCCAGGGCGCCCGCGGAGCCGGGCTGCCGGAACACGTGGTCGACGATGTCGCGGCGCTCGAGCAGAAACCGGGCCATGCCGGCGTCGATGCGGCGCGCCTCTTTCCTGACTACCTGGCGGCAATCGAGCAGCTCGCCCGCGCTGTGGACGCGTGGCACCCGCTCGACTCGCCCCGAGCGGAGTCGAGGGGCTCGCTCGGGGCGAACCTCAGCGACTCGCTGCGCTCGCTCGGGGCGGCCGACTGACGTGAGCCACACGATCGCCCGTCGAGGTCTTCGTGTCGTCGTGTGCGTCGCGCTGCTGTGCGTCGCGGCGGCGGCACGTGCGCAGGAGCTTCCACCGCCGCTCACGCAGCCGGTCAACGACTTCACCGGACGTGTCGATGCCGAGAGCACGCGTCAGCTGGACGAAATGATCCGTGCGCTCGACACGGCCACCGGCGACGCCGTCATCGTGGCGGTCATCGATACCTACGCGCCCTACCCCGACATCCGCGACTACGCGGTGAAGATGGCCGAGAACCACGGCAAGGGAATCGGCCGTCGTGGCCGCGACAACGGGGTGCTGATGGTCGTGGCGATCAACGATCGCCGCGCGCACATCGAAGTGGGATACGACCTCGAGCAGTTCATCACCGATGGATTCGCCGGCGAGACGGTGCGGCAGACGATGGCCCCGTACTTCCGCGAAGGCAACTACGGCCCCGGACTCGTGGCGGGTGTGTCGCGCATCATCGGACGGATCGCCGAAGGACGCAACGTGACGCTCGATGGCGTGAAGCGGGAACCGCGACGGCGTCCACGAGAGAGCGGCGGGTCCGGTGGTGGTGTCTTCATCACGCTGTTCGTACTGTTCATCGTCCTCAACGCCGTCGCCGGGAGTCTGCGTCGGCGACGACGGCGTGGACGATGGGGCGGCGGCGGGTGGAGCGGCTGGAGCAGCGGCGTCGGTCCGTTCGGCGGAATGGGTGGCTTCGGCGGCGGCGGGTTCGGTGGCGGGTTTGGCGGATTCGGTGGCGGTGGAGGCGGCGGTGGATTTGGCGGGTTCGGCGGTGGACGGACGGGTGGTGGGGGCGGTGGTGGGTCGTGGTGAATCTGCCAATTGGTGATTAGTGAGTGGCGATCTTTGATTCGTTGTTGATTGCTGATTGTTGATTGTTGATTGGCAAGGGATGTGAACAAGGAGCTGACAATGACGTTGATGCGAAAGATTGGTCTGGCCGCCGTGCTCATTGCGACGGCCGTCGGACTGTCGGGCTGTTCGTACAACCGGTTCGTCAGCCAGGAGGAGGCCATCAAGGCGCAGTGGGCGCAGGTGGAGAATCAGCTCCAGCGGCGAAACGATCTCATCCCCAACCTGGTGGAAACGGTGAAGGGCATCGCCCAGCAGGAGAAGGATGTGTTCGGCCAGATTGCCGACTCGCGTGCCAAGCTGGCCGGGGCGCAGACGCCGGAGCAGCGCATCCAGGCGGCCAACGAGCAGTCTGCGGCGCTGGCGCGGCTGCTGGTGATCGTCGAGAACTATCCCCAGCTGCGGTCGAACGAGTCGTTCAACCGGCTGATGGATGAATTGGCGGGCACGGAAAACCGCATCGCGGTCGAGCGCATGCGCTACAACGAGCGCGTGCAGGAATACAACGTCTCGCGGCGGCGCTTCCCGTCGAATATCACGGCGGGCGTCTTCGGCTTCAAGGAATACCCGCTGTTCAACGCTCCGCCGGAAGCCGAGCGCGTGCCGAAGGTGAACTTCGGGCGCCAAGCGTCATAATGCACGCCGAGAGGAATCATGGCGCTCGTCGACGCCCTGCTGCCGGAGTTCGATCATGAGATGACGGTGACGCGCAAACTGCTCGAGCGAGTGCCCGAAGAAAAGTTGGGGTGGAAACCGCACGCGAAGTCGTATTCGCTCGGACAGCTCGCGCAGCACGTGGCCACGATTCCGATGTGGGGCAGCGTCACGCTCAACCAGGCCGACGTCGATCTGAGCGGCAATCCAGCGCCCGCCGAGGCGCGGAGCCGTCAGGAGCTGCTCGACACGTTCGATGGACATGTCGCCGCAACGCGCGCGGCCCTCGTCGGCAAGTCCGATGGTGAATTCATGGCGCCGTGGGCGCTCAAGCGCGACGGGCACGTCATCTTCTCGATGCCCAAAGCGAGCGTCTGGCGTTCGTTCGTCATGAATCACTTGATTCATCACCGCGCGCAGTTGAGCGTCTACCTGCGCATGCACGATGTGCCGCTGCCGTCGATGTACGGCCCCAGCGCGGACGAAGGCGCGTTCTGAGAGGTCTGCAGGTCACCGCTCTCTTCGTCGCGTTCGCGATCCTGGCCACCGCGAACGCGGCCGGCTACCGGTACGGCGTCTCCGACCAAGCCTTCTATATCCCCGTCGTGATCCGTGCTCTGCAGCCAGAGGCCTTTCCCCGTGATGCGTCGCTCATTGATGCTCAGGGACGACTGATGCTGGCCGACGAGGTCCTGGCGACGATCGTTCGCACCACCGGCCTGTCGCTCGAGACGCTGTTTTTCGCCACCTACCTGCTGTCACTCGCCCTCACGTGTGCCGGACTGATCGGGATCGGCACGCGCGTGTACACGAGCATCTGGGGAACCATCGCACTCGCCGCTGCGTTTACGCTTCGGCACCGCATCGCGCGGACGAGCGCGAACACGTTCGAGCCGTACTTTCATCCGCGGATGCTCGCCTTTGCCGTCTGCGTGATCGCGGTGGCGGCGCTGCTCCGTCGTCGATTCGTGCTCAGCGTGGTGCTCGTGGGGATCAGCGCCGTCATCCACGTGACCACGGCGCTCTGGTTCTCGATGTTGATCGGCATCGCCCTCGCGGTGCTCGAGCCGCGTATTCGGCCTGTCGCGATCATCGCCGCGGCCGTCGCGCTCTTCGGCGGCGCGTGGGCTTTCACAGTCGGACCGCTGGGCCACCGCATGGACGAGGTCTGGCTGCAGGCGGTGGCAAGCAAGGACTCGCTGTTCGCCACGCAGTGGCCGTTATGGGCATGGGGCGCGAACCTCGCATTACTCGGGTTGCTGTGGTGGGCGCATACGCGTCGCCAGGCTCGTGGCGTGGCGACGCCCGAGGACGCCTCGCTCGTCTGGGGCGCGACTGCGCTCGTCGTCTCCTTCGTCGTGACCCTGCCGCTGGTCGTCGCGCGCGTGGCGTTTCCGGTGCAACTGCAGATCTCCCGCGTCTTCTGGCTGGTCGACTTCGTCGCAACGGTCTACGTCCTGTCGCTCCTCCCCAGCGAGCGGGCGATGCGGGCCATTGCCGCCGTGCTCGTTGCGGTCTCGGTCGTGCGCGGTGCTTACGTCATGATGGTGGAGCGCCCGGATCGCCAGCTGTTCTCGCTGCACATCCCAGACTCGGAATGGACCGACGCGATGGACTGGGTGGCGACCGAACCGCTCAGCACCCACGTGCTCGCCGATCCGGGTCACTCCTGGAAGTACGGCACGAGCGTGCGCGTGGCCGCGGGACGCGATGTGTTTCTCGAGGAAGTGAAGGACTCGGCGATCGCGATCTACTCGCGGGATGTTGCCGCGCGCGTCGTCGAGCGCAGCCGCGCCATCGGCGACTTCGGATCGTTGACCGCCGAACGCGCATTGCAGCTCGCCGAGCAATACGATCTGAACTATCTCGTGACCGAAGCGGATTTGCCGCTGCCGGTGGCATATCGCAACGTGCAGTTTCGGGTGTACACACTGAGGTCACGGAGGTGACGGAGGGAACGGAATTGATCAACACGGGGATAACGGGGGTAACGGGGACTTATCAACACGGCGATGCCCAATGGCGATCGGTAGGCATGTTGGCCGTCGAAGGCCGAAGGCCGGGTGTCAGCCGGCCTGCAGTTAACTGCGGCCATACTGGTACTCGAAGCGGCGCGCAAGATAGGGGCTTACACCGTTACCCCCGTTACCCCCGTGTTGACTAACTCCGCTACTCCGTAACCTCAGCGATCTCCTACTCCGCGCGCAATGCCTCCGCCGCCGGGATGCGCATGGCGCGGCGCACTGGCACGTAGCACGCGACGAGGACGACGATCGCGGACAGCGCCATCGCGGTCAACAACGCGGCTGGATCGATCGGCGAGACGCCGACGAGGAGCAGCGACAGTACCTGACCGGCCAGCACGGCCAGCACGAGTCCGATCAGCGAACCGACCGCGGCCAGCGTCAGCCCGTGTTTCACGACGAGCGAGACGATCCGACCGCGTGGTGCGCCAAGCGCGGAGCGAATCGCCATCTCACGCGTCCGTCGCGCAACGCTATACGCCGTGACTCCGTAGATGCCGACCGCCGCCAATAGGAGGCCGATGATCCCGAGGCCGCCCGCAACCACGGCCCCCGCACGCTGTGCCAGCAGCCCAGCCGATATGACGTCGTCCATCGATCGGACCGTCGGCGGCGCCATCGCCGCGTTCAGCGTCGAGGCCACTGCACGCACGCGGTTGCCGACACGCTGACCGTTCGACGTACGCACCAGCAGTGAAAGTCCGGTGACGAAGTTCTGACGCAGCGGAACGTAGATGAACGGCTCGTCTGCCCCGCCAAACGTCGTCTGCTGCGAGTCGCGCGCCATACCGACGATCTGCATCTCCGATCGCGCGCGTCCGACGCCGGTCACCACGAGATTTCGTCCGATCGGATCCTCGCCGCCCCAGAAGCGACGTGCCGCCGCCTCGTTGACGATCGCCACGAGCGGCGCTCCTTCGACATCGCGATCGGTGAAGTCGCGCCCCCTCCGCAGGGGAATCCGCAGGGCGGCGAAGTAGCCGGGCTCCACGATGTTGCCGCTGACGGGCACGTCGGCCGACGTCAGCCCAGGGGGCGGGGTGGCGCCGGGAAGCGACACGCCGAATCCCAGGCTCTCGCCAGCGAGCGGCAGCGAGCGTGCGATGGAGGCGGCTTCGACGCCGGGCAATTGGCGTACCCGATCGAGCAGGTCACGTGTAATGCCGAGCGCGGAGGCTGGTGCGTCGGCAGCCTCGGCGACGTCGAGCGACGCGACTTCCACACCGTCAGTGGAGAATCCCACATCGCCGGAACGCGCTTCCTGCAGCGCGCGCGTGAAGAGCCCGCCGATGACGACCAGCACCAGACTCAGCGCGACCTGTGCGACGACGAACGCCGACCGGAGGCGAAGCCGCGGCCCCTGCGATTCGTCCTTCAGGACCGTGGCGACGTCGGTCCGCGAGGCGTGAAGCGCCGGAGCGAGGCCCGATAGCACCGCAGCGATCAACGACAGTCCGAGCGCAAACGCCAACGCGCGCCAATCGAGTGCGACCGTGAGCTGAATCGGGATCGGCAGCGTCGGAAGGACCGACAGGATCGCGATCATCATCACGCGTGTCAGGGCAATGCCTGCGCCAGCACCGAGTACGAAGAGCAGCAGCGTTTCCGTGAGCAGTTGACGGACCAGACGAAAACGTCCGGCGCCGATCGCCAACCGCAACGCCATTTCGCGACGACGGTCCGCCGCTCGCGCCAGGAGAAGGCCGGCGATGTTGGCGCAGGCGATCGTGAGCACGATACCGGTGAACGCGCTGAGCGCGACGAGCAGCGCCACCGCGCCGGGAAGATTGCCGGCGACTGGAGATGCGCGCTGGAGACGCAGTCCTCTCCAGCCCTGGGGCGTCGGATTCTCCGCGCGTAGCGCGCGATCGATGGCGTTCAATTCCGCCTCGGCTTGCGCCAGGCTCACGCCCTCCTTCATCCGCGCCCCCATCACCACCCAACCGCCGCGGCCCGTCAGCTGATCTGGAGTGGCGCCGGTGACAGAGGTGACCATGCTCATCGGCACCCAGAGATCGACGGCAACGACCGTCGTCCCCTGGAACCCTTCGGGGGCGACGCCGACGACGGTGACGGGAAAGCGCCCCAGCCTCACCGTGCTGCCAACGACACCGGGATCCGCGGAAAACCTGCGCGTCCAGTATCGATGGCTGAGGACGACGAGTGGGCTCGCTCCCAGTTGATCGCTGTCGCCCGGCCCGAACAGACGGCCGATGGCAGGGCGAGTCCCGAGCGCCGCGAAATAGTTCGACGTGACAACTTCCCCGACCACTTCTTCGACGCCATCCGCTGCCGCGAGGCTCATCGTCTTCGGGAATAGCGGATGCGCGAAGACGTGCTCGAGCGTCGTCGTTTGACGACGGATATCGAGGTAATCGGGATAGGACGCCGGATTGAATCCGAACGGAATGCCGTCGAAGCTCCGGCCGATATCGACCAGACGGTCCGGATTGGCGACCGCAGTCGGAGAAAAGCGCAGCAGCGCGCCGGCCAGGGTGAATACCGCGGTCACCGCGCCGATGCCGATCGCAAGGGAGAGCGCAGCGGTGACGGCAAAGAGTGGATTCCGCCAGAGAAGTCGGACGGCATGGCGAACATCGCGTGCGAAGGTGTCGATGGCGCGGCCGGCGCGAAGGCGTTGCATCTGGGCTTTCACGGAACATCTATACGCGTGAGAGTCGGCGTCGGTTGCACCGGGAACACGAAACGCCCGCGCTCAACTTGTGGGCGTCGGCGTTCGAGCGAGTTCCTTGAGCACTCCCGGACGACGAAGCTTCGTGATCCAGATGACCTGGCCGATGTGCGTCGCGTTGTGGTGAGTGACGTGCAACAGGATTCGTGCGATCGACGCGGGGCGACCGGATCCTTGCGTGATCTCTTCGAGACGCGCCGGCGTGAGCGCATCCAGCACTCGGGCCACGCGAGCGACGGTGTCGTCCCACACGGCAGCAACGTCGGCCTTCATCATCGCGTCGCGAGCGGCGAACTCGGCGTCCCGGTCGCGGACATCGGCCGCCCTATCGATGACGTGCTCGAGGTAGAACCGGTTCGAGCCAGACACGTGCAGCACCAGATTGGCGACGGCGTTGGCCTGCTCGTGCGGTCGCCACCAGAGGTCCTCGTCGCCGAGGGCGGTGAGACAGGCGCGGACCTGGCGCGGATAGTCGTCGAGGAGCCGTGCCCGGACCATCTCGAGGAACTCGGCGCCGAGGGATCGATCCATGAACCGGAATGATAAGCTCTGACGCGATTCCGAGGTGTCACTTGAGACTGAAAAACGCGGGCCTCGCCTTCGCACTGATCGCGGCCACGATCCTGGCAACCGAGTTCGTCGCCGCTCAAGGCGGCGACAAATACACGGCGCGACTGGGGTGGGTGCCGACCGCCGGCCCCAACGACCGCGTCAACGTGACCGGCAAGGGCACGGCGACCGCGACGCTCTCCGGCAGGAAGCTCGCAATTACCGGATCCTTCGAAGGCCTCGCCGGTCCGGCGACAGTGGCGCGGCTGCACCGCGGCATCGCGAAGGGCGCGCGCGGCAACCCCATCGCCGATCTGACGATCACGAAGGCCGCAAGCGGAACGCTCTCGGGCTCGGTGGACCTGACGCAAGAGCAGGTCGACAGCCTGCGCCAGGGCAAGCTGTACCTGCAGATTCACAGCGCGAAAGGTGTGGCCCCCGACGGGAGTAATCTCTGGGGGTGGTTCCTCAAGTGAGAGGTGCGACGATGATCGTGGGCAGAACGCTCTCCTTTGTACTGGCGATCGGCCTCGTGTCGACCGTCGTGCTCGTCAGCGGTCAGCAGACGCCAACCGCTGGACCGTTCACCGCCGACCAAGCCGCCGCCGGACGCACGGCGTTTCAAGCCAATTGCGCCGGCTGCCATGGCGCCGACCTGATGGGAATCCCGCCGCTCGCGGGCCCGTCATTCGTCGGATCGTGGGGCACGCGGACGACGCGCGACCTCTTCGGTCTGGTGCAGAACACGATGCCAACTGACCGTCCCGGCGCGCTCCCCGCGGACACCTACGTCAACATCGTCGCCTTCATCCTGCAGTCGAACGGCCGCACGCCAGGCAATCAGCCCCTGACGCCGACGACGAACGCGCAAATCGGCGGCACGGCGGCGCCAGCCCCCGCCGCGGCCGCGCAGAATCCGCCGGCGGCGCCTCCTGCCGGGCGCGGTGCGGGCGCGCAGGGCGGCGCCGCGCAAGGTGGCGGGCGCGGACGTGGCGACGCCGCTCCAGTCACTGGCCTCACCGTCGCCGGTGAAGTGAAGGATTACGTGCGCGTCACTGACGAGATGCTGCGCAATCCGCCGCCGGGAGATTGGCTCACCATTCGTCGTGACGTCTTCGCGTCGAACTACAGCCCGCTCACGCAGATCACGCGCGACAACGCACAGGATCTCCAGCTGGCATGGGTCGCCCCGATGACCGAGGGCGGCACCAATCAGCCGTCGCCGCTGGCGCGCAATGGTGTCGTCTACTTGAACAACACTGGCGGCACGATCCAGGCGCTCGACGGACGGACCGGCGATGTGATCTGGGAGCAGCGTCTTGGCGGCAACATGGCCATGCGCGGCATGACGCTCTACGACGACAAGCTCTATCTCGCGATGAGCAACGCGCATCTCGTAGCGCTCGATGCCCGCACCGGCAAGGTGGTGTGGGACGTCGCGATGCCCGACGGACGTGGCAGCTCGAGCGGTCCCCTGATCGCGAAAGGCAAGGTCATCGAGGGCATGGGCGGCTGCTCGCCGTACGTCGAGACGAAATGCTTCATCAGCGCGTACGACGCGCAGACCGGCAAGCAGCTCTGGCGCTTCTA
>Ga0207428_10000744_pt1 | contig 37270 bp, 34 predicted proteins | sample RhiMethybrSRZTD1_FD_187600 | JGI IMG/M metagenome (GOLD analysis project Ga0207428, IMG submission 187600) | Populus rhizosphere microbial communities from Tennessee, USA - Rhizosphere MetaG P. TD hybrid SRZTD1 (SPAdes) (version 3) | ecosystem: Host-associated > Plants > Roots > Rhizosphere >...
TCCAGGGCCGATACGGGACGCCGACGCCGTAGGACACGCAGTGCCCCTCGAGCCACGCGATGGGCCGCGCCTCCGTCTCGCGCCGGAGCTCCGAGATCAGGCGGGACTTGCCCATGCCGGGGTCGCCGATCAGCCCGATGGCGTGACCGGCCGCCCGCCCGCGCTCCACGTCGAGCAGGGCGCGGCGAAGCGCGGCCATCTCGTGCTCGCGGCCCACCAGGTGGTGAAGGCGGGGCGGCTCGGGGCGCCAGCCGCGGGAGAGCAGCTCGACGATCCGGTACGCGACCACGGGCTCGTCCCGGCCCTTGATCGGCATCGGCCCCACCGGGCGCACCTTGAGATATGCCTGGATGGGCCGCACCACCGCTTCGCTCGCGAGAATGGTGCCCGGCTCCGCCTCCTGCTGCAGCCGCGCGGCGAGATTCGTCGTATCGCCCACCGCGGTGAAGTCGTCGCGCAGGTTGTTGCCGATGCGGCCCACCACCACCGGCCCGCTGTTCATGCCGATGCGGACGCGCAGGTCGCGGCCGGCCCAGTCGCGCTCCCGTGCCTGGCGCAGGCGCAAGGCCTGCAGGATGCCGAGCGCGGAGAGGATGGCGCGGCGCTCGTGATCCTCGTGGGCGACCGGCGCGCCGAACAGTGCCATGAAGCCATCGCCCAGGAATTGATTGATGGTGCCCTCGTACCGGTGCACCACGCCGAGAGCGAGATCGAAGAACTCGTTGAGCAGCCGGTGCATGGCCTCGTCGCCCAGCCGCTCGGCCAGCGACATCGACCGCTCGATGTCGCAGAACATCACGGTCACCTGCTTGCGCTCGCCCTCGAGCTGCTCGGGGCCCTTGTCACCCTCGTCCTCGGAAGGGGCCGGCGCGGGAAGGGCCATCCCACAGGCGTCGCAGTAGCGATAGCCGGGAAGGAACGGCGTCCGGCAGCGGGGGCAGACCTGGTCGAGCCGCGAGCCGCAGGATCGGCAGAACAGCGCGCCGTCCCGGTTCATGGCCTGACACGCGGCGCACCTCATGGTGACCAGCCTAGCGCGAAGTGGACGCTCCCGGTGAAGCTCCCGGCGTCGCGAGGTCGCGGAGAGCTCGAATGACGACCGATAGGTCTTCGTGATGGTGGCCGGCGGCCAGGGCGGCGGCGTACAGGCGCTCCGCGACGTCGGTCAGCGGCACCGCGGCGCCCACGGCGCCCGCCGCGTCCTGGATCAGGTGAAGGTCCTTCATGAAGAGATCGAGCTTCATCTGGGCGGGGAACGCGTCGCGCACCATCATGGGCCCGCGCACGTCGAGCATGCGAGAGCCGGCCGCGCTCCTCGTCAGGACGTCGAGGGTGAGCCCCACGTCGAGGCCGGCGCGCCGGGCCATGTTCAACGCCTCCGCGGCCGCCACGCTGTTGAGCGCCACCAGCAGGTTGGCGATCAGCTTGAGCACCATGGCCTGTCCGGCCCGGCCGATGTAGACGGCGTGCGGGAGGATGGCCTCCAGCACCGGCCGCCAGCGGTCGTAGAGGGCGCGGTCGCCCCCCACGAAGAGGATGCCGTCGCCCCGCTCGACCATGCTGCTCGTCCCGCTGACCGGGCAATCGAGGAAGGCCAGGCCGCGAGCGGCGAGCGCGTCGGCGAGGCGCTCGGTGAGAGCGGGCGAGATCGTGCTCATCTGGACGATCGGCTGGTCGGGCCGCGCCGCGGTGATGAGGCCGGCGGGGCCGAGCACGACCTCCTCCACGCTGGCCAGCGAGGGAAGGAGGGTGAAGACGGCGCCCGCGGCGCGCGTCACCGCGATAGCGGACTCGGCCCCCTTGCCCCCGCGCGCTTCCAGCGCGGCGACGCGCTCGCGCGCCACATCGAAGCCCACCACGGCATGGCCGGCGGCGAGCAGTCGTGAGGCCACCGCGCCGCCGAGGAGGCCCAAGCCCACCACGCCGACGGTCGCCATCTACGTCACCCCCTCACCCTGCCCTCTCCCCCGAGGGGGGCAGGGCGAGCCGGAGAGGGTTGGGTGCGAGGGCCCTCAGCACTTGGTGCACGGCGGGTAATCGCGAGAGTAGACGGGATTCTTCAAAAAGTCCTCCGGCTTGTAGGTCCAGAACTGGCTCACCTTCGGGAAGGTGTAGATCACCGTGTTCTGGAGCCGGCCGTTCACGCGCTCCACCTTCCGCACGTAGACATTCTGGATCGGATTGCCGTAGTCGTCGAAGCGGATGGGACCGCGGGGGGCGTCCGAGAGATCCACGCGCCGCAGCGCGGCCAGGAACTTGTCCGCGCTCTCGATATCGCCGCCGATGCTCTCGAGCGCGGCCTTCATGGCGACGCCCGCCACGTAGGTGCCCTCGGAGTAGTAGGACGGGGTCTGCTTGAACTTGGCCTCGTAGGCCTGGGCGAACTTGCGGTTGGCCGGCGTGGTCAGCGCCGCCGAGTACTGGAGCGCCGTGACCACCCCCAGCACCTCGTCGCCCATCGTGCGCAGCACGTGCTCGTCGGTGAAGGTGCCGCCGCATACCAGCGGCAGCTTCTCCTTCAGGCCCGCCTCCACGTATTGCTTCGCGAAGCGCAGCGCATCGGCGCCCGAGAAGATGCAGTACACGGCGTCGACGTCCCGGCGCAGCTGGGCGAGATACGGGCCGAAGTCCGGCGTATTGAGCGGCGGCCAGAGCTTCTGCACCACCTGGCCGCCCGCCTCCTCGAACGTGCGCTGGAAGCCCGCGGCGACCTCCCAGCCGAAGGCGAAGTCGTACCCGATCATGGCGATCCGCTTGTACCCGAGATTGTCGAAGACCCATTTCCCGAAGGGATGCGAAGGCTGCGCGCTGGACCACCCCGTGCGCACGATGTACGGGCTCTTCTTCCGCTGGGTGATGTCCTCGGAGGACACGATGGGGAAGACGGTGGGCATTTTCTTGCCGTCCACGTAGGGCGCGATCGCGTAGCCCACGGCGGCGGAGAGAGGACCCACCAGCACGTGCACGCCCTGGCTCTCGACCAGGCTCCGCGCCTTCGCGAGCCCGGTGGGCGGCTTGCCCTCGTCGTCCTCCGTGATGAGCTTCACCTCGCGGCCGGCGAGCTTCCAGGCCTGCTCCTCGAAGAAAAGCTGAAAGCCGTTGGCCATGTCCTTGCCATTGGCGGCGAGCGGCCCCGTCTCGGGGATCAGGAAGCCGATCTTGATCGGCCCCTTCTGCGCGGGCGCTCCTTCCGGGAGCGCGAGGGCGACGGCGGTGGCGAGGATCAGGGCGAGCAGAGCGAGCTTGCGCATGGGCATCTCCCTCGGCGGCCGGAATGGCCGCGGGTCGGAGTCGTCGGGCGCCCGAGAGCATGGCACAGCGCGCGGCCGGATGCTAGGCTACGGCCCCCGGATCCGAGGAGACCCGCGGATGATCAGATCGCCGCAGCGTGCCCGCTGGGCCGCCGCCCTGACGCTCCTGCTCGTGACGGGCTGCGCGAGCAGCACTCCGCCTCCGGGCGCCTCCGCCGCGCTGACGCCGGCCGACTCCGAGGCGCGCGACATGCGCCTTCTGGGGCATGACGGGCTGCAGGCCCGGTCCGCCTATCAGCCGGTGATCCAGAAGCAGGGCAATCGCTGGATCGCCTACATCGGCCATCACGGCGGCCGCAAGCTGAACCCGCTCACCGGCCAGATGGAGGAGAGCGGCACGTCCATCGTGGACGTCACCGATCCGCGCGCGCCGCGCTACCTCGTGCACATTCCCGGCGCGCCCGGCGAGGCGGAGGCGGGCGGCGCGGCGATGGTGCGCGTCTGCGACGGCGCGACCCTCCCCAAGGGCAACCCGTCCAAGGTCTACCTGCTCCGCACCCTGGGCAACCTCGCCCACGAGATGTGGGACGTGACCGACCCCGCCAAGCCGGCGCGGATCAACACCATCCTCTCGGGGCTCGAGCAGACGCACAAGAACTGGTGGGAGTGCGACTCCGGCATCGCCTACCTCGTCTCCGACGGAAAGCCCGGCGGGTGGCGGACGAACCGGATGACGAAGATCTACGACCTGTCCGATCCCGAGACCCCACGCTTCATCCGCGACTTCGGATTGCCCGATCAGGCGCCCGGCACGACCGGCACCGCCACACCCGGCGTGCACGGGCCGATCTCGCTGGGGAATCGCGTGTATTTCCCCTACGGCACCGGCGCGGACGGCGTGCTGCAGATCGTGGACCGCGAGCGGCTGCTCGCCGGCGATCCGCGCGTGCCCGCGGCGAGCCGCTTCACGCCGACGCGGGACAATCTCATGTATCCGCAGGTGGGCTGGATGCCGATGTCGCCGTCCTGGGGCGGCCACACGAGCTTCCCCGTGCTGGGTGTCTCCATCGGCGACTGGACACGCAACGCCTTCGGCGGCACGCGCGACTTCGTCGTGCTCGTCTCCGAGTCGCTGAAGAACGAGTGCCAGGAGGCGCGGCAGCTCACCTTCATGGTGGACGTGACCACCGAGGACAAGCCCTTCTCCGTGGCGACCTTCGAGGTGCCGGACCAGCCCGGCGACTTCTGCGGGCGGGGCGGACGCTTCGGGCCCCACTCGAGCAACGAGTCGTTCACCAGCGCCTTCTACGGACGACTCGTCTTCCTCGCCTACTTCAACGCGGGCGTGCGCGCGGTGGACATTCGCGACCCGTTCCATCCCAAGGAGGTCGCGTACTTCGTCCCCGCGGTGACCTCCGCCACCGCCCAGCGCTGCGTGAAGGTACACGGGACCGATCGCTGCAAGGTGGCCATCCAGACCAACAACGTCGAGGTGGACGAGCGCGGCTACATCTACCTCGTGGACCGCGCCGACACCGGGCTCCACATCGTGGAGCTGACGGGGACGGCGCGGGCCATCGCGCGGCTGCCCTGACGCGGCCCGCGCGCCCGGCGGCCCGAACGGCGTAGAATCGCCTCAGGAGGAGAGGCCATGGAGAAGTACGACTACTTCCGAGGGCTCCCTGAGGTCGGTATCGTCCCCCGCGCGCCCCATGCCGGGCCGCTGCTCCGGCACCTCTACGAGCAGGAGCACGGGCGGGGCGGCTTCGCGGGGAAGGTGAGCCATACCTATCACCTCTATCCGCCGACGAACTGGATCGCGGAGGAGGGGCGCGTGCTGGACGGGGCCCAGTGGGCGCCGCTCTGGGAGTCGCCGATGCGCGCGGTGGGCGGTACCCATCACGCGCTGGAGGTCTACTCGCCTCCCACTCCAGGCGATGTCTATCGCGGCATGGCGCGGCTGGTCGCCAACGCCACCGTGGCGATGAACGTCACCGCCCCGCAGGCGTCCATGGACTACTTCTTCGAGCACCACTCCGCAACGTGCGTCTACTTCGTGCATCAGGGCGGAGGGACGCTGGAGACCACGTTCGGGCCGATCGAGTATCGGAAGGGCGACTTCCTCATCGTCCCCAAGGGCATCACGCACCGGTTCGCCATCGCCCCCGGCCCCCAGTACTACTGGATGTACGAGAGCGTCGCCGGCGATCCGGAGAAGGGCGAGGCGCCCACCACCGGCCGCTTCCTCACCCACAGCCAGAGCGACTACCGCTACCCGCGCACGCTCGACACGCGAAACGAGGCGGGCCGCTTCGAGATCGTCTCCAAGGTGGAGGGTGTCTACACCCGGCGCGTGCACGCGACCCACCCCTTCGACGCGGTGGGCTGGCGCGGTGACTATCTCCCGTACAAGCTCGCGGTGGAGGACGTGCGGCCGCTCACCGCCGACCGCTCCCACGTGCCCCCCTCCGGCCACACCGTGTTCAAGCTCCCCGGCTGCTACCTCTGCGTCTTCACCGTTCGACGCGCCGAGCGCGAGGGCATGTGGGTGCCGTTCTTCCACAAGAACCTCGACTACCTCGAGACGCTCGGCTATCACCACGGCGACTTCTTCAGCGCGGGCGGCGTGGTGCAGCAAGGCATGGTGACGGTGCATCCGGTGGGGCTGCCGCACGGGCCCAAGCCCGGCTCGCTCAAGCCCTTCCTCGACGGCAAGCGTCCGGAGCAGTTCGACGAGGTCGGCATCATGGCCGACTTCACCAACCCCGCGAAGATCTCGGAGTTCGCGCTCGGCCTCTCGCGCCCCGGCTACATGGGCTCGTGGGGCGGCTACGTGAGCGAGCCGCGCTTCAGCTGGAGCCCCACGCGCCTCGACGAGGTGCGCGCGCTGGGCGAGCAGCTGGCGGACGCGCGGGACACGCTGCGGCCTCCCGGCGAGGAGGGCGCCGGCGGCTGATGCGCCTCGGCCTCTTCTCCGTCGTCGATCATTATCCCGCCGAGATGGGCCGGAGCACCGGCGACTTCTACGCGGAGCTGCTCGAGCAGGCGGAGGCCGCGGAGGAGGGGGGCTTCGACTCCTTCTGGGTGGCCGAGCATCACTTCCACGAGTACGGCGCGGTCCCGCGCCCGCCCATTCTCCTCTCCGCGGTTGCCCAGCGCACGCGCCGGATCCGCCTGGGCTCCGGGGTGGTGGTGCTGCCGTTCGACCATCCCCTCCGCGTGGCGGAGGACTACGCGATGGTGGACGTGCTGTCGGGCGGGCGCCTCAACCTCGGCGTGGGCTCGGGCTACCTCAAGCACGAGTACGCGGGCTTCGGCGTCGATCCCGAGGACAAGCGCGCGCACTTCGACGAGGCCCTCGAGGTGCTGCTGCGCGCGTGGACGGGCGAGCGCGTGTCGTACACGGGCGCCCATGTCGAGGTGCACGACGTGCGGCTCAATGTGCTGCCCGTGCAAGAGCCGCGGCCGCCGGTGTGGGTGGCCACGCTGCGCACCGACGGCGGCGCGCGGGTGGGCGCCCGGCGCCTCCCCGCCATGTTCATCCCCTACGCCTCCGCGGAGACCCTGCCGCAGATGACGGCCGGCCTCCGTGACTATCGCGCGGCGTTCGTGGCCGCGGGCGGGCGGCTCGAGGCCGCCACCGCGCCGTTCGGCTTCCACGCCTACTGCGCGGAGTCCACCGCGGACGCGCGCGCGGAGGCGCGGCCCTACATGGAGCGCTACGTGCGCACACGGCTCTATGCGGTGCAGCGCTCGTTCGAGACCCTGCTCGAGCAGGACGTGGTCGCCATCGGCGATCCGGACGAGATCCTGCGCGTGGCCCGGCGCTACGAGGCCGCCGGCTTCACCCACTTCCTCGCCATCGCCAACTTCGGCGGGCTCCCGCACAAGCGGGTGCTGCGCTCGATGGAGCTGATGGCCCGCCACGTCCTGCCACGACTCTGAGCTGCGGGACCCCGCGGAGCATCGACGCCGGCGGGCTCACGCTGCGCCTGCACGAGTGGGGCCGCGCGGGCGAGCCGCCCGTGCTCCTGCTGCACTCCATTGCCGCGCACGGCCACTGGTGGGACGGCGTGGCGCCGCGCCTCGCCGAGCGCGCCCACGTGGTGGCGCTGGACTTCCGCGGCCACGGAGGCAGCGCGTGGGTGCCCGACGGCGCCTACCCCTTCGCCGAATACGTCGCCGACGCGCTGGCCGCCCTCGGCGCGCTGAGCTGGCGCGCGCCCCTCGTGATCGGGCACTCGCTGGGCGGCTACGTCGCGGCCCTCGTCGCCGCGCGTCATCCCATGAAGGTGGGCGCTGTCGTGATCGCCGACATGCTCACGGGGTGGAGCGACGAGATGGCGGCGCGCGCGCGCCGGCAGGCCGAGCGGCCGGCCCCCACGTTCCCCACCGCCGCCGCCGCCGCCGCCGCCTTTCGCCTCGCCCCGCCAGAGACGCGCGCCTCCGCGGCGACGCTGGCGCATCTGGCCGAGGCCGGCGTCGTGGAGCGGCGGCCGGGCCAGTGGGAATGGGCGTTCGACCGTCGCGTGCTCCTGCATCCCCCCATCGACCCGTGGCCGTTTCTCGGCAGCGTGCTCTGCCCCGCCCTCGTCGTGCGCGGCGAGGGCAGCGCGCTGATGAGCCGCGACCAGATGCTGCGCGTGGCCGCGTCGGTGCGGCAGGGCCGCTTCACCGAGGTGAAGGGGACCTATCACCACCTGGTGCTCGACGATCCCGCCGCCTTCGCCGACCTCGTCACGGGCTGGGCGCCGACGCGGGGCTGATCGACCACGCCCAACGCCGGTGCTATCATCGCGAGCACCATGGCGCTCAAGGCCCGGGACGAGAATCTCCCCGCCGCCTACTCGGACAGCCTCGAGCGCCTGGCGGTGGCGCCGCTGTGGACGGCGCTGCACGCGCTCCTGCCCGGCGAGCGCGAGAGCCGCGTGGTTCCGCACCGCTGGCGCTGGTCGGAGCTTCGAGGACCGCTGCTGGAGGCGGCGCGCCTGGTCCCGATGGAGCAGGCGGAGCGGCGGGTCCTCGTCCTCCGCAACCCCGGGCTCGGCGGCGCCTACGGCGCCACCGCCACGCTGTTCGCGGGGCTCCAGATCATCCTGCCGGGCGAGGCGGCCCCCAGCCATCATCACACCCCGGCGGCATTGCGCCTCATCGTAGAGGGCCGTGGCGCCTTCACCACCGTGGAGGGCGTGCGGTGCGACATGGAGCCCGGCGATCTGATCATCACGCCGCCCATGTGCTGGCACGATCACGGGCACGAGGGCACCGAGCCCGTGATCTGGCTCGACGGGCTCGACATTCCCCTCGTGCGCGCCTTCGAGGCCGCGTGGGCGTCGAAGATGCGGCCGGCGGAGCCGCCCGCGATCGGCCATGACTCCTCACAGGACGAGCTCACCGCGGCCGGCCTCGTGCCTCGTGACTCGCGCTACCCCGACACGGGCTACCCGCAGGTGCGCTGGCCCTGGCGCACGGTGCGCGCGGCGCTCGGCCGGATGGCGGAGTCCGCGCCCCACGACTCCCGGGTGTCCCTTCGTTACGTCAATCCGACCACGGGGCGCCCGCCGCTGCCCACCATGGGCTGTGAGGCCCACTGGCTTCGCCCCGGCGAGCGCACCCGCGCCGCGCGGCGCACCACGAGCGCGGTGTTCCACGTCATCGAGGGACGGGGCGAGAGCCGCGTCGGCGATGCCGTCCTCACGTGGGAGGCGGGCGACTGCTTCGTGGCCCCGCCGTGGCAGTGGATCGAGCACCGGAATGGTACCGGCGACCCCGCCTGCTTGTTCCATTTCGACGACGAGCCCGCCGTGCGTGCGCTCGGGCTCTGGCGAGAGGAAATCAGCGCCCGGTAAGCCGCGCACCGCCGTTGACCTGGCTCGCGCGGCATACCGGGCCGTGCTCGGCTAGCTAGATGCGGCGCCCGTAGACGTGCTCGCCCTGGCTGTTCTTCCACTCCTGCTCGAAGTACTCGGCGTCATCGTCGGTGCGGGGATTGACCCCGAGCACGATGCCCCCTTCGGACAGGCCATTCTGATAGTGCTGCGCGCGCTCCTCCGGAATCCCTGCGCCGACGAGTGCTCCGATGGCTCCGCCGGCCACGCTTCCCGCGCCCGCGCCGGCAAGAGCGGCGGCGATGGGCCCCGCCACGACCAGGCCGACACCGGGGATCGCGATGGTAGCCGCCGCCACGACCGCCGCAATCACCCCGCCGGTGACCGCGCCCACGCCCGCACCCACGCCCGCCCCTTCGAGCGCCTTCGTCCCGAGCTCGGTTTTGGGCGCGTTGCCGTCGGCGAAGTACTTCTTCCGCGTCTCGTCCGTCATCAGCACGTTCAGGTCATCCCTCTGATAGCCCCGCCCCTCGAGCGCCTGATAGGCGCGCTCGGCGCTGTCACGGTCCCGGAACAATCCCGTCACGAGTCGATCCTGTTCGGCCATTTTTGCTGAGTCCTCCGCATCAGATTTGAACTGGTGACGTTTAGGAGAGCAATAAGCGTACCGGCATGGCATGGCGCTTGCCGCATGAGAGAACGCCCGTCCCACAGGCGAATCTTTCAAGGAGAGCGAAACCGTGGAAAATGACAAAAGGCGCAACAAAAGAGTGAGGGACAAGGCCAGCAACGGCCAAGCTCGGCGGAGCACCGGCAAGCCATCCTCGAGCGAGAAGATCGACGCACTCGATGCATTTCGAGAAGATGGGACGGAGGCGCGTCTCACCACAGATCAGGCCGTTCCCATCAACGACGATCAAAACAGCCTGAAAGCGGGCGCCCGGGGCCCGTCCCTGCTCGAAGACTTCATACTTCGCGAGAAGATCACCCACTTCGACCACGAGCGGATCCCCGAGCGCGTAGTACACGCTCGTGGCGCCGCCGCGCATGGCGTGTTCAAAGTCTACAAGCCGCTCGGCCGCCTCACCCGGGCCGCCTTCCTCCAAGATCCCGCCAAGGAGACGCCGGTGTTCGTGCGCTTCTCCACGGTGGCCGGCTCGCGCGGCTCGACCGACCTCGCCCGCGACGTCCGGGGCTTCGCGGTGAAGTTCTACACCGAGGAGGGGAATTTCGACCTCGTGGGAAACAATATCCCGGTCTTCTTCATTCAGGACGCGGTGAAGTTCCCCGATCTCGTCCACGCAGTGAAGCCGGAGCCGCACAACGAGATCCCTCAGGCCGCCTCCGCCCACGACACCTTCTGGGACTTCATCTCGCTGATGCCCGAGTCCATGCACATGATCATGTGGGTCATGTCGGACCGCGCCATCCCGCGGAGCCTGCGGATGATGGAGGGGTTCGGCGTCCACACCTTCCGGCTCGTGAACGAGCGGGGCGAGGCGCGCTTCGTGAAGTTTCACTGGAAGCCGATTCTGGGGGTGCATTCGATCCTGTGGGACGAGGCGCTCAAGATCTCGGGCAAAGACCCCGACTTTCACCGGCGCGACCTCTGGGAGGCCATCGAGTCCGGCGCCTTCCCCGAATGGGAGCTGGGCCTCCAGATGATCGAGGAGAAGGACGAGGACGCGTTCGACTTCGACCTTCTCGATCCCACCAAGATCGTGCCCGAGGAGCTGGTGCCGGTGCAGCGCGTGGGGCGGCTCACTCTCAATCGCAACCCCGACAACTTCTTCGCCGAGACCGAGCAGGTGGCCTTCCATCCCGGTCACGTCGTGCCGGGCATCGACTTCACCGACGATCCGCTGCTCCAGGGCCGGCTCTTCTCGTATACCGACACCCAGCTCCTCCGCCTCGGCGGCCCCAACTTCCACGAGATCCCCATCAACAAGCCTGTCGCCCCCGTGCACAACAACCAGCGCGACGGGCTCATGCGCCAGACCATCAGTGTGTCGCGCGCGGCCTACCATCCCAATTCGATCGGGGGCGGCTGCCCCGTGCAAGTCGGGCGGCGCGACGGCGGCTTCGTCAGCCACCCCGTCCCGATCAGCGCGCCCAAGCTCCGGCAGCGGGGCGAGAAGTTTTTCGATCACTTCAGCCAGGCCACGCTCTTCTGGGTGAGCCAGTCGGATCCCGAGAAGGACCATATCGTGAGCGCGCTGCAGTTCGAGCTGGGCAAGCTCGAGCGGCCCGCAATCCGGGAGCGCATGGTGGGCATGCTGACGCTCGTGGACGAGGGGCTGGCCAACCGCGTGGGCGAGGGGCTCGGGGTGAAGCCCCAGCGGCCGGACGGCCCGCTCAACCTGAGCGTGCCCGCCGACGGCGACCCCAAGGCCTATCAGCCGCGGCGCGCCAAGGCGCCGGCGCGGCCCTCCCCCGCCCTCAGCATGGCCAATACGGTGAAAGACACCGCCAAGTCACGGAAGGTGGCCATACTCGCCGCCGACGGTGTGGAGGATGCCGCGGTGGCGACGATGAGCCGGCTCCTCACCGCCGCGGGGGCGGTGCCCAAGGTGATCGGCCCCCGGCTCGGCGCGCTCAAAGGCGCGCGCGGCGGTACGGTGCCGGTGGACATGAGCCTCGCGACCGTGGGCTCCGTGCTCTTCGACGCGGTGTACGTGCCGGGCGGCCCGCAGAGCGTGGCCACGCTGCGGGAGGACGCCATGGCCGTCCTCTTCGTCCACGAGGCCTACAAGCACTGCAAGGCCCTGGCGGCCACCGGGGCGGGCGCGGAGCTCCTGCCCCCGGCGCGCTCGGCGGACGAGGCGATCGTGGTGGGCGAGGACGCCCAGGTGGCCAAGCTCGCGCCCGACTTCATCCGCGCCATCGGCCGCCACCGGAACTGGGCCCGGGAGGCGGCGGGCCGGCGCGTCCCCGCTTGACGCGCCCGGGGGCGCCGCCCGCCGTCCGCGCCTTGCCCACTTTTTCAGGGCTTAGTCGCGGGTCAGCGCGGCGGCGCCTCCTCCGGAGAGCACCGAGGCGACGGTCACCCCTACCAGCGTCAGCACGTACTCGTACCCCGCGGCCTCCGGCTGGCCGTCCACGAGCTCGGCGTGGATGAAGAAGCCCTGATGGAGATGCACGAAGACCAGCGCCCCCAGCATCACGACGAGGTTGGCCAGTCCGGCCAGGCGGGTCCAGAGCCCGAGGATCATCATGAGGCCTCCCATCCCGTGGACGAGGATGGTGAACCACGCAGCCACGGCGGGGACGGGCACGCCCAGCTTGGCGTTGTACGCCGTGAAACCGGCTGGGGTGTACACGACGAGCGCCAGATACGCGTGCATGACGAAGATCGCGCCGAGCACGATCCTCAGGACGGTGGGGCCATAGGCTTTCATGGGGGAAACCTCCCGGTAAGGTGCGCTGCTTGCATGGGCTCGATGGCCTGATACCATTTGCACCCATGGGCGCCGAGGAAGCGCTGCGGGAGTACGAGGACCGGTTCCGGCAGCTCGCCGAGCACATCGACGCGGTGTTCTGGATCACCGATCTGGCCACCCGCCGGGTGCTCTACCTGAGCCCCACCATCGAGCGCTGGGGCTTCGAGCGCGAGGCCTTCTATCGCGACCCGCTGCTGTGGACCGCGTCCATCCATCCCGACGACCGCGCGCGGGCCGAAGCGGCGTTGGTGGAGCGTGCCCGGCACGCCGCGTTCGACGAGACCTACCGCATGATCACGCCGGCCCACGGGCCCCGGTGGGTGCGCGACCGCGGCTTCCCCATCACCGATTCCGAAGGCCGGGTGTATCGGCTGGGCGGGATCGCCGAGGACATCACCGAGCGTGTGCATGCAGAATCGGCGCTGCGCGAGGCGCGCGCGGCGGAGCGGCGCGCCCATGCCGACCTCAAGGCCAGCTACGAGGAGATGGCGGTGGCGAAGCGCGAGCTCGAGCGCGCCAGCCGCGCCAAGGACGAGTTCCTCGCCATGCTGGGACACGAGCTGCGCAACCCGCTCGGCGCCATTCGCAGCGCCATCGGCGTGCTCGACGCGCGCGCGGGCGACGCGGCGGCCCGCGACGTGATTCGCCGCCAGGCGGATCACCTCGCGCGGATCGTCGACGATCTCCTCGACGTCAGCCGCGTGACGCGCGGGCAGGTCACGCTGCGGCGCGAGCCGCTCGATCTCGCCGACGCGGTGGCCCGCGCCGTTACCATGCTCGGCGCTGCGGGGATGACCCGCTTCCACCGCGTCAGCCTCACCGCGGGCACGCCGGTATGGGTAGAGGCCGACCCTGCGCGCGTGGACCAGATCCTGAGCAATCTCGTGAGCAATGCGGTCAAGTACACGCCGGACGGCGGCGAGGTTCGCGTCAGCGTGGACCAGGAGGGCCAGTGGGCGCGCCTCATCGTCCGGGACACGGGCGCCGGCATCCCCGCCTCCGCGCTGCCGCACGTGTTCGAGCTCTTCTACCAGGCGCGTAGCGATCCGAGCGATCGGCGCGGCGGTCTCGGCATCGGGCTCACGCTGGTCCGCCACGTCGCCCAGCTCCACGGCGGCACCGTCACCGCGGCCAGCGGGGGCGCGGGGGCGGGGAGCGTCTTCACCGTCACGCTCCCGACGATCCCGCCGCCCCACGCGGCGCCCCGTAGCGCGGTGAAGCCGGCGGTGCCCACCGCGCGCCGCGTGCTGCTGGTCGAGGACGGCGAGGACGCCCGCGAGATGCTGCGGATGGTGCTGACGATCACGGGGCATCAGGTCTGGGACGCCGCCGACGGCCGCGCTGCGCTCGGCGTGCTGGCGCGCGAGCGCGTGGACGTCGCCATCGTGGACATCGGCCTGCCCGGCCTCGACGGCTACCAGCTGGCCGAAGCCATTCGGGCGCGACCCGACGGCGCGAAGATCTTCCTCGTCGCCCTGACCGGCTTCGGCCGACCCGAGGATCAGCGGCGCGCCCTCGATGCGGGATTCGATGCGCATCTCGTCAAGCCGGTGGATCCCGAGCGTCTCGCCGCGCTGATCGAGCGCGGCCCCCGCGCCTAGGCGCCGCCGCCTCCTCCGAGATCGCGCGCCGCGGGGAGCCCCGGCAGACCGGTGGCGGCGCGCACGCCGCGGGCGATGGCCCGCGCCACCACTTGCGCGGCGGCCTTCCCCACCAGCGCCGGATCGGCCTCGCGCTCGCCCACCGACAGGCAGAACAGCGTGTCGCCGTCCGAGGGCAGATGGGGGGGCGACAGGGCGAGCGCGTAGCCGTCCATCGCCAGCGCCGCGACCCATGCCGCCTCGGCCTTGGTGAGCCGCGCATCGGTGACGACGCAGCCGATCGTGGTGTCGCTGGGGCGGAAGCCGGGCGGCGGCGCGCCCGCGGCCAGGGCCGACGCGGTGTCGATCAAGCCGCGGCCGGCGGGCGCGTCGCGCGCGCCCGCGATGAGGCGGCCGGTTTCGGGATCGCGGATGTCGCCGACTGCGTTCACCGCCATGATGGCGCCCGCCGTGAACGTGGGATCCTCCACGAGGGCATGGCCGATCCCGCCCCGCATGGCGCGCTCTATCCGATAGAGCTTGCCGACGGTCGCTCCGGTGCCCGCTCCGACATTGCCCTCCGCGGGCGGGCCGGGCTCCGCCGCGCGCGCCGCCTGATACCCCATGGCCCGCCCCGGGCGGACGCGATGGTCACCCACACCCAGGTCGAAGAGGATGGCGCCCGCCACATGGGGCACCACGGTGTGGGACACGGGAAACCCCACGCCCTGCTCCTCGAGGTACTCCATCACGCCCCAGATGGCCTCGAGGCCGTACGCGCTCCCGCCGGCCAGGACTACCCCGTCGAGCGTGGGGACCAAGTGCCGCGGGTCGAGAAACTCGAGCCCGTGCACACCCGCCGCCCAGCCGCGAATCTCCACGCCCCCTACGGCGGGTCGATCGGTGAGGATGACGGTGCAGCCGGTGAGGGCCTGCGCATCCGTGGCGTGACCGACGCGGACGCCCGGAATCATCGCGCGCTCACGCGCGCCGCCGCGCCGGCGTCCGGCTCACGTCGTCCAGGCGCGCGCGGCCCAGCGTGACCTCGCCCGCGACCTCGAGTCCGCGGAGGGCGAGCGCGCGGGCGAGGGCGACCGATTCCACCGGGCGCTCCGTGTCCGCGAAGACGGCGGCCGACGCCCGGGCGAGCGCCGCGGGCTCGGGCCGCGCCGTCGCGTCGAAGATGAGCGCCATCTCGCCGAGCCTCCGCGCCCAGCGCTGGCGGGCGGGCGGCGCGAAGCTGCGCGCGACCGCGCGGTCCACGATGGCGGCCTCCCGCTCGGCCTTGATCTGGTCGGAGACCACGAGGCGGCTGTCACGCGCCTCGAGCAGCGCCACCGCCTCCTCGCGCACCGACGCGGGGTCGACGAACCAGCCCCCCAGCTCGGGCAGCTCCAGCAGGGACACCGCCTGATCCGCGGCGTCGCGATCGACCGCGACGGGCGGGACCGCGTCGGCCAGCAGGGGATCGGGCGCAGGGCGTGGGTGGAAGAGCGCGCGCCACCGCGCGAACTCGGGGGGCGGCGCGGTGCCGAGGGCGGCGTGGAGCGCGAGCGCCTCGGCCACGAGGGCGGCCGCGCGCTCGGGGGGCGCCGCCACCCAGGGCAGCTTCTGCGTCTCGCGCAGCGCGCGCTGCTCGGCGTCCAGGCGCTTGCGCGTGACGGGGCCGCCCGCGGACTCGAGAATGCCCACCTCGTCGTTCAGGATCAGCGAGCAGAGGCGCATCCCGCCGCCATGGCCCCCCTCGAAGACGATCCATGCGGCGCGCGAGCCCGCGCCGTCGATGCCGGATATCCAGGCGGCGGTGGCGCGCTCGGGCTCCCGCCGGATCAGCGGGCCGGCGAGCGGCCGCGCGCCCGCGCCGGTGGCCTCGGGCAGCGTCACGCCCGCCTGGGCCAAGCGGTAGAGCTCGCGGCGCGCGCCCTTGCGCGTGCCCTTGTCCGGAGCGTCCTCGGCCAAGCGGCGTAGCAGCGGCGCCGCGGCGGCGCCGTGACGCCGCCCTAGCTCGCGCAGCGCCTCGTCCAGCGCCGCGTCGGAGATTCCCGCCAGGTCGGGCAGGGGCCCGCCGCCCAGCGCGGCCTCGAGGGCGGACGCGCTCACGGGGTCCTCATGATGCGGCGAGCCCGCGCCACGGCAGCGCGGTGTCGCGGAAGTACACCTTCTTCATGTACGCGAGCGCGCCGGCATAGCGCTCGAAGCCCCCGGCCAGCCGCGCGTAGAGCGGAGCGTCGGGCTCGTGGCCGGCGCGGCCGAGCTCGGCCAGGAAGCGATACGCGCGGCGCCCCTCCGTCTCGTAATAGCTGGTGACGGCAAGGCGCTCGACGTGCCCGCGGAAGAGCCCTAGCATGAACAGCGTGTAGTCGCCGACGTGCCGCCGCACCGCGCGCTCCTGCTCCGGCGCGAAGCGGGGATCCGTCCAGTCCCACACCCGCTGGATCTCGAGCAGCGCGTCCGCCACCGTGGGCAGCGGCCGCCCGGGCAGGGCGTCGATGGCGCCGAGCGCCTCGGCGCGGGCGTAGCGAGTGAGGAGATCGGTGAGGTATCCGGCGGCGCGCGAGTCGTCCAGGGCGAGATCACCGAACGCGCTGCGCGTCACACGCTCGAAGAACCGGGGAAGCAGTCCGTGCGCCACCGGACTCAGTCTAGCAGACCACTGGCCGCCGCTCGGGGCGTCTGCTAGACTCGCGCGCATGGCGCTCCGGGGCAGTGATCGCATCGACGACATGGAGATGGAGTCGCACGGCGCCGACGTCGTGCGCACGCGTCGTCCGTGGGCCCTCATCGTCGCCGCCCTGCTTCTCGTCGTGCTGTCCGTGGTGCTGTGGGCGAAGTGGAGCGAGAGTCGCGCGGAAGTCGAGCGGCTGCGCGCCGAGCTCAAGGTCGTCTACACGGAGGCGGAGGCCATCCGCACGCAGGCCGCCCTGGCCCAGCAGCGCGTGAGCATCCTCGAGAAGCAACTGGGTCTTCTCCGCGAGAAGCCTGCGGCCGTCGACGGCGCCAAGCCGGCCGAGAAGCCGCGGGCGAAATCGTCCACGAAGTCGTCGAAGAGCACGCGGCAGATCATCCGCTAGCGCGCGGGGAGTGCGTGGGATACCGGCTCGTCCGGGGCATCGTCCGTCTCCTCCTCTGGCTGTTCTACCGCCGCATCGACGTGGTCGGCCACGAGCATATCCCGCCGACCGGCCCCGCCATCGTGACACCCAATCACCACAACGCCCTCGTGGACGCCATGCTGATCATGGCGACCTGCCCCCGCCCCATCCGGGTGCTCGCCAAGTCCACCCTCTTTCGTCACCCGCTCATCGCCCCGTTCCTGTGGCTGATGCAGGGCGTGCCGGTCTACCGGCGGGCAGACGCCGGCGCCGATCCCCGGCGGAACGAGGAGATGTTCGGCTCGGTGGTGGCGGCGCTGCACGCCGGCGGCGTAGTCCTGATCTTTCCCGAGGGGCGCAGCCAGCCGCAGCCGATCGTACTCCCGCTGCGCACGGGCGTGGCCCGCATCGTGCTCGAGACGGAGGGCGCGTCGCCCCGTCCCGGGGAGGGGGTCGGCGTGACGATTCTGCCCGTGGGCCTCGCCTACTACGAGCCCGGCATCTTTCGCTCCGCCTCCGTCGTGGTGAAGTTCGGCGCGCCCCTGCCCACCGCCGATGCCCTCGCGCTCGCCCGGCGTGATCCCGTGCCGGCGGTGCGTCTCCTGACCGACCGACTCCACGAGGCCATTCGCGCGCAGATGGTGGAGGCGGAGGACCAGCACACGCTCGACCTGCTCGTCGCGCTCGAGCACGCATGGTGGGAGGAAGCGGCGCGCCGGGGCGAGCCCGCGGGCCCGCCGGATCCCGCGCGCTCACTGGCCTGGCGGCAGGCGGTGGCCCGGGGCGCCGCGGCGCTTGCCGCTGCCGAGCCCGACCGCGTGGAGAATGTGCGCCGGCGCCTCGAGCTCTACCGCGCTCGCCTCGACGAGGTCGGCATCACCGGCGAGCAGCTCGGTCGGCCCTACACGGTGAAGCTGGTCACGCGGTACATCGGCGAGAACCTGCTCTGGCTGGCGCTGGGCTTGCCCCTCGCGCTCTGGGGCATCGTCTGTCACGCTCTGCCCTACTGGCTCACCGGCGTGGCGGCGGGCATGCTCGGCACTACCGCCGAGGAGGAGGCGACCGACAAGATGGCGGCCGGGGCGGTGCTCTATCCGGTGCTGTGGATCGCGGAAGGCTGGGTGGTGTGGCGATGGGCTGGCCTCCGCGCCTTAATGCCCTTCGCGGTCCTGCTCGTGCCGTCGGGGCTGCTCGCGCTGGCCTGGCGCGAGCGGCTGGGTGAAGTCACGCGCCAGGCCCGCGCGTTCTTCCGCTTCCTGGGCGACCGCGATCTGCACCACTCGTTGATGCGCGAGCGCCAGGCGCTGGTCGAGGAGGTGCGCGCGCTCGCCGCGCGAGTGCCGGCTCGGAGCCAGCCGGCCCCGGGACGCGCGCCGGGAGGCGCCGGTGCCCGGTAGCGCGTGGCGGCGCCGGCCCGGCCTCATCCTGGGAGCCCTCACGGCCCTCAACGGGCTCAACTACCTCGATCGCTACGTGGCCGCGGCCACCCTCACGCTCATCCTGGCCGATCTCCGGATCTCGGACGCGCAGGGCGGGCTGCTCCAATCGATCTTCATCGTGACGTACGCGCTCGCGTGTCCGGTGGCGGGGGCTCTCGGCGACCGCGTCAACCGCATGGTGCTCGCCGCCGCCGGCATCTTCGTCTGGAGCCTGGCCACCGTGGGCTCGGGTCTGGCCACGACGTATGCGCTGCTCGTGCTCGCGCGCGCGCTCACCGGCGTGGGGGAGGCGGGCTACGGCGTGGTGACGCCGCCGCTGCTCTCCGACTGCTACCCGCCCGACCAGCGGGCCCGCGTGATGGGCATCTTCTACGCGGCGATCCCCGTGGGCTCGGCGCTCGGCTACATCGTGGGCGGCGTGATCGGCGAGCACTACGGCTGGCGGCGCGCCTTCTTCGTGGCGGGGGCGCCGGGGGTGGCCCTGGCGTTTTTCCTGCTGCTGCTCGCGGAGCCTCGTCGCGGCGCGCTGGACAGCGGGCGTGCCGGGGCTCCGATCCCCTTCGGCGGCGCGGGTCTGCGCGCGCTGTTCGCGCGCCGGAGCTACGCGGTGAACACCGCCTCTCAGATCATCTACACGTTCGCGATGGGCGGGCTTGCCACCTGGGCGCCCGCCTACTTCGTCCGCGAGCGGGGCATCCCGCTCGCCGCCGCGACCTCGACGTTCGGGATGCTTCTCGTCGTCGCGGGCTTCGTCGGCACCTTGGTCGGCGGCCGGCTCGCCCAGGCGCTGGCCCGGCGCCACCCCGGCGCGGACTTCGTCCTGTCCGGGTGGACGCTGACGGTCTCCATCGTGTTCACGCTCCTCGCGATCCTCTCGCCGTCTCCCCTGGTGTTCTGGCCGGCCATGTTCGTGATGCTGCTGCTCCTCTTCATCAACATCGGGCCCCTCAACGCCGCCATGGCCAATGTCTTGCCCGCCGAGGTGCGCGCGCGCGGCTTCGCGCTGACCACCATGCTGATCCACCTCCTCGGCGACGCCGTCTCCCCGTGGCTGATCGGGGCGACCTCGGATCGCATCGGGCTCAAGATCCCCGTGCTCGTGACGGGCTGCCTGCTCGCGGTGTCTGGCCTGGTGCTGCTGCTCGGACGCAAGACCCTGGAGCACGATCTGGGGGTGATCCGGGCCTCGGGCGCGGCGCCGGCGGCGCCGACCGTCGGCGCCCACGGCTGAGGGGGGCGGAGGCTAGGCGGCGACGCCGGCGACGCGGTCCCAGACCGCCAGGACGCGGGCATTCCCCGCGGCGTCGCCGATGCTGATACGAAGATGGCCCGGGAAGCCCACGAGCGCGCCGTCGCGCACCAGGATCCCCGACTTCATGAGGGCCAGGCGGTAGGCCTCGGCCTTGTCGCCCACCCGGACGAGGAGGAAGTTCGACTGGGAGTCGGGCACGGTGGCGCCGCGGCGACGAAGCGCCTCGGCGAGCTTGGGCCGCTCCGCGAGGACGAGCGACCGGGTGCGCTCGAGGTGGGCGGGATCCGCCAGCGCCGCCACGCCGGCCACCTGAGCGAGACGGTTGACGTTGAAGGGCGCCCGCACGCGATTGAGCATCTCGATGACCGCGGGTTGCGCGATGGCGTAGCCCACCCGCAGTCCCGCGAGCCCCGCGATCTTCGAGAACGTGCGCAGCGAGACCACGAAGGGAAACTCGCGGGCCAGCGCGGCGCCATCGGCCGTCTCCGGGTCATCGCAGAAATCCCGATAGGCTTCGTCCAGGATCACGAGCGGCGCGTCGGCGCCGAGGGACTCGATGAACCGGCGCAGGGGCCCCTTCGGCACGAGGGTCGAGGCCGGGTTGTGCGGGGTGCAGACGAACACCAGCTTGGTGCGGGCGGTGATGCGGCGGCGCATGTCGTCCAGGTCCGTCTCGTAGCCCCGCAGCGGGCTCATCACCGGCGCGGCGCCGGCGAGCAGCGCCTCGGTGCTGTAGGGCTCGAAGGCGGGGTGCGGCAGCACCACCTCGTCGCCCGGATCCAGGGCAGCCCGTGCAATGAAGGACAGAAGCTCGTCCGCGCCGTTGCCGCAGATGAGCCAGGACGGCTCCACGCCGATCCATGCGCCGAGCGCCTTGCGGAGCGCGTGGGAGCCCCCGTCCGGATAGAGGTGGGCGCGCACCGCCTCGGCCCGCAGCGCCTCGATCACTTTCGGCGATGGCCCCAGCGGGTTCTCATTGGAGGACAGCCGGATCACCGAGGCCAAGCCGAGCTCCCGGGCCACCTCTTCCAGTGGAGGCCCGGCCACGTATGGGGTGATGTGATGGAGGGTGTCGCGCCAGATCTTCCGCATGGCCGGCACATTGTATACGCGCGGGGAAGTCCGCGCCACGTTTGACAGGATCGGCTTCGGCCATGTAACGTCTCGACATGTCAGCCGAACTCTTCCGCCAGCTCCGCCGGGTGGAAGCCCAGGCCGAAAAGGGATTCGACGGGCAGCCGGCCGAGCGGGCGGAGCGGAAGCGGCGCCTCAGGCTGGAGTTGCTCCGGCAGCACCTGTCCTCCAATGTGAACTTCCTCCGGGCCGCCCATCTCGGCGGCGCCTCCGGCCAGCAGTCGGTGCAGGCCTACGCGTCGTTCATGGACGGCTTCCTCGTCACCCTGTTCCGTCTCGCCGTCGACGATGCCCGCCACGAGGGCGCGGCCCCCATGCCGATCGTGCTGGTCGCGCTGGGCGGCTACGGGCGGGGCGAGCTGCATCCGCTCTCGGACCTCGACCTCCTGCTGCTCTACGACGGCGAGATGGGGCCCTATGTCCAGCGGGTGACCCAGGGCCTCCTCTACACCCTCTGGGACCTCGGGCTCCAGGTGGGCCATGCGGTGCGAAGCCTGCCGGACTGCGTGGCGATGGCGCGCACGGACTTCACGAGCCGCACGTCGATGCAGCAGGCGCGCTACCTCGCAGGGGACCGCCGCCTCTTCAACCGCTTCCGGAAGGTGCTCGCGGAGAACGTCTACCGGAAGGATTTCGCCCAGTTCCTCGAGACGGCGCTGGCCGAGCGCGATCAACGCTACCGGAAGTTCGGCGGCTCGCCCTACATGGGCGAGCCCAACGTGAAGGAATCGGCAGGGGGCCTCCGCGATATCCATACGGCCATGTGGCTCGCCTCCACCAAGTTCGGCACCCGCACCTTGCTCGAGCTCCGCGACAAGCGGCTCATCACCGAGCGCGAGCAGAAGATGGCGGACGCCGCGCTCACGTTCCTGTGGCGCGTGCGTAACGAGCTCCACTTCATCTCCGGGCACAAGAACGACGTGCTGGGCCGTGAGCTCCAGCCCAAGATCGCGAAGAACTTCGGCTATCAGGGCGACGACATGTCGCTCGCGGTGGAGAAGTTCATGCGCGACTACTACCTCCATGCCCGGGTGATCCATCGCGTGTCGCGGCGACTGATCGCGCGCTGCCGCGAGACGCTGTCGCGGCCCCGGCCGGTGCAGCGGCGCCTGCGTCAGGAGGCGCTCGCCGACGGGCTCTACGTGCTGGACGGTCAGCTCCATCTGGTGGAGCCGGATGGCCGCGCGTTCCGCGAGGACCCGACCCGGCTCATGAAGGTGTTCTGGCACTCGCACCGCCTGGGGCTCGAGCTGGGGGTGGAGGTGGAGCGGGCGGTGGAGGACGCGCTCGAGCTCGTGGACGAGAAGTTCCAGCGCTCGCCCGAGGTACGCGATCTCTTCCTCGCCGTGTGCCGCAACTGGGGGCGCACCGCGCAGACGCTACGGGAGATGCACGAGCTGGGTTTGCTCGGCCGCTATCTCCCCGAGTGGGGCGCCCTCACCTGTCTCGTGCAGTACGACGTCTATCACCGGTTCACCGCCGACCAGCACTCGCTGCTCGCGGTGGAAAACCTGGAGGCGCTCGCTCCCGGCCAGTCCACGGAGTCCGAAGGGATCGCCGAGGTGCTGAACGAGCTGGCGCGCCCCGATCTCCTGATGCTGGGCATGCTCCTCCACGACATCGGCAAGGGAAAGGGGCACGGTCACGTCGCCAAGGGCATCCCGCTCATCAAGGACTTGACCGGGCGCATCGGGCTGCCGCCGGCGGACGCCGACGCGGTGACGCTCCTCGTCGCGCACCACCTCACCCTGTCCCACATGGCGCAGCGCCGGGACATCGACGATCCCAAGACGGTGGCGTCGCTGGCCGAGGTGGTGGGCATGCCCGAGCGGCTGCGCATGCTGTATCTCCTGACGTTCGCCGACATGCGCGCGGTGGGGCCCGGCGTGATGACGGGGTGGATGGCCCGCATCCTCTGGGAGCTCTTCTCGCGCACGATGGCTCAGCTCACCGGCGGGCGGCTCGAGCGGCCCAGCCGCGACAAGGTGGCCGAGCGCGTGACCGAGGAGATGGGCGGCGCGCGCGCCGGCGTCGTGGCCCACCTCGCCATGATGGCGGACCGCTACCTCATCACCACCTCCGCCCAGCGCATCGCCGCGCACCTGCGCCTGGTCGAGCGGCTCGAGGAGGACGTGGTCGCCACCGAGCTCTTCCACCATCCAGACCTCGACTCGTCCGAGCTCGTCGTCGCGACCAAGGACGTGCCCGGCCTCTTCGCGCTGATCGCGGGCACGCTCGCCGCCGAGGGCATCAATATCCTCTCCGCCCAGATCCACACGCGCGCGGACGGGATCGCGCTCGACACGTTCCAGGTGAACGACCCCTTCGGCGAGGCGGTGACGGAGGACGCGCGGTGGCGGCGTACCCTGGGTGCGCTTCGCCGGGTGCTGGTGGGCGAGCAGACCGTGGAGGACCTGATGGCCTCGCGGCGCAGCGGCCGCCCCGCCGCGGCCGGGGTGGCCGGCCCTCCCAAGATCACCGTGGACAACCAGCTCTCGGACACGCACACCGTGGTCGAGGTGAAGTGCCCCGACCGGGTGGGCCTCCTCTACCTCATCACGCGCACCTTCCAGGCGCTGGGTCTGGACATCGGCAGCGCGCGCATCGCCACCGAGATCGAGCAGGCCTACGACACGTTCTACGTCACCGATCACCAGGGCCGCCGCCTCGAGGATCCGGCTCAGATGGATCGTCTCCGCGACGCCCTCGAAGATGCTCTCCTCAAGCCGCTTTAAGACGCCGGTCCAGCGCGCGGCCGATCCGATCGCGCGGCTCCTCCTCCGCGCGCGTGTACGGCCGAACCACCTCACCGTCGCCGGCCTCGGCGTGTCGTGCCTCGCCGCCTGGGCCTTTGCCGACGGCTTTCTCCGCACCGGCGCGGCCCTCCTCACCGTCGCGGGGCTCTTCGATCTCTTCGACGGCTCGCTCGCCCGCCTCGCCGGCCAGGACACGGACTTCGGCGCCTTCCTGGACTCGGTGGTGGACCGCTACTCCGACCTGGTGGTGCTGCTGGGGCTCGTGGTCTATTGCCAACGTATAGGTGAGTGGACGCTCTGCCTCTTCACGATGGCCACCGTGATCGGGACGGTGATGGTTTCCTACACCAAGGCGCGGGCGCAGTCGATCGGGCTCGCCTGCGAGATCGGCCTCATGGAGCGGCCGGAGCGGCTCATCGTGCTGATCGCGGGGGCCACGTTCAACCTCATGACGCCGGCCATGGCCATCCTCGCCGTCCTCACCCACATCACGGCGCTCCAGCGCATCTTCTACACGCGCCGTGTCGCGCGAAGCATGGAGCGGACGGACACCCTCCGGTAGACTCGTAGCATGTGGCGGTGGCTGCGCACGCTCGCTCTGATCGTCACCCTCGCCGCCCCGGCGGCCGCGTCGCAAGGGGCCGCTCCGCCCCTCGCCGCGGCCCTGGCCGCCCAGCGGGCGAGCAACTACCCGGCCGCCGCGCGGCTCTTCGCCGAGGCGGCTTCGGTTCCGAATCCCATCCCCGAGTACACGCTCTACCTCCTGGCGGACTCGTTGTCGCGAATGGGGGATCCCCGCGCGGCGGCGGTGGCCGCCGAGGCGGTGAGCGCGGCCGGCGATGGGCCGCTGCTGCCCTCGGCGCTCCTGCTCGCCGCCCGCGAGGCCGCGCGGGCGGGCGACAGCGGAGGCGCGATGGCGTTCTACCGCCGCTTCCTCGACCGCTACCCGGAGCACTGGGAAAGCCCGGGCGCGCGCTTCGGCATGGCGGAGCTGATGGAGGCCACCGGGCAGACCGAGGACGCGCGAAGGCTCTTCCGCAGCATCTGGCTGACCTCGCCGCTCTCGTTCGCCGCCAACGCGGCCCGCGACCGCGAGCGCATGCTCATCGAGCGCGGCATCCCCGCGCCGCCGGTGACCCCGCAGGAGCGCGTGGACCGCGCGGAGCGCCTGCTCGCGGGCGGTCAGGCCACGCAGGGGCGGCAGGAGATGGAGGCGCTGCTGGCGGAGGGGACGGCCACCGGCTACACGCAGCTCCGCGCCCTGCGCGTGGTCGCCGAAGCGTATCGGCGCACCGGCAAGCCGGACGACGCGCTCCGAACCGTGGATCGCGCGATCGCGGTCGCCTCGTTCGAGCGCCGGCCGGCCTGGCTGCTCGAGCGCGCGCGCCTGCAGCAGCCCAAGAGCCCACCGGTCGCCCTCGCCACCCTGGACCGGCTCGTGCGCGACCATCCCAAGAGCAGCGAGGCCAGCGACGCCCTCTTCCTCAAGGCCCAGCTCCTGGAGTCGCTGAACCAGACCGCGGAGGCGGAGGCGACCTACACGCGGCTCGCCGCCGACTATCCCGACGACGACGACGCGGGCCGCGCACAGTGGCGGCTGGGATGGCTCGCCTGGTTCCGGCGGGACTACGACGGCGCGGCGGTCAAATGGACGCGGCTCGCCACCCTGCCGGGTGGCGTGGCCTATCGCGAGAACGCCACCTACTGGATCGGCCGAGCGCATGAGGAGCGGGGCGATCTCGATGCGGCCACGCGCCTGTGGTCCGAGGCGGTCGTGTATCAGCCCCGCGGATACTTCGGGATCCTCGCGACGACCCGGCTCACCAAGCGCGGCCTGGCCGTGCCCGCCGCGCGCGACCCGCACACGCCCCTGGTGCTGCCCGAGGAAGGGCTGACGTCGCTGCGCGATGACCCGCGCTTCGCCAAAACGGAGGCCCTGCGCGCGCTGGGGCTCTCGGGGTGGGCCGACGCTGAGCTGAACGAGCTCGCCCACCGCTCCGCGGGCGAGACCCTGCGGCTCTACGCCATCTCCGTCGCGTTCGCCCAGGATGCGCGGCACCATCTGGCGCTGCGCATCCTCCGCCGCGACTTCTTGCCGGTCGCGCGGGCCGGCTATGCCTGGTTGCCGCGCGCGTTCTGGGAAATGTTCTACCCGCTGGGCTGGCGCATGGAGGTCGCGGGCTCGGCGCAGCGCGCCGGCATCGATCCGTTCCTGGTCTCGGCGGTGGTGCGCGAGGAGTCGTCCTATAATCCCCAGGCGCGCTCGCGCGTGGGCGCGCGCGGCCTCATGCAGCTCATGCCCGAGACGGCGCGGCCCATGGCGCGGGTGCGCGGCCTCGCGTTTCAGGAGGGCGAGCTGCTGGATGACCCGGCCGCCAACATCGAGCTGGGCACGGCGTACCTGGGAGGGCTCGTGCGCGACTTCGGAGACGCGCGGCTGGCCGTGGCCGCCTACAACGCCGGCCCCACGCGGGTGCGGGAGTGGTGGGGCGCGCGGAAGTCCGATGACCTCGAGGTGTGGGTGGAGCAGATCCCTTACAACGAGACGCGGAACTTCGTCCGTCGCGTCATGGTGGGCTGGGAGGAGTACCGCCGCCTCTACGCCGACGCGGGCAGCCCGGCGACCGTGACGCGCTGATGGCTACGGCGGGCTACATCCGTCGCATGCTCGCGGGGCTGCTGGACACCGCCCTCGGCCTGGCACTGTGGGCGATGGGCTCGATGTGGCTGATCCTCGGCGTATGGGGGGTCCGCGGATTGCCCCAGGATGCGCGCGGCGCGCTCCTGATCTATGCGGGTGTGCTCGGCCTCGCCGTGGGCTTGCACCTCATCTACCACGTGGTGCTGCTGGGCGGGTGCGGGCAGACGGTGGGCCGTATGGCGCTGGGCATCGCGGTGGTGCGCCGCGACGGGGGCGTGCCGGGCTACGGGCGCGCGGCGCTGCGCTCGGTGGGGAACGCGCTGGTGGTGGTGACGCTTGGGCTGGCCGCGCTCGTCGCGCTCTTCAACCGCGAGCGGCGGGACATGGCCGACCTGGTGTCAGGGACGCGTGTGGTGCGCGTCGGCTGACCAGAAGCGCGAACCCGCCACTGTGACGCTCCCATCCGGCGAAGGGGCCGGCGCGACGATGGAGTACGGGGGTGCGACGGGCGCGGGGGGCGGTTCCCCCAGGGCGGTCAGCCGCTCCTCCAGCGTCGGATGCGTGCTGAGCAATCCGGTGAGCCCCTCCGTCGGCCGCGGGCTCGTCCGGTCGAGCGTGCGCAGCGCGCGGGCCATGCTGGCCTCGGGTTCGCGGTGGCCCATGGCGCTCAGGATCTCCACGGCGCGGTGGTCGGCCTGCAGCTCCTGATGCCGCGAGAAGGCGCGCACGGCGAGCGGATTCACGATGAGGTCGAGCAGGCCCCCCCGGGCGCGACCACGCCCAGCAGGGTGAAGCCAGCGAAGATGCTGAGCGAAAGGCGGCGGCGATCGCCGATGTGCCCGAGCACCTCGTGGGCCACTTCGTGGGCCACGACGGCCTCGATCACCTCCGTCGGCTGCTTCATGAGCCCGTCGGTGAAGTAGAACACCGCCTCCTCGTCGCTGTAGGCGGTGGCGGCGCGGCTCTGCACGAACGCAAAGCTGTAGCGGTCGGGATCGTCCCCGGCGGCCACCGCGGCGCGGTAGAGGATGTCGGAGACGCGCACGGTCGCCGAGTTGGAGGGCGGCGGGAAGTAGGCGCCCTGGGGCGAGCTGGCGCAGCCCGTCAAGAGCGCGGCCGCCACCAGCGCGGCGAGAGCTCGAACCCGCGCGGCTCTTGGCATGATCAAATGGTAGGGGTCACGTTCCCGGCGGGCGGAACAAATTCGGGAGCCCTGGGTGCGCCCAAGGGCTTGATATGTCGGAGTTCCCCTGACCCCCTCGGTGGGGGGTCGATGTGGCAGTTGATTTGACATTCCAGTGACATTGCGCGTGAGACCGGCTGGTAGACTGAGGGCCATATGCTGATCAAACACGGCGATCGCTTCAAGAGCTCGGAGATCACACCGCGGGCGCTCTACCTCGACCGGCGGAGCTTCATCGCCGGCGGGCTCATCACGGGGGCGGCGGCGCTGGCCCTGATGCCGCGGGATGCGCGGGCCGCCGCGCCCCCCGCCAAGGGGCAGCCGCTGGCCGCCCCGAAGAACGCCGCGATGAGCGTCACCGAGACGCAGACGCCCTTCAAGGACGCCACCACCTACAATAATTTCTACGAGTTCGGCACCGACAAGGAGGACCCGTCGCAGAACGCGCACACCCTGCGCACGCGTCCGTGGTCGGTGAAGGTGGAGGGCCTGTGCGCCAAGCCGCGCAGCTTCGACATCGACGAGCTCGTGAAGCTGGCGCCCCTCGAGGAGCGCGTGTACAACCTCCGCTGCGTGGAGGCCTGGTCCATGGTGATCCCGTGGATCGGCTACTCGCTCTCCGCGCTGCTGAAGAAGGTCGAGCCCACCAGCCAGGCCAAGTACGCCGAGTTCATCACGCTGCTCGATCCCGAGCAGATGCCCGGGCAAAAGAAGGGACTCTTCGGCTGGAGCGGGCTGGACTGGCCCTACGTCGAAGGGCTGCGGCTCGACGAGGCCATGCACCCCCTCACCATGCTCACCGTCGGCATGTACGGTCAGGTCCTGCCGAATCAGAACGGGGCCCCCGTGCGCGTCGTGATTCCGTGGAAATACGGGTTCAAGAGCGGCAAGAGCATCGTGCGGATCCGGCTCGTCAGCGAGCAGCCCAAGACGACATGGGAGAAGGCGGCGCCCTCGGAGTACGGCTTCTACTCGAACGTGAATCCCGCGGTCGATCACCCGCGCTGGAGCCAGGCGACCGAGCGGCGTATCGGGGAGTTCCGGCGCCGGAAGACCCTGCCGTTCAACGGCTACGGCGATCAGGTCGCGTCCCTCTACGCGGGCATGGACCTGAAGAAGTACTACTAGGCCGCGGCCTCCGATGACGCGCCGGGGCCGGACGGCGCTCAAGGTCCTGGTGTGGGCGGCGTGTCTCGCGCCGCTGGCCTGGCTCGGTCGGCGCGCCTGGGTGGGCGACCTCGGCGCCAACCCCATCAGCTTCATCACCAACACCCTCGGCGACTGGACCTTCCGCATCCTGCTCGCGAGCCTGGCGGTGACGCCGCTGCGTCTCCTCAGCGGCTGGTCCTGGCCGATCACGCTCCGGCGCCTGCTGGGACTGTTCGCGTTCCTTTACGCCTCGCTCCACTTCGGGGTGTGGCTCGTGCTCGACCACTACTTCGACTGGCGCGAGATGGGCGCGGACATCGCGAAGCGTCCCTACATCACGGTGGGGATGGCGGCGCTGCTGCTGCTGATCCCGCTCGCCGCCACGTCGACGAGCGCCATGATCAAGCGGATGGGCGGCGTGGCGTGGCGGCGGCTGCACAGCCTGGTCTACCTGGTCGGGATCCTCGCCGCCCTCCACTACCTCTGGCTCGCGAAGAAGTCCGTGACCGGGCCCTACTACTACATCGCCGTGCTGGTGATCCTGCTCGGGGTCCGGCTCGTGGACTGGGGCCGCCGGCGCCTGGCCGCCCGCGCGCGGGTGCGGGCGGCCTCGGGCGCCTAGGCGGACGCAGGGGTCGGCGCGGACTCCACTTCCTTCACACGAAGCTTCCACATGAAGTCCTGGTAGCTGGTGTCCGCGAGCGTCTTGTCGAAGAACTCGCGGTAACTCCCGACCAGGCTCCGTCGGTCGACGAGCACGTCGTGGACCTGCCACTTGCTGTGGCCGGCCGGGGCCAGCTGATACTCGAGCAGCACCTGGCCCGCGCGCTCCAGCGCCACGGTGGAGCGGACGGTGGCCCGGGTACCCGCCACGGTGACGCCCGTATAGCTGATGCGCTTCCCCGTGCGGATGGTCCTCAGCCAGGCCCGCCCCAGCATGCTGGTGAAGATGCGGGTGAACTCGTCGCGCTCCTGGGGCGTGCGGGCCACCCAGTGGCGGCCCAGGCTCTTCTTGGCCATCTCGCGCACGTCGAAAAGGAAGTGGGTGACGCGGGCGATTTCTGCGGCGCTAGCCGCGCGGTCTCCCCGAGCCTTGACGGCCTTGTCGCCCAGCAGCTCTTCGACAGCCTTCTGAATCACCTCGGTGGGCTCCGCTCGGCGTACTTCCAGGACTACCTTGGCCGGCCGGTTCACGGTGAAGATCGGCGCAAAGAGGACGGCTCGGGTCAACGCGGCGATGTTTCGGCCCATTGGCAAGGACCTCCCCCCCGGTCGAGTTCGCTGCCTGTTGCGTCGGGCGACCCATTGGCGGCCCGTGTCAGCAAAGCCGATGCGGCAGGTTGCCCCAGCCACCCGGCCGTCGAATCCCTGTCAGGAGGCCCTGCGTGTCAGGTGCTGCGTCCGACCCTGAAAGGGGAGCAACCGGGGTGCCATGGCGGGCAGCCCCGGCTGCCGCCGCTTAAACCATGTAGATCAAGAGGTTTATAGGGTCCTGGGGGATAGGGCCATCGGATGGCCTCCGAGGCCCTCGTCACGGCCCGGACGTCATCCGAGCCGATCTCAACGTGTGCGGAGGCTGACGGCGTGTCCGATGGAGTGACAGGGGGTTTGGCAAACCTTCCAGGGGCTTCCGACCGGGTGTGCCTTCGCATATACTCTCCCAACCCTCGCCCCCGAAGCACGCCTGAGGCGCGCAGGGCACAGTGAGCCACGACCAACCGTGATCTATCTCTGACGTGAGGCAAGCGTTGCCAATCCTGAAAGTTCGCCAGCTGGGAGTCCGCTTCGGCGGCATCATCGCGCTGGACGACGTCTCCTTCGACATCGAGGCTCGACAGATCGTGGGGCTGATCGGCCCCAACGGGGCCGGCAAGACCACCCTCTTCAACTGTCTGAGCCGCCTGTACCATCCGTCCACCGGGAGCATCGCCTTCGAGGACCGGGACCTGCTCGCGGTGGAACCGCACGACATCGCCGGCCTGGGCATCGGCCGGACCTTCCAGAACCTGGCGCTCTTCGGAACCATGTCGGTGCTGGACAACGTGATGGTGGGCGCCCACTGCCGCACGACCAGCGGCTTTCTCTCCTGCGCGCTCCGCATCCCCAGCGTGGGTCGCGAGGAGGCCAGCCAGCGCGCGTCCGCGCTCGAGTCCATCCGGTTCATGGGCCTCGAGTCCGTGGCGCATCTGCCGGCGGCGGGATTGCCCTTCGCCACGCTCAAGCGCGTCGAGGCGGCGCGCGCGCTGGCCGCCAAGCCGAAGCTGCTCCTCATGGACGAGCCGGCGGGCGGGCTCAACCACGAGGAGGTCTCCCGGCTCGGCGCGCTGATCCGCACCATTCGCGATCGCCTCGGGATCACCATTCTCCTCGTCGAGCACCACATGAGCCTGGTCATGGAGGTCTCGGACAAGGTGGTGGTGCTGGACTTCGGCAAGCGCATCGCCGAGGGCGCCCCCGCCGAGGTGCAGCGTAACCCCGACGTCATCAAGGCGTACCTCGGAGAGTAGCGTGAGCGCCATCCTCGAGGTCGAGAAGCTCGAAGCCTTCTACGGGCGCACGCAGGCGCTGCATGGCGTGAGCTTCGCGATGGAGGAAGGCGGCATCACGACCGTGCTGGGCGCCAACGGGGCGGGGAAGACCACGACCCTCCGCGCCATCTCGGCCATGGTGAGGACCCGCGGCGCGGTCCGCTTCGGCGGGGCGCCCATCGAGTCCAAGGCCACCGAGCAGATCGTGGCCATGGGCATCGCCCACGTGCCGGAGGGCCGCGGCACCTTCGTGGACCTCACGGTGGAGGAAAACCTCCGCGTGGGCATGTACGCGCGCCGCAACAAGCGGAACGCCGCGCGCGACATGGAGCGGGTGTTCGAATTCTTCCCGATCCTCCGCCAGCGCCGGAAGCAGCACGCGGGCACGCTCTCCGGCGGCGAGCAGCAGATGCTCGCAGTGGCGCGCGCCCTCATGCTCGGACCACGGCTGCTTCTACTGGACGAGCCCTCACTGGGCCTGGCGCCCCTGGTGGTCCGCGAGATCTTCCGCATCCTGCGCCTCATCAACCAGGAGTCGCGTGTGAGCATTCTCCTGGTGGAGCAGAACGCCTCGCTGGCCCTCGACCTCGCCGACCACGTCTTCCTCCTCGAGACCGGCCGCGTGGTCCTCTCGGGTACCTCGGACGTGCTCAAGAAGGACGACGCCATTCGCCGCTCCTACCTGGGGTACTGACCGCCATGGACACCTTCATCCAGCAGGTGCTGTCGGGGCTCGCCACCGGCGGGATCTACGCGAGCTTGGCGCTCGCGCTCGTGATGATCTATCAGGCGACCGACGTGGTGAACTTCGCCCAGGGCGAGATGGCGATGTTCGCCACCTACCTCGCGTGGACGTTCATGAACGCGGGCATGTCCTACTGGACCGCCTTCCTCCTGACCCTCACCATTGCCTTCGTGGGCGGCGTGGTCATCCAGCGTGTGGTCATCCGGCCCGTCGAGAACAAGCCCATCCTCACCATCGTCATCGTGACGCTGGGCCTCCTCGTCATCCTCAACAGCATGGCCGGCTGGATCTGGACCTATCTCCAGAAGCCGTTCCCGTCGCCCTTTCCCCGCGAGCCTATCCGGATGGGGACGGTGGTCCTCGGCACGCACGACATGGGCGAGATCGCCGTCACCCTCGTCATGCTGGCGCTCCTCTTCCTGTTCTTCCGGTTCACGCCGCTGGGGCTCGCCATGCGGGCGGCCGCGCAGAACCCGTTGTCGAGCCGGCTCGCCGGCATCCGCGTGAGCTGGATGCTCGCGCTCGGGTGGGGACTGGCCGCGACGTTCGGCGCGGTCGCGGGTATCATGGTGGCGCCGATTCTCACGCTGGACCCGAACATGATGGGCGGCATCCAGATCTACGCGTTCGCCGCGGCCACCCTGGGCGGCTTCGGCAGCCCGGTGGGCGCGGTGGTGGGCGGGTTCCTCGTGGGGGTGGTGGAAAATCTCGTCGGCACCTACGTGTCCTTCATCGGCACCGAGCTCAAGCTCACGGTGGCGCTGGCCATGATCATCGTCGTGCTGCTGGTCAAGCCGAGCGGCCTCTTCGGCCGCACGCACGTGCGGCGGGTCTAGAGGTATGGCCCGGCGCGCGGGCGTCATCCTGGCGGTGGTGGTGATCGCCTTCGCCTACTCGCTGCCCCTCTACATGAGCGGCTTTCGTCTCTTCCAGTTCACCCAGGTGTGCATCTACGCGATCGCGCTGATGGGGCTGAACCTCCTCACCGGCTACAATGGGCAGTTCTCGCTGGGGCACGGGGCCTTCTACGCCATCGGCGCCTACATCTCGGCGATCATGATGGACCAGTGGAACATTCCGTACGGGTGGACCATCCCGACCGCGGGCGTGCTCTGCCTGATCGTGGGCTTCCTCTTCGGGCGTCCCGCGCTGCGGCTGGAGGGGCTCTACCTCGCGCTCGCCACCTTCTCGCTGGCCCTCTCGGTGCCGCAGATCCTCAAGTACTTCGAGCACTGGACGGGGGGCTCGCAGGGGCTCGTCCTGTCCAAGCCCAAGGCGCCCTGGGGGCTCAAGATGACCGAGGATCAGTGGCTCTACCTCCTGACCCTCACCGTGACCGTGCTCATGTTCGTGTTCGCGGCCAACCTCGTGCGGAGCCGGGTGGGGCGGGCGATGGTGGCGATCCGCGACAACCACATCGCCGCCGAGACCATGGGTGTGGACAGCGCGCTCTACAAATCCCTCACCTTCGGCGTGAGCGCGGCCTACACGGGGGTGGCGGGGGCCCTGTCCGCCATCGCCATCGCCTACGTGGCCCCGGACTCCTTCAACGTCTTTCTCTCGGTGACCTTCCTCATCGGCATCGTCATCGGGGGCCTCGCCTCGGTGTGGGGCAACGTGCTGGGCGCGATGTTCATCCAGTTCGTGCCCAACTTCGCCCAGGACATCTCGAAGGCGGCTCCCTGGGCCATCTTCGGCATCTTCCTCATCGGCTTCATGTACGCCATGCCCTACGGCATCGCGGGCGGGATCAAGCGGATCTGGATCTCCCACGTGCTCTCCCGAGTTTCCCAGAAGCAAGGAGGTGAAGCGGTTTCCACGACGCAGGCGCAGTCCCCATCCCGCTGACCAAAAACCTCAAGGAGGACGACATGATCGGACGCAACCTGACCGCGGCGGTGCTGGCCGGGGCCCTCGGGCTCGGGCTGGCGTCGGCCGCGCCCGCTCAGACCGTGGTGGGCGTGACCGCCACCGAGATCAAGATCGGCAACACGAACCCGTACAGCGGGAACGCCTCCGCGTACGGCACCATCGGGAAGACCATCGCCGCCTACTTCAAGAAGGTCAACGACGAGGGCGGCGTCAATGGGCGCAAGATCACCTTCATCAGCTACGACGACGGCTACAGCCCGCCCAAGGCGGTGGAGATGGTGCGCAAGCTCGTCGAGCAGGACCAGGTCGCCGCGGTGTTCCAGACACTCGGGACCCCGACCAACAGCGCCATCCACAAGTACATCAACCAGCAGAAGGTGCCGCACCTCTTCGTGGCCACCGGCGCCACCAAGTGGGACGATCCGAAGAACTTCCCCTGGACGATGGGCTGGCAGCCCAACTACCAGACGGAGGGCCGGACGTACGCGGCCTACATCTTGAAGAACATCCCCGACGCGAAGATCGGGATCCTGTACCAGAACGACGACTACGGCAAGGACTACGTCAAGGGCATGGAGGATGGGCTCGGCGCCAATGCGTCGAAGATGATCATCATGAAGCAGAGCTACGAGGTGACGGACCCCACTGTCGACTCGCAGATCATCAACCTGAAGAACTCCGGGGCCAACGTCTTCTTCAACGTGACGATCCCCAAGTTCGCCGTCCAGGCCATCAAGAAGGCGCATGACATCGGCTGGAAGCCGACGCACTTCCTCAACAACGTGTCGAGCTCGCTGGCCAGCGTGCTCAAGCCCGCGGGCCTCGACGCCTCCCGCGGCCTGATCACCGCGCTCTACATGAAGGAGATCACGGACCCGCAGTGGCAGAAGACGCAGGCCTACACGGACTGGGTCGCCTTCATGAAGAAGTACTATCCGGACGGCGCGCTCGACGATCAGTCCAACGCCTTCGGCTACACGGTGGCTCAGGTGATGACGCTCGTGCTCAAGCAGTGCGGCAACGACCTGTCCCGCGAGAACATCATGCGGCAGGCCGAGAGCCTGAAGAACGTGGAGCTGCCGCTGCTCCTCCCCGGCATCAAGGTGAACACCAGCCCGACGGACCACGCTCCCATCCAGCAGGAGCAGCTCGCGAAGTTCGACGGCGAGCGGTGGGCGCTGTTCGGCGAGCTGTTCGAGGCCTACCACAAGTAAGCGGTCGCTCGAGACAGCACGGGCGGGGTCGGTACATCACCGGCCCCGCCCGAAGTGTCTGGCTACTTGCTCGGCGCGTAGAAGGGGTTGGTCCCGGACGCGTGATCCGTGGTGTCGAGCACTTCCTCGACCTCGGGCAGCTCTTCCTTGATCAGCCGCTCGATGCCGGACTTGAGGGTGACGTCGGCGGCCCCGCAGCCCTGGCAGCCCCCGCCCATCTGCAGGTACACCTTGTTGTCCTTGACGTCGATGAGATCCACGAACCCGCCGTGGCCAGCCACCGCGGGGTTGATCATGTTGTCGATCAGCGCCTGCACCTTGTCCTTGAGATCGGTCGCGGACTCGTCGCTCATCTGGCTCCTCCTTCGGCTGCGCCGCTAGATCACTACTGTACTTGAATATCCGGTAAGGGCCAACTGGCCCTTGGTGGGCTCGGCTCAGCAGAACCACGGCTCGGTCAGCCGCGGCGGCCGTCGCCGGTCGGAGGCGAGGCGGGGCGCCAGGGCCGCGGGCGGGGGCGCGCCGGCGGTCTCCGCGGCCAGCGCGCACACCCGATCGAAGGTGACGGCGGCGTCCTCGGCCCTCGGCGCGGCTTCCGCGACGACCGCCGCCGCGCGGGCCTGCAGCGCGTCCATCCGCGGGTCCGGGTGCGTCCACTGATAGGAGAAATCGGCCTCCACGAGCCGTCCCAGGTGAGGCCGCATGCCGGGATGCTCGGCGAGCAGCGAGCCCGGCGGCACCAGCAGCCGCAGCGAGTACTGCACCGGGTCCACGTGGTCGACGAGGGCGTTCGCCTCCACCCAGTCCAGCATCGCGCGGTAGTCGGCGAGCGTGGTCCAGGGCGTGAACGCGACCCAGGTTGGGCGCATCGCGAGGCCGGCCGCCCGCAGGACGCCGAGCGCGGCATCGATATCGGCCCGCGTGTGTCCCTTGTCGAGATGGGCCAGCACGGTGTCCGACAGCGACTCCACCGCGGACACCACGAAGAGACAGCCGAGCCCGGCCATCTCCCGCAGCAGCTCGTGGCGCCTGAGGAGATGCTCCACCTTGGCCGTGAAATCCCACGTGAGCGCCGGGAACTCGCGGTGGAGCTGCCGCGCCACATGGATGGCATGCCCGGGGCCGTTGAGGAAGTCTGGATCGCCGAACGTGATGTGCTCGGCGCCCGCCTCCACCTGCTGGCGCACGTCGGCGAGCACCACGTCGGCCGGGACCACGAAGAAGCGGCCACCGTAGACGGGCGGGATCGGGCAATGGCGGCAGAGATGCTTGCAGCCGCGGCTCGCCTCCACGTAGCCGACGAGCGACCGCCGGCCATCGCGCTCGAGCCGCGAGTAGGTCTTGAGCGAGGGCAGGGCGGAGCGGCTCGGACGCGGCAGCGCCGGCCGCGCGATGTGCGGACCCGCAGGCTCGCCGGCACGGCGCACGCCGGGAATCGGCCCGGAGCGCCCGGCGTCCAGGGCCTCGGCCAGATCCGCCAGCGGCGTCTCGACCTCGCCTCCGATCACGCTGTCCGCGACGTGGGCGAGGAGATGCGCCGCGTTCAGCGTCGCGTAGAGGCCGTAGAACGCGAGATGACAGGAGGGATTCAGCGCCAGCACGCGTTCCGCTACCCCGAGCCCCACGCGCAGCGCGGTGTGCATGGGCACGGAGATGGCGACGAGCCGCGCGCGCCGAACCTTTTCAGGGTCGAGCGGCTCGACGGAGACGTCGACCACCGCGGGCTTGAAGCCTCGAGCTTCCAGCACCGCCGCCGGCCAGGCCACCGCCAGGGGCTGATGTCCCAGCTCGTAGCAGGCGACCAGCAATACCCCCCCCGAGTTCCTCACGAGAGTCAGTCTACACTGCCGCCCGCGCAGCTCACTCGCTCACCCCGGCAAACCTATAGGCGGCCAGACACCAGGCGGCCTCGCCCGGGAGCCAGCCGTCGAACACCCACTCGGGGCCGAGCTCGTCCCACAGCCGCTCGACGAGGTCCGGGTGGGTGCCCAGGGAGGGGGTTGTCGACGACGCGGTTCACCCGGGGGCCACCCACCGGAGATCGGCGCCGTGCGGGTGCGCGAGCGCCAGCGCCTGGTCGGTTCGCCGGCCTCCGCGGAGCCGCGAGCGGCCGAGCACGAAGCGCATGCCGCCCTTCTGCGCGCCGAGATCGGGGAGCCCCGGCAC
>Ga0207428_10000746_pt1 | contig 37223 bp, 30 predicted proteins | sample RhiMethybrSRZTD1_FD_187600 | JGI IMG/M metagenome (GOLD analysis project Ga0207428, IMG submission 187600) | Populus rhizosphere microbial communities from Tennessee, USA - Rhizosphere MetaG P. TD hybrid SRZTD1 (SPAdes) (version 3) | ecosystem: Host-associated > Plants > Roots > Rhizosphere >...
GCCGGGCAATGCCACCAGGGCGGTAGGCCAGGACCACTCGGCCGGCGGGCAGCCAGCTGTGCGCGCCAAGAGATGATGCGTGGCCGCCCGAGGTACAGGCGGTGAAGACGACGAAGTCGAGGGGCCTCCGACGCTGACGTGGCCTACCAGCTGATCGGTCTCGGTCATGCGGCGCCGGCGTCATCCGCCGTCATCGGCAGGAGCCGCCTCACCGGGCGCCCACCGGCTCCAGCCGCCATAACGCCAGCGCCGGCACCCCGGGCGCCTCCGGGGGATCGAACCCCCGGAGGCGCCGGGCGCCGGGTCAGTGGAGGACGGCGGTCAGGGCGTTGACGATGCCTCGGCCGTAGATGCCGTTGCGGGCCAGGGTTCCCGCGCAGACCCCGTCGAAGCTCGGGTCCCGGTCGTCGGGGTAGGCGAAGTTCGGCGGGGACGGACACGGGGTCTGCCTGGCGGTCCGGGTCATGACCCGCTCGACGGCGCGCGGGGACATGGTGAGGCCGCCGTGGCGGGGGTCGTGTCTGCCGTGGGCGCTGACGATCAGCGCGGCCACCCCGGTGGCGTGGGGCGCGGCCATCGAGGTGCCCTGCAGGTACTGGTAGAAGGCGCAGGTGCTGCCCCTGCAGTCCTTCAGGATGAACGGGACGTTGGCCGGGTCCTGGAGGGCCTCCTCGGCCAGGGCCTGCGGCATGGGCGACAGATTGAGGTTCTCGGGCTGCCGGTTCTGCGGGAGCCCGAAGTAGTCGCGGAACCACCCGCCAGGGGCCGAGAAGTCGGTCTGCTCGATGCCGTAGTTGGAGTAGTCGGCCTTGTAGCCGCTGGGCCCGAGGGCGGAGACCGAGATCACCCCGCGGGTCTCGGTCGGGACGGTGATGCAGGAGTTGTTGACGTCGCGCGGGTAGGCGGCGCCCGGCGGGAAGTCGGGGCTGGTGTCGTCGAAGGTCGGGTTGCCGAGGTCGGTGTGCTCGTTGCCCAGTGCGGCGATCGGGGTGACCCTGTGGGCCCGGGCGAAGTTGACCGCCCGCTGGGTGGCGACCCGGACGGTGCGCTGCTCGGCCTGGGCCTCGGGCGAGTCGGCCGGGTTGTCGAGGCAGTTGTACAGCCACGGGTCGATGAAGAAGCTCATGTTGACGACGTCGATGCCGACCAGGCCGGCGTAGACGAGCGCGTCGACCACGGGCTGGAGGAACACGAAGCCAGAGTCCTGGCCGCCCCGGATGTTGACCAGCGTCACCTTGGGGGCGACCCCGGCCGTGCCCAGCCCGTTCAGCTCGGCCGCGACCAGGCCGGCGACGTGGGTGCCGTGGCCGTCGTCGTCCTCGTCGACCGGGTCGACGCAGGACGGGTGCTCGCACGGCCCGTCGATCAGCGGGATGTCGGTGACGAAGTTGCGGCTGAGCCGGCGGTTGTAGTTGTCTCTGAGATCGGGGTGGTTGCCGTCGATGCCGGAGTCGATGATGCCCACCAGCACCCCGCGGCGTCCCTGGTTGACCCGGTAGGAGCCGCTCGGGGTGGCGTCGATCATCCGCATGTCCCACTGCTTGTCGGCGAACGGCTCCTGGTCGGGCACGCGCCCGGCGCGCGCGGAGCCGCCCTTGACGGCGGCCCGCTCGGCGGCGGTCAGGTGCTCCACCTCGTCCTTGGCGCTGCCACCGCTCGGGATCCTGCCGACGGGACGGTTGCGGGCCGCGCCCACCAGGGCGCGCTGGCTGGCGGCATCGCGCACGAAGGCCGGGTTGCTGGACCTGACGGTGGCCACGCCGACCTGGGCGTTCTCTTTCAGGATGGTGCCGCCGGCGGCCTTGACGGCGGCTCGGGCGGCGGCCGTGGACGCCCCGTCGGCGTAGGCGACGACGTACTCGCCATTGGCGCTCTGGAGCTGACCGGAGCGCTGGGCCTGGGCGGTGAGCGCCGCCCGACCGGATTGGCCCGCGCTTGCGGGCAGGGCGAGCGCGGCCGCCACCAGCACGGCCAGCGCGACGAGCAGGACCTTGCGCACGGCAACCTCCCCGTGGGTCGCGCCGGGCCCTCCACTGCGCCCGGCGGCTGCACGGGAGCATAGGCAGCGCCACCCAGGCCGTCTAGTCCAACGTAACTAGCTCGACTAGCTCGACTAGCTCGCCGGGAGCTTGGTGATCACGTCGGTGAACACGCGCAGGATGTCCCGGGGGTCCCTTGAGACGAAGGCCAGGCCGCCGGTGGCGTCCGAGATCATCTTGAGGGACGCGGCGTCGGCGTCGGTCCCGTAGGCGATGGTGATGATCCGCACCGGCCGGTCCTCGTCCTGCTCGGCCTTGAGCCGGCGCAGCAGCTCGGCCCGGTCGATGCCGCCGGAGGGGTCGTCGTTGATACCGTCGGTGAGCAGGACCACGATGTTGATCCGCTGGGGGGCGTACGAGCGCTGCAGGGCCCGGAACGCGGCCAGGGTGGTGTCGTACAGGCCGGTGTCGCCGTTGGTGGCCTGGAGGCGGTTGAGCGCCTCGGTCAGGACCTGGCGGCGGAGCTTGCCGTCGGGCAGCCGGGCGTTGGTCGGCCCGATGGGGACCGACTCGACCCAGTCCCGCGTGCCGACCAGGTTGGTCGAGAACAGCCAGGTGCCCAGGTTGGTCTCGGGTGCGAACAGGGCCAGGGCCTGGCCGGCGGCCTCCTTGACGATGTCGATCTTGGTCTTGCCGCCGCTGCCGGGGACCTCCTCCTTCATCGACCCGGAGATGTCGTAGACGGCCAGCACGTTGCTGCGCTTGCGGGCCGCGTTCCAGCTCTCCAGGGCCGCCGCCACCACCTTGGGGGACGGCGGGGCCAGGATCCTGGCCGGCTGGTCGGGGACCAGCCCGTTGGCCTGGCTGAGCTGCGGGCCGGGGCGGCCCTCGGAGGTCCGGAACCCGGCCGCCTGGAACCGGGCCTGGACGGGCTCGCTGCGCAGGTAGTCGAGGAAGCTGGCGGCCGCCCGGCGCTTGGCGTCGTCGACCCAGGGGGCGCGCAGCACCACCCACGGGTGGTCGGCCTCCAACGTCCCTTCCTTTGGGTAGATGGCGACCAGGGGTACGTCCGGCTTGGCCCGCTCGGCGCCGTCCTCCAGGCCGCCGGCGTTGCCGCGGTTGTAGTCCCAGACCGACTTCTCGTCCAGCGGCACGGCCGAGACGAAGTTGAGGGCCTGGCCCGCCTTGTCGGCCTGCTGGAGGTTGGCCAGGAAGGTCGCGGGCGTGTCGGCGTCCTGGCCGGGGGCCCGCTCCAGGCCGAGGATGAGCCGGCGGAGCTGGTCCTCCTGCTTGACCAGCGTCTCGACCGAGAGCTCGCTGGTCTGCCCGGTGGCGGCGAACACGGCCCCGATCAGCGCCTCCAGCCCGGGCGTGGACAGGTTGGGGTCGGTCTTGCCGAGCTTGAAGGCCCCCCACTCCGGGTGGCCGAAGGCCTTCCAGCCCTCCTGGTTGGTCACCGCCCCGAGCAGGTCCTCCCAGCCCATGGTGCTGCGCGGCCAGCCGAGCGTCTCGGCCATCGGCTTGGGCATGGCCATCACCATCGGGCTGGTGGCGACCTTGGGGTACTCGAGCGGGATCAGGACGGCCTGCTTGCTGGCCTGCTGGCGGAGGGCGACCTGGAGCGCCCAGGCCGAGGAGGCCGGGACCCACACGTCGGGGGTCGGGCCCTGACTGACCTCGTCCCAGCCGGTCGAGAGGGCGGCGGCGGCCTCGGAGGAGTCGATGCCGCGGACCTGGACGTCGACGCAGCGGTCGTCGACCGCCGTGCGCCGCCGCTCGTACTCGGCCGCGGCCTGAGTCACCACCTTCGCCTGGTCGGGGGAGACGACCACCTGGAGCGGCAGGCTGCCCGAGCGGCAGGCCAGGCTCTGGGCGGGCTGGTTGACGAAGACCACGAACCCGCCGATCCCGAGGGCCAGGATCAGCAGGATGCTGGCGACCGCCAGCAGGGCGGTCGGGGGCCGCCGGCGCCGCTGGGCCAGATGCCTGCCAACCGATGCTCGCTCGTTCTCCATACGAGTTCCGGCCACTCGCGGCCGGCCGGCGCGCCCGGGGGTCGTACGCGCCTGGGGAGCCGGACCGACCTGGCTCCCCTGTGTCCGCAGAGATTGCCGCGTTCGCCGCCAGTGTGCAAAATCCGGCGCGGATCGAGGGGATTCGTCGCATTTCCTCAGGTGCGGATCGACCCGCTCGACCCGCTCGACCCGCTCGACCTCCCCGCCTGGTCAGGACCGCTGCGGTGGCCACTGAAATTGTTGTCCAGGGCCGGCTGCCGGTCTGGGGAGGAGCGCCGGGGCGGCCCGGTCAGGCCGAGGCGGTCTCGGTCGCCTGTTGCAGCAGCTTGGCGATGGCGCGCTCGTCGACCTCCCGGGGAACGGGGATGCCGCGGACCCAGTCGATCTTGCCGATGCCGGGGTTGAAGACCCCGCTGCCGTCGGGCAGGAAGGCATGGGGGGAGCCCTGGACGCCCCGGCGGCGGCCCTCGTCCCAGTCCGCGATCACGCCGCGTCGGTGGCCGCCGCCGTCGAAGGCGCCCAGGAAGCGCTGCCGGTCCAGGCCGGCCTCGGTCGCGATGTCGGCCAGGGTGGGCCGGATCGACAGGTCGCGCCGGTCGAGGAAGAAGGCCCGGCGGGCCGTCTCGTCGAAGCGGTCGGCCGCCTCCGGCCCGCCCAGCTCGCCGGCCACCTTCAGCGCCTCCATGGCCGGCAGGAAGGTCGAGGGCCAGGTCTCGCGCTTCGGCGGCGAGAAGTGGTCCGGCTCCAGCTGGGTCAGCACCGGGATCTCCTGGCTGAGGGTCGCCCACGGCGTGCCCCGGTCGTTGACCAGCTCGAGCGGCCAGCAGCGCCAGGCCACCGGCGGCTGGCCGACCGCCGCCCGGGCCCGGCGCAGGCGGATGGAGAACACATAGGCCCAGGGACAGTGGAGGTCGGAGAAGACGGTCAGCACGCGCGGCTCCTGACGAGGGGACCTGGCCAACCCAGCTCATGGGCGAACTGGACGAGGTTGTGCCACTCTTGAAGATATCGCCGCAGGGCCCCGCGGAAACCGGTCGAAGGGCCGGCCACCCGGGCGCCCCGCAACCGGAGCCTCGCGTCGGTCGAAGGGCCGGCATCGAGCTCCCGGCGATCACCCGGCGGCGGCGCCTGTCGCCGCCCGCCGCCGTCCGGGCCCCTCTCTCGTCGGGTGTTGCGCTCGTCCCACGGGTCGGGCAGCCTACCGGCGTGCGCTCCCGCCAACGGTGGTTGCCGTCCCTGGTCCTGTCGCTCGGCCTGGTCGTGGGATGGATGGCGACCCCGGCCGCCGCCGCCTCGCCCGCGCCCCGGGTGGAGGCGCGGGCCGCCGTGGTCATGGACGCCGCCACCGGCGCCGTGCTGTGGCAGCGGCGGGAGCACCTGCCGGTCCTGGTCGCCTCGACCACCAAGATCCTCACCGCCATCGTGGCCAACGACGGCTACCCGGCCAGCAAGGTGCTGCGCGTCCCCGAGGCCGCCGAGCTGGTCGACGGCACCCGCTTCGGCTACAGGACCGGCTGGCGGATCCGCCGCGACCAGCTGCTGACCACCCTGCTGATGGTCTCGGCCAACGACGCCGCCGAGACCCTGGCCGCCGGCTGGCCCGACGGCGGCCGGGCCGGGTTCCTGCGGGCCATGCGGGCCAAGGCGGCCGAGCTCGGCTGCACCGACTCGACCTGGCGCGACCCGTCGGGGCTGGACGTCCCGGGCCACCGGGCCAGCGCCGCCGACCTGGCCGTCCTCGGCCGGGCCCTGCTGCAGCGGCCGGTGCTGGCCAAGCTGGTCGGGTCGCGGGCCGTCACCTACGTCTGGCCGAACGGCCACCGGACGGTGCTGGCCAACCACAACCACTTCGTCGGCTGGGGCCGCGACAAGGGCGCCATCGGGGTCAAGACCGGCTACACCACCAAGGCCGGCGCCACCATCGTGGCCGCCCAGCGGCGCGGCGGCCGCACCCTGCTGGCCGTCGCCCTCGCCTCCAAGGTCATGTACCAGGACGTCCGCGCCCTGCTCGGCTACGGGTTCAAGGTCAGGCCCGAGGCGGGCGCCGAGCTGCTCGGCGTGCGCCCCGAGCCGCCCGACGATGGCCCCGCCCCGACCCTGCCCCCGGCCACCGAGCGGATCACCGGCCCGGTCTCGGGCGGCCCCTCCCCGCTGGTCGAGCGCCTCGGCGTGCGCATCCTGGCCGCCCCGGTCCCGGTGGCCGCCTGCACCGGCGTCGCCTGCCTGGCCGTCGGGGCCCTGGCCCTGTTCTGGCGCCGCCGCTAGGGCCGCCGCGGCCGGGCCCGCAGGCCCATGGTCCGCAGCTCCAGGTCGGCCAGGGCCTCGTACTCCCCGGCCCGCAGGTCGCCGGCCGGGTCGGGGCTGACCCGGTGCAGCTGGCGCAGCGGCCGGTTGGCCACCGCCCGGATGGCGAACAGCTCCAGATCCGCCCCGTCCAGGCGCAGCCGGCTGGCCGCGCCGGCCTCCCGCGCCCAGGCGACCCGGTGCGGCAGCCAGACCAGCAGCAGGGCGACCACCGGGACGGCCGCGACCAGCACCCCGAGCCACAGGGCGAGCTGGTGCACGACCTCCTGCTGGGCCACCCCGGCCGCGGCCAGGGTCCGCCCCGTCCCGGCCAGCCGGCCGAACGGGGCCTGCAGCTGGTCACCGACCACCGGGACCCGGCCGATCGTCTGCTGGATCTCGGCCACGTCCCCGGCGAAGCCGCTGCCGGCCTGCTCGACCCGGGCGCCGGGGACGGCCAGCCTCTCGACCAGCCGGTACAGGGCCAGCCCGGCCGCCACCCAGGCGGCCGTCCAGGCCAGCACGGCCAGGTCGACCAGGACCTGCCGGGCGCGCAGCCCGGCCGTCTCCGCATAGAGCCTCACGGCCGGCCCGCCCGGCCGGCTACGCCTGGTGGCGGCGGAACACCACCACGGCGTTGTGCCCGCCGAAGCCGAAGCCGTTGGACATGGCCGCGTCCACCTGGTCCTTGCGGGCCTGGTTGGGGATGTAGTCCAGGTCGCAGGCCGGGTCGGGGTCGGTCTGGTTGATGGTCGGGGGCAGGACCCCGTCCCGCACCGCCAGGACGGTGGCGATGCCCTCGACCGCCCCGGCCGCCCCGAACAGATGCCCGATCATCGACTTGGTCGAGGAGACGGCCAGCCGGTCGGCGTGGTCGCCGAAGGCCAGGCGGATGGCCTTGGTCTCCGAGACGTCCCCGGCCGGGGTCGAGGTGCCGTGGGCGTTGATGTAGCCCACGTCCTCCGGGGCCAGGCCGGCCGAGCGCAGCGCCCGCCGCATGGCCAGAGCGGCCCCGCTGCCGTCCTCGGACGGCGCGGTGACGTGGAAGGCGTCGGCCGACTGGCCGAAGCCGACCACCTCGGCGTGGACCGGCGCCCCGCGGGCCAGGGCGTGCTCGCGCTCCTCCAGGATCAGGGCGCCGGCGCCCTCGCCCATCACGAAGCCGTTGCGCAGGGCGTCGAACGGCCGCGAGGCCTCGGTGGGCCGGTCGTTGAACTTGGTGGCCAGGGCGGTCATCTGGCCGAAGGCGATCAGCGCCACCTGGACGAAGGCCGACTCGGAGCCACCGGCGATCATGGCCGTGGCCTCACCGTGCCGGATGGCCTGGAAGGCCAGGCCGAGGGCGTGGTTGGAGGCCGCGCAGGCGGTGGTGGTGCAGAAGTTCGGCCCGCGCAGGCCGAGCTTCATGGCGATCTGACCGGCGGCGGCGTTGGGCATCAGCTGGGGCACGGTGAACGGGGAGACCCGGTTGGGGCCCTTCTCGCGCATCACCGCGTCGCTGGCCAGCAGCGAGCTGATGCCGCCGATGCCGGTGGCGAACACCACCCCGGTCTCGTCCTTGTCGACCCCGCCCTCGATGCCGCTCTCCTCCCAGGCCTCCTGGGCGGCGACCAGGGCGAACTGGGTCGAGCGGTCCAGCCGCCTGGCCTCCTTGGGCCCGAGGCTGGCCGTCGGGTCGAACTCCAGGCACTCGGCCGCCACCTTGGACGGCACCGGCTCCGGGTCGACCAGGGTCAGGGGGCCGACCCCGGACTGGCCGGCGGTGATGGCCTCCCAGTAGGCCTTGGCCCCGACGCCGACCGGGGTGACCGCACCGAGCCCGGTGACGACGACGCGCTGCAAGGTCCTACCCCACCGCCGTCTGCTTGGAGATGACCAGGTCGGCCGCCTCGCCGACGGTCTTGACGCCCGCGATCTGGTCGTCGGAGATCTCGATGCCGAACTTCTCCTCGAGGGCGAGCACGACCTCGACCAGGTCGAGCGAGTCGGCGTCCAGGTCCTCCTTGAAGCGGGCGTCGGCGGTCACCTTGTCCGCCTCGACGCCCAGCTCGGAGGCCAGGACGTCCTTCATGGTCTCGATCACTTCCTCGCGCGACTGCGCCATCTGCTCGTTCTCCTTCGTGCCGGGGGCCTTCGTGCCGGGGGCCTTCGTGCCGGGGGCCAAGATGGCGGCTCAGGATGCCGCCCGCGCCGACTGCCAGTCAACCTGCTCCTTCGTGCTCCGCGCGTCCTATGCGCCCATCGACATGCCGCCGTCCACGGCCAGGACCTGGCCGGTGATGTAGCCGGCCTCCTCGCCGGCCAGGAAGCGGACCGCCGCCGCCACCTCCTCCGGGGTGCCGAGCCGCCCGGCCGGGATCTGGCCGAGGGTCGCCTGCCTGGCCTCCTCGCTCATGGCGTCGGTGAGCTTGGAGGGGATGTAGCCGGGGGCGACGGCGTTGACGGTGATGCCGCGACCGGCCACCTCCCTGGCCACGCTCATGGTGAGGCCGATCAGGCCGGCCTTGGAGGCGGCGTAGTTCGCCTGGCCGGGGTTGCCGACCAGGCCGACCACGCTGGAGACCGAGATCACCCGGCCCCAGCGCCGCCGCAGCATGCCCCGCAGGACCTCCCTGGTGCAGCGGAAGGCGGCGACCAGGTTGACCTCCAGCACCTCGGTGAAGTCCTCGTCGCGCATCCGCAGCACCAGGGCGTCGCGGGTCAGGCCGGCGTTGTTGACCAGGATGTCCACGCCGGCGTCGCCGGCGGCCGCCACCAGGGCCCTGGGCCCGCCCGGGTCGCCCAGGTCGGCCTGGGCGACCACCGGCTCGGCGCCGGCCGCCTTGACCAGGTCGGCCGTCTCCTGGGCGCCCTGCTCGTCGGACCCGTAGGCGACCACGACCCTCGCTCCCTGGGTGGCCAGGGCGACCGCGCACGCCCGCCCGATCGCCCCCGACGCCCCGGTGACCAGGGCCGTCCGCCCCTCCAGGCTGGCGGCGGCCCCCTGGCCCTGGGCCTCGGGACCCCCGCTCACAGCGCCCCCTCCGGGACGTTGCGCAGCGACGGCAGCATGTCGACGTCGTCCCACAGGGACCCGTCGAGCAGCCCGCGCACGATCGGCATGGCCGACTGGGTCGGTTCCTCGGCCGCCGGCTCGGACGGGTTGGGGAGGGTCCAGTCGACCACCGCCGAGCCCCAGGCCAGGCCGGCCCCGAACGCGGTCAGCAGCAGCCGCTGGCCGGGCCGGATCTGTCCCTGCTCCCACGCCTCGGCGATGGCGATGGGGATGGAGGCGGCCGAGGTGTTGCCGTAGCGGGCGATGTTCATGACCACGTTGGCCATGGGGAACTTGAGCCGCCGGGCGGTCGCCTCGATGATCCGCTGGTTGGCCTGGTGGGGGACGACCAGGTCGATGTCGTCGGGTCGGAGGCCGGACCGCTCGATCGCCTCCAGGCTGGAGGCGGCCATCGCGGTCACCGCGCCCTTGAAGACCTCGCGGCCCTCCATGACGATGTAGTGTCGGCGCTCGGCCACGGTCCGGTTGTTGGCCGGGAAGCGCGACCCGCCCGCCGGGGTCATGAGCAGCCGCGACCGCCTCCCGTCGGCGCCCAGCGAGAACGCCCGCACGCCGGCCTCGCCCCGGCGCAGGGCGACCGCGCCGGCCCCGTCGCCGAACAGGATGCAGGTGCCGCGGTCGGTGTAGTCCGAGATCCGCGACAGCGTCTCGGAGCCCACCACCAGGGCGGTGTCGGCCGCGCCCGAGTCCACGAACTGGGAGGCGGTGGCCAGGGCGTACACGAACCCGGAGCAGCCGGCGATCACGTCCATGGCCGCACCCCGGGTCATGCCCAGCTCGAGCTGGAGGATGCAGGAGGCCGAGGGCAGCGTGTAGTCGGGCGTGGCCGTGGCCACGACCAGGAGGTCAACCTCGTCGACGCCGATGCCCGCCACGTCCAGCGCCTGGGTGGCGGCCCGTTTGCCGAGCAGCGCCGTCGAGTCGTCCTTGCCGGCGATGCGGCGCTCCTTGATCCCGGTGCGCTCGGTGATCCACTGGTCGTTGGTGTCGACCAGCGTTTCGAGATCAGCGTTGGTCAGGACATAGGGCGGTACGGCCACTCCGAGTCCAACGATCTCGGCGGGCACGACGGCTCCTTTCTCCGGCGTGGGGGATCGGCGGTCGGGCGGGGGTCAGAAGGGCCGGAGGCTGAGCAGGATCTGGCCGGGGGTGACCAGCTCGCCCTCCCAGGCGAGGTGGGCCATGACCCAGCCGCGGAAGGGGCTGCGGACGGGGATGCTGGCGGCGCCGTTGCGGACCTCGCCGAGCAGGTCGCCCGGCTCGACATAGGGCCGCTCGTCGTTGAACCGGGAGGGGGTGACCGGGTAGAAGCGGCCGTGGCCGGGCGAGACCGCGAACCGCTCGGGCAGCACCACCACCTCGCCCTGGTCCCCGCCCTTGGCCACGTCGCCGTCACCCTGCATCCGCAGGGCGTCGGCGACCCCGGCCACGCCCTCGGCGTTGGCCGCCGACAGCACCGTGACCCCGTCGACCGTCCGCTTGATGAGCCCGCCCAGGACCGTGCCCGGGCCGACCTCGATGAAGGTGTCGACGCCGAGGGCGACCATCCGCCGGACCGACTCGGTCCAGCGGACCCGCCCGGTGAGCTGGCGGGCCAGCAGCTCGCGCAGCTCCTCGGCGGAGGTGACGGGCTCGGCGGTGGCGTTGGCGACCACCGGGATGCTCGGGTCGCGCAGGGGGGCGGCGGCCAGGTGGGGTTGGAAGGTCTGGACCGCGGGTGCCATCAGGGGGGAGTGGAAGGCGCCGCCCACGTTCAGCGGCACCACCCGCCTGGCCCCGAGCTCCTTGGCCGCGCCGGGGAGCCGTTCCAGGGCCGACCACTCGCCGGACACGACCACGTTGCCGGGGGCGTTGTCGTTGGCGACGGCCAGCACCTGCCCCTGGGCGGTCGCCTCGACCGCCATCTCGACCCCTTCGGCCGACAGGCCCAGCACCGAGCTCATCGACCCGGGCCGGGCGTCGGCGGCCCGCTGCATGGCCTCGGCCCGCCTGGCCACCAGCAGCAGCCCGGCCTCGAACGACAGGGCGCCGGCCGCGACCAGGGCGGAGAACTCGCCGAGGGAGTGCCCGGCCACGAACGCCGGCCGGGGTACCCCGGCGGCCTCCAGCGCCCGCAGCGCCGCCACGGACACGCAGAAGATCGCCGGCTGGGCGATGTAGGTCTGGCGCAGCTCGTCGGGGCTGGCCGACCGCAACGTCTCGTCCAGGTCCCAGCCGAGGCAGGCGCTCGCCCACTGGTAGAGGTCGGCCGCGGCCTCGTCGAAGTCCGCGAAGTCCAGGCCCATCCCCGGTGCCTGGCTCCCCTGACCTGGGAAGACGAACGCGACACTCATCGGTTGACTGGCACCTCGCAGGTCGTTCGGCATCGACTCCCCGGCCAACCCGACACCGACGTCGGTGTCAGCACCAGCGGCCGCCCGGGGCAACGGTCAGACGGCTGGAATCAACCCCCTAGACCACCGGGGTTCACGCCAGGTTACAAGTTCCCGGAATCCCAGCCCACCTAGCCGTCGCCGTCCGAGAACCGCCCGGGCCGCCCCGAACCACCCGGGCTGCCTAGTCCTCCTGGGGCCGGGCGGCCGCCTTGTCGCGGATCTCCTCGACGATGGCCGGGTCGGCCAGGGTGGTGACGTCGCCCAGCTCGCGCTCCTCGGCCACGTCCTTGAGGAGGCGGCGCATGATCTTGCCCGAGCGGGTCTTGGGCAGGTCGGGGGTGAAGATGATGGTGGTCGGCCGGGCCAGCTTCCCGATCTTGCGCGCGACGTGCTCGCGCAGCACCTCGGTGGTGTCGTCGGCCGCCTCGACGTTCCCCTTCAGGGTCACGAACGCGACGATCTGCTGCCCGGTGGTCTCGTCGACCTTGCCGATCACCGCCGCCTCGGCCACGTCGTGGTGGTCCACCAGGGCCGACTCCACCTCGGTGGTAGAGATGCGGTGGCCGGAGATGTTCATCACGTCGTCGACCCGTCCGAGCAGCCAGAAGTAGCCGTCCTCGTCCCGCTTGGCCCCGTCGCCGGCGAAGTACCTGCCCTCGAACCGGCTCCAGTAGGTCTCCTTGTACCGCTCGGGGTCGCCGTAGATCCCGCGCAGCATCGCCGGCCACGGCTTCCGGAGCACGAGGTACCCGCCGCCCGGGATGCCGACCGAGCTGCCGTCGTTGTCGACGATGTCGGCGTCCACCCCGGGGAACGGGAAGGTCGCCGACCCCGGCTTGGTGGCGATGGCCCCGGGCAGGGGGGTGATCATGATCATCCCCGTCTCGGTCTGCCACCAGGTGTCGACCACCGGGCAGCGCCCGCCGCCGATGGTGGTCTGGTACCAGACCCAGGCCTCGGGGTTGATCGGCTCACCCACGCTGCCGAGCAGCCGCAGGCTGGAGAGGTCGTGCTTCTCCGGCCAGTCGGTCCCCCACTTCATGAAGGTGCGGATGGCCGTCGGCGCCGTGTACAGGATCGTGACCTTGTACTTCTCGATGATCTCCCACCAGCGGTCCTTCTCGGGGAAGTTGGGCGCGCCCTCGTACAGGATGCTGGTGGCGTGGTTGGCCAGGGGGCCGTAGACGATGTAGGAGTGGCCGGTGACCCAGCCGATGTCGGCCGCGCACCAGTAGACGTCGGTGTCGGGGTGGTGGTCGAACACCAGCCGGTGGGTGGTCGCCACCCCGGTCAGGTACCCGCCGGTGGTGTGCATGATCCCCTTGGGCCTGGCCGTGGTCCCCGAGGTGTAGAGCAGGTAGAGCAGGTCCTCGGCGTCCATCGCCTCCGGCGGGCAGTCGGTCGACTGGCCCTCGACCAGGTCGTGCCACCAGACGTCCCGTCCCTCGGTCCAGGGGACCTCGCCGCCGGTCCGGCGCAGGACCACCACCCTCTCGATGCTCGGGGTGTCGACGACCGCGTCGTCGGCGTTCTGCTTCAGCGGCACCACCCTGCCGGCCCGCCACCCCTCGTCCTGGGTGATCAGGACCTTGGCCTCGGCGTCGTTGATGCGGTCGCGCAGCGCGTCCGCCGAGAACCCGCCGAACACCACCGAGTGCGCCGCCCCCAGCCGCGCGCAGGCCAGCATCGCCACCGGCAGCTCGGGGACCATGCCCATGTAGATGTTGACCCGGTCACCGCGCTGCACGCCGGTCGACTTGAGCGCGTTCGCGAACCGGGCGACGTCGTCGCGCAGCTCCTCGTAGGTGATGGTCCGGGCGTCCCCCGGCTCGCCCTCCCAGTGGTAGGCGACCTTGTCGCCGCCGCCGGCCTCCACATGCCGGTCCAGGCAGTTGTCCGACACGTTGAGCTGCCCGCCGACGAACCACTTGGCGAACGGCAGGTCCCAGTCCAGCACGCGCTCCCACGGCTTCATCCAGTGCAGCCGCTCGGCCTGCTCGGCCCAGAATCCCTCCAGGTCCCGCTCGGCCTGCTCGTGCAGGGACCGGTCGGTGACCAGCGCCTCGGCCTTGAATTCGTCCGGCGGGGGAAAGGTCCGGCCCTCGGAGAAGAGGTTCTCGATCGCGGGACTGGTCTCGGCCATGCAATCCGCCTCCCTGAAGTTCCTGTTCCCGGAAGCTTACTCATCTCGCCAGATCGCCAAACGCGCTCGTCCGCAACCCCGGGCGGCGAGAGTTATGCACATTCTGGCCGAGGCGCCTTCCACTCCAGGCGCCACCCGGCCATTCTTCCCGGCGCCGGACCGGCCGAGCACCCCCACCCGGTCCGCCGAGCCCACCCTCGAGGCACCGGGAGGATGCCCGTGGCCGTCGCACCGGTTCCATCGACGCCCCCGCTGGTCGTCATCGCCCACGACGACCCCGGCACCGCCGACTCCCTGCGGCACGCGGTCGAGAGCACGGCCGGCTGGCAGGTCCTCATGGCCGACCCCAGCCCCGCCGGTCTGACCGCCGCCCTGGCCGGCGGCCCGGCGGTCGCCCTGGTCGGCTGCGCCGCCCTCGCCAACCTGCCCGGCGGCTGCCGGACCCCGCTGGTCGCCATCGGCGACGACGACCGCCCGGCCGACGTCAGGGCCGCGCTCGCCGCGGGCGCGCGCAGCCTGCTCGCCTGGCCCGACGGGGTCGCCGACCTGCCAGGCGAGCTGGCCAGGCTCGCCGCCCTGCAGCAGCCGGGCGCCGCCGGCGGCCTCTCCGGGCTGGTCGTGGCCGCCCGGGGTGTCCAGGGCGGCGCCGGCACCACCACCGTCGCCGTGCACCTGGCGGCGGCCTGGGCCCGCTGGGGACCCGCCCCGGTCCTGCTCCTGGACCTGGCCGGAGGCCTCGCCTTCCGCCTCGACCTGACCGCCGCCCCCACCTGGTCCACCCTCGTCCCCGCGCCCGGCACGGCCATGGCCACCGCGGGCCCGGGGGGTGGGTCGCCCGCCAGGCCGGACCGCGACGACCCGGACGTCCACCGGCCGGACACCGGGGAGGCGGATGCCCTGGACACGGCCAGCCTCCTGGAGACGCTGGCCCAGCCGTGGGCCGGCCTGTCCGTCCTGCCGCTTGCCGGTCCGGCCGACGGCGCCTCCGACCTTCCACCCGAGCCTTGGGTCGTGCGGCACGTGCTGGAGGCCGCCCGTACCACCTGCCGCGTGGTCGTGGTCGACCTTCCCGCCACCGAGGGGCCCCTGGTCCGGACCGCCCTTTCCCAGGCCGACGCCTTGGTCGCCATCGGCCGCTGCGAGACCGCCGCCGTCCGCGGACTCCAGGTGGCCCTCGAGGAGTGGACCGCGGCCGGCCACGACCCCGACGCCGCCGGCGCCGTCGTGACCGGCGTCCGGCCTCAGGCCCCGCTCGCCCCACGCGAGGTCCGCGCCACCCTTGGAGACCGCCTCTGGGCCCTCATCCCCGCTGCGGCCGCCGAGCTGGCCGCCGCCGCCGAGGACGGCGTCCTGCTGCTCGACCGCCATGACCTCCCGGCCGTCCAGGCCATGGTCACCCTGGCCAACCGCGTGGTCCCGTTCGCGGCGGTCTCGGCATGACTCCCCACACCCGGTCACCCGACCCGCGCGGCGCCGGCAGGTGCGGGGCACGCGGACCGGCGACGGCCTCGCCGGCGGCGGTACCGGTCCCATGACCGGGAGCGGCCGGACCGGCCCCATCGGCGGGGTGCCGCCGGGGCTGGTGGCTCGTGTCCAGCGACGGCTGGCGGCCACCGGCGCGGTCGCGACCGACGCCGCCGGCCTCCGGGCGGCGGTCGCGGAGACCCTCGTCGAGGACGGCGTCGTCCTCCCCGCCGCCAACCTGTCGGCGATCGTCCGCGCGGTCGGCGACGAGCTGACCGGGCTGGGCCCGCTCGCGCCGCTGCTCGCCGACCCCACCGTCACCGACGTCCTGGTCAACGGGCCCGCCGATGTCTGGGTGGAGCGCGGGGGGACCATGGAACGGGCCGCCGTCCGCTTCGCCTCGGCCGCCGCCGTGGCCGCCCTGGTGCAGCGTGTGGTCGCCCCGCTCGGGCTCCGGGTGGACGAGTCGCGCCCCTGGGTCGACGCCCGCCTCCCCGGTGGCGAGCGCTTCCATGCCGTGCTGCCGCCGCTCGCTCCCGACGGGCCGGTGGTCACCATCCGCACCTTCGCCAGGCGACGCCTGGAGCTCCGCGACCTGATCGACCGGGGCGCCCTCGACGTGGCAACGGCCCGGCTGCTGGAGGCGATGGTCGCCGCCGGCATCGCCATCGCCGTGTCCGGCGCCACCGGGACCGGCAAGACCACCCTGCTCAACGTCCTGGCCGCCGCCATCCCGATGCGGGAGCGGGTGGTCACGGTCGAGGACGTCGCCGAGCTGCGGCTCCCCGGCCCCCACGTCGTCCGGCTCGAGGGCCGCCCACCCAACGTCGAGGGCCGAGGCGAGGTGCCGCTGCGCGAGCTGGTCCGCAACGCCCTCCGCATGCGCCCCGACCGCATCGTCGTCGGCGAGGTCCGCGGCCCCGAGGTGCTCGACATGCTCCAGGCCGCCAACACCGGCCACCGCGGCCTCATGACCACCCTCCATGCCGGCGGTCCCGAGGAGGTGCCGGCCCGTCTCGAGGCCATGGCCCTGGCCGCACCCGGCGCCGGCCTCGACGTCGTCCGGCGGCTCGTCGGCGGTGGCATCGGTGCGGTCGTCCACCTGGAGCGCGCCCCCGCCGGCCGTCCCATGCGCCGGGTCGCCGTCGTCGCCGAGCTCGTCACCAGCGACGACGGTCGAGCCCAGGCCATCCCGCTGCGCACCACCGGCTCCGCCGACGGCCTCTCCGCGACCGGCCACGTCCCCCGCTGGGCCAATCGCCTCGACCCCTCGGTCCTCCTCGCCTTCGAGCCAACCCACCTCGCCGGACGGGTCCGCGTCCTCTGCCCCCGGAGCCGCACCAGATGACGGCACCGCGTTCCACCGTTGGCGCGGTCCTGCTGTCGGTGCTGGCCGTTCCCATCACCCTCCGCGCGCGTGGATCGCCCGCTCGGAGGCGTGGGCGGTCGTCGCGAGGGCGCGGATGGCCTGCCCCGGAGCGTGCCTGGTCGTCTCGGAGCCACTGGCGGTCTCGGTGGCGGATGTGGCTCGTGGGACGAGGGTCGCCCTCGGGCATCGGATCGGCCTGGGGCATTGGATCGGCCTGGGGCATTGGATCGTTCTGGAGCCGGGGACCGTTCTCGGGCCGGCGGTCCCGGAGGCGAGCGCACCGGTCAGCGTCCCTTGGTCGCCGGCCGTTCGACGGCCGGTCCGCCGGTCCGACGGCGGCGCCGGACCGGTCGCGACCCAACCCCGCTGGAAGCGCCGGCCCGGGGCCTCGTCCGCCCGTCTCGCCCAGCCCGCTCAGCCCAGCTCACCCGCCCGGCCTCCTCGGTCCATCGAAGCCACCACCTGCCCCGCCTGGTCGACCCCTCGCTCACGGACGCGATCGGCCCTGGACCCGGATCGGGAGGGGGCTCGCCCGACTGCCGCGACCCGGTCAGGCGGCGGCGCTTCGGCGCGAGATGGAGGAAGCCGTCCCGGAGGTCGTCGACGTCCTCCGCGCGACCGTGGGCGCCGGCATCAACCCTCGTCGAGCCCTGCAGGCCGCGGCCGAGGGCGCTCCATCGGCCCTCGAGGACGTGCTCGGCCGGGCGATCCGGGCGGCGGAGCTCGGCTCGGGAGCAGGCGGTGCCCTGGCCACGGCGGCCAGGGCCGAGCGGCTGAGCGAGCTGGCGCTGGCCGGAGAGGCGCTTGATCTCGCCGAGACGACCGGCGCCCCGCCCGGCCCGGTGCTCGCGGGCGTGGCCACCGCCGCCGCGGACCGGGTCCGCTCCAGACAGGCCAGGATGGCCGCCACCGCCGAGGCCCGCCTGTCGGCTCGCGTCGTGGCCGCGATGGCCCCCGCCTTCCTGGGTGTCCTCGCCCTCACCTCCCCGTCGGACGCCGCGTTCCTGGTCCGTGAGCCACTCGGCTGGGCGACCCTGGCGGCGGCCGCGGTCCTTGAGCTGCTCGGCATCTGCTGGGCCACCCGCATCGTTCGAGGCCCAACCCCATGAGCACCCGAGACCCGGCGCCCCCGCGCCGCCTCGACCCCACCGGCCAGGGAAGGCGTCGACGCGGGAGTCCCCGCCGGCTCGCGGCGCGCGCCGGTGTTGCCGTCGGCGTGCTGCTCGGCGTCCTCGTGGCGACGGCCGTCCCCGGCCTGCTCCGGGGCGCGACGGCCGTCCCAAGCCTGCTTCCCGTGGCGTTGGTCGCCGCGGTTGCCTGGCCGGTCACGGACCGGGTCGCGGGTCGGCGGGCGGCGGCCCGTCGGCTGGCCATCCGCCGCGACGCTGCGCCGGCGGTCCTCGACCTGCTCGGTGCGGCCTTGCTGGCCGGCCTCAACCCCCACAAGGCCGTGCTCCGGGTCGCCGACCGTGCCCCGGAGGTGCTCCAGCAGGACCTGGGCATGGCGGCCGCCGTCCTGCGCCTCGGTGGGACTCCGGCGGCCGCGCTCCGTGCGGCCGCCGACCGGTCCGGGCTCGACGAACTGCGGGCGGCGGCCGCCGCCCTCGAGGCCGCCGAACGCTGGGGTGCGCCTCCGGCGGAGGCACTGGCCGCCAGGGCGGAAGCCCTCCGCAGCCGGGCCCGGCTGCACGCCGAGGCCGAGGCCGGCCGGGCCGCCGTCCGCCTCGCCTTCCCCCTGGTCCTCTGCTTCCTCCCCGCCTTCGTCCTGCTCACCGTCGTCCCAACGGTGGCCGGTTCCCTCCGCGCGCTGACGCCCTAGCCGGTCTCCTCTGGAAGGAGTCGCCATGTCCTTCAGGACCGTGTCGTCGTCCACCCGCACCGCCTCGGGCCCGTTCGGCACCGAGACCGGTTCCCAGACCACCGAGTACGCGCTGATCATGGTCGTCGCCGCCACGATCGCCTCGCTCGCCCTGGCCTGGGCGCGCAACGGCGCCATCGCCGGCCTGCTCGACGGCGTCCTGGACCACGTCCGATCTCTCTTCGGGATGGGTTGATGCCCGGGGCGCCTCGCCGACCGCTCCGCCCGGCTGGCGGGCGGTCCCGTCCCGACGCAGGGTCGGTCACGGTGGAGCTTGCGGCGGCGATCCCGCTGTTGGTGGCCGTGACCTTGGCGATGGTCGGCGTCCTCGGGTTGGCGCGCGACCAGGTCCTCGCCCAAGGTGCGGCTCGCGAGGCGGCCAGGGAGGCCGCGATCGGCGGCGATGACACCAGGGCCTCGGCGGCCGCGCGCGCGGCGCTCCCACCCGGCCGCGCCGCGAACGTCACGGTCATGGCGGCCGGGCCGCACCGGGTCCGGGTCTCGGTGGAGCTGCCCGTCGGCCTGCCGTTCGGCGTGCGCCCAGCCCTCATCAGGGCCACCGCGGTCGCCGCCCGCGAGCCCGGATCCGCCCCGACCCCCGCCGACCGGTGAGTCCTCCCGCAGCTCAAGGGCACCACGGCCCGGCGACCGGCGGCGACCGGCCCGACAGGACCCGAGGCGAGCGGACGCGGGCGACCCTCGGCAGCCGCCGCGGGGCGACCCTGGGGGAGCGGGGTGGGGCGACCCTGGTTGGGTTGGCCCTGGCGGGGGTGGTGCTGATGGTCGGCGTGGTCGGGATCGACGTCGGGGCGTTGGCCGGGGCGAGGGCGGCGGCGCAGACCGCGGCCGACATGGCGGCGTTGGCGGCGCTGACTCCCGAGGTTGGCGAGAGCGAGCTTGCCTGGACAGCGGGTTGGGGTGAGGCGCGGGCGGCGGAGATCGCCGGGGCCAACGGGGCGGAGCTGGTGAGGTGTGACTGCTCGTCGGTCCAGGCGGTGGTCACGGTCCGGCGCTGGCTACGGCTGGTTCCTGGAGGGGTGAGGGTTTCGGTCAGGGCCAGCGGTCGAGCCATGCTCGGTCGGCCGCCGCCGGCCGGTCGAGCTACCGTTCAGGCAGTCGACCTGTTGCGAGCGGTGGATGGGGATCTGGCGAAGCGTCTCGGTGGCGCCAACGAAGGCGAGCCCGTCGGCCGACATGCGGGCCAACGCGAGCGCGGCCCTGGCGGCGGTGCTGTTCGGGGCCTCGGTGGTGGCGGTCAGGGTCGCGGTCCGCGACGTGCCGCCGGTCAGCCTCGCGGTCCTCCGGTTCGGGCAGGGCGGACTGCTGCTGGCGGCGATCCTGCTGGTGGTCGCGCCGAGGTACCTGCGGACCCGGTGGGACCGGCTGCTCCCGTTCGGGCTGCTCGGGCTCGTGCTGTTCGTGCTGTTCCCGCTGACCTTCAACATCGGGCTGGAGTACACCGAGGCCTCGCGGGGAGCGGTCATGCTGGCCACGATGCCGGTCTGGAGCGCGCTCCTCGGGAGGGTCATCGGCGAACGGCTCGCCAGGCGGCAGGTCGTCGGCGTCGGGTTCTCGGTGGCGGGCATCGCCCTGGCCTTCCTGGACCCTGGCCGGGCGGTCGGCGGCGACGCCATGAGCCTGGTCGGCGATGGCCTGCTGCTCCTCACCGGGCTCCTCGGGGCGCTGTACGGCCTGATCGCCAAGCGGGTCCTGGCCGTGGACCATGCCGCGACCGTCACCACCTACGCGATGCTGATCGGCACGGTCATCCTGCTGCCGGCGGCCCTGGTCGAGGGCCTGGTCCCGGCGATCGAGCGGCTGGATGGGCGGTTGCTCGGCGTGGTCGTGTTCCTCGGCGTGCTGGGCGGCGCCGCCGCGTTCATGCTGTGGACCTGGGCGCTGTCCCGCCTGATGCCCACGCAGGTCGCGGTCTACGTCAACCTGAACCCGATCGTGGCCGCCCTGCTCGGAGTCCTGCTCCTGGGCGAACGGCGCAGCGGCCTGTTCCTGCTCGGGTTCGCGGCCGTCGTCACCGGCGTGCTGCTCGTCAACTGGCCCGGCGACCGGACCTGAAGAGGCGGGCGCCCGGGACCGCGGCGACAGAGCACAGCAGGAACTCAGACCCGCACGTCCTCGCCCTGCTGGGCGCCGCGGTCCGGCGGCGTGGGCGTGCTCGTCAGGAGGCGCCGGTGCGGTCGTCGAGGCGCTCGCGGCGGACGTTGGTCGGCTGGGGTGGGGAGGCGGTGGCGCGACCCTCGGCCGGCGGCCGGTCGTCGACGGCGGTGGCTCCGGTGCGCTCGCGTCCCACGGCGTCGGCTTCTGCACGGTCCCGGTTGGTGGCGCCGGCGCGGACACGGTCGACGGCGGCTTCGGCGCGGTCGCGTTCGGCCACGGCGTCGGCCCGGTTGCGCTCGACGCCCTCCAGCTCCTCGCGGGCGCCGGTCAGCTCCTGGTGGAGGTGGGCGTTCTCGCGCTCCAGCTCGTCGACCCGGCCCTCGGCGTCGCGGCGTCGGGACCTGAGCTCCTTGCGCCGCGAGCGCCTCGTCCGGGAGGCCCCGACGGCGAGGAAGAGGAACAGGGCGACCAGGAAGCCGAGCGCCGCGGCCAGGACCAGAAGCTGTCCCTCGGTGAGCTGGCTGAACGACCGGTCGAACAGGGTCGCGGAGCTGGCGGAGGTGTTCTCGAGGCCGACGGCGGCGAGAACGACGACGACCAGGAAGGCCAGCAACAGGAACAGGACGGCCATTCGATCCCTCCTCGAGACGGCGAGTACAACGGTTCGAGCTTTCGACAACTACCTCCCCCGCGACGCTCGCCACCAAACTGGGCAAGCTCCGAGGCGGGTGGCGGCTCAGCCGTCCCCCGGCGTTCGGGCCGGGTCGGCCCGACGCGAACGGGCCGCCTCCAGGGCCAGCCGGGCGGCATCCTCGGCATCCCCGGCCACGGGGAAGGCCGGAGCAGGGCGGGCATCCAGCCCCAGGGACCAGGTGGCCAGGCCGACCACCGGGGTGCCGGTGCGCAGGGCCAGGGCGATCTCGGACAGGGTCCCGAACCCGCCGCCCACCGCGACCAGGGCGTCGCTGGACCGGACCAGGAGCAGGTTGCGTCCCTGGCCCAGGCCGGTCGGGAGGGCGACGCTGAGGTGGGGGTTGCCCTCGCCCCGGTCGAGGCCGGGAAGCAGGCCGACCGTGGTGCCACCGGCCGCGCGGGCGCCGCGGCAGGCCGCCTCCATGACACCGGGACCACCGCCGCAGACCACGACCGCGCCGGCCTCGGCCAGCCTCCGCCCGAGCAGCTCGGCCTGGTCGAGCAGCGCGGCCTCGGGTCGCGACGCTCCGGCGACCCCGACGTAGAGGCTCACGGTCGGGCCCGCGGGGCCGCCCCGGGCGGGGCGCTCACCGCCCGCCCCCCTTGGCCGCCGCGGCGGTCGCCGGGACCGCTCCCAGGTCGGCCAGCAGCTCGTCCAGCAGCCGGACGGCGCCCGCCTTGTCCAGGGGGTTGTTGCCGTTGCCGCACTTGGGGGACTGGACGCAGGAGGGGCAGCCGGTCTCGCACGGGCAGGAGGCGACGGTGTCGCGGGTGGCCCGCAGGTGCTCGAGGGCGCGCCGGTGGCCCTGCTCGGCGATGCCGGCGCCGCCCGGGTGGCCGTCGTAGACGAAGATCGTGGCCAGCCCGGTGTCGGGGTGCCATGCTGTGGAAAGGCCGCCGATGTCCCAGCGGTCGCACATGGCGAACAGGGGCAGCAGCCCGATCTGGGCGTGCTCGGCGGCATGGGCGGCGCCGGGGACGTCCCTGGCGCCCAGCGCGGCCGCGTCCAGCAGGCCGGGCGAGAGGGTGTACCAGTAGGCGACCGTCTGGAGCCGCCCCGGCGGCAGGTCGAGGTCCTCGTAGCCGAGCAGCTCGCCCGTGCCGACCCGGCGGCGCTCGTAGCCGACGACCTGCTCGGAGACGTCGACCCGGCCCAGCCAGAGGGTGGAGCGGGGCAGCTCGACCCGTCGGGTCGGCTCGACCACGGTCACGTCGATGTCGCTCCGGGCCTGGGTGTACTCGTCGCCCTTGGCCTCGGTGACCAGGGCGACCCCGTCCTCCAGGTCCAGCTCGGCCACCCGGAAGTGCTCGCCCTGGTGCAGGTAGACGGCCCCGCGGTGCACCGTCGACGGCGCCCTGGCCCGGTCGACGGTGCCGATGACCTGGCCGGAGTCGGCGCCGACGATGGTGACCGGGCTGCCGCCGGCGTTGCGGATGTCGACCTGGTCGGCCTGGCTGCGGCCCGACCCGGGGCGCAGGCCGTCCCGGCGCCGCCGCAGCGCCCCCTCAGCCTCCAGCGCGGCGGCCAGGGCCCTCGCCCCCTCGCCCCCGAACAGCTCCAGGTCCTCCTCGGTCAGCGGGGCCTCGAAGGCGGCGCACAGCAGATGGGGCGCGAGCACGTACGGGTTGGCGGGGTCGACCAGGGCGGCCTCGTGGGGGCGGCCGAACAGGTCGCCGGGGTGGTGCAGCAGGTAGGCGTCGAGCGGGTCGTCCTTGCCGACCAGCACGGCCAGTGACGGCTCGCCCTGGCGGCCGGCCCGGCCGGCCTGCTGCCACATCGAGGCCACCGTGCCCGGGTAGCCGTCGAGCACCACCGCGTCCAGGCCGCCCACGTCCATGCCCAGCTCCAGGGCGTTGGTGGTGGCCAGGCCGAGCAGCCGGCCCGAGACCAGGCCCTGCTCCAGCTGGCGGCGCTCCTCGGCCAGGTAGCCGGCCCGGTAGGCGCGGACCCGGCCGGCCAGGCGGCGGTCGACCTCGGCCACCCGGCGCCGGGCGAAGGTGGCGACCAGCTCGGCCGACTTGCGCGAGCGGGTGAAGCACAGGGTCCGTACCCCGGCCTCCACGGCAGCGGCCAGCCAGCCGGCCGACTCGGTGTTGGCGCTGCGGCGCAGGCCGGAGGTCTCGTCCAGCAGCGGCGGCTCCCAGAGGGCGAAGGCGACCGGACCGCGGGGGGAGCCGTCCTCGGTGACCGCCTCGACCGGTTGGCCGATCAGGCGGCCGGCCAGCTCGGCCGGGTTGCCGAGGGTGGCCGAGGCGAGCACGAAGGTCGGGCTGGCCCCGTAGCGGGCGGCCAGGCGGCGCAGGCGGCGCAGGATCGCGGCCACGTGGGAGCCGAACACCCCGCGCAGCGTGTGGGCCTCGTCCACGACCACGTAGGCGAGCCGGCCGAGGAACGCCGCCCAGCGCTCGTGGCCGGGGAGGATGCCGCGGTGGAGCATGTCCGGGTTGGTCAGCACCAAATTGGCGCTGCGCCGGATCATCGGCCGGTCGGCGGCCGGGGTGTCGCCGTCGTAGGCCGACGCCCTGACCCCGGCCAGGGCGAAGGAGCGGACGGCGCGGAGCTGGTCGCGGGCCAGGGCCTTGGTGGGGGAGAGGTAGAGGGCGGTGCGGTGGCCGTCGCCGAGCAGGGCGCCGAACACCGGGAGCTGGTAGCAGAGGCTCTTGCCGGAGGCGGTGCCGGTGGCCACCACGACGTTGCGCCCGGCGCGAGCCAGGGCGACCGCCGCCGCCTGATGCGACCACAGGGCCGTCAGGCCGCGGGCGGCCAGCCTCGACCGCACCACCTCGGGCAGGTCGTCGGGCGGCGCCGCCAGCCGGGCCGGCCGGGCCGGCAGGCGCTCCAGGTGCACGAGCTGGCCGCGGTAGTCCGGGTCGCCGGTGAGGTCGTCGACCAGCGCGACAGGGTCGGTCACGCCGCCATGGTAGCCGCGGCCCGGACACTCCCGAACGCTCGGCCGCCGGGTCAGCTCAGCTTGCCGGCTCGCAGGCGGGCGAACAACGAGTAGGCGCCGGGCTGCAGCCGCACCACCGACGCGCCTCCGGCGCTGCCGGCCGCGCCGGGCACGGGGATGTTCCGGATTTGGCTCGGCGGGACCGCCGTGGCCAGCAGGGCCAGGCGCAGCAGCTCGGGGAACGACAGGTCGGTCTTGACCTCGTCGCGCATGACGGCCAGCCAGGCCATGACCCGGGTCGGGTCCTTGGCGACCTGGCGCTGGAAGGTGCCGAGGCCGCCGAGGAGGAGCTGGCCCTGGTGGCGCGAGCGGTCGAAGTCGCCGCCGGGCAGGGTCTTGCGGGCACGGGCGTAGGCCAGCGCCTGGCCGCCATGCAGCGTCTGCCTGCCCTTGTCCAGGAACGCCCCGGCGAAGTGGTCGCGCAGGTTCATGTCCACGTCGACCTGGACCCCGCCGACCTTGTTGACGATGTCGGTCAGGCCGTCGAAGGAGGTCAGCGCGTAGTAGTCGATGGTCAGGCCGGTGAGCCGCTCGAAGGTGGCGACCAGCAGCCGGGGGCCGCCGAAGGCCATGGCCGCGTTGATCTTGCTGGTGCCGTGGCCGGGGATGGGCACGTAGCTGTCGCGGGGGAAGCTGACCACGGCCCCGCGCCGCCTGGCCGTGTCGATGATGACCAGCTGGAGGGCGTCGGCCCGGCCGCTCTCCATGCTGCCGCCGCGCCCGAACCTGGGCGCCCCCGAGTCCGACCCGACGGTGAGCAGGACGATCCGTCCCTTGAGGGCCGGCGTGGCCGAGCCGGCGTGGGCCCGCTGCACCGTGAACGCCTGGCCCACCGAGGCCGCCCGGGCGGTGGCCGGCCGCCCGGGCGAGGTGGTGGCCACCAGCCCGGCCGCCAGCGCCGTCACCAGCCCCAGGGCGGCGACCCAGGCCAGCCCCCTCCGGCTCAGCCGGCCCCGGCTCGCCCGGCCGCTCACTTGGCCGACCCCGTGCGGCTGTCGAAGGCGGCAATCCGCCAGCTGTCCCCGGTCGCCAGCAGCTGGAGCACCGAACGGAGATGGACCGGGCCGCTGCCCTGGGCGGTGTCGGCGGTGCCGTCGAAGGCGACCCTGACCGTGGCCGCCTCGGGTCGCTTGGCGCCGTACAGCACCACCGCCTTGGCGGTCGCCCGGCCGGGCCGGACGGCGGTGACCGTCGGCGCGGCCTCGCCCAGCGACAGGGCGTTCAGCTGCTTGCGGGCTGCCGCCCTGACCGGCGTGTCGAACAGCCCGAGCAGGCCGTCCCAGCCGGCCTCGCCACCGGCCGCGTTGACGTAGGCGGCGCGGAGGTAGCGGTCGAGGAACCGCTCCAGCCCAGGGGCGGCCCGCCGGGCCGCGCGCCCGGCGCTCAGCCCGCCCGGGGGCACCTTGGCCGTGGTGACCAGCTGGACCTTGAGCGGTCCGGCCGGCGCCGCCGGGGCGGAGGTGGGCGTGGCCGCCTGGCCGCCGCCCTCCGACCGGCCGCCCGAGGTGCAGCCGGCGGCGAGCAGGACGGCCGCGACCAGGACGGCCGCGAACAGGACGGCCGACCAGATCGGGGGAGGTCTCGGGTTCCTGCGCGCTGCCACGATCACCAGTTCCGGGAGGAGGTTTGCGAATGCGCGGGGTAGGCTACCAAACCCCTCCGACGTTGCTCGAAGACGCCCCAGCGGCCTATCGTTGCACGTCCTCAGCCCGCGAGACTGGAGAGAGGATGGATCTCGACCTCAACGTGCGCAAGGAAGGCGACCACTCGGTGCTCGAAGTGGCCGGCGAGATCGACGTCTACACCGCGCCGAAGCTGCGAGAGCAGCTCATCGAGCTGGTCAGCGACGGGTCCTACGACATCGTGGTCGACCTCGAGAAGGTGGACTTCCTGGACTCGACCGGGCTCGGGGTGCTGGTCGGCGGGCTGAAGCGGGTCCGCAACCACGACGGCTCGCTGCAGCTGGTCTGCACCCAGGAGAAGATCCTCAAGATCTTCAGGATCACCGGTCTGACCAAGGTCTTCCCCATCCACAGCTCGGTCGGCGACGCGATCTCGGCTCCGACCGAGTAGCCGGCGGCCATGGATGCCGACGCCGGCCCCGCGCCGGCCATCGTCCGCCTGGCCTTCCCGCCGGAGCCGCGGCTGCTGGGCACGATCCGCCTGGTCGTCGGCATCGTCGCCCGCAAGGCGGGGATGGACGAGGAAGGCATCGAGGACCTCAAGGTGGCCGTCTCCGAGACCTGCGCGGTCGCGGTCGGCGACCTGAACCGGGCCGGCCGGCTCGACCCGATCGAGATCGACCTGGTCGAGTCGGCCGACCGCTTCGGGATCGAGGTCCGCGACCGGGCCCCGGCGCCGGCCGTCGCCCCTGGCGACCCCGCCGACGGCGAGATCGGCGAGATCGACGACCGCGAGTTCGGCCTGGCCCTGGTCGGCGCCCTGGTGGACGACCTCAAGGCCTCGACCCTCCAGGACGGCGGGAACCGGACCAGCTTCTGGCTGCGCCGAGGGCCCGGGACGAGCCCCGAACCGGCGCAGGGGTCGGTCCTGGACCCTCCGGAGACCCTGCCGCCGCCCCTGACTTGAGGGGTCGGCAACCTTTTCACGGGTTGCCCGGTTCTCGGACCCGTGGCTATGATCCGCCCAATCCTGGCGGGTTCGCGGGACGGCCGGTTCCCTGGGCAGGCACCCGGGACGACGCCGGGCCGGGGCCCGCGCTCGACTCTTTCCGCTCGAACCGTCCAGGGTTCCGGCCCGGACACCGGCTTGATCCAACGCCCCAGCGCAGGGGCGTCGAGGAGGTCTGATGAGCCCCGTACGGCTGCTGGCGCAGGAGGCAAGCGCCGAGGTCGAGTTCGGTTCCGGGGAGACCCTTGCCCTGTTCGCCGTCATGGCGGTCTGCCTGCTCGCCCTGGTGGTCGCGTTCATCCTGGTCAGGCAGGTGCTGGCGGCCGACCAGGGCACCGACAAGATGCGCGAGATCGCCCGCGCCATCCAGGAGGGCAGCCGGGCCTACCTGAGCCGGCAGTTCCGCACCCTGGCCGTCTTCGTCGTGCTGCTGTTCTTCCTGCTGCTGCTGCTGGAGGCCGACTCCGGCTCGGTGCGGATCGGGCGCTCGATCGCCTTCCTGGTCGGGGCCGTCTTCTCGGCCCTGGCCGGCTACACCGGCATGCAGCTGGCCGTGCGGGCCAACGTGCGGGTCGCGGCCGCGGCCGACCAGGGCGGGTTCCTCAAGGCCATGCCGATCGCCTTCCGGGCCGGCGGGGTGGCCGGCATGTTCGTGGTCGGGCTGGGCCTGCTCGGCGCCGCCGGGGTGGTCTTCATCTACCAGGGCGACGCCGCCAGCGTGCTGTTCGGCTTCGGCTTCGGGGCCGCCCTGCTGGCCATGTTCATGCGGGTCGGCGGGGGCATCTTCACCAAGGCGGCCGACGTCGGGGCCGACCTGGTCGGCAAGGTCGAGCAGTCGATCCCCGAGGACGACCCCCGCAACGCCGCCACCATCGCCGACAACGTCGGCGACAACGTGGGCGACTGCGCCGGCATGGCCGCCGATCTGTTCGAGTCCTTCGAGGTCACCCTGGTCGCGGCCATCGTCCTCGGGCTGGCCGCCTTCCCCGACCGCCCGGCCGTGGGCCTGCTGTTCCCCCTGATCGTGCAGGCCATCGGGATCGTCTCCTCGATCGTCGGGATCTACCTGGTCCGGCCGCGCTCGGAGCACGAGAGCGGCATGCGGACCATCAACCGCGGCTTCTTCACCTCGGCGGTCATCTCGCTGGTGCTGGTCGGGATCGCCTCGATCGTCTACGTGGACGACTGGCGGCCGGTGGCCGCGGTGGCCCTCGGGCTCGCCCTGTCCACCGTGATCCAGCTGATGACCGCCTACTACACCGCCACCGAGTACAAGCCGGTGCAGGAGATCGCCGACGCCTCGGAGACCGGGCCGGCCACCACCATCCTGGCCGGCTTCTCCACCGGGATGGAGGCGTCGGTCTACGCCATCCTGGCCATCGCCGGCGCGATCGTCGGGGCCGCCCTCATCGGCAGCGGCGAGGGCCTCGACTTCCAGCTCTACATGATCTCGCTGGCCGGCATGGGCATGCTCACCACCGTCGGGGTGGTGGTGTCGATGGACACCTTCGGGCCGATCAGCGACAACGCCCAGGGCATCGCCGAGATGTCCGGCGGCGTCGGCCAGCGCGGGGCCGAGGTGCTCACCTCCCTGGACGCGGTCGGCAACACCACCAAGGCGATCACGAAAGGCGTGGCCATCGCCACCGCCGTGCTCGCCGCGACCAGCCTGTTCGGCTCGTTCCGGCAGGCCCTCCTGAACGCCGGCCTGTCCCTGGACCAGGTCGACATCCCGATCGAGCAGCCGGTCGTGCTGGTCGGCCTGCTGATCGGCGGCTCGGTGGCGTTCATGTTCTCGGCCCAGGCGATCCGGGCCGTGGGCCGGGCCGCCGGCCGGGTGGTGTTCGAGGTCCGCAAGCAGTTCCGCGACCACCCGGGGATCATGGACTACACCGAGCGTCCCGACTACGGCGCCGTGGTCGACATCTGCACCCGCGACTCGCTGCGCGAGCTGCTCACCCCTGGGCTGCTGGCGGTGCTGGCCCCGATCGCCACCGGGTTCGTGTTCGAGTCGGCGGCGCTCGGCGCCTACCTGGCCGGGGCCATCCTCACCGGCCAGCTCCTGGCGGTCATGCTGTCGGTGTCCGGCGGCGCCTGGGACAACGCCAAGAAGTACGTGGAGGACGGCCACCACGGCGGCAAGAACTCGGAGCCCCACAAGGCGACCGTGATCGGCGACACCGTCGGCGACCCGTTCAAGGACACCGCCGGGCCGGCGCTGAACCCGCTGATCAAGGTGATGAACCTGGTTGCGGTGCTGATCGCCCCGACCGTGGTCGCCGTGGCCGACGACAAGCTCCTCCGGGCCCTGATCGGGCTGGTGGCCGTCGCCGTGCTCGCCTGGGCGCTATGGCGCTCGGCCCGCCTCGGCGGGGTGACCATGGCCACCCAGGCCGCGGAAAAGCCGGACGTTCCCGACCAACCGGAAACGCACCCGACCAGCCAGCGCTCCTCGACCTGAGGGGGATTGTGGACGGCGCGGTGTACGGTCGTCAGGAATACGCGATGCTCGTCCAGCCTTGACAGGAGAGACGGGCGACCGGCAACACTACGCCGTTCCGCCCGGCCCCCCCACGATGAACAAAGGATCTCCATTGGCACGTAACCTGGTCGTGGTCGAGTCGCCGGCCAAGGCGAAGACCATCGGCAAGTACCTGGGCAAGGACTACGACGTGGTCGCCTCCATGGGCCACGTCCGCGACCTGCCCAAGTCGGACTTTGCCGTGGACATCAACGGCGGCGTCTCCGTCACCTACGAGGTCACCCCCAAGGGCAAGAAGGTCGTCTCCAGCATCCGCAAGGCCGCCAAGGCGGCCGACCAGGTGTTCCTCGCCACCGACCCCGACCGCGAGGGCGAGGCCATCGCCTGGCACATCGCCGAGGCGGCCAAACTGGCCGCCGCCTCGACCCGCCGCGTCACCTTCACCGAGATCACCGCCGACGCGGTCCGGCGCGCCTTCGCCGACCCCAGGGACATCGACGACCGTCTGGTCGACGCCCAGCAGGCCCGCCGGGTGGTCGACCGGATCGTCGGCTACAAGCTGTCGCCGGTGCTGTGGCGCAAGGTCCGGGCCGGCCTCTCCGCCGGCCGGGTCCAGTCGGCCGCGCTCAAGATGATCGTCGACCGCGAGCGCGAGATCGACGCCTTCCGGGCCCGCGAGTACTGGAGCCTGGAGGCCGACCTGGCCACCGAGGCCGACGAGGCCGTCCACGCCCGCTACCCGGTGGGCGAGAAGCAGAAGTTCGTCCTCGGCGACGAGGGCTCGGCCACCGCCGCCGCCGAGGCGGCCAGGGCCGCCACCTGGACGGTCGCCCGGGTCGACAAGAGCGAGCGCAAGCGCAGCGCCGCCCCCCCGTTCATCACCTCCACCCTCCAGCAGGAGGCCTCGCGCAAGCTGGGCTTCTCCTCCAAGCGGACCATGGCCGTGGCCCAGCAGCTGTACGAGGGCGTCGACCTGCCCGGCGAGGGCTCGGTCGGGCTCATCACCTACATGCGCACCGACTCCCCGGCGCTGTCCTCGGCCGCCCAGGACGACATCGCCCGCCTGGTCGCCGAGCGCTACGGGCCCACCTACGTCAAGCGCACCCAGTACCGGGCCAAGGCCAAGCAGGCCCAGGAGGCGCACGAGGGGATCCGGCCGACCGCCGTCGCCCGCACCCCCGAGCGGGTCGCCGCCCACCTCGACCCGGCCCAGCGCCGCCTGTACGAGCTGATCTGGAAGCGGGCCGTGGCCTCCCAGATGGCCCAGGCCGTGTACGACCAGACCAGCATCGACATCAACGCTGGCGCCCTGGTCTTCCGGGCCACCGGGTCGGTGCTGCGCTTCGACGGCTTCGTCCGCGTCTACCTGGAGGGCCGCGACGACGACGTCGAGGAGGAGGCCGGCAGCCTGCCCGAGCTGGTCGTCGGTCAGGTGCTGCGGCTGGTCGAGCTCACCCCCGAGCAGCACTTCACCGAGCCGCCGCCCCGCTACACCGAGGCCAGCCTGGTCAAGGCCCTGGAGGAGCACGGCATCGGCCGGCCCTCGACCTACTCGCCGACCATCTCCACCCTGATGGACCGCAAGTACGTGCGGCTGGACCGCAAGCGGTTCCACCCCGAGGACGTCGGCATCGTGGTCACCGACCTCCTCGCCGACGTGTTCCCCAAGGTCATCGACCTCGGCTTCACCGCCGAGATGGAAGAGGACCTGGACCGCATCGCCAGCGGGGCCAAGCCGTGGGAGCCGATCGTCAAGACCTTCTTCCACGAGGTCGAGGGCACCATCGCCGAGCGCCAGGAGAAGGTCTCGCGGCCCGAGGAGGCGACCGACGAGCTCTGCCCCACCTGCGGCGACGAGACCGGGGCCAAGCTGGTCCGCAAGTGGGGCCGGTACGGCTGGTTCCTGTCCTGCAGCCGCTACCCGGACTGCAAGTACCGGCGCAACGCCAACCAGTCGGCCGAGCAGGCGGCCGAGCAGGCCGAGCCCGAGCTGACCGACGTGCCCTGCCCCAAGTGCGGCAAGCCGATGGTCAAGCGCAGCGGCCGCTTCGGGCCGTTCCTGGGCTGCTCGGACTACCCCAAGTGCCGCGGCATCAAGAACCTGGGCGAGCAGTCCTACGGCACCTGCCCCAAGTGCGGCCAGGGCGAGGTCGTCTCCAAGCGGACCAAGCGCGGCAAGACCTTCTACAGCTGCAACCGCTACCCGGACTGCGACTTCGCCCTCTGGCAGGCGCCGCTGTCCCAGCCCTGCCCGAGCTGCGGCAGCCTGCTCACCCCCGACAAGGACCCGGACAGCGCCACCTGCGCCAAGTGCGGCACCCAGGTCCGGGTGTCCGACCTGGTCAGCGTCTGACCCGGCCCCGATGGGTGACCCCGGCCGGCTGATCGCCTTCGAGGGCGTCGAGGGCGCCGGCAAGTCGACCCAGGTCGAGCTGCTCCGCCGGGCGCTGGAGGGCCGGTCCCAGGTGGTCGTCACCCGGGAGCCAGGCGGCACCCCGGCGGGGGAGCGGATCCGGGCCCTGCTGCTCGACCCGCAGGTGGAGCTGCACCCGCGGGCCGAGGCGCTGCTGTTCGCCGCCGCCCGGGCCGAGCTGGTCGAGAACGTGATCCGCCCCGCCCTGGAGCGGGGCGCGGTGGTCCTCTGCGACCGCTACCTGGACTCCTCGCTCGCCTACCAGGGCGGCGCCCGCGGGCTCGGCCGGGGCCCGGTCGAGCAGGTCAACCGGTTCGCCACCGGCGGGCTCCTGCCCGACCTGGTCGTGCTGCTCGACCTCGACCCGGCCGAGGGGCTCCGCCGGCGCTCCCGCGACCCGGACCGGATCGAGGCCCAGGACCTCGGCTTCCACCGCCGGGTCCGCGAGGCCTTCCGCGACCTGGCCGCCGCCGACCCCGGCCGCTTCTCCGTGGTCGACGCCACCGCCCCGGTCCCCGAGATCGCCGCCCGGGTCGAGGCCGCCGTCCTGGCCCTGCTGGAGGGGTCGTGAGCGACCAGTCGATCTGGGACATGGTCGTGGGGCACGACGAGGCCGTGGCCATGCTCAAGGAGGTGGTGGCCGGTGAGCGGGTCACCCACGCCTGGCTGTTCACCGGCCCGCCCGGGATCGGGAAGCTGCACACCGCCAGGGTGTTCGCCGCCGCCCTGAACTGCCCGGCCGGCGGCGACGGCACCTGCGACAGCTGCCGGCGCATCCTCCGGGGCGTTCACCCCGACGTCCACCTGATCGTCCCCGAGGGCGACAACCTCCTGGTCGAGGACGTACGCGCCGTCCGCGAGGAGGCTTCCCTCACCCACTACGAGGCCCCCACCGCCGTCTTCATCCTGGACGAGGCGGACCGGCTGACCGAGGCCGCCGCCAACGCCCTCCTCAAGGTGCTCGAGGAGCCGCCCCCCCAGGTGGTGTTCGTGCTGGTCGCCCGCAGCGCCGAGGCCCTGGTCGACACCGTGCCCTCCCGCGCCCGCACCCTGCCGTTCGTGAGCCTCTCCCTGGCTGAGCTGACCGCCGCCCTCGGCGACGACCTCCAACTCGACCGCGACCAGACCACCTGGGCGGCCGCGGCCAGCCACGGCCGCCTGGCCCGAGCCCGAGCCCTCCTCACCGACGAGGCCGCCCGCACCCGCCGCTCCAGCGTCCTCGACCTGCCCGAGCGCCTGGCCACCGGCCAGCCCTCCGACGCCCTGGCCGCCGCCGCCACCGTGGTCAACATCGCCGACGAGGTCGCCGCCGCGGCCAGGTCCCGCCAGGAACGCGAGCTGGCCGACCTCGAAGAGGCCTTCGGCACCGGCCGCGGCACCGGCGCCCTCCGCAAGCGCCTGGAGACCCGCCACCGCCGCGAGCTCCGCCGCGCCCGCTTCGACGCCCTCCGCGACTCCGCCGCCGACCTCCTCGGCGCCTACCGCGACATGGCCCTCCTCGCCGCCGGGCCGATCGCGGGCGGTGGGCCGGGGAGCCCCGGGGCCGCACCGCTGGTCCACCCGGACAAGGCCGGCACGCTGACCCGCCTGGCCGCCGACATCGACCCGGCCACCGCCCTCCGCGCCGCCGGAGCGCTGGAAGAGGCCGACCGCCGCCTGGCCATCGGCGCCGCCCCCCTCCTCACCCTGGAAGCAGCATTCCTCTCGGTCCAGGCCGCCCTCCGCGGCCCCGTCGTCCCCATCAACCGCCTCGCCATCCGCCGCTGACCCGGCCCCGGCCGAGCCCCATCACCCTGGCCCGCCCCAAACGCCCTCCGATACACTCCGCCTTCGCGCCGACCAGTTCGGCCGCACCGCCAGCCCGAGTGGCGTAGTGGTAGCGCATCCGACTCGTAATCGGAAGGTCGTCGGTTCGAATCCGACCTCGGGCTCCAAAACCGCAGGTCAGAGGCCATTTCTGGCATTGTTGACTGCGCAGCGGTAACCGGCGGTCATTCCTTTGGGTTGGATCGCGCCGCAGGCGCGCCCGCCCCGCGTCGGCGGGCAGAGTGGCGATCGATCAGCCCTTGGCCTCGGCGAGTACTTGACGGTCGAAGCCCGCGATTTCCCCAGGCGCCGGGCTGGCACCTGGGGAAACCGTGGACGGCTACCCGGGTGCCTACGCGGGCGCGACGGTCAGGTCTCGGCTCGGCAGCGCGTCGTGCAGGCCCATGCGGGAGCTGATCCCGAGCTTGGTGAACACCTTGCGCAGGTGCCATTCGACCGTCCGGGGGCTAAGGAACAGCCGCGTGCCGATCTCGCTATTGGAGAGGCCGTCGCGGGCGAGCTGCGCGATGTGCCGCTCCTGCGCGGTGAGCTCGTCGTGCGTCGCGACGGTGCGCTTGCGCACCCTCTCGCCGGTGGCTTGCAGTTCGATGCGGGCACGCTCGGCGAAGGCTTCCATGCCGATCGCGGCGAGCAGGTCGTGGGCGGTGCGGAGCTGCGCGCGCGCATCGGTACGTCGGCCCTCGCGGCGCAGCCACTCGCCGTAGAGCAGCTGCGCGCGGGCGAGCTCCGGACGCAGCCGCGTACGACCCAGCCGCTTGATCGCTTCGCGGTACAGGCGCTCGGCGGTCTCGCCCTCGCTCAGCAGCGCGCGCGAGCGAGCCTCGATCCCCAGGCCCCAGTCGGTGTCGCTGGCGTGCGTTGCTTCGGCGAGGCGCTCGAGCGCATCGGTGGCAAGCCGGTCCTCTCCGGTCCTGGTGCTCGCCTCGATCAGCTCGGTCAGCGCCCAATCGGTGACAGATATGTTGGGTGTTCCCTCGCTCGCCTGGCGGGCTGCGGCCAGCGCCTGCTCGTAGCGGCCCAGGCCGTTGAACAGGATTGCGGCTACCCATTGTGCAGTTTGGACGCCGGTTCCCTGGCCCCCGGCAGTGGCGTCCTTGGTGGCGGACTCGATCAGCGTGGATGCCTCAGGTTCCCGGCCCCGGAACGCGGCGAGCATCATGGCGCTGTAGGGCGCGATACGGGTCGCCGTTGCCTCGGTGACCGCATCGATCTCCGCGATCGCCTCAGCAGCTCTCGCAAAGTCACCCCACCGCGTCATATAGACGGCCAATGCGGTCAGGTCGATCGGCAGCCGGGCGAGCGCGCCGGCGTCGCGGGCGAGCTGGAGCTGGCGGGCGTTGATCGCGCGGTAGGTCTCGTCGTCCCAGAGCGCGGTGCACGCCCCCGGCAGCAACCAGCCCCAGCGGAAGCTGTCTTCCGCGGGGACCTGGTTGCCGGCGAAGACGCTCGTCGCCCGCCTCAGCATGGGCGCTGCCGCGGTGGGTCCGTCGGTGATCAGCGTTGCCAGGCCGTCCAGAAGCAGATCGGACGGACGCGGAGGGTGCGCTGGCGGGGGGGCGGACCTGGCGGCTCGCGAGACCTCGAGCAGGGCCAGACGCCCGGCGAACAGCGCCGCGCCCCATGCGTCGAGGTAGGTCTCGCGTGCGAGTTTCGGGTCGAGCCGCTCGAGGCGTTGAGCGGCCTTGAGGAGCAGGGGTGGCGCGTCGCTTCCGACGCCGGAGGCAAAGGCGATCTGTCCGCGCAGCAATTCCGCGCGGGCGGTCTGGAACTCGTCCAGCGACCCGGCCTCGGCTGTGGCCAGCAGCCTGAGCGCGGCATCGAACGCGCCCGCCTGCAGGCTGGCCTGCGCGGCGGCCAGCGCGCGGTCGGTCCGTCGCGCCCGGTCCCGCGTCAGCGCGAGCGAGCGCTGCAGAAACGCGGCCGCCGCGGCCAGACCCCCGCGCGCCTGGGCCCGGCCGGCTGACCGCTCCAGCTCCAAGGCGACCGCCTCGTCGGGTCCGGTTGCCGCTGCGGCGAGATGCCAGGCACGACGGTCGGCGTCCACCTGGGCATCGGTCACCTCCGCCAGCGCCTGATGCACCGCCGAGCGCTCCTGCGGCGACGCCGACCGATACACCGCCGAGCGCACCAGCGGATGACGAAACGTCACCCGTTCGCCGATCGCCAACAACCCCTCGGTCGCGGCAGCAGCCGCCGCCGAGGCGTCGGTGCCGAGTCGCTCGGCCGCGCCCCACACCAGCAGCGGGTCCCCGACCGGCTCCGCCGCCGCGACCAGCAGCAACAACCGGGTCTCGGCAGCCAGCGCCCCGAGCCGCCGCAGGAAGCTCTCCTGGATCCGTCCCGACAAGGCGTGCTCGCCTACCAGCCCGAACCCGCCGGCCAGCTGCGTCGCCGTGAACCCTCGGGGCAGCTCTAACAACGCCAGGGGATTGCCCCGTGTCTCGGCCACGATCCGGTCACGGACCCGCTCATCGAGCCGAAACCGAACCACCGAACCCAACAGTGCGCGTGCATCCCCGTTGCCTAACCCCCGAACCTCGAGGTCGGGAAGCCCTCGAAGCTCCTCAGCGGCCTCGCGTGCGGCGAACACCAGCCCAACCGGCTCCGCGAACAGCCGCCGAGCCGCAAACGCGAGCGCCTGCGCCGACGCCTGATCCATCCACTGCGCGTCGTCCACCACACCCAGCAGCGGGCGCTCCTCCGCCACATCGGACAGCAAGCTCAACAGCGCCAACCCGACCAGGAACCGATCCGGCGCGGCCCCTGCACGCAATCCGAACGCGATCTCCAGCGCGTCACGCTGCGGCGCGGGAAGCCGCCCCACGCGATCCAGCATCGGCGCGCACAGCTGATGCAAGGAAGCGAACGCCAGCTCCATCTCGGACTCGACACCCGCCGCTCGCACGATGCGACAGCCTGAGGCGCGCTCCAGCAGGTAGTCCAACAACGCGGTCTTGCCGACCCCGGCCTCGCCGCGCACGACCAGTGTGCGGCTTTCCCCCTCGCGAACCGCCGCGAGCATCCCGTCGAGCACAGCGCACTCGCTACGCCGCCCGCGCAGCTTCACCTGCCCCACCGCCGCGGGACGGTCGGCCATGAAAAGTAGGACATCCTGACCGTATCTTACGACGCGGTTTGGTGCGCAGAAGCGGCAGGCGGGCCGGCCTGGCTCGGCCACTGACGCTCAAGTCCTTCTGCGCCCGACCACACCGCCACTGGGGCCGCCCGGACCGCGGACCAGGGTACCGGCCAGGGTCGCCACGGGCGCGACGCGCCATCGAGAGCGCGATCGTGATGCCAGCTGCAGGGCTCCACACAAGGCGGGAGCTTCCCGACCGGACGACATCCGCAAGATCCCTGCCCACCCCAGAGGAGGAGCGCCCATGGGCACCATTACCACCAATGACGGCACCCAGATCTTCTACAAGGACTGGGGCTCCGGGCGGCCGGTGGTGTTCAGCCACGGCTGGCCGCTGAACGCCGACGCCTGGGACGACCAGGCCATGCTGGTCGCCGACCACGGCCACCGGGCCATCGCCCACGACCGCCGCGGCCACGGCCGCTCCAGCC
>Ga0207428_10000747_pt1 | contig 37176 bp, 34 predicted proteins | sample RhiMethybrSRZTD1_FD_187600 | JGI IMG/M metagenome (GOLD analysis project Ga0207428, IMG submission 187600) | Populus rhizosphere microbial communities from Tennessee, USA - Rhizosphere MetaG P. TD hybrid SRZTD1 (SPAdes) (version 3) | ecosystem: Host-associated > Plants > Roots > Rhizosphere >...
GTCTTGACTTGACGTCATAATGACGTCATAATGCTGCCATGGATCTTTCACCGTATATCGAGTCGGTTAGAGGAGGCGTCGCCAACGCGTCGTCGCTCGCCGACGAGCACACCCAACAGGTCGCTGAGCGCCTGGGCACGGCAATCGAGTCCTCGACGCGTCTCGCGCTCATCCACGCGTTGTCCGATGCTGCCGGCAGCATCAGCGCGGAGATCGCACCGTCGTCCGTCGAATTGCGCATGGTCGGCCAGGACCCGGAGTTCGTTGTCTCTATCCAGACCGCTGAGTCCGAACCGACCCTGCTCATGCCGGAGCCCAAACCCGCAGGCGACGAAGCGGACGAGCCACCGACCGAAGCCGAGGACGAGCCCGTGGCCCGGCTCACTTTGAGACTTCCTCAGTCGGTGAAGATGCGAGTCGATGAGATGGCCTCGTCTGAGGGAATCTCCACTAACGCATGGCTGATTCGAGCGGTCATGGACGCTCTGTCCGACCGGAGCAACTCAGGCCCTGAATGGCCGCAGCCACCGCGCCCCCCGGTGCCGCCATCGCCGAATGTGATCTTCGGCGGAGCGGGCCCGTTCGTCCCGCACGGAGTCTTTGGTCCGGAGGGGCCCTTTGGACCGAGCGGCGTGTTTGGTGACCGGCCAAAGAAGCCTGGGCGCGAACAGGGTCGTCGCGGAAACGTTCAGGGGTGGGTTCGATGAGCGCTACTGATGCGGTCCATGAGGGTGTGAGGCACGTGGTCGTAGATAACTTCGGCAGCGGATCGATCACCATCGAGCCGGGTTCTCGAGAAGATCTTGTTGAGTCCTGGATCGAAGCCACCGACGAGCGGCTTCTTGATCGAGTGCAGATTCGCCAAGATCATGGCTGGCTGCGAATCAGCTTTCCGCAACAGTTTCTCCGCTATACCAAGGCCGATTTACGCCTAGGCGTGCCGGCCGGGTTGATGTATGTGATCAAGACGGGATCGGCTGACATCTCCATCAGCGCCGATATTGGTCGCTCCAAGATCAGTAGCGGTTCTGGCGACATTACCCTCGGCAACGCTGCTGATCTTGACTGCAGCACCGGCTCCGGGAACATCTCGGTTGCTCGCGTCGACGGCAATGGCGCCAGGCTGAGTTCCGGCTCCGGCGACGTCTCGGTCGGCGAGGCCTATTGCCCGCTTACGGCGAAGTCCGGCTCCGGCGAAGTCGTTGTGCAGTCACTTCGTGGTGCCAATCTCCAGGCGAACTCAGGATCGGGCGACATCGGCATCACCTCGGCGAGCGGCTCGGTCGATCTCCGCTCCGCCTCGGGCACGTTGACCGTCGGCGTTGCGGACCATCTGCCAGCCTGGCTCGATCTCGACTCGGTTTCCGGTGATATCAAGATCGCCCTGGAGTCGACGGCCCCACCGGAGCCCGGCGAGCCATACATCTCAGTTCGTGCGCGTACGGCCTCCGGCGACATCGGGATCTACCGCGCTTGACCTCACCCGCCATTAGACCTGCGGCTCCCAATGCCCCACCACTTGCTGGCAGTCCCGACGCTCTCCAAGGATGTGGGCGTCAGGTCAGGCGGATGCCTAGATCTGGGTGCGGTGGAAGTTCAGGTGGGAGCGGCTCGGGGTCGGGCCGCGCTGGCCTTGATAGTGGGAGCCGTACTGAGCAGACCCGTACGGGTGCTCGGCCGCAGTCGAGAGGCGGAAGAAACACAGCTGGCCGATTTTCATACCTGGCCATAGCTTGATCGGCAGCGTGGCGACGTTGGAGAGCTCGAGGGTGACGTGTCCAGAAAATCCGGGATCGATGAAGCCAGCAGTGGCATGAGTCAACAACCCCAGCCGGCCGAGCGATGACTTGCCCTCCACACGCGCCGCAATGTCGTCGGGAAGCGTCACCACCTCATAAATCGAGCCCAGCGCAAACTCACCTGGATGCAGGATGAATGGCTCATTCCCCACCGGCTCGACGGCTCGAGTGAGCTCAGATTGATCTGCCGCGGGATCGATATGCGGATACCGATGGTTCTCGAAAACCCGAAAATATCGATCAAGCCTGACATCAATGCTGGAGGGCTGCACCATGTCAGCGGCGTACGGCTCGAGCCCGATGCGGCCGGCATCGACCTCGGCCTTGATGTCGCGGTCCGAGAGCAACATGGCGGGACCAGATCGCGGCGGTAGCTGTTAGCTACCGCGCGTGATCTCCAGCCAGTGATCACCAATGGAGACGATCGCACCCTCGCCGACCCGGACCATCTCACCAGCCTTGCAGCGCGCCGACATCCCGTTGGTCGTGGACACGGTCGAGCCATTGGTCGATCCGCGGTCAACCACGTACACCCCGCCGGCATCTACGCCGACCGCCAGATGGGACTTGGAGACAGTACGGGTCTCATCGGCAATCTTGATCAGCTGCGCATCTTCCTCGCCGGCCTTCGGCTGTGGGTTCCGACCCAGCAAGACAAGCCCGTCGAGGGCGATCCGCCTGCCGTCGTCCAACAGGATCGACCATTCCTGGACGTAGGGCGAACGACCGGCGACGGATGTTTCATCGGCGAACTCCGGCGCTGCCTGCTCTGGTGTGCCCTGATAGATGGGCGAAGAACCCGACGGAGAACCGTTCTGCGATGGTGGCATTGGGCCACCCTGTTGTCCGGGCGAATACATCTCGCCGCCTGGTCCGTACGGCTGCTGCGGCGCGTACGGTGCGCCCGGGTAGGGCGTCGCGTAAGCGTTGCCCCCGTACGCTCCGCCTGGTCCACCTGGCGGTGCGCCGGCGGGTACATAGGAGGGCGAGCCGCCCGAATAACCGGGAGGTGCATCCAATGCGGCAGGCGGTGGAGCCAATGAGCCAGGCGGCACTGGACTGCCAGGAGAGCGGTCGCCCTCCCCGGGGCCATAGCTCGGCGACATTGCCGGGCGAGCACCGTTCGGCTGCAACTGCTGGGACCCATTGCTTATCTGAGCCGGCGGCCCCTGCTGCGCGGGACCGGCTGCCCGAGCAGCTTGCACGGGCGGCGCCAAGACGCGCTCCTTGATCATCACTGCCGTAGCGGCGAGGTCGTGCCAGCCCTGCTTACGCGGGTGCCGCAGCTCCATGATCAGCATGATCAGCAGGCCGATGCCCGTGATGTACAAGGCCCAGAACACCAGCGCCCGCACCAGGACCCGGCCCCAGCCGATCGGTCGGCCATCGAGAAAACCCACCAGTTGCAGCTTCATCACCCGCAAGCCTGGACTCGCGGCGCGGACAGCGAGCAAATGCCACAACATGATGACCCAGCCAAGAATGACGGCCGTCCCAACGAGTGCGAGTGTCGTCCGAAGCGCGCCCGAGGTCGTCGGGAGCAGCAAGAGCACCGCGACACTGACGACGACAGGGAGCGCGATATTAATCAGAAACGCCACGAAGCGCTTGCCGAGGGGACCCGCTTCCACCCCGGGCGGCAGGCCTGTCTCGCGATTCGGGCGACCCTGTACGGGCGATTCCATGAACAGCTCCTCGTCGTTGGCGACTGTTTCGCAGGAGAGACGCTACTGCGGAACTTCAATCAATACAGACACTCCATCACCGAGCTCAATGACAGTACCCATTTCCACCGGAACCGGCTCGCCTGGCGTGAGCTGCTGACGATCGCCGGACCCGGGAGGTACCAGGATCGTTCCGTTCGTGGAGTCCAGATCGGTTACGACAATCTGCCAGTCGTTGGGAGCTACCTCTAGATGTGTCCGGCTGATGTCGTGGTTCGGGCTCCCAACGGTCATCAGCCGCGGTGTCCGGATGCCCGATCGTTCGCCCGAGGGCGCGCGGCCAATGAGAACCGGCCGGTCGACCTCGGCGCTTGTCCCGTCGGAGGCGCGAAGCACAGCCAGGACTGGCGGTCCGACCAGCTGTGGCCCTTGGGTACCGACCGGGCTGCCACACACCCGGCAGCTCGTGGAGTTTGGCGGACTGGCGTGTCCGTTCGGGCACAACACGGCAAGGACGGCGCCCTCGGACGCGGGCAGCTGTGGTTCGGAGCCTGGTCCGGGAGCTCGACCTAATTCGCTCGCGCGATCCGGTGCGAGATTGAGCGCGACAGCAGACTCCAGCTTTTGACCAGCGACCTCCGACTCTGTGTCGGACGCTGGCTCGTCGAATGGCGATGGCATGAGCTCGGTCTCGGCATTCACCAAGGCCGCGATCTCGTCCGCAGGCAGTTCAGCAGTGTGCCCGAGTGGCGCATCCGCCTCAGGAGGCGCCTCTTCAGCCGTCGTTTCGGGCTGCCGCTGCGCGGCCTCGGCGGCGGGTTCGGCAACCACTTCTGGCAGCGGCTCGGTCGTTGACTCGGATCGGTCGCTGAACCCAACCGGCGTCGCCGACTGTTCCTGCGGGGATCTGACCTGCGCCTGCTGCGAGGCATCGAGAACGATTGATGAGGCGCGCACGGCTCCCACAACTAGTGGTAGCTCGAGCAGTGTGGCATCTCCCTGGTGCGGGACGTCCACACGGATGTGCTCCACACCGGCCAACCCAACCTCACTCCAGGTTTGGATGCCGGTCCCATCGGCCACGACATCGCCAGTGGCGAGATCGATGACCGAGATCTGGCCGCGTACCAATGACCGCATGCCGTCGTCGGTCCAGAAGAACGCACCGAAGCTGGGTAGCTCATCGATCTTGAACTTCGCCAGTCGGGCGGCAAGGTCAGTCATCGAGCTTGAGGCGACCACCTCGTCCCAGAGGGTGTTGATCAACGCGGCCCGCTCGTGGGTAGGCGGCTCGAGCAATACCAAGGAGGTCGGCCCTGACAACACCACCCACTCCCCTGGCGTGTAGGTGGCGCGCCATCGTCCCAACACCGCAGACATTGATCCTCCCCAAAGCCCCTCTACCCGCCAAGGCTCCCGCGACATTCTCTCTTGGCCATAGCCCCGAGGGAAGGCAGGGGCCAGTCTGCAAAATTTGGGAGCTGCTCGCTCGATGCCGACGCGCGCAGCTCCGCAAGTGTGGGAGCTGCGCACGCGATGCCGATGCTCGTAGCTCCCCGGAGGAACGATTCCCCTGGTCAGGGGCACAAGGGGCTGCCTCAGGCGCGCGCCCGCCGTATAGTTTGTCTCGTGCTCGCCGAAACCCACACCTGGGTGATCGCGACGAGGCCCCACGCGACGGCTCGTCGTACGACCATTGCTGACGTCGCGCGAGAAGCAGGCGTGAATAAGGGAACAGTCTCGCGCGCACTGCGTGGCATCCCCGGTGTCGGCCCATCGACCAGGGAGCGGATCATCGAGACCGCCGACCGGCTGGACTTCTCGGCGTCGCATCTGGCCACAGCACTCGCGAGTGGGCAGTCCCGCACCGTCGGCATCGTCCTTCCGACGCTGCGCTCCTGGTATTTCAGCGAGTTCGCCTCTGGAGCCAGCGAGATCCTCAGTCCGGCGGGCTTCCGGGTGGAGTTGATCAACCTCGATGTCGATTCCGACTTCCTGGAGGTCGACTCGCCGCAGTTCCGCAAGCTGTTCCGCGAGCTTGGCGCCGGCCGAGGCCGAGACGCACTCCTGTTTGCCGGCACTATCTCCACCGAACGCACCGGGGACAGCGCCGACTCCGCTCGAGTGCCCGTTCTAGCGTCAGGTTCGCCGCTGACCAGCGTGCCAGGAATCTTCGTCGACAACCGAGCTGGCGGCCGGCTGATCGCCGAGCATCTCCTCGGACTAGGTCATCGCGATATCGGTCTCTTCGACGGCCGCATGACAGGCAAGCAGGACTATCACGTTTGGGATCAGCGGAGTGACGGGCTGCGCGACACCGTACGCGATGCCGGGTTCGACATCGACAGCCGCAACATCGTGCTACCAGGCGATTGCCACGCCGATGACGGCGAGCGCGCGATGAACGAGCTTCTCGCCAGCGGCCGGAAGCTTCCGACGGCAATCTTCTGCCAAACCGACGAGATGGCATTCGGGGCTATGGCAGTGCTGCGCGCAGCGGGACTTCGCTGCCCTGACGATATGTCTATTGCAGGCTTCGATGGTCATCCGATGTCACGCTGGTGGGGTCTGACCACCGTGACCCAACATGCCTACGATCAAGGCGTACGCGCCGCGCACGCAATGATCAGCGCATGCGCGCCGGACGGTCACAACGGGGACGACGGGAACGGTGCCAAGCAGAAGCAGGACGAGCTGCGGGTGGAACTGCTGATTCGTGGCACGACCGGCCCAGCACCCAACGGCGTCGCCTGAGCTTTCCGTCCGTCTCCGCCCGCAGGCGACACTCACTGACGTCGGCCCGAAATTTCCGACCAATGCGGACTTTTCGACTATCAGAGCCCGGTCAAGCCATCAAATATCCGCCCAAAGCGGACTTTTGACTAGCGGCCGGCAACCAGCTACAACCGCCTAGATGTGACGCGTTTCCCCTACAGCTCCTGGCGGATCGGGTTTCAAATAAACGATCAAGCAGCCAATACAAATTCCGAGCCCGACCAGTGGATACTTCAGCGCAACCAATGCAGCCAATCCGAAAAGGCATAACGTCATAATCGATCGGAAACGCATGATCCTGCGCAGCCGGGCTGAGATCTCATCCATGGGAACAAGCTCCCAGATCAAAGATATGTAGGTCACGTTCACCAGGAAGAAGACTGCCGCATAGAACGCAACTGGCTGAGGAGCCAACCTACTCACTGCCATCCAAGCTGTTGAGAAGGGAAGCAGCGACATCGAAAAGAGGTGGGCGAAATTGAACCAGAGAAGGCGAGGCGTGGCCTCGGTCGCATAACGCAGGAGATAGTGGTGATTGATCCAGACAATGGCGATGAACAAGTAGCTCACTGCGTAGCTCAGCCATGTGGGCCATAGCAACAAGAGGGCTTTGAAGGTGGGGATATCAGGCGGTCGCAGCTCCAAAACGAGAACTGTGATAAGCACCGCGAATACCCCGTCAGAGAAGGCACTCAGACGCTCCGGAGTCGAGATACGAAGCACCGCCCGATTCCTCCTTGCGGGCGTCGGGGCTGGCGAGGTCAGCTAGACGACCGCGGCGCGTACGGACAGCACATCCGGGAGGTGCGCTGCGATCTGTTGCCAGTTGGCACCGTCGTCGGCGCTCACGAAGACCGAGCCGTCGCGGGCACCGACGTAGAGACCCATTTGCTCGGCATTGTCTGCCGTCATTGCATCGCGGAGCACCGACGCGAAGAAACGATTCGGCAGCCCCGACTCTGAGGGCTTCCAGGTTTCGCCCGCATCATCGGAGCGCCAGACCCGCGCCGCACCGTTCGGTGGAAAGCGGTTGATATCGGCAGTCAGCGGAAAGACGAACAGAGTATCCGGCTTATGTGGATGGACCACGATCGGGAATCCGAAATCACTCGGTAGGCCGTCGGCGATCGACGTCCACTGATCACCGCCGTTGTCGGAGCGATAGACCCCGCCATGGTTCTGAGCGAAGATCCGCTGTGGTGCGTCGGGATGCGCGGCGATCTTGTGTACGCACTGTCCGAACTCAGGCCAAGGATCGGGTGCATGGAGAGCCTTGATCCCAACATTGGCAGGATTCCAGGTGTCGCCCCGATCGTAGGTTCGGTAGACCCCACCAGTGGACATCGCAACCGTCACATGGGCCTGATCGGCCGGATCGGGCAGCACCGAATGGATCGCCTGCCCGCCGCCCCCCGGTGCCCACTGCTCACGATGCGGGTGGTCCCAGAGCGACCGAATGAGGCTGAACGACTCCCCGCGATCTGCTGAACGGAACAGCGCGGAGGGCTGCGTGCCGGCGTAGATCACGTCGGGATCGTTGGGCCCGCCCGGCTGAATTTGCCAGACCCTTTCGACGCTGCTGCCGAGCTCTTGGGGGAACCGCACAGGCGCAGCCTGGCTCTCAGTCCAGATCTGCCCCAGGTCATCGGAGTAGTAAACGCCGGGGCCCCAGTGCTCGCTCGTGCCACTAACCAAGAGTCTCGGTTGCGTTCCGCGGGTGTCGATGCAGGTTCCGTATACGGCCTCCATCAGAAATTGCGGCTCCGACCATTCCCATTCCTGACGTTTTTCGTCGGAGCGGCCAACCCACAGGCCTTTCTTGGTGCCGACCAGCAATACAGCTTCGCTCATTCCGTCCTCCCACGGTGCAAACTGATCACCTCTTAGGTCTATGTCGACCACCGTGCGCGGTCAAACTAGCCGGGTCGAGCACGCGAAGCCAAGCGGTCGTGTCTCCCGGAAGTCGACCATGATCAAGTTCGGCGCTGCTCAGCAATACCTCGCCGGCCGGGAGCGCGACCGACTCCGAACCGAAATTGGTGACGCATCTTACGCCGCTGGATCGGGCGAAATGCAGCACTGACGGTTCCGACTCGACCCAGCTGAGCTCGCCCGCGGCGAACAGATAGCGGCGGAGCTCGAGCGCTCGGCGATAGAGATTGAGGGTGGAGCCCGAGTCGGCCTCCTGAACGCTCACCGCGTACGCGCCGAACCAGTCAGGCTGTGGCAGGTGACCGAGCTGCGAACCGAACCCGTACGACGGCCCGTCCTGACTCCACGGCAGCGGCACTCGGCATCCGTCACGGCCCTTCTCGGTGACCGAGCGGCTGGCCATCGGGTCCTCAAGGGCCTCCCGCGGCAGATCAGCCACCTCATGCAGCCCGAGCTCGTCGCCCTGGTAGATGTAGCTCGAGCCGGGTAATGCTAGCAAGATCAAGATCGCGGCGCGGGCTCGCCGCTCCCCGAGCGCCCGATCTAACTGCGGCGTCGCCCCATCGGTTAGCAACCAGGATCGCGCGACCTGGTAAGCCCGACGATTCTCCTCAAGTGGCAATCCATACCGGGTCGCCACTCGGGGTGTGTCGTGGCAACCCAGCAGCCAGCTGGTGGTCGCGCCGCCATTGATCATGTCCGCTAGCCCGGTGTTGATCACATCCCGGTAGTCCTCCGCCCGCCAGTCCGCGTCCTGCATCGCGAAGTTGAACGCCTGTCCGAGACTGTCTGCCGACGCGTACCGCGCTCGCCGTGCGGGGTGCACCGAGGCTTCGGCCACCGCATAACGGGGTGGGTCGTAGGAGTTCAAGATGCGGCGCCAGTCGGCATAGATCTCATGCACGTTGTCGCGATCCCAGAGCGGGTGCGAGCCGTCCGCTCTGATGATGTCCGCGATCTCACCCCACGGCGGGTACGGCTCCGACATGTCCTTGCGCAGGCCATGTGCGACGTCGATCCGAAAACCGTCGACGCCGCGGTCGGCCCAGAAGCGTACGGTCCGGCGAAAGTCGTCCCGTACCTCTTCGTTCTCCCAGTTGAGATCCGGCTGCTCGGTCGCGAAGCAGTGGAAGTACCACTGGCCGTCACCGGCCGGCGCCCATGCCGATCCCCCGAAGAGCGACTCCCAGTCGTTGGGCGGATGCTGGCCGCCCGGGCCGACGCCGTCGCGGAAGAGATATCGATCACGTTCTGGGGAACCACGGCCGGCGGCGAGGGCTTGCGCAAACCAGGGATGCCGATCGGAGGTGTGATTGGGCACGATGTCGACGATCACTTTGATGTCGGCGGCATGCAGCGTCGCGACCATCGCGTCGAAGTCAACCAAGGTACCGAGCCGCGGATCGACGTCGCGATGATCATCAACGTCGTAACCACCGTCGGCAAGCGCAGACGGATAGAACGGGGTCAGCCACACCGCATCGACACCAAGCGACCGCAAGTACGGGATCCGCAAGGCAATGCCCGGCAGATCCCCGATGCCATCACCGTTGCTGTCGGCAAAGCTGCGCGGGTAGATCTGATACACCACCGCCCTACGCCAGATGTCTGGGATCACTCCGCCAGGGACTTGTTGATCTTGATCGATCGTGCTTGTCACTCGACGAGTGTGCCGCATGTCAGACCGCCTGAAGGCGTTTCTCCGCACATGGTCACGAATGCGCGCCAATTGGTCCGATCAGGTGTCATTCGTGGCTCTGTGCGTAAAGACGAACAAGCAAGGGACAGGTTCTCGGCGCCGATCCCGCCAGGATTCTCAATGGCTACCGCAAGCATGGCGACAATTTGATCAACTAATCGCTGGTGCCGAGCCAGCGCTCGAGCGGCAGCTGCGCGGCGAGCGCCGAAAGGTCTCCGGAATCGCGCATTGCCGTAGCAGCGTCAGCCGCCGCCTTGGCCGCGACCCAGGTCAACGCGCCGCCGACGCTAATGCGTTGCGCGCCCGCTGCCATGATCTGTGCCACTGTCAGCTGCGGTACGGCAAGCACATTCACCGGCTTGGACACCGCTTCGCAGACGACCCTGATCTCCGCCACGCTCCGCAAACCGGGTGCATAGAGAACGTCAGCCCCGACTGCCTGGAACGCCTGCAGCCGCTCGATAGTGTCATCGAGATTCGGATTCCGTCGAATGTGGTTCTCCGCCCGCGCTGTGAGCATGAAGGCGAAGCCGAGGCCGTGCGCAGCCTCGGCCGCCGCGTGAACTCGCTCTATTGCCTGCTCGCGCTCGTACAGTCCTCGCTCGGGATCCCAGTCTTCAATCGAGCCGCCGACGGCGCCGGCCTCCGCAGCACGCCGGATCGCCTTGGCAGCGTCCTCGGGTCGCGCGCCGTAACCGTTCTCAAGATCAGCAGAGATGGGCAGCTCGGTCAGAGGGTCGAGCTCGGCGACGTGTGTGCATACCTCCTCGAGGGTGGCGCCGCCGTCGAGTCGGCCCAAAGTGAACGCCAAGCCCGAGCTGGTCGTGGCGAGCGCGGCGAAGCCCAACGCCTCCAGCATCCGCGCCGAACCGGCGTCCCACGGATTCGGAATCACAAACGGCTCGCCCGCGTGCAGCGCGGCGAACGCCGTCGCCTTGAGCTGCTGCCTACTCGATGACACTCAGCACCACCTTGCCGCGCTTTCCTCGGGCCGCGGTGCGCGCAAAGGCTTGGCGCGCCTCGGCAAGGGCAAAGATCGAATCGATCTCCGTCTGCAGCTCGCCTGCGTCGGCCAGCCGAGCCAGCTCGAGCAGCTGCTCACGGTCGGGCTCGACGACGAAGTAATGGGCCCCGGGCGCCTCGGCTGCAATCGTCACGATCCGGCCCGCTCGCTCCGCGGCGCGAGCAAGCGCCTCGCCCCCGGCGGTGTCGAAGAGCAGGTCACACGGCGCATCCTGCTCCACCAGGGCCGCCCCGAGGCTGCGGGCCAGTTGCACGGCCACATGACCCACACCGCCACCGGCGCCCGTGACCGCGACACGCTCGCCCGCCTCAAGTCGCCCGTGGACAACCAGTGCCTGCCACGCGCTCAGTCCTGCCATCGGTAGCGCGGCCGCCTGGATGTGGCTCAGGGAAGACGGCTTGGGCGCGAGGACTGCCACCGGCACGAGCGCAAAGTCCGCGGCTGCGCCGTCGCGATCGAACGGCGTGAGCGCGAACACCTGAGCACCGGCCGATAGCCCGTTGGCGTCGGCGGTGAGCATGCCCGATAGCTCGTACGACGGGATGGCTGGCAGCCGATCGACCGGCCATTCCAGCTCGTCGCGGGTGATGGCGGCGGCGTAGACACGCACCAGCACTTGCCCCGGACCAGGCTCCGGCGGCTCGACCTCATCCAACCGGAGGTCCTCGATCCGGCCAGGCGGATGCAGTCGGACAGCTCGCAAGGCAAGCTCCTCTCCCAGAAGAATCTTCCTGGACTGCATCCTGGCCGGAGTCGGCTGCCCGGGGCAATGCGGCTCGAGGTTGTGCGTCAATCGGGGAATGCGCGAGGATCGAATAAACCCAGACCAAATCTCGTGTGAGCTACCGAGGAGGCACTTCATGACTGAATCCACGACTGTCAACGTTGCCGAGGAGGACGCCAGCCAGCCCGTGGGATCCGGGCTCACCGGCCGGGTGGCACTGGTCACCGGTGGTATCCGGGGCATCGGCGCCGCCATATCCGAGGAGCTCGGCTCGCAAGGGGCAACGATTGCGGCCGGCTTCAGCGGAAACGTCGAGCGTGCCGAACAGTTCGCGAAGGACTTTGCCGACCGCTTCTCGGCACCGGTCTCAACGCACCGCGGCAACGTGGCCTCTCCCGACGACTGCCGCCGGGTAGTGAACGAAGTCCTCGAGCAACACGGCCGGCTCGACATCTTGATCAACAACGCCGGCATCACCATCGACAAGACGATCCTCAAGCTGACCGACGACGACTGGCACAAGGTTTTGAACGTCAACCTTTCGGGCGCGTTCTTCTTGTCACAGGCCGTGCTCGGCCACATGGTCGAGCGGGGCAGCGGCCGGATCATCAACGTCAGCTCGATCATCGGCGAGATCGGCAATATCGGGCAGGCCAACTACGCCGCGTCCAAGTCCGGTCTCTTCGGACTGACCAAGACGTTCGCCCGCGAAGCCGCATTTCTTCTCGAACGATCGGGCAAGCTCAGCGATGACAGCATCGGGGTGACCGTCAACACCGTAACTCCGGGCTACACCTACACCGAGATGGTCGCCGCAGTGCCCGAGAAGGTGCTTGACAGGCTCAAGGGGCAGATCCCGTTACGCCGATTCGGGCGCCCCGAGGAGGTCGCGCGGATCGTCGCATTCCTCGCCGCCGACGAGTCCTCCTACATCACCGGCCAGATCTGGGGCGTCAACGGCGGCATGGATATGTAGCCAGAGGCTCGGACTCGCAACTTGCTTCGACGTACCGAAGCTGATTGCCGAAACGCACGTGCACGTTCGGTCCAGTCGCGATGCACACGTTGCCAACCATGCGGCCCGTACGCAACGAACGTTCACGTAGGTTTCTGCAACATGTGAGACGGCTGAATTAATCGCATTCGTGTTCTAATAGATGGGTGAGGTTTGAGGCGCGACACATCGGCAGCGGACGGTGGGGCGTCTACGACGGGGGCGTGATGGGCTGGCGCGCTGTCGATCTTGGCGAAGACGAAGCATGCCAAATGGCGATGGACATGGACGTCGTCTACAACCATTACGGGCAACGCGGGGCGGACGAGCGGCGGGAGGTGCGGCCGCCGCTCAACGTTGAAACGGCAACGTGGGCGGCCGCAGGAACCCTGGACTACTGGGTCCAGGAGCGCGGGGAATGGTGGGGTCGGGTACGCGGGCCCGATGGACGGCAGGTTTGGATCAAGGCCACAGACCTGAGGCGTACGGACTAGCTGAGAGCCAGCCCGCCCACGCCCCGGGACGCAAGGAACGTCAGTCGCGCTTCGTCGTGGCTGCCAACAGCCGGCGCGCCCGACGCCCAAGATCGTTAAGGTCAACCCGACCGGCCTCCGCGGCAGCAGCCAGCCGCGACGCCAAATCTAGGGCCTCATCAATAAAGGGCGCCTCTGTAGCGGCCGCCTCCTGGCCCATGTCACGCAAGATCGTCACCTCGGTACGGGCGGCGATGATCGGAACTTCGATGCCCTCGACCCAAACCCTGGTTCGGTGGCCGTCCCCCCGGTCGTCCCCACTGAGGGGCTCCAAGGCATAAATGCGGTCCGATCGCGCGAATTTGCCGAATCCCAGCGAGACCATCCGCGGTTCTGACGCCACGATCCGATCATGTCAGCCTCCATCACCCCGTGCCACCTACGACTCGACCTGACACCGGACTACTTCTCAGCAGGTACCGCCAGACTTATCTCGAAGTCATCACAAACAGCCCGGAAATCAGTTAATGTGATGGCGTTTTTGATCACGGCAATGCGCGATCGCCCAGAGCGACACGCCGATTTCTCGGGGGACTCTCAGCCGTCTCCAGCAGTCCTATCATCAAGAGTGATCACATCAGTCACATGCTTCACTCCATTAACGCCTGGCAGGAGTCGACATGAGCTTTTCCACTCAGCCTGAAGCCGACAAGCGTGCCCAAGTTTGGACCAAGGTCCATGCCTCCGGTGCTGAGTATCTGCGACTGCCGCTGCATACGCGGTGGCTCGACGAGACCGATGACTTGGCTCTGGCCATGAAAGAGCACCTGCAGCTCGCCCAACCCGGCGATACCGTCGCCGTGAGCGAGAAGGTTGCCATCCTGCTTACCGGCCACACGGTCGACATCGACACCGTGCAGCCGGGTCGACTGGCCCGTTTTCTGGCTCGGCAGGTTCACCCGCGGACCGACTCAAAGGGACTCCGCGTCCCGGAAAAGATGGAGTACGTCGTCCGCACCGTTGGCTACACCCGGATCCTCGCCGCCTCATTCGGTTCTGCTGTGACCCGACCGCTGGGCATGCACGGGACGTTCTATCGCATCGCTGGACCGGTCGCCCGGGACGTTGATGGTGGGCGACCGCCGTACGAGCATGTGCTCTTCCCGCCCTTGGACACAAAGGTCGCGGGGCACATCTGTGCTGACCTCGAACAGGCGCTGGACATTGGCGTCAGCATTGTCGACCTCAACGATTACGGCGGCTCGATCCGCGCCGTCTCTCCGCGATCACTGTCTGCCAAGACGCTCGCGACCGTGCTAGGTGACAACCCACTGGGCCAGCGATTGACCAGCACCCCCTTCGTGTTGGTCCGACCTGCCTGAGGGATTCGACGTCACGACCGGCGACGCCGGGCAACGACGTCTATCGCCTCTGTCAGTAATAGCCGCTCGGGAGCACGCAGCGCGTACAAGACCCCGATGAAGACTGCCACCAATGTCAGTCCCACCGCTGAGACCAACAGCAGCTCGTTGATGAGGCCCGTGCCAAGAATCGGGCTGAGCAACCAATAGACCAAACCGCCGGCGGCGGTGCCGGCCGCCGCCGCCCCGCCCGTACGTCCAATGATCACAGGCAACGATTTGAGGTCGACGGCATCGTGCCGCCGACCCAACAGCCATGTGTTGGCTACCGCCGCAAACAGCACGGACAACGACGTTGAAGCCGCGATCCCGGCGATGCCGAAGGTCAGCCCAAGCGTGAAATCGCCGACCACATTGATGGTCATCGCCATCACGAACACCGTCACTGGCCGACGCGAGTCCCCCATCGCGTACGAGGCGCGCACCACCATCTCCCGCCAGCCAAGCGCCAGTAAGGCAGGTGCGTACCACAACATCGCTGTCGCGGTCCGCTGGGTATCCGTGGGCGAAAAGCTGCCATGCTCGAAGACCAGCGCAACCAAGGGCACAGAGCAGACGACGAGGAGACCCCAGACTGGCATCAGCACGGTGGCCACCGTTGACAACCCTCGACCGACTAGTCGTCGCATCTCCACAAGATCACGGCTGCCAGCAGCGGCACCGAACGCAGGGTAGAGCGCGGTCAGCAGCGAGGCGACGAGCAACGTCTGGCCGAGCGAGATGATCCGCCACGCATAACTCAACGCCGAGATGGTTCCCTCACCCACCATCGAGCCGACAGCACGATCGACCATCGTGTTGGCATTGCCCAGTGCGCTGCCGACCAGCAGCGGCGGAATCAATTTGGCAATCGCACGGAAGCCCGGATCCTTGACGTCCCACGATGCGCGCAGCCGCAGCTTCAAGGCGTGTACGGGCACGAACTGACACAGCAATCGGGCTCCGGAGCCAACGACGAATCCGACGGCGAGGGCGTAGACACCGTAGCGAGGGCCGAAGACGACCGCCGCAACGATCATGATCAGGTTGAACGGGACGCCTTGCATCGCCGACCAGAAGAACCGGCGATGGGCCTCCGCGGCGGCAGCGAGCAGGTTCGTACCGGATATCAGCACGGTCGCGATCAGCACAATGCGGGTCAGCGAGGCGGCGAGCTCGGCTTGTTCGCCTTTGAAGCCCGGCGCCAGCACGGTAACCACTATGGGTGCGGCCAGCGCCATGATCAGCGAACCGAGACCGAGGACGACCAGGGTTACGGTCAGTACAACGGAAAGCGTGTGAGCGGCCTTGTTCGAGTCGCCGTCTGCACTGATCTGAGCGGCCAGCACCGGCACAGTGGACTTCGCCATCGCGCCAGCGATCAGGGCGAGAACCAGATTCATCAGCCCCTGGGCCACCAGGTAGGCATCGAGCTGTGCGCCGGCCCCGAACACACCGGCAATGACGACATCGCGGAGGAAGCCAAGGACCGCCGACACCGCGGTCAATCCGGTCACGAGCGCCGCCGCCTGGGCGATCCCCGAGCGTGCCTTCACGCCTAGCAACCTAATGCAGCTCGAATGGTGGCATCCCCCACGTCCGTGGAGACCTCCTAAGAAAGTGGCCAGAAACGACACGGAAACCGGCGAATCCGATGGCGTTTGTGGCCACCTCTTGAGCGAGCTCTACCAGATCTGCGGCCGCGTGGCGGCCAGTGCCGAACGGAGTTTCGTGGAGGGGTGGGAAGGCAGTCGCGGCCAGTTGAGCAGCGGCCGACCGTCCGGACCAACCACGAGAGCGCCGCTGTGCTCGATGTCCAAGGCGTTCGCAGTCTTGTCATCGAGGACTTGGCAGACGAGTGGCAGCTGGTCATCTGAGCCCGCGTAATCGGGCGGCGCCAGCTCTCCACTGTCCGGACCACAGAACACAGTGAGTCCGACGCCGATCAGATCCAAGGTGGAGACCAGCCGGTCGTCCCACGTGACCCAACGGTGAGCGATCCGGCCATTGAGGTCGTACGGCAGAGCCTCGGCAGCCGTCTGCCGGGCGCCGTTCGGGGAGCCAGAGCGAGCCACGTTGTGCTCGCCGATCGGTCGCCGCTCCGCTTCGTAGGAGTCCAGCAGCGCCGATGGCGCCCAGCCCCGGAGTGTCCAGGCCAGCTTCCAGCCGAGATCGTACGCGTCGTGGATGGCCGTGTTCATCCCTGTGCCGCCGCGCGGGGTCATCCTGTGCGCGGCATCCCCGACCAGGAATACACGCCCCTTCCTGTACCGGTCGGCCAGCTGCGCCGCAAAGGAGAATGTGCTGACTCCGTCGATCCCGATCGCAATCCCGGGCACGCCGACAGCGGTCGCGATCAGTTCGGTTAGACGATTCGCTGAGCACTGGTCCAGCCGCTCCTGTCCAGGTCGCCACTCCCGCGCGTACGCCCACCGGTCGCCCGGTCCCTTCGGTGTCAGGACACCGGCCGCACCGGGATGCGTGATCACGCTCAAGCCGTAGCGCCGTTCAGCGACCACCGCAGCGAGGTCGGCCCGAAAGTGCACACTTTGGTACTCGGCCAGGTCGTCAGGTCCTCGCATCGCGATCCCAGCCAGGGAACGGACACTGCTGTGCGCTCCGTCGGCGCCGATGACGAAGTCCACGCGCAGCTCTCTGGCGGGCCTCGCACCCCGGTTGCCCAGCCGAGCGCGTACGGCGTGGTCGTCCTGCTCCAGCCCGACGAGCTCGCTGTCGAACCAGACGTCGGCGCACGGATGCCGGATGAGTAGATCCAGCAGGAGGGGCTCCAGATGGTTCTGCGGCGCCCAGGCAGGCCGCGTCGGGCTGATGCCGGCTGCTTCGGCGGTCGTGGGGTGCCCCAGCGGAATCACGCTGCCCTCTCCCGAGACCAGCGTCGGAGTCACCCAGCCACACGGTTCGACGTCGGCCGCCCCGGCTCGCACCGCCTGCTCCAGGCCCCACGAACGTACGATCTCCATGGTTCTGGTGCTGATCGCGACTGCCCGCGGCAGGGCAGATATCTGGCTTCGTTTCTCCACCACCAGGACACTGATGCCGTAGCGGGCGAGCATGATCCCAGCGGTAAGTCCCGCCGGACCGGCTCCCACGACGAGGACCCGCGGGGTGCTTCGTTGTCGATTCGACATCTCACGGTCCCCCTCTCGACCAATTGGTGAGAGTATCACTATCATTTGATAGTGCTACTATCACCAATGTGGCGAGCGATGTCAAGACCAGGGCCTACGACAACTCCCGACGCCAGGCCCGGATCCGTGCGACCCGCCAGGAGGTGTTGACAGCGGCTCGGAATCTCTTTCTCGAGCGCGGCTACCCCGCCACGACGGTGGAGGCGATCGCGGAGACGAGCGACACTCCGATCGCGACCGTGTATCGGCTGTTCGGGTCCAAGCGGGCAATCCTGTCCGCCGTGCTGGACGTCGCCTTCGGCGGGGACTCAGAACCGATCGCGTTCGGCGACCGGCCCGCCGTACGGGCCGCGTTCGGACAAGCGGATCCTGGCGGCCTGATCGACGCGTTCGCACGCATCGGCCGCGAGCTCCAAGAGCGCGCCGCGGCCATCCAGCACGTACTCGCCGGTGCAGCCGCCGTGGATGCCGAGGCTGCCGAGCAATTGGTGATCACCAGGCGACAACGTCTCACCGGTCAATCGCGGGTGGCTGCGGAGCTGGCCCGCCGCCACGCCCTCGCCCCAGGGCTCACCGAGGCCGAGGCCGCCGACTTGATCTATGTGTTCATGTCGCCCGAGGTTTACGGGATCCTCACCGCCGAACGAGGATGGGCTCCGAAACGCTACGAGGCCTGGCTCGCCACGACGCTCCGCCGGGCGTTACTGCCGAATCAGGGGTGATGGCCGACTCCATCGAGATGAGCTTTTGCAGCGTCAGCGATCATTTCGGCGTCCCGTGGAAAGCCGAACAGTATCCCCGAGCGCCGGCGGGTGAGCCAGCGGAGCCCGACGTACCAGAGACCAGGTATCGGCCCTGCCGTACCGTCGCGTCGCGGCTGACCTGCTGCACTACATAGCTCAGGGCTCAGCCACGTGAAATCACCGGTGAAGCCGGTGCACCATATAACGCTACTGATGTCCTCATCGCGCAGTCTCAGCGTGTTTGGCGGGTGCAAATCGACCGGCACGTCCGTGTCATCAGGCTCAGAGGGCGGCGCGTCCAGTTGATGCCTTTGAATGTGCTCGTCCATGATCGTTCGCAGTCGTGCGGCGAACGCATCGCTAGCGGCGATATTGGCGTTCACACTGTCGTCGAACATCAGGGTCTCATCGGACATAGTCAGCGGGCGTCCGACGAGCGTCGCGCCGGAGCGCGCCAGCGACTGAAGACTCAAGCTGCGGCCTCCCGCGGCCAGGATCGGCTGCGCAGCATTCATCATCGACGGATCTGGAAGATCTTGCGGTCGCTGGTCCCAGAATCCGACATCCACGAGCCATTCCAGTGTGTCTCTGCCGCGGTTTCGCCATGGCATCCGTCCGGCTGGGCTGGTCGCCAGGAAGACACGCCGGCCTCCGGAGAGCAGATCCTCGGCTATCTGACAGCCAGACTGCGCACTGCCCACAACCAGAACCCCGCCAGGCGGAAGGGAATCAGGTCCGCGGTATTCCGCAGTGTGCTGCTGAGCAAGCCAATCTGGTAGCGCCTGCGCAAGCGGTGGCACTCGCGGGACATTCTGGTCACCCGTAGCAACAACGATCGTGCGCGTATGGAGAACCTCGTCGCTGGTCTGCACGGTGAACCCGTCGCTATTGGGCGCCAGCTTCTTAACCCGCACTCCGCGGCGTACCGGATGCATCGCGGCCAGCGCTTGCAACCGCATGACCACCTCGGCGCCCGCGGCAAATGCGTGATCCGGCTGCTCGCCGAGCAGCTGGTTCATCCACCCCGGCGTATTCAGCCGGAAGGAGTTCCACCGCTGGCTGCGCCAGGTCTCGCCGGGCCGACCCCTCTCCAGCACAATATGGTCGACGCCCCGATTGCCGAGCGCAGCGCTCATGGCGAGGCCCGCTGGGCCCGCGCCGATCACAGCACAATCCAGCACGGACTTGCGCGCCATAGCTAGCGGATGTCGTCGTCCTCGACGTACGCCACGGTTTCCTGTTCTGCCAGATCGGCGTCGTCAACCTCCCGAATGCCCCGGCCCGAGTACGCAGGCTGCGTCGCCTCACCCTCGGCCTCGGCAAGCGGGTCGGCCTCGGCTGCCTGTTCGGCCCAGTCGGCCTCCGGGACGTCTGTGGGCGGGCTGTCAGGGCTGGAGAGGGTCATGGGAGCTCCTTGACGGTCACATTGGTGATCAAGGTCTGACCTCACCTTATGCCTCGTCGGAATAATCCAATTGCGGACCCCGGGACGACCGCCTAATGTGATCAAGGAATATCTCGCACAGCGATTTGTTGGAGCGAAGTCCAGCTTTAGCCCCGAGAGGAGGTGCTCACCTTGTACATGATCATGATGACTCCGAAGCCGCGGACTGGCTGTGCTGACGCCGCTTGGGTGAGCCTGACCCTCGCCCGGGCCGCGTAGCGAGCCACTCCTACTTCAGACATCCCGCTCAGGCGCTGAGCGCCATTCAGGCGACCCTCGAGGTCGTCGGGCCAACCACGCCCACATCACTTACTTGTAAAGGAAATTGTCATGTTTGAACAAGAACAACGCCCCCAGCAACAGATCAGTCGCGAAGCTGCGGAACGATTCGCGATCATGGTCGCGATCGCGGCGCGCAAGGCTGAGACGAAGCGCGTACGCCGACATCGGCGACGCAGTGCCATGCGCACTGAACCTGCTGAAGCCCGCTAATGCGGACACGCATGCGCCCTGAGCCTGTCGAATGTGCTCAGGGCGCATCTGTGCGCTGGGCTTTGCCGAAGGGCTGCGCGCCAAGCGCCCTCGGGTGGCTCGGGTTGGCTCCGGCAGAAACGCACGTGCAGCCCTCAAGTCGTCAGCGCCTACGCCGTGCAGTCCCAAAGATGCTGCGAACGATCTCTGTCCCGGCAGTTCGCGCGAACTGCTTGAACGCACTCGAGCCCGTGATCTGCTCAACCATCGACTTCTCGCGCCGTTGCGGCGTACGCGACTGTGGGCGCGCCGCCGCCCGGGCTTCACGCTCAGCCTGAGCTTCAGCCTTGGCCCGCTCCTTGGCCTCTGCCTCGGCCCGAGCCGCAGCCTCTTTCTCCAATCGCTCTCGTTCCGCCGCCTCAGCTCCCGCCTGCAGTTCACGAGTGAGCTTCTCGTACGCGGAGTCGCGATCGAGCAACAGGCCATACTTCGCCATCAACGCCGACGCCGCAATCCCAGGCCGCAGCACCTCGTCCGGCGTCGGTGCCATGAGCGACTCCGGCGCCCGCATCCGGGTCCACGCCACCGGCGTCGGCGCGCCATCCGGATCCATGACCGTCACAATCGCCTCGCCGATGCCAAGCTGCTGCAGCGTCTCCGCGAGGTCGTAATGGGACTTCGGAAAAGTAGCGACGGTCTGCTTGAGAGCTTTCGCGTCGTTCGGCGTGTGCGCACGGAGCTGGTGCTGCACCCGGGAGCCCAGCTGGGCCAATATGTCGTCAGGCACGTCCTTCGGCGTCTGGGTGACGAAGAAGATGCCGACGCCCTTGGAGCGGATCAGCCGCACGGTCTGGGCGATGGCGTCCAGGAACGCTTTGGAGGCGTCGTCAAACAGTAGATGTGCCTCGTCGAAGAAGAAGACCAATTTCGGCTTGTCGACGTCACCGACCTCGGGCAGCTCGTGAAACAGATCGGCGAGCAACCACATCAAGAATGTCGAGAAGACCGCGGGCCGGTCCATCAGATTGGGCAGCTCCAGGAGCGAGACGACACCGCGGCCATCACGCGTGACGCGCAGCAGGTCGGCCGTGTCGAACTCGGGCTCGCCGAAAAATGCCTCGGCGCCCTGATCGGCGAAGTTGATCAAGGTACGCAAGATCACGCCGATTGTGGACGTACTCAGGCCACCGATGTTCTTCAGCTCCGCCTTGCCCTCATCGCTGGTCAGATGCGTGAGCACCGCCCGCAGATCTTTGAGATCGAGCAACGGCAAGCCTGCCTGGTCGGCGTAATGGAACACCAGCCCAAGGGATGACTCCTGCACTTCATTGAGTCCGAGCACCTTCGACAGCAAGACCGGCCCGAACGAGCTCATGGTCGCTCGCAACGGCACACCATTGCCTTGACCGCCGAGAGCGAAGAACTCCGTCGGACAGCCTCTGGGCTGCCAGTTCTGGCCGATCTTCTGGGTACGCGCTAGCAGCTTGTCGTTCGGTTGCCCCGGCGATGCGATGCCGGACAGGTCACCCTTGATGTCCGCTGCAAAGACCGGCACGCCGGCAGCAGAGACCTGCTCGGCCATCAATTGCAGCGTCTTGGTTTTCCCCGTGCCGGTAGCGCCTGCGACCAGACCATGCCGGTTGAGCATGCTCAGCGGGATGCGGACGACCGCTTTCGGGATTGCTACGTCGTTTTCCATCAAGACGCCCAGCTCGATTGCCGGCTCGTCGAAGGTATATCCCTGAACAATCCGCTGCACGTCCTCGGAGAGTTGCTCAGCAACGGGTTCAGTCATGGCCAAATCGTAACGACGCACCATGGAGTTGCTCTCCCAAACTTGATTAGAGTGTCACAGTGATTTTCAAGCGCGTCGGGGACGTACGCCCGTACCCAGATCATGGTTACGTCCAGAAGCAGTGGGCGGCCATCGCCCCGCACCAGGTGCGCTTGGATCAGCTCGTCACCACGAAGCGGACGTTGGACCTCGAGGCACTCCTGGAGGAGGACTCGACGTTTTACGGCGACCTGTTCGCGCACGTCGTGGCGTGGCGTGGCGAGCTCTACCTCGAAGACGGGCTGCATCGTGCGCTGCGGGCCGCCCTCCAGCAACGACAGACCATGCATGCACGGGTGCTTGACCTGAAGTAACGCCGAACTCCAGGTAGGCTCACCCGCACGGGGGGTACAGGCCACGGGAGGAGCTCGAAAACTCACGCATCGGGGCCGCTGCGGAGGTAAAGGAGTTCGACGTTGATCGGTCGGATCTTCCGTGTGGTGCGAACCCCGGTCACCCTCCTGATCTTGTTCGGCGTGCTCTTGTACGGAGCCTGGTGGGGCTACAACAACATCATCAAGCCAGTTCCGGCGCTGCCACCCGAGCCTTGTGTCGCCCAGAGCGTGCCCAAAGGTCAGCTGAAGAGCGGCCAGGTCGTAGTGAGGGTATACAACGGCGGTGATCGGAAGGGTCTGGCAGCCGACGTTGGCCGGTCGCTGCGAGGCAAGGGATTTCGAGTCACGCTGACCACCAACACCGTGGAGAAGATTCAGAAGACCGTCATCGTAGGTGCCGACGAGAACAATCCGGAGGTGATGTTCGTCAAGACATTCTTCAAGGAGTCGGTCGTACGTTCAGACAAGCGAGTAGACCGTTCGGTCGACGTGCTCGTGGGCAATAAGTACGGCGGCTTCAACAAGGACGCCAAGGCCAGCTATCAGGTCGACACCGACACGCTTTGCCTCCCCTCTCAGACGCCGAGCGCCACACCTGCTCTCGGGGGCTGATCCAGCAGCTCAGCTCTCCTTTCCGCCTCTGGCCGTCGGGCCGCTAAGCAACACCTCGAACGACACCGAGTGCGAGGATGACCCGCGTGAGGAGATTCGACGCCGTCGTACGGGTGGCACGCCTTGCCCTGCAATCCAGCGGCGATACGACGTAGCAGAGCCGTCTCGCCCCGCACACTTCGGCCTACACACCGCCCTGGATCCGCGTCAACAACACCCCCGACAACCAACGAGAGGCCGGTGCAAACATGACGATCATGATGGAGCGGTTGCTGGAGGCGGTGAACGCTCATGATGTCGAGCGACTGACAGCCTTGTTCGCCGATGATTACTCCAGTGCACAACCCGTGCACCCAAATCGCGCGTTCGCCGGCCGCGCCCAAGTCCTGGAGAACTGGACTTCGGTCTTCGAGGGCGTGCCGGACTTCACTGCTGAGCTGAGAGCTTCCGCGGTTGACGGCAACGTGGAATGGGGTGAGTGGTACTGGCGCGGTCGGCACGCTGATGGTTCCCCGTTCGCCATGACTGGCGTTACGGTCATGGTGATCCGTGATGACTTGATAGCCGAGGCGCGACTCTACATGGAGCCCCTCGATGCGGCCTCTGGTGACATCGATGCTGCCGTACAAGAGCTCTACAAGCCGCCGCCACCACCGCAATGAGTGGGCCGTCGGACTTTTAGTGACCTTCCCAACGGCGACGCGCTGCTCCACGTTGCCGTCTCGGGATGCCTAGCGAGTGTCCGAGGCCGCATCCGAACCCTCGCGAACCGTCTTGAGACGGCCCGCGTGATGATCAGAGCTCACCCATACAGCAGCTCACCCGATCGGAGGTTGCCATCGCGGGAGTCTCGCGTACGTCGGAGCGCATCACCCCACGCCACGGGAACGCCAGCGGGCGAGCCGACCATGCTGACCGACAGCTCGTAGCCGTTCCTCGGTGTTCAACCGCTGATCTTCCGGTGTCACGATCAGCAGCTCGTCGCCGGCCTTGATTCGCTCCCGGCCGTCAGGGAAGAAGGGCCGATCATCTCGAATGATCAACGACACCACCGTGTCCTTGGGAAGCCGCAGCTCACCGACTTCGACGCCGATGATGCGTGACTTGGTGGGAATTCGAACCTGCAAGAGATCGGCCGAGATCTTGTCGAGTGGCGCGACCTCGACCTCCACGTCACGCGCCGACCCATCGTCGACCAGTCCGAGCCATCGTGCAACGAGTGGCAGCGTCGGACCCTGCAGGCAGGTAAAGACGATCACAAAGACCAGCACGACATCAAAGAGGAACTCTGCGCCTTCGACTCCCTGAGCTAGAGGAATCGTGGCCAGCACGATGGGTACTGCCCCTCGCAGCCCCGCCCAGGAGAGAAACACCTGATGCCGAACCGGCATCTTGAACCAGACTGCACACGCCACGACGGAAGCCGGCCGCGCTACGAGGGTCAAGAAGAATCCGGCCGCGATGGCGATCAGCGCGGCATGAGGAGTGACCCGATCCGGGAAGGCAAGCAGGCCAAGCATGACGAAGAGGCCGATCTGCGCGATCCACCCGATGCCCTCCACGAACGAGCGGGTCGCGGCCCGGTGCGGCAGCTGGAGGTTTCCAAGAATCAGCGCACATACGTACACGGCGGCGAAGCCGCTGGCGTGGATGAGTGCGGTAATGCCGTACGCGAAAACCGTCCAGACCAAGATCGCAAGCGGATAGAGCCCAGAGGATGGCAGCGCAACGCGACGCAAGATCTGTGCACCCAACCATCCAAGACCGCCACCGATCACCAAGCCACCGACCAGCTCGAGCACGATCAGGCCGAACAGACCGAGAGCGCCGACCTCCATAGGACGGCCGACGGCGAGCGAGCTAGCAGCCATGACGAGCAGCACAGTCGGCGCGTCGTTGAGGCCCGACTCGGCTTCCAGGGCGCCTCGTAAGGAGTACGGAATGGGAACGTTGCGGAGCACAGAGAAGACTGCGGCGGCATCCGTTGGGGACGTGACTGCACCCAGCAGCATCGCGATCCAGATAGGCAATCCAAGAACGTAGTGCCCAAAGAGAGTCATCAGGCCCACGCTGATCCCGACCGCGACTGTGGCGAGCAACGCCGCCAAGACGGTTGAGGACCTGATGTCACTCCACCTGGTGGTGAGTCCGCCCTCGGCCAAGATCACTACCAGTGCCGCGAAGCCGAGTGCCTGCGCAAGATCGGCATTGTCGAAGGAGATCCCAATGCCGGACTCACCCATGACCATGCCGAGACCAAGAAACAACAGCAGGGATGGCAGCCCGATTCGAGCGCCGATCCGCGCCGCAATGATCGCGGCGATCAAGACGACAGCACCCACCAGGAGGATGGTGTCGATCTCAATCATGCGCACATCTTTCCGGACGTTTCAGCTGCCCGCGACACGTATGTGCGCATGACCAGATTGAGCAGTGGGACCGACGTCAGTTCGGGAGGAAGTCTGGGCTATCGGCCCAGCGCGGGCTTGTTAGTCGCCGGACTCGTCCGGCTCCACAAGCCACTTCTTCGCATCATCGACCGCGTCGGCGTCGAACACCGTGATCTCACCCGCTATGAGCCAACCAAAGGCCTTGACACTGTGCTCCAACCAGTCGGCGTCGGAGACGATAGCGATTTTTCTTCCAGCCCTTGGGAGTGTCAGGAGTCAGGACGAGCGCGGGCGCGCCGTTTACCCTCGTGCATGGCCTGAACCCGGGCGACGGGAATGGTGTGGCCCTCGGCCACCAGATCGGCGTTGAGCGGTTGAGCAGGCGGCATCTGGTCCGCCCAGGGATCGGCCTGACCCAGCAGGCTAGCTGCATTCCGGACCGTGAAATCGGTGGGCGTCACCCGATCAAGATCATCCCAAGAAATCGGAAAGGACACAGGTACGCCAGGCCGAATTCGTGGGCTGTACGCGGCGACCACAGTCGCACCGCCAGCTCGTGTCGAATCGAGGAAGACCTTGCCGCCACGCTCGTCCTTGACGAAGGCCGTCGTCCCCAAATCCGGGTCGATCCGCTCCGCACGGGCAGCGACCGCGCGGGTAGCCGCGGCCACGTCCTCCGGTGAGGATCCCGAAGCTAGCGGTACGAACACGTGCATGCCCTTGGCGCCGCTCGTCTTGACCGCGCCGGCCATACCTGCTTCGGTCAGCGCTTGGCGGATCAGTCGAGCAGCCTCCACCACCACGGAAAAAGGGCCGCCCTCAGGCGGATCAAGATCGAGAACCAGAAAATCGGGCTGGTCCCAGTGGTCCACCCTGAAAAGAGTGACGTGGTACTCCACCGCCCTCTGGTTGGCGAACCACAGCAGTGTGTTGCGGTCGTTACATAGGGCGTAGGAGACCTCCCGTCGAGACGCTTCTGCCCAGATCGGTACTCGGGGCACCCAGTCCGGCGTGTACTTGGGAAGGTTCTTCTGCATGAATGGCGGCTGGCCAGGTCTGATCCGGATGACCGACAGCGGGCGGTCACGGAGGCAGGGCAGGATGCGATCCCGAACCGCATCGAAATAGTCGACGAGATCCCGCTTGGTTGCATCCGCACCGTCGAAGAGCTGCTGATCCAGGTGGGTAAACGAAACATCATCTGGCAGCTCGTCCCCGCTGCTCATGGATCAATCATCACCGAAGGCTCGTCTCCGGTGCGGACCCCTCCACCGTCTGCTCCGCGAAGTTCTCGGGGAAGTGGCACGCGACGCGATGCCGCGGCAGCAGCTCGACGAGCGGCGGCTCCTCGGTCCGGCAGATCTCCTGTGCCTTCCAGCACCGGGTGTGGAAGCGGCACGCGGGCGGCGGCGCGATCGGGCTGGGCACGTCGCCGCTCAGCAGGATCCGCTCTCGTTCTTGGCGCCGTCTTGTGTCGGGCACGGGCACGGCTGACATCAACGCGACCGTGTACGGGTGCATGGGCGCGCTGTACAGCGCCTCGGCATCCGCCAACTCGACGATCTTGCCGAGGTACATGACGGCCACCCGGTCCGAGACATAGCGCACCACCGACAGGTCGTGGGCGATGATCACGTACGTCAGGTCGAACTCTTCCTGCAGATCCTCGAGCAGGTTGATGACCTGCGCCTGAATCGAGACGTCCAGGGCTGAGACTGGCTCGTCGGCCACGATGAGCCGCGGGCGCAGTGCGAGAGTGCGGGCGATGCCAATGCGCTGCCGCTGACCTCCGGAGAACTCGTGCGGGTAGCGGTTGTAGTGCTCAGGGTTGAGCCCCACCGCAGCGAGCAGATCCTGAACCGCCTTCTTGACCCCACCCGGCGGGTTTACGCCTTGGATGCGGAACGGGGCACCGACGATCTTTCCAACGGGGTGTCGTGGATTGAGCGACGAGTAAGGGTCCTGGAAGATCATTTGGATGTCGCGCCGTAACGGACGCATCGCTCCATCGTCCAGATGGCTGATGTCGCGCCCTTCGAAGGTGATCTTCCCGGCTGTGGGCTCCAGCAGCCGGGTCAGGAGGCGGGCCGTCGTAGATTTGCCGCAGCCCGACTCCCCGACAATCGAGAACGTTTCTCGCTTCCTGACCGTGAAGTCCAGCCCATCGACGGCCTGAACAGCCCCGACCTGCCGGCGCAGAATCCCGGCACGGATCGGAAAATGCTTGATCAGCCCTTCGACGATGATCAGGTCCGAGTCCTGCTCAGCGGCCGTTGTTGCAGACTTTTCGGGCACAGTCATAGCTTCGGCGCAATCTCGTGTTCCCAGATCTGCCTGCGGTCAGTGTCGGATAGGTGGCAGGCCACTGTGTGTCCGGGTTCGACGGGCGCCAGCTCTGGGCGAACGTCCTCGCTCAGGCCCTCATTGCGGGCGGCGTACTCGCAACGTGGATGGAACGGACAGCCGGACGGCACATTGATCAGACTGGGCGGCGTGCCCTTGATCGCGAGCAGCCGCTCGCCCCTCGACCCTTCGAAGCGTGGCATCGACCCGAGCAGACCCCAGGTGTAAGGGTGGGCCGGCCGGTTGAACAACTGCTCGGCGCTGCCGTACTCCACCGCACGGCCCGCGTACATCACCAGCACATCGTCGGCGATCTCAGCAACGACGCCGAGGTCGTGAGTGATCAACACCACAGAGGAGTTGAATTCGCTCTGCAGGTCGCGGATCAAGTCCAGAATCTGCGCCTGGACAGTCACATCGAGAGCAGTGGTCGGCTCGTCAGCAATGAGCAAGGCGGGATCGCAGGAGAGGGCCATAGCGATCATGGCGCGCTGTCGCATTCCCCCGGAGAACTGATGTGGATAGGCGTCGACCCGCCGGCTCGGCTCGGGGATGCCCACCCGACCGAGCAAGTCGATCGCGTGCTTACGCGCCACTTTCTTGTTCACCGGATTGTGGATTTGGTACGCCTCGATGATCTGCTTCCCCACCGTGTAGTAGGGGTTCATTGCGGAGAGCGGGTCCTGGAAGATCATGGCCATCTTCTTTCCCCGCAGGCCCCGGACGTACTCCGGAGTCTTGGCCAGCAGCTCCTCACCGTCGAGGTAGATCTCGCCACTCAACTGGGCGCCGGGCCGGGCCCGCTCCGACTCCGGCCGAGTATGCAGGCCCATGATTGCCAGGCTGGTGACGCTCTTGCCCGACCCAGATTCGCCCACGATGCCGAGGGTCCGGCCGCGGTCGAGGGCGAAACTCAACCCGTCGACCGACTTGACCAACCCGTCGTCGGTCGGAAAGTGCACGCGAAGATCAACAACCTCCAGAAATGGCTGCTGGTCCGCTCGCCCGGGATGCCGGGTGACCAGGTCGCGGAGCGCGGATGTCGTCATTGGAGCCGCACCCGAGGATCAATGACGCCGTAAAGAAGATCGACGAACAGGTTGGCCATGATCACGAAGAACCCGGCGACGAGGGTCACGCCGAGGATTTTGGGCAAGTCGCCACTGACGATGCCGTCATAGGCGTACTTGCCGAGACCGTTGAGGGAGAACGTCTTCTCGGTGATCACCGCGCCACCGAGAAGCAGACCAACGTCGAGGCCGAAGATGGTGAGGACCGGAGTAAGGGCCCCCCGCAGAGCATGCTTGAGAATGACTGTCTTCTCCGGGAGTCCCTTGGCCCGCGCAGTGCGAATGTAGTCCTCTGTCATGGTCTCCAACATCCCCGCCCGGGTCAGCCGGGCGTATTGGGCGGAGAACAAAAAGGCTAGGGTGATCCACGGCAGCAGCAGCGAGTACGCCCACTGCGCGGGGTTTTGACTAAAGGGAACGTACGAACCGCCCGGCGCGGTGATCCGAAGCTGGTAGCTGAAAAATGCCAGCGCGATCAGTCCGGTGAAGAAGATCGGTAGCGACACCCCGGCCAGCGCGATGCCCATGGCTCCGCGGTCGAACACCGTGCCTCGTCGAAGCGCGGAGATCACGCCGATTGAGACCCCAGCGACCAACCAGATGATCGCGGCGCCGACGGTCAACGAAATGGTCACCGGGGCACGGTCCAGCAACTCAGGCCACACCGGCTGCTTTGTGATGAAGGAGTATCCAAGACAAGGTGCCGGGCACCGCTCCACGCCGGCGCCGTAGTCGTAATTAGCGCCGACTAATACACCCTTGAGCCAGTGCCAGTACTGCACGGGTACCGGGTCAAGGAACCCGAGCCGTTCTGCAGCCAAATGGACCGTCTCCGCGGTAGCCGCCCGCCCGACGTAACGCGACGCAAGCGTCTCCGGAGTCGCCCCGCCCAGTCGCGGTATCAAGTAAAAGATCGAGAAGGTGACCATGCTGAGCACGATCAGCAGCAGCACTGCCCACACCAGCCGCCGTACGATGTAGCCGAACACGTCACCTCCTTAACTGATCATCCGCGCTGAGCCTGTCGATGCGCCTCGAGCAGGCTCAGCGCGCAAATGATCATTTCTACTTGAGTTACTTCTGGGCTCCCAACCCCAGATAGTCATACTCGCCGTATGCATCCGTGACCATGATGTTGGTGGCATTCTTCGACCGCACCAGCAGGCTCTTGGAATAGACACCTGGGTAGATGACGGCGTCCTCCATGACGCGCTTGTCGACTTCGCCCCACATCTGGTTGCGCTTGTCGGTATTGAGCTCGGTCAGGGCACTGTCGAGCATCTTGTCGACCTCCGGGATGCGGACGCTGGTGTTGGAGGATCCGCCGGTCGCACGGATGACCCGCGAGTCGACGATCTGGGACAGGAAACCGAAGCCATCAGGCCAGTCAGCTGCCCAGCCGTTCAGGGCCAGACCCAGCTTGTTCTTCACCACGTACGGCGGCAAACCGGCGTACTGCGCGAAGTAATCGCCCTGCGGGTACGGCTTCAGCGTGAGCTTGATGCCTACCCGACCCAATGCCTGCTGGAACGCTTCAGCGGTGGCCTTCTCCTTGGGCCGCTCGGCCCGGTAGGCGATGTTGGTCTCGAAGCCATTCGGCTGTCCACAGGCTTCAAGTGACTTCTTGGCCGCGTCGAGGTCGCCCTTATGGTCCGGACCGTCTGGGAAGAGATCGAACTTGGAGTAGCCCGGAATGCTCGGCGGCAGGATCGTCGTGGCCAAGTCCCCACCCGCGAACTGGCCACCGTAAGCGGTCTGGTAGGCGGTGCGATCCATGGCGTATTCGATTGCCTTACGGCAGTCGATGTTGTTGAGCGGGGCGACGGTCGGGTTGATCGAGGTGTACCAGAGGCGCGCACTGAGCGGGTTGTCCGCGTTCTCCTTGAGGGTCGGATCCGTCAGGACCCGGCTTTGTGCGGCCGGTTGGACTCCAGTTGCGACCACATCGACATCGAGGTCGCCGCTGATCAGCCGGTTGTCAATGTCATCAGCATTGACATTGAGGGCGACCTCCATGCGATCAGGGAGCGCCTTGCGATTGGGATCAGTCGCAGGATCCCACTGATCATTGCGGACGAGGTTGAAGCTCTTGCCCGGCTGGAGGTCGGCGAACTTGTATGGACCGGTGGAGACGATCGAGTTGCGATACTTCGCGCCGGTGTCCTTGTCCTTCGGTACCGGCATCGTGTTCGGCTGCTGAGCTAGATAGTCGAAGGCCGCGAACGGCTGCTTCATGTGGAACACGATCGTGGATTTGTCGGGTGTCTCGATGGCCGAATCGGTGTTCATGTTCGGCGTCTTGTACGGACCCTTGTATCCGCTCGGCAGGTTCAGCATGCCATCCCAGTACGCCGGTCCGTTTGGGAAGGTTTGCTTGTCGGTCGAACGCAGCACCGCGTACTTGACATCGGCCGAGGTGACCTCGGTGCCGTCATCGAATTTGACACCCTTACGCAGCTTGTAGGTCCAGGTCTTGGCGTTATCGGATGCCTGGCCCGGGGCCTCGGCAAGATCCGGTACCAGTTGGTTGCCCTCTTTGCCAGGTGCGGATTTGAACATCATGAGCGAGCGACCGTAGAGCCGCGCGAAATTCCAGGAGTAGGCGTAGTAGGTCTCGCCCGGGTCGAGGGTGTCCCAGTCACCGGCGTTCGCGAACTTGAGCGTGCCGCCCTTCTTGTCGGAGGGACTGACAACGCCGGTGGACGCCGCGTTGAAGGCGGCCTGAGTGCTCTGGTTGCTCGACCCCTGTTGGCCCCCGGCGCCGCCGCCGCCACCGCAGGCAGCGAGCACCAGCGCGGCCGAAACGCCCGCAGCGGCCAGGCCCCTTGCTCGCCAGGATCTCGAATGGTCCATTCCTGAATCCCTTCTTGTTTGTCGGGTGTCACCCGATGGTCATTCCTATCGGTTGGCTCGTGGATCGAGGGCATCGCGCAGCCCGTCGCCGAAGAGGTTGAAGGCCAAGACGGTGACAAAGATCGCCATGCCTGGCCAGAACATGAAATGCGGCTGGGTATAGAAGACGACGGCGTCGGACAGCATCCCGCCCCAGCTCGCAGTCGGCGGCCGGATACCAACGCCAAGGAAAGACAACGCCGCCTCGAAGAGAATGTTCGTGGGTATCAACAGCGTCGAATAGACCAGAATTGGCGCGATGAGATTAGGCAGCATCTCGGTGCGGAGGATGTAACCGCGACGGGCTCCAATGCTGCGGGCCGACTCGACGAACTCCCGCTCTCGTAGCGAGAGCGTCTGCCCGCGGATGATTCGCCCGATATAGGGCCAGTTGAAGAACCCAATGATGAAGATCAGCAACGCGATCCGCAGCTGATTGCCTTGGAGGCCGAACGCCTGGTCCGGGAAGACACCCGCAAGCGCAATGGCCAAGACGAGCAGCGGGAACGCGAGGAACACGTCCATCAGGCGGCTCGTGAGCGTATCCGTCCAGCCGCCAATGAAACCCGAGATGATCCCGAGCGTGGTCCCGATGGCCACCGAAAGCAGTGTGGCCAAGAAGGCGATCAGAAGTGATATCCGGCTGCCGTACACGACCCTGCTGAAGATGTCGCGACCGTTCACCGGCTCAACACCCATCAGGTGATCCCAGCTCATACCACCGAAGCGGCCAATGGGCTCGAGCGTGCCACCTGCGGTGTCGATGAGCTCCTGGTGAAACTCGTTCGGCGGACTCCCGAGGTACTTCACGATGAGCGGCGCGAATATCGCCAGCAGAATGAGAAAGATCAAGAAGATGCCACCGCCAAGGGCAACCTTGTCTCTTTTGAGCCGCATCCAGGCGATCTGCCCGAGTGAGCGGCCCTCCGTAGCCCCCGCGCCCACCAGCACGGCCTCCGGGACGGCGGCCTCGGCCTCAGCGCCGACTTCCGGCGGAAGTGTCAACTTTTCCCCTCCTACCCAGGAGTAACGTAGCTCTAAAGGCCGGGGAAAGCGCCGATTCCGCGCGGGTTGTGACCGCAGCGATACGGCGCACCCGAGCGGCAATGAACGCAACTCGTTGCGCGTCCGGGTAGATCAGCTTGATGATCATCATCTTCGGCGAGACTGGAGGTCTGTTTGCCCGAAGGCCCGATTGATCTTCAGGTGCCTGACCTAGCCACGCTGCACATGCGGCGTAGTGAGAAATGGTCAGGCCACGACCCTGACGTGCTCGAGTCAACGGTCGCCGAAATGGACTTCCCGCTGGCTCCTGACGTTACGGCGGCGCTGCACGCGGCTGTCGATCGTCATGATCTTGGCTACACCCCGCCGAAGGCCGGCCCGCTTGCTGCGGCGTTCGCCGCGTTTGCCAGACGCCAGCTGGGTTGGACCGTCGACCAAGATCAGGTCACCCTGGTGCCAGACGTCATGGCCGGACTCATCGAGCTGTGCACCGCGCTGGTTGCACCCGGCGAACAGGTCGCGTTCTGCACGCCCGCCTATCCGCCTTTCTTCGCTGAGCTACCACAGGCGCGGGTGAAACTGGTATCGCTAGCACTTGGTCCTGCTGGCGTAATTGATCTTGAAAAGTTAGAGGCCGGGCTGGCAGCGGGGGTACGCGCTTTGGTGCTGACAAATCCGCACAATCCGACGGGCCGAGTTGCATCGCCGGCAGAGCTTGAACAGACCGCCGAGCTGTGTGCCAGCTACGACTGCTGGGTGTTCGCCGACGAGATTCACGCGCCGCTGGTGCTCGCTGGAGCGACGCATACACCGTGGTTGGAAGTTTCAGATGCGGCGCGGGAGCGCGGCATTGCTCTCACCTCGGCATCCAAGGCTTTCAATATGGCCGGGCTGAAGGCGGCACTAATGATCACCGCGTCCGATCGAGCTCGTGAGGCAGTGCAGCGCATTCCACTGCTGACAGATCGGGTAGGAATACTCGGAGTCATCGCCGCCGAGGCCGCATTCACCCAGGGCGACCGCTGGCTCGACGCCGTACGCGGTCAGCTCACCACAAATCGAGCGCTCCTCGGCGAGCTACTGCAAGCCCAGCTTCCCAAGATCAACTGGAAACCACCGGATGCGTCCTACCTGGCCTGGCTGGACTGCCGCGCTCTGGCGCTTGGTGACGATCCAGCCGAAGCATTTCTCGCCTGGGGACGCGTGGCACTCAGCCGAGGATTGGACTACGGCCCTGAGGGCGCCGGCTATGTTCGGTTGAACTTCGGGACGAGCCCGGAGCACGTCGCGGATGCCGTACGCCGCATCGCCCGGGCGGTCGCATAACCGCGCGGTCACCCGCGATACTGGGGTACACCATGCGTGCCGCCGGCATACGGGAGTGGCTCAAGGCCAAGGATCCGGGCTTGGTTGCGGTCAAACGCGCTGCACGGGTCAGCTTGGCAACGTGTATCGGGTTCTATTTCAGCCTCTACGTCGTTGGCGACAGCCAGATGGCGCTCTACGCAAGCTTTGGTTGCATCGCTCTCGGCGCGTTGTCCGAGGTCACCGGGGAGCCGTGGCAGCGAACCAAAACCTACGCGGCCTCACTGATCGCTGGCATTGTCCTGGTGACCCTCGGCACGCTGCTCGCCTTCAACACATGGGCCGCTGTCGCTGGAATGTTTGTCGTTGGTTTCGTGGTGGCGTATGCCGGCGTCGGTGGGCCGCGGGTTGTCGGTGCAGCGACCGGTTTGCAGTTGCTCTATATCTTGCCGAGCTTTCCCCCGTACGCCCCAGAGACGCTCGGATCTCGGCTGATCGGACTTGTGCTTGCTGTTGCACTGCTGGCAACAGCCGACCGCCTGCTCTGGCCGCCTCCCGTGCCGATGCCCTTCAGTCGTCGGCTGGCCGAGGCTATCCATGGGGTCCGCGATCGAACCGTGAGGCTTCTCGAACCAGACGGTCAGCGACAGTCTCCTGCTGAGTCCGATTCTTCGATCAGCCTGCGGCTGAGCAGCGTTCCAGCTCTTCAGCGACCGACCGGTCCCGGCAGACGAGACAGGGCAGCCATGCAAGCCGCGACGCTGGTCCGGGGGCTGGAGGCCCGCGTCGCCGCGTTGTCGGAGCTGACAAACAGGGCTCATCCCGCAAAGATCCACCTCCTGAGCGCGAAATTGCTCGACGTCACGGCGCGAAGCCTTGGTCAATCGGCGAACGCTCTTGACCACGCCAATATCAACAGCCACAGCCCGGAGCCGGACCCCGCCTCAGTCGAAACCGCGCTTTCCGGCTATGTCGAGCAACGCGAAGCGCTTGCGGGAAGCTCTCAGATTGATCATGACCTGCCGCGTCGGCTGCGCATCGCCGTCGCCGTTGAGGAACTCGCCATCTGGACGCGGGATGTGGCCGTGGCGACCCACATCCTGCGCGGCGACCGCGTTCGCGAGCCGCAGGCTCGGTCGATGGCCGAACCGTTCTGGTACGCGACTCGTTCGACGCCGTCACTCTGGTACTTCCGCATCCGCGGTCATCTCACGCCTCGATCCGTCTTCTTTCAGAATGCAATCCGGTTGGCTCTCGGGCTGGCTGCTGCGCGGCTGGTAGCTGGGCTGCTGGACTTGTCGCACGGGTTCTGGGTGCTGCTGGCAACACTGACCCTGATGCGCACCTCAGTCGCAGCCACGCGTGCCGCCGTGATTCCAGCATTTGTGGGAACCGTGGTTGGCGGGTTGGTGATGGCAGTGATCCTGGGGTTGGTCGGAGCGGATTCAAAGATCTATGAGATTGCATTCCCGGTCGTCTTGGTCCTTGGGCTGGCCGCTGGGCCCGTGGCAGGGCCCCTTGTTGGCCAGGCCTCGTTCACGTTGGTCGTTGCCCTGCTGTTTGCCCAGATTGCTCCGGTGAGCTGGCGGCTCGCAGAAGTTCGGGTCACTGACGTCGTGTTGGGTGGGCTGCTCGGCGCCGTCATCGGCCTCCTCGTCTGGCCGCGTGGCGCAACGGGCGAGATGCGACGTACCGCCAGGGCGAGCCTCAACGCCGCTGCCAGTGATCTGGAGTCAACCGTGCGCTGGTTGACCCATCGGGAGGCGCCTGACCGACAGGACAGCGCCAGTGTCGCCATGCATCTCATGATGTTGGCTGATTCGACCTTGGCGCAGTATCGGTCTGAGTTCAGAAGCAAGCCGGACAACGTTGACTGGTTGGTCGTAATTGCGCTGGTCAATGAGGTCGTTCGCGGCGGTCAAGCGCTGCGTCGTACGCATGGTGAAGCGGGGCCGCTGCCCTGGCCTGCCGTCGCCAACGAACTGAAGGGTCTAGGACAGGACACCGCCGACCAGCTCCGTGTGATCGCGGACCTGGTGAGCACCAAGACCCCACGACCTCCTGGCGATAAGCCCGCGGACATCTCCGTGGATTCGTGGCTCTCGACGAATGATGGCCGAGAGGTTGCCCGTCGCCAGCCGGACCCAGCAGCCGCGATCCGCGTACTGGATATCTGGGGATGGCTCGCGGGGGTGTCATTCGACGGCCGCCGGGTGGTGGCCAGTGTCAAGACCGCGAGCGACTCGTGATCTCACGGCGCACTGTTGAACATCATGCGGTTGCGGGCCCGGCGCGCACTCGCCGCTCAGCGGCATGTAGCCACGCTATGCGGCCAGCCGCGCACGCCCGCGACTGGCTACTCGGGCGCGAGAACCGGCGTGTCGTGGTGCAGCGACTCGCCACGGAAGAACGGCTTCTGCTCTTGGCGCCGGGCGATCAGGAACATCACCGGCAGACCGAGCACGATTGACCCGATGCCCAGCAGGAATACGCTGCCGATCTCCACGCTGGTCCCCGGGATGGTCCAGCCGCCCAGGTAGCCGTAGTCGGGCGACCACATGTCGATCGCGCTCTTCACGAACGCGAACAGCAGGATCAGTCCGCCCAGCAGCGGCAAGATCCCCTTGATCCACAGGTCTTTGCCACCATGGCGGATGTCCTTGCGGAAGTACCACACGCACGCGAACGCTGTCAGCCCGTAGTAGAACGAAATCTGCAGACCGATTGCGAGCAGTACGTCGCCGTACGCGTTCTCCCCCAGCAGGCTGAGCAGAACGTAGATCACGATCGCGACTCCGCCGATAAACAGAGTCGAGACTGTCGGCGTCTTGAACCTGGGATGGATCTTCGCGAACTGGCTCGGGAGCGCCCGGTAGACACCCATAGCGAGCGTGCCACGTGCCGCCGGGAGGATCGTCGTCTGGGTGGACGCGACCGCCGACACCAGGACGGCCAGTAGCACGATCCAGCTCCAGCTTCCGAGCACCGGCTCGCTGATCGCGCGGAACACGTCGCCGGCGTTGTCCCCGTTGCCCAGCCCGATGCCTTCGGTCCCGACCCCGGCGTATGAGATCGCAGCCACGGTGGTAAGCAGGTACG